>Ga0216301_1000075_pt1 | contig 25840 bp, 30 predicted proteins | sample 4hB_Boncat_minus_FD_156203 | JGI IMG/M metagenome (GOLD analysis project Ga0216301, IMG submission 156203) | Terrestrial sediment cell enrichment communities for BONCAT metagenomics from Utah, United States - 4hB_Boncat_minus | ecosystem: Environmental > Terrestrial > Deep subsurface > Rock...
GTTCGGTGTTGGGTGTTCGGAAAGGGGTTGAGCGTTGAGGGGTGAGGGTTAAGCTTCGCCTGAGGTCCGAACACCCAACACCGAACACCGAACACCGAACACCGAACACCGAACACCGAACACCGAAACTCCCCCTTTCTCCACCCGTTGAACATCGTTGTGAAAGAGAAGATGCGGAAAGGGTGGATTTGTTTGATCTCGACACTGGCGCTGCTGGCGCTGCTGGCGCTCGGTGGCTGCGGTGGTGGAGCGACGTTCGTGGAGCCGGTGCCGACGCGGGTCAGCCTGGAAGTCGAGGGCGGCTCGATCGACAACGTGACGATGATCGTGACCCGAAAGGGCTCCGCACCCAACACCACGGGCCAGTCCCAGTGCACTCTGGAGAGCCAGCCCGACTGGTGCAACCGGGCCTTCCAAGAGCTCCGGTTCGACGTCCAGCCCTCCCAGACCCTCTACCGAGTGTACGTTGCGAATAACGGGGCTCAGTCCATCCAAGCCCGCGTCCGCCTTGAAAAGGAAGGCGCCGACAAGCGAGCCTTCGCCACCGTCCCCGCTGGCCAGAGCCGCTGGTTCTGGGAGATCGGCATCGAGACCGCCGAGGTCAAGAACGCCGTCGAGACGGACTAAAGAGGTCTTTAGGTCGTTAGGTCTTTAGGAAGGCATCCCCTAAAGACCTAACGACCCAAAGACCTTCCCCCTACTCGAGGTCGAACAGCTCGTTCGTCTTCAGGTCGCCGTCTTTGTCGATGTCGCCGAGATTGATGGGCCCGAACTCCGACTCATTGTAGGCGCCGCCGTAGCCGAACGTTCCCTTGCGGAGGACGGGCTTGAAGGCCTTGACGTGGCCGTCGCACCACAGGATCACGCCCTGTCCGATGTGGCGGCCGTGGAAGGTGGGGTACTCGCTAGACGGCGGCTCGAGGTAAGCGTTGCCCTGGAGGACGTGGGGCGTCGCGTAACTCATTTGGGCGGAGCTACCGAACGCCACCGTCTCCACGACGTTCTCAATTGAGCCGAAATTGACGGCAACCGGTGTTTCTTCCCACATCGGCGGCGCGTACCGGCTGGGGCTCAGGTACTGGTAGTTGTAGCCGTAACCGGTCTGCCCGATCGCCTTGCGCAGGTTGTTGGGGAACGACGGGTCGGTCTGCACGCCCTGGCTTTTCGTGTACGGGTACAGCAGGCCCTCTTCGGGCTTAAGGGTCTGGCTCGCCGTGTCGAAGCTGCCCCAGAAGTAGACGGCTTTTGTCGCGGTCACGGGAATCCGGATGCGCATCAGGGTGTCGTCGTAGTCCCCGTTGTACATCGTCCAGGCTAGGCCGATCTGCTTAAGGTTGCTAAGCGACTGGGTCTTCTTCGCCGCTTCCTTCGCTTGCGAGAAAACCGGGAAGAGGATGGCGGCGAGGATCGCGATGATCGCGATCACGACTAGCAGCTCGATGAGCGTGAAGCCGCGATGCCGCCGGCTCGTGGAGTTCGATTCGAAATTCAAGTTGTAACCTCCCAATTGCGCCTCGGTCTGGCGCGGTCTTGGTGAGGCCGTCGTTAAGGAGATAGACGAAAGCGGGGCCGAAAAACAGCCCGCACTTGCGCACCCATGCTCGTAGGCGACAGCGTCACAAACTCTCCTGGGAGCGGGCATTCGGGCTATTGGGAGTCCTTCCCAAACTACCGTTGCGGCACAGCGCCGGAATCTCACCGGACTTCCCCCATGGTCCTTCCGCCACGACAGCGGAACCTCTCAGGATTGGAAAGCAGTATGGGCCACGAGACCCTTCGAGGGACAGCCTCCGCCGGAAAGGCGAACATCCTTCGTCTAAAGGGACCTCCCGCCTTTGTCCCCGCGCAACCTCAATAAAATCTTACCGGCTAAGGGACCTTTCCGAAAGCTCGGGCAGTCGAACGCACGCAACGTCTGGAAGCCCCTCATGCGCCGAGCCTTCACCCTTATCGAGCTCCTCGTCGTGATCGCTATCATCGCCATCTTGGCGGCGATCCTGTTCCCGGTCTTCGCGCAGGCTAAAGAAGCGGCCAAGAAGACGGCGTGCCTGAGCAACGGCCGTCAGATTGGGATCGGGTTCGTCATGTACGCCAGCGACTGGGAGGACCGCCTTCCGTTCGGAAGCTTTCCCGAACGCACCAACACTTGGACCGAGCAGTGTCAGCCGTACATCAAGTCGAAGGGGATCTTCCGCTGCCCGACCGACCCGAGCACGAACTGGGACAAGCCCGCCCCCGGTCCGCCCATGGCACGGCTCAGCTCCTACCTCCTGAACGCCTGGATGATGGCCGCCGCGCCGCCGTTGCCCGCCTCGTCCTACAACACGCTCACGTCCGTCGCCAGCCCCGCCGGAACGATCTTCGTCGCGGAGGCGGCGACCAATGGGTTCCAGGACCACTTCAACCCCCAGTTCTGGGGCAACCCGCCGGAAATCGTCGACCCGTTCATGAACAACATGAGCTGGAACGCCTCGAAGGCAGAGCCCAAGAGCATCGAGATCCGCCGCCACCAGGGGAGCTCTTCCAACTACGTCTTCCTCGACGGCCACGCGAAGTCGCAACGTTGGTCGAGCATCTGGTGGCAAAAGGAAGGCGTTCACCAAGGCAACTTCGATCCCCGCAACGAAGGCAGGTAGCCACTTTTTGGGAGTGCGCGAAGCCCTTCGCGCTTTGTCTTTCCGCACGGAGTGCGGCTCCGCCGCAGATGCAAAGCGCGAAGACCTTCGCGCACTCCCAAAGTCGTCTAAGCGGTTATGGAAGGCAACGCGAAGGTGGTCCATGTGCCGGAACGGCAGCGATACGAGCTGCACCTTGGAGAAAGGGTTGTGGGCTACGCTACGGCGGTCCCGCGCGAGAATCTCATCGTGCTGCCCCACGTCGAGGTCGAGCCGGAGTTCGAGGGGCAGGGGCTGGGGAGCAAGCTCGTGAAAGGCGTACTCGACGATGTTCGGGCACGGGGGCTGCGGGTCGTCCCGATCTGCCCGTTCGTGGGTGCCTACCTGCGGCGGCACCCGGAGTACGCGGACCTGGCCGGATAAAGAGCCCACACGCCAAGATGCAATGCGAACTGGTTCGCATTGCATCTTGGCGTGAGACTAAGCCTAGCGGAGCTTCATTCCAAGGTTCCGCACGAGGAACGCCCACTGGTCGGTGGCTTCCTCGATCGCCTTGGTCGTCGGCTTGCCCGCGCCGTGGCCGGCGCTGGTCTCGATGCGGATGAGGACCGGCGCATCGCCCGCCTGGGCCGCCTGCATTGCCGCCGCGTACTTGAACGAGTGCGCGGGCACTACGCGGTCGTCGTGGTCGCCGGTGGTGATCAGAGTCGCGGGGTACTTGGTGCCGGACTTCAGGTTGTGCAGGGGCGAGTAGGCGAGGAGCGCCTTGAAGTCCGCTTCCTTGTCCGGCGAGCCGTAGTCGCTGACCCAGGCCCACCCGATGGTGAACTTGTGGAAGCGGAGCATGTCCATGACGCCGACCGCCGGAAGCGCCGCTCCCCAAAGGTCCGGGCGCTGGTTGACCACCGCGCCGACCAACAGGCCGCCGTTCGAGCCGCCGTGGCACGCGAGCTTGGCCGGAGACGTGTAGCCCTCCTTCACCAGGTACTCGCCCGCGGCGATAAAGTCGTCGAAGGTGTTCTGCTTGTTCGCCAGCCGTCCCGCGTCGTGCCACGCCTTGCCGTACTCGCCGCCGCCACGGATGGCCGCCACCGCCAGTACGCCGCCCATCTCCAGCCACGTCGCCATGCGGGCAGAGTAAAAGGGAGTCATCGAGGAGTTGAAGCCGCCGTAGCCGTAGAGCAGCGTCGGGTTGCTGCCGTCGAGCTTCGTCCCCTTGCGCAGGGTGATGAACAGCGGAACCTTCGTGCCGTCCTTGCTCGCGTAGAACACCTGCCGGGTCTCGTACTGGCTGCCGTCGAAGGCGACCTGCGGCTTCTTAAAGACCTCCTGGGTGCCCTTGGTGAGGTCGTAGCGGTAGATCGTCGACGGGGATGTGTAGCCGACGAACGAGAAGAACGTCTCGCGGTCCTTGCGTCGGCCGCCGAAGCCGCCGACGGTGCCGACGCCCGGAAGCTTGACCTCGCGCCGGAGCTTCCCGTTAAGGTCGTACTCCTTCACCAGGCTGACCGCGTCCTTCAGGTAGGTGGTGAACAGGCTGTCACCGACAACGGAGCTGGACTCGAGCGACTCTTCTGCCTGGGGCACTACCGTCTTCCAATCCTTGGGGTCCGGTCGGCGCAGGTCGATCGCGATGATCCGTCCCCGAGGCGCGTCCTTGTCCGTTCGGAAAAAGAACACGGGGCCGTTGTTGGCGAGATAGCTGTAGCTGGCTTCCCACTTGGGAAGCAGCTCAACCCACTTCGAGTCCTTGGTCTTGAGGTCCCGATAGAACACCAAGTTCTGGCGCTCTGTGCCTTTCCAAACGCTGTTCAGAAGGTATCGGCCGTCTTCAGTCTCAAAGCCACCGAAGCCCCATTCCTTCTGGTCCGGCCGCTCGTACACGAGGGTGTCCTGGCTTTGCGGCGTACCAAGGCGGTGGTAGTAGAGCTTCTGGAAGTAGTTGGCCGCCTGAAGGGCCGCGCCCTCCTTCGGCGCGTCGTACCGGCTGTAGTAGAACCCCTTGCCGTCCCGGCTCCAACCGGCACCGGTGAACTTGGCCCACTCGATCCGATCCGTCAGATCCTGCCCGTCCTTGACCCGCCGCACGCGCCACTCCTGCCAGTCGGAGCCGCCCTTCGATACGGAATAGGCCAAGAACTCGCCGTCGTCGCTTACCGAGGTGCCGCTAAGGGCAATGGTGCCGTCGGTGCTGAGCTTGTTCGGGTCGAGTAGTACGCGCGGCGTGCCGTGCAGCGACTCGCTGACGTACAGCACGGACTGGTTCTGCAGGCCGTCGTTCTTGCTGAAGAAGTAGTACTTGCCCACCTTCGACGGGCTGCTGTACCGCTCATAGTTCCAAAGCCGGGTCAGCTTCTCCTTGATTCGCTCCCGCTCGGGAATGGTAGCTAGGTAGGCGAACGTGGCCCGATTCTGGGCTTGGACCCAATTCTTCGTCTCCGGGGCGTTTGCGTCCTCCAGCCACCGGTAAGGGTCAGCGACCTTGACGCCGTGCAGCGTCTCTACAAGATCGTTTTTCTTGGTCACGGGCACATCTACCCGATCGGCAGCCCCCGCCGTTGTCATCCCCGCGACCACGACCGAAGCGGCTAGCGCTCCCGCTTTGCTTACACTTTTGCTCACGACAAGATTCTTCCACGATAGTGGACGGAACACCGTTGCCTAGCCGTCGTTCTTTTGATTGGTCGCCTGATCGGCCGCCGCGGCCTCTTCTTCTGCGACTGCAGCCTTTTCGACGGTCGCGATGCCGACCACGTCGTGGACCAAGGGTACCGGCTCGGTGCTGGTTGCGGAGGATCCATCGCGGAGGATTTTTAGGCCGAGCAGCCAGCTGACGAGCATGCAGGCTGCGCATCCCACGAAAGGTGAGTAGCGCCCGAAGCCCGCGCCCAAACCTAGCTGGACTCCGAGCGGCTGGAGCTTCTCGTACATCGCGGCGCCGATGGGCGCGCCAACCATGGCGCCGATACCCTGGGCGGTCATGACCGCGCCAATGTTCGCGCCGCGCTTGTTCGGGTCGATGTCGCTGACGCTGGCCATCCAGGCGGGGATAGCGAGCAAGAAGCCAATGCCGACCGGGATACCGCCGCCTGCGAGCAGCCAGGGCTGGCGCAGAATTGGGATGAAGGCTCCCATTGCGATAATCGACATGCCGATCGCCGCTAAGCCCATCCCCAGGTGGACCGCTCGGACGCGGCCGATTTTCTCGCCGAACTTCGACATGGGGACGCTGGCGAGCGCCATGACGATCGCTCCTGGGAAGATGAGAGCTCCGATCTGGGATTCGGAGAACCCGAACTGCTGGATGGGGAAGAGCTTGAAGATGAACGTGGGGAAGCCGATCCCGATAAAGGTGATCATCGCGAGCACCAGGTACTCGGGGATCTGCTTCATCGAGGCCAAGAAGCCGTTAATGCCCCCGCCGCCGTGGGTTTCCGAGGCGATTTCCGCGTGCTCCAGGTCCGGAACGAACCGCCATACGCTGAAGGCGACCGCCAGGAAGAGGCCGGCAGCCAAGACGAGCCCCGCCCACCTTACGCCGGAGAGGTCGTTGGCGATTCCCCCTACGGGGAAGGCCAGGGCGATGCCAAGCATGTAGCAGAGGTTCAGCAGCGACATCCCTTGCTGGCGCTCGTGGTCCTCCACCGCCGCGTTCATCTCCGCGAAGGCGGCGGGCCAGAGCATCGCGAGGGCAATACCGTCGAGGCCGCGAAGCATGACGAACGCGAACACCTCGAGCGGTTGGCCCCCGGTGTGAGGGACGATGAGGCTGAGGAGGGAAGTGACGGCGCTAATGGCCGGGCCGAGCAGCATGAGCCGCTTCGGCCCGTAGCGGTCGGCCAGATGCCCCATCGGCGATTTGAAGATCGCCTCCGCCACCAAGAACGCCGCCAGAACGAGGCCGACGACGGACGCGCCGAACTGCCGGTCCTGGGTGAGGTAGACCGGCATCGTTGACAGGTTGAGCGCCGCGTAACCGATTTCCGCAAAGATTCCGATCACCAGGAGCCTGAAAACTGCCGGGCGTCGGAAAAGGGGCGTCGGCTTTACAGGCGCGGCAATATTTGACATCGGACGGGCGACTACGGGTCAGGGGACCCGGGGCCATTCTACTAGACTGATCGAAGGCCGGTGGGGATGCAGCCGAAGGTCGTAAATGAGTCCTACCGAGAGTGGGACCGCCGAACCCGGACTGCCTGGGTCGGGGGCTGCTTGACGACCCAGGAAAGAAACCGCTGGACCGACGGCTCCTTCCTCAGTTCTGAGATGGACGCTAGGCGGACGGCGAGCTCGCGGTTTGGGAAGAGGACGTGAAGCTGCTTGTGGCAAGCGGGGCAAAGGTCGGCGGTGGGAAGCTCGACGCTCTTCTTTCCCTTGCGCCGTCCCTCGGCGCGGGGGACAAGGTGGTGTTTGGTGATCGTAGGAACCTGCCGCTCGCAGAGCTGGCAGGTGTAATCGCTGGAATCCGCCCTTCTTCTACGTCCCGGTAGGGGCGAGGCGAGCCTCGCCCGCTAAACGGGGGGATTCCTCCAGGTGCGTCGCGAAAGGGCAGACGGCAAAACGAAAAAACCGTCTGCCGATTCGATCGGCAGACGGTTTGGATAGGGACGGGTACGGCAGAACGCTGGAATCAGCGCTTGACGAACTGGAAGCCGCGGCGGGCCTTCTTGCGACCGTACTTCTTGCTTTCCTTGACGCGGGCGTCGCGGGTCATGAAGCCACCGGCGCGGAGGTCCTTGCGGAGCTCCTCGTCGAACTCGACGAGCGCGCGGGAAATGCCGAGGCGGATGGCGCCGGCCTGACCCGTGATACCGCCGCCCTTAGCGGTGGCCTTCACGTCGAACCGGCCTTCCATGCCGAGTTGGACCAGCGGGCTCTTGACGAGGATCTCGAGCACGGGGCGACCAAGGTAGTGCTTGAAGTCGCGGCCGTTGATGGTGATGTTGCCCTCGCCCGGCGTGAGCCAGACGCGCGCAATGGCGCTCTTGCGGCGCCCGGTTCCGTAGTTCTGCTGCGTAGCTGCCATCTGCTTTATTTGTCCTTCCTGATGTTGAGCGGTTGAGGGTTCTGCGCCTCGTGCGGGTGCTCAGCGCCCGCGTAAACCTTGAGCTTCTTGATGATCTGGTGGCCAAGCTTCGTCTTGGGAGTCATGCCCCAGACGGCCTTCTCCACGAGCTTTACGGGATCGTCTTCCAGCATCTTGCCGCGGGAGATATTGCGGAGACCGCCAGGCCAGCCGGTGTGCCAGTAGATCAGTTCGTCCTTCTTGTTGCCGGTGAGCACGACCTGGGCGGCGTTGATGATGACCACGAAGTCGCCACAGTCCGCGTTGTACTGGAATGTAGGCTTGTTCTTTCCGCGGAGGATCTGCGCGACTTGGGCGGCGAGGCGGCCGACCGGCATCCCTGCTGCGTCCACCACGTACCACTTCTGATCGATGGTCCCCTGTTTGTTCTGATACGTTCGATTCATTTTCTTTCCTGTAGGGGCAAGGCGAGCCTTGCCCGGTTGTGTCCGAGCGGGCAAGGCGAGCCTTGCCCCTACACGTCGTATATCGAAGCTGTTCGGGGATCTCCGACCCGGTTATCGCGGGTATGGCGGCCGTAGCGCACCTTCATGAGACAGAGTCCGCGCGCTGGCAGGACCACTGGCCACTGGAGACGATTCCGCTCCTCGGCATCGAGGAGTCTGCTGACCTCTTCGACGGGCCGGTGACCGCGCCCTACTTCGAGAAGCGCGCCGGACATCCTTCGCATCATTCCGCGAAGAAAGGCCGTACCAACCACGTCCACCCACACCTCGTCTCGCACCTGGCTCACGTCGAAGCGGTAGAGCGTGCGGCGAGTGTTCTCGACGGACGGGTCTAGCTCCTCGGTGAAAGCGAGGAAATCGTGTTCTCCCAGGAGAGCGTGTGCGCCGGCCTGCATCTTCGCCACGTCCAGCGGCCTCCCGTAGGCGTGCGTGAAGCGCGCCCGGTGGGGATCGCGGGGGACGGTGAGGATGCGGTAGCGGTAGTACCGGTCAAGCGCGCTGAAGCGGCTGTGGAACGTTTGGGCTTCGACCTTCGAAGCTTGGACGGCCACATCGCTTGGTAACACGCGGTTCAGGATGCTGGCCCACTTTGGAGGCGGGATCGACACATGGGTGTCGAAGTGGCAGACTTGGCCGCGGGCGTGCGCGCCGCTGTCGGTGCGGCTGGCTCCCAGGATCTCGATTTCTTCGCCCGAGACTTGGCGAACAGCTTCTGTCAATGTTCCCTGGACGGTCCTCCGTCCAGTCTGCGCGGCCCAGCCGCAAAAGTCGGTGCCGTCGTAAGCGACGGTCAGCTTGATTCTCATCGGTGGCGCAGGCGGCTCGCCCGCGTTACCTCTTTGGCTTTAGGGGCGATCCTGCTTTCGGTACAGAAAGCAGGATCGGCGGTTTTGCTCCTTTTAGTCGACGAGCTCGAGGACGGCCTCGGGGGCGGCATCGCCGCGGCGGGGGCCGATCTTCGTCAGGCGGGTGTAGCCACCATTGCGGTCCTTGTAGCGCGGGCCGATCTCGTCGAACAGGTGCTTGACGAGGTCTTCACCGTTGATGAGGCTGCGGTTCGCAAGGATTTGCACCTTCTCGCCCTGGGTTTTGCCAGCCAGAAGCTTCGCCGGCTTGGGAGAGGAGCTGCTGTGGCCGACTAGGACGCGGCGGGCGCGGCGTCGGGCCTCAAGGCCGTCTTCCATCTTCGTCAGGGTGATGAGCTTCTCGACGAGGCGCTGAAGCTCCTTGGCGCGGCCAAGGGTGGTCCGGGTGTAGCCGTGCCGGATGAACTGACGCTGCAGGTTGGTCAGCAGGGCCATCCGCTGGTCGGTCGGCAGACCCAGCTTTCGGTGATCAACTTTGTGTCTCATATTCGTTCGTGCATCGGCTCACGCCGACAAAACATTGGCACCGCACGAAAGCAGTGCCGAAAGATCAGAAGTCCTCGTCGTCCTCGTCGTCCAAGGTGTCGAGGGAGCGGTAGCCACCCTTCGGCGGCTTGAGCTCGAGCCCGTGCTCGACCAGCTTGTCCCGGACCTCCAGCAGCGACTTCTTGCCGAAGCCGCGGATGGCGGTGAGGTCGGACTCGGTGGCGACCGCGAGGTTCTTGAGGGTCAGGATTCCCGCGCGGCGGAGGCAGTTGAACGTCCGCTGCGAGAAGTCGAGTTCCTCGATCCGGAGGTCCGGCACGTTCTTCAGCATCTCGTCGTCGTTCGTCTCCTCGCCTTCGATGACGGCTTCGAAGCCGGCCTCACCTAGGTCGAAGAACATGCGGAAGTACTTGTCGAGGATGTGGGCGGCCTGCGACAGCGCGTCGTTCGGGCGGACGGAGCCATTGGTGAAAACGTCCAACACCAGGCGCTCGTAGTCGGTGCGCATGCCCACGCGGGTCTGCTCAACGGTGTAGTTGACCTTCTTGACCGGCGTGAACTGGGAGCCGGTGGGGATCATGCCGATGATGCCGCGGTAGCGCTCTTGCTTCTCCGGCAGAACGTAGCCCGCACCCCAGCCAACGTAGAGCTCCATAGAGAGCGTAGCGTTGGGGTCGCTGATGGTCGCGATGTAAACCTCGGGATTTACGATCTCGACGCCCTCGGGGCAAATGATGTCGGCACCGGTCACGCGGCCCGGGCCCTTTAGCTCGATGCGGAGCGTCTGCTCCTCACCGGCCGCCTCGACGTTGGCCCGGATGGCCACGTCCTTGAGGTTAAGGAGGAGCTCCGTCGTGTCCTCCTTGACACCGGCGATGGGCGAGAACTCGTGGAACACCTTGTCGATCCGGATGGCGGCGATGGCCGCTCCTTGGATCGAGCTCAGCAGGACGCGGCGAAGGGCATTGCCGATCGTCTGCCCGTAACCGCGCTCTAGCGGTTCGAGGATGAACTTTCCGTACTCGTTCTGGAGGTCGAGGGTGGAGATCTGTGGCATGTTTGGTTTGCCGGCTTCCCGCCGGCAGGGATTGAGCGACCGGCAGGATGCCGGTGCTGCGTCAGACGCGGCGTCGCTTGGGCGGGCGGCAGCCGTTGTGCGGGACCGGCGTGATGTCGCTGATGCTGGTCACTTCAAGGCCGGAAGCCTGAAGGGCGCGGATCGCGGTCTCGCGGCCGGATCCGGGTCCGCGGACAAGAACGTCCACGCGGCGAAGGCCGTGGTCCTGAGCAAGGCGGCTCGCCTTGTCGGCGGCGACCTGCGCGGCGAACGGGGTGCCCTTGCGGCTGCCCTTGAAGTTCACGTTGCCGGCGCTGGCCCAGGAGATCGTGTTACCGGTCGGGTCGGTGATGGTGATGAGCGTGTTGTTAAACGACGCGTGGATATGCGCCACCCCGACCGGGATGTTCTTGCGCTCCTTCTGCTTGCCCTTCTGTACTGCTTTGCGTGCCATGGATTCTGTGGTTAGCGGTTGGCGGTTAGCGGTTTGCGGTCCGGGTCGGCACCGCCAACCACCAACCGCCAACCGCTAACCCAATAATTACTTCTTCGCCTTCTTCTTGCCGGCGACGGTCTTCGGCTTGCCCTTGCGGGTGCGAGCGTTGTGGCGGGTGTTCTGACCGCGCACCGGGAGGCCGCGTCGGTGGCGAAGACCACGGTAGGAGCCGATCTCCATCAGGCGGCGGATATTGCCGTTGACTTCGCGGCGGAGGTCGCCCTCGACCTGGTAGTCGCGGTCGATGATCTCGCGGAGCCGGGTCACTTCCGCCTCGGTAAGGTCGCGCACCTTGGTGCGCGGGTCGATGCCAGCCTTCTCGACTAGCTCGTGCACATTGTGCTTACCGATGCCGTACAGCGTCGGCAGCGAGTAGATGACCGCTTTATCTCGCGGAAGATCGATACCTGCAATTCTCGCCATGCTTGTTTCTTATTAACCCTGTCGCTGCTTGTGCTTCGGCACCACGCAGATCACCCGCACAACTCCGTTGCGCTTGATGATCTTGCACTTATCGCAAATTTTCTTGACGCTGGCCCTAACTTTCATGTCAATTCGCCCTTGTCGTCCGTCTCTATGGGAGAGCCCTGCCGTGGTCGTGCCAAAGCGGGCAGCCTTTCGGCTACCTGACGCAAGATCGGATTATACCTACGCCTCACGCGCTTCGGCTACCCCATCCTTTTGGAGTGAGGCAGCTTGCTGCCTCTTTCGTCGCTCGGCAGGCAGTGGTGCGGGGATTTGACTGTAGAGGCACCCAGGGCGCGGAGGAGGGTGGGCTCTCCTCATCCTTGTGGTTCGAGCCCTTCTGAGCCAAACTTGTGCCGTGAAGTTTTACGAGCCGGACCGCAGCATCGTGCTGAGCTGGCAGGAAGGCGCAGTGGACCAGTTGTTGGAGCGGTTCATGGAGTCGCGGGACTGGTGGGCGACAGTCGGCTACCGACGTGTCTTCACTCCGCAAGCCCCCCAGATCGATCTGGTCGCCTTGCGGCAGATCCACTACGGGGCGTTCGACGCGGTGGGAGCAGTGTTCGCGGAGGTCGAGAAGCCGCGGTGGCCGCACTGGGCGCCTCTCTCGGAAGGGGTGACCATCTCTGACGACGAGCGGGAAGCGCTCTACGAGCGGGTGTACGAGATCCTGAGCCCTTTCATGGGGGCTCCCGACATCATTGCCGTGCGGGAAGAAGGACAGTGGATCAAGGGATTCCCGTTCGAGCCGGGCCTCGCGCAAAAGCTGGTCGAGAAGTACACTCGCCCCCGCGCGAAGGAGTGGATCGAGATTCGCCCGCAGTCCATGTAGCGGCACAGCTTGCTGTGCTTTTGAATGGGCACAGCAAGCTGTGCCGCTAGCCCCACTTAAGCCACGTACGGCCGACCGGCGGGCTGTCGGAGGACACGGAAGTGGTCGCGGATCTCCCGCTCGGTCTTCCCCGGGTGGTTCTTAATCGAGTGGATAATCTTCTTGCCCATCCGCACCAATTCTTCCGGCTCCGCCGGGAGGCCCTTCAGAGCGATGCCGATGGGGCCAGAGCCGGTCGCAAAGTCGGCGAGCTCGTAACCGGCGGCGCGGGTGAGCAGGCCCATCAGGTGATCTTCGCCAAGGTTGGTGATGCTGAGGTCGGGTACGTGGAATAACCGTCGGCGGGCAATGGCCTCCAAAGTCTCCCGCCGGTAGAATGCAGCCGCACCCAGGCAGTGCTCACCGAACTCGTAGCCGTTCCGGACCGCCATGCCGACGACGCGGCGGAGCCAGAGGCGGCAGTGGGGCTTGCGAAGGGTGTTACGGATGCCGAGCTCGTTCCGGAGTTCTTGGGCCGGCGGAGCGAAGTCGCGAGGGACGCCAACGCAGTTAAACCGGTAGCTACCGAGGGTTCCGACCTTAGGCTGGTCGCGGAACGCTTCCAGGGCTTGGTCGTCAGCCCCTGGTCCGATCATCAGAGCGTCGTCGTCGAGGCGCAGCATGACGTCGAACGAAAAGTTCTGGAGGGCAAACTGGGTGCTCGTCGCGACGTGATAGGCGAGGGCGCCGTAGGTGCCGGTCGGAGTGTCGGCGCGGCGGACGGTCGCTGGGTGACCTTCCGCCACGGCCCCACCGAGGCCCTTGCCGCTGTTGTCCACGATCAGGACGTGGTACGGCGAGGCCATGTGACAGCGGAGGCTGTCGAGAGTGTCGCGGGTGTTGTCGACGTTGGCATTCGGCCCCACGGGCAGAAGCACTAACGTCTGAGTGTAGTTGTCGTAAATTTGCTGGCCCAGCATTTTCCACAGTTGGGACTATGGAAGCCGGCGCAGGTTCCCGCTTATTTGAAGCGGTATACGATTCGACCCATTGTGAGGTCGTAGGGGGAGAGCTCGACTCGGACGCGATCGCCGGGAAGGATACGAATGTAGTTCATGCGCATCTTGCCGCTCACGTGCGCCAGAATCTCGGTCTCCGTCTCGTCCAGCTTAACGCGGAAACGGGCGTTGGGCAGGTTCTCAAGCACCACGCCCTCAATCTCGATGCCCTTTTCTTTGTCTTGCTGCGGCTTATACGGAGGTCTTCGTCTGGCCATTAACCCCTATTGTACCGGCAGATTCGATTTTGGATTTTGGATTCGGGATTTCGGATTGGGAAGCGTTGAGGGTTGAGCTTTGAGGGGCCTGTCCGCTCCGACAATCCAAAATCCGCAATCCAAAATTCAAAATTAGTTGTCCTCGGTCGTCAGAATCTCCGGCCCTTCCTTGGTGACGGCGATCGTGTGCTCGTAGTGGGCGGCGAGTTGGCCGTCGGCAGTCACGACGGTCCACTTGTCCTTCAAGAAGTTGACCTTGTAGGTGCCCGCGTTGACCATCGGCTCAATGCAGATGGTGGTTCCTTCGCGGAGAACCTCCCCCTTGTTGGGCTTACCGAACATTGGGACGTTGCTTGGCTCCTCGTGGAGGTTGCGGCCAATCCCGTGGCCGACGAGGTCGCGGACTACGTTGTAGCCGTGGTTCTCCACGTACTTCTGCACCGCGTGCGAAATGTCCCCGATCCGGTTGCCGTGCCGCGCCTTGGCGATGCCTTGGTAGAGGCTTTCCTTGGTGACGTTCATCAGCCTCTGGGCCTGAGGAGTCACCGTGCCGACGGCGTAGGTCCACGCCCCGTCGGCGTGCCAGCCGTCTTTCACGACTCCGAAGTCAAGGCTGACGATGTCGCCTTCCTGGAGGGGAATGGCGGTGGGGATACCGTGGACGACGACCTCATTGACGGAGATGCACGTGGCAGCGGGGTAGTCGCCCCGGTAGCCGAGAAAGCTGGGGATGCCACCTTCTTCGCGAATGAGCCGATCGGCGAGAGCGTCGAGTTCCTTCGGCGTCGTCTTGCCGGGAACGATGGTCTCCGACACGAGCCGCAGGGTGCGGGCGACGATGCGCCCCGATTCCTTCATCTTCGCAATCTCGGACTTCGTTTTGAGGATGATCATGATAGCGGTTGCAGGATTTGGTTGTAGGTTTCTTCCGGTCCGTGGCTGGCGTCGACCCGCTGGAGCGAGCCCGTGCTGCAGTAGTAGTCCACGACGGGGGCGGTGTTCTCGCGGAAGACGCGGAGTCGTTGGCGGATCGTCTCCGGCTGATCGTCCTCGCGCACGAAAAGTGGGCCGTTGCACTTGTCACAGAGCCCTTCACGGCTAGGTGGCTTGTTGCGGCTGTGGTAGATCTCGCCGCACTTGGTGCATCCCATTCGCCCCGTTAGGCGGTGAACCACTAACTCTTCGTCGACTTCGAGGGAGATGGCCTTATCGAGCCCCATTTCCATCTCGAACAGGATCTCGTCGAGGGCTTCCGCTTGCTTGACCGTTCGCGGGAAGCCGTCGAGCACAAAGCCCCGCTTGCGGGTGTCCTCATCGCGGATCCGCTTCGCCATCATTTCGATGGTCACTCCGTTGGGCACCAGTTCGCCGTGCTGGATGTAGCGCTTGGCAAGCCGGCCCAAGTCGGTTTCCGCTTCGATCTCTCTTCGAAAGATGTCGCCGGACGACATCGGCTTGACGCCGAGGCGCGACTCGAGGAGGGCACTCTGAGTGCCCTTGCCGACTCCGGGCGGGCCGATGAGGATCAGTCGTAAGCTCATTTTTCGTTGGGTGGGTAAGCGAAGGGGTTCGGGACCTGATGGCCCCGAACCCCGGTTACGAACCCTGGGCTCGTTAGTTTACTGCCCGTACTGCTTCATCAGGAGGTTGGCTTCGATCTGGCGCATGGTTTCCAGCGCGACGCTGACCATGATGAGGAGCGAAGTGCCACCGATAAGGCTGATGTAGATTCCGGGAGGAATGCCCGCGAGAGCCGGCGCGATGTACTGCAGCAGGGCCACCGCCGCGATGAACGCGGCACCGACGATGGTGATCCGAGAGATCACACCGTCGAGGAAGTCCTTCGTCTGCTTGCCAGGGCGGACGCCCGGAATAAACGAGCCGCCGCGCTTCAGGTTGTTGCTGATGTCCTCCACGTTGTACTGGATGGCCGTCCAGAAGTAAGTGAAGAAAAAGATTAGCGCGGTGTACAAGATCGATCCTACGATGCCGCGGGGGATCGGCAGCCACGAGGCTACCGGGGCTCCGTTCGCGGGCTGTAGGAACGAGTTGATGTTGTCGAAAAGGGTGCCCGCCGGAGTCGCCGGTCCACCGAACATCATCGAGATCTGAGCCGGCAATCCCACCAGTGAGACCGCGAAGATGATCGGCAAGACGCCGGCCATGTTCACCGAGAGCGGGAGGTAGCTAGTCTGACCGCCCATCATCTTGGTGCCCACCATCCGGCGCATGTGCTGGATAGGGATTCGTCGCTGGGCCGTCGTGAAGTACACGATAAACCAGGTCGCGACCAAGAAGATGACGAGGATAATCGCGATGCTCCACCACGCAACCACGTTGTCGCGCACGCCTTGGAGCAGACGGGCCGCTTCGGTCGGCAGCGATAGGATGATACCGGCGAAGATCATGAGCGACACGCCGTTGCCGATCCCCTTCTCGGAGATCTGCTCGCCGAGCCAGAGCATGAACATGGAGCCCGCAGTCCAGAAGATGAGGATCACCATCTGGTAGGGAAGGCTCAGATTCGCGAGAGCGGCCGACCCCTTCATGATGGCGAGGAGTCCCCAGCCTTGGATGAGGCACAGCCCGAGGGCCAGCAAGCGGGTTCGCTTGTTGTTTTGCTTCCGGGCGTACTCGCCGCCTTCCTGCATCTCCTTCTTCCACTGGGGCAGAGCCGTTTGAAGGATCTGCATGATGATGGAAGAGGTGATGTAGGGATTGAGGCCCAAGGCGAAGATGGACAGCCTTGCGAGGGCACCGCCGCCGAACATGTTGAGAAGGTCGAACGCCGGGACTCCGTTGAGCGACTTGACGACGTCTTCCGAATTGAACCCCGGGACCGGGACCGGAATGTGCACACCCAGCGCGAAGACACCGAACATGAACAGCACGAACAACATCCGTTGCCGGAGGTCCGGGTCCGCCCATGCGAGTCGGAACGTCTCAGTCAGGGGCATCGAAAGGCCCTTGTCGCCCTTCGCGCCCCCACCGGCGTAGCCGCCTCCGCCGCCGAATCCCGAGGGGAGGCTCACTGGGCTACCGCCTCACCGCCCTTTCCGCCGAGCACGACGGTCGTTCCGCCCTGGGCGGTGATGGCCTCGGCGGCCGACTTGCTGAACTTGTGAGCCTGGACGGTGAGCTTCTTGGTGAGCTCGCCGAAGGCCAGGATCTTCACGCCGTCCTTGACGCCGGAGATGATGCCCGTCTTGATGAGCACGTCCGGAGTGACCTCGGTGCCCTCGTCGAACAGGTTCTGCAGATCGTCGAGGTTGACGATCGCGTACTCCTTATGGTTGATGTTTCGGAAGCCCTTCTTGACCGGCAGCCGGTTCTGGAGCGCCTGCTGACCGCCCTCGCGTCGGGGGTGGATCTGGCGTCGGGCCTTCTGGCCCTTCGTACCGCGGGTCGCGGTCTTACCCATACCGGAACCGATACCGCGGCCGACGCGGCGCTTCTTGAACGAACTGCCCTCTGCGGGCTGGAACTTATGGAGGCTCATGAGTTGGACTGCTCCCCGTGCCGGTGCTTCTGGCTCGGCGTCTTCTGCCGAGGCATCCTAGAACTGCTTCCCGGGGCCCTGGAGTCGACGACGGGGGCACCGTCACCGATCACGTCCACGACGAGCATGTGCTTGACCGCATGGATCATGCCGCGGATGCTCGGCGTGTCTTCTTTCTCCACGACCTGCGAGATCTTACGTAGACCTAGCGCCTGAACGGTCGCTCGGTTGCGCGGGTTGTTGCCAATGGGGCTTTTGACCAGCTTAATACGCAGCATCCGCTTCCTCCTTACGAGCCTTCTCGAGCCAAGGGGTGAGCTGCTTGACCTCGAGGCCACGGCGCTCGGCCACCTGCTCGGGGCTGCTCAGCGACTTGAAGGCCTCGATGGTCGCGTACGCCATGTTGATGGCGTTGCGGCTGCCCAGGGACTTCGCGATAACGTTGTGAACGCCCGCCGCCTCAAGGCAGGCGCGGACCGCGCCGCCAGCCTTGACGCCCGTACCGGGAGCGGCCGGACGCAGAATGACCTGCGCGGTGCCGGACACGGCCACGATCTCGTGCGGGATCGTCTGCCCGATCATCGGGACCGGGAACATGTTCTTGCGGGCGGCTTCCTCAGCCTTGCGGATGGCGTCCGGGATACCCCGGGCCTTACCGAGGCCAACTCCGACCGAACCCTTGTTGTCGCCCACGACGACGAGGATCGACCACGAAGCGGTCTTGCCTCCCTTGTGGGTCTTGAACACTTTGTTGGTGCGCACGACGCGGACGTCGAGCTGCGGCCCCTCGGTGTTGCGGCTCTCGCGCTTGCCGCTCAGGCGGTTCATCATTCTCATGCTTTAGAACTCCAACCCGGCTTCACGCGCGCCTTCCGCAAGGGAGGCGACGCGGCCGTGGTACTTGAAGCCCCCACGGTCGAACACCACGGAAGTGATGCCCTGCTCTTTGGCCCGCTCGGCGAGCCGCGTACCGACGGCCTTCGCGCCCTCGGCGTTGCCCGTCACGGAGAGGTCCTTCTCCTGTGAGGACGCGGCGGCCAGGGTGCGGCCCGTCGTGTCGTCGATGATTTGCGCGCTGATGTGCTTCAGGCTGCGGAACACGGAAAGCCGGGGGCGATCCGAAGTGCCGGAGACCTTCTTGCGAAGCCGTACGTGGCGCGACTGGCGTAGCTCGGTTCTTGTCTTGGTTGCCACTCTCTTTCTCCTTTACTTCTTCGCCGCGGCGCGCTTACCGGCCTTGAGCTTGATGACCTCGCCCTGGTAGCGGATACCCTTGCCCTTGTACGGCTCGGGCTTGCGCACCTTGCGGACGTCGGCAGCCATCTGGCCTACGAGGGCCTTGTCGATGCCGCTGACGATGATCTGCTGGGCGCGGGTCTTCTCGTCTGCCTTCACCGCGAAGGTGATGCCCTCCGGCGCCGCGATGGTCACCGGGTGCGAGTAGCCCATGTTCAGCAGCAGGTCCTTGCCTTGGACGGTGACGCGATAGCCGACGCCGAGGACCTCGAGGGTCTTGCTGTGGCCCTTGGTGACGCCGTCGACCATGTTCGCGACGAGGGTGCGGGCCAGACCGTGCTGGCTGCGCGCCTCGCGCAGGTTGTTCGGCCGCTCGAGGGTGATCGTGCCGTCTTCCTGCTTAAGGGTAAGGAGTCGAGAAAGAGGTTGCGTGAGCTCGCCTTTCGGGCCGCGCACGGTGACGACGTTGGTGGCCTCGTCGACCGCCACCGTCACACCCGCGGGAACCGGGATCGGGCGGATTCCAATTCGTGACATGTTAATAGACCTCGCAGATGACTTCGCCGCCCATCTTGCGCCGTCGCGCTTCGCGGTCCGTCATGAGTCCGGCACTCGTACTGATGATCCGCGTGGCAAGGCCGCTGCGGACTGGCTTCAGATCGCTCACCGGCTTGTAAACACGAAGACCGGGTTTGCTAACGCGTGCGATGTGGCTGATTAGGGGCTTGCGCTTGTTGTCGTAGCGCAGGGTAACCCGGATGTTGGGAAACTTGGTTTCCGTCGTGACCTCGTGGCCGGTGATGTAGCCCTCGGCCTCAAGGATCTTCACGATCTCGACTTTGATTTTGCTGTGCGGAATGTCGACCGTCGTAAGCCGTGCCTGGGCACCGTTACGAATGCGGGTCAGAAGGTCCGCGATAGGATCGCTGTGCATTTTCTATAGACCTCCTGAGTCCTTACCAGCTCGACTTCTTGACGCCGGGCAGTTCGCCCCGGTGAGCCTTCTCGCGAAGGCAGATGCGGCACAGGCTGAAGAAGCGGAAGTACCCGCTGTCCCGGCCGCAAAGTTGGCACCGGTTGTAACCCCGGACCTTGAACTTGGGCTTCTTTCGTTGCTTTTCGATTAGCGCTTGTTTTGCCATTCTTCTCCCGCCGTTGTCAGGCTCGTCCAGCGTCACCCGTGGCGCTCATCGCGAGGCGGGGGAGGCGTGCGTAGCCTGTGGCTAAGTTGTGTTTCGGCGGACGCAGTCCGCCGAACGTCGGATTCTACCCGGGATGGGGGTAATTCTCGCCTGACGTTGGAGTGTTGCGGAGTTGCGGCGAACTCTGGCGAAGGGTAGCTGTGCCTAGACGCTTAAAGCTCAACCCTTAACGCTCCCCTATCCAAAATCCACAATCCCAAATCCAAAATCAAAGCGCCTCGGCCGCTCCAGTTCGCCTCGTTCGAACGTCTGTACCGCCAAGGACGGGTAACGATGGCCGATATTTGTGGGAACCTGTGGGAGTTCAACCTGGTGCGGGTGATCGTCGTCGACGTGACGGACGACTACCGGCTGATGCAGCCGCCGATGCCCTCGGACTTCTATCCGGTCATCACGGAGAAGTGGCTTCCGCGGCACAACCTGTCTCACCTGCTCTCGCACGACCTGCTCGTGCACGGCTATTTGTACGACTGGCACGAGACCCCGGACTTCGAGGGCGGCTCGTGGTACGTGGGAATGGTCCACGAGGACATGGCGCTCGTTGATGCGAGCCATGCCGCCTGACGGGCTCCTTCTGAGCTTGGCGGCACGAAGCGCCAAAAGCCCTTAAGCACAAATAGAAGAGGCCTGGGTTGGGGCCAGGCCTACTTCTGCGTCATCGGATCCGGTCCGCAATGGCGCGGCGAATCATCGTGTCGACGATCTCCTCCCCGCTAGGGGCGTACTCACCGGCGGCGATTCGGGCTTTGAGACTCGCGATCATCTCTTCTCGGTCGTCCATCGCCATCACGTCGGCCGTGAGGGTCTTGACCAATTCCTGGTCGTCGTGGTGCTGGCGCTCCTGCCCGATCTCAACGATGGCGTCTACGATCGGAGCCTGACCCGTCAGCAACTTCTTCACTTCAATGTCTGAAATCCGCATGGTTAAACTTCCGCGATTCAGACAGGCAACGCGGCTGTCTGCTAGAGACCCTACGCTTTGCGAAGTCGGGGTCGCCCCCGCCGTGCCATTTTTCTGTCATGGGCTGTTCGCCCAAAGATTCTATTGGTCGAAGCTCGCCGATCCTTTAGGGTGGCGCAAGGCAATCTTAAGCGACTTTTACCCGGCGTCCAATCCCTATCTCCAGCTAACTCGTAAAAATACTGTACTCCGCAACGTGCGAGGCACGGTTCCGATACTCCTGAACACAAGCACAACTTGCGCAATTTATCAGGATTCCTTGGCGAAAACGCTACTTTTCACCCTTTCCCGCGACAGTAGGATCGTCGATCAGCTGGAATCGCTCGCAGAGCCCCTACGCCGCTAGCCTTGTAAAATGGGAAGGACGCGAAGGAGGCAACGATGCCCAGATACCACGCTCTCGGAAAACTACCGGCCAAGCACCACATCCAGTTCCGTAAACCGGACGGGGGACTCTACACAGAACAGCTTTTCAGCACCCGCGGGTTTAGCGGGCCGATGTCGACCCTGTACCACGTCCACCAGCCCACGGAGGTTTCAGGCTGGGAAGACCGGGGTTCGGTCGCGCCCACCTACCTCGCTGACGAGCCCTTGCGGCACCGACACCTGAAGACGGCCCGCATGAAGCCGTGCGGAGATGCGATCAGCGGCCGCATTCCCTTGATGGGCAACCAGGACGTGGTCTGGTCTCAGGCCCTGGTGGCGGACCAGATGGACACGTTCTACAAGAATGCAGACGGCGACGAGTGCCTGTTCATCCACGACGGTGAAGGGACGATGGAGTCCCTCTTCGGCACCGTCGACTTCCGGCCGGGCGACTACTTGGTGATTCCACGAGGCACGATCTACAAGCTGAACTTCCGATCGCTTCCCGTCCGGATGCTGGCGATCGTCAGCTTTGGGCCGATCGAGATTCCCAAGCGGTACCGCAACGAGTACGGGCAGCTGCTGGAGCACGCCCCCTTTACCGAGCGCGATGTCCGGCCGCCGCATTCCCTGGAGGTGCACGAGGAGCGAGCGCCGCACTCCGTCCTGATCCGCGCGCGCAATCGGCTGACGCTCTACCACTACCCTTACCACCCCCTGGACGTCGTAGGCTGGGACGGGTACGTCTTCCCGTTTGCCTTCAACATCAACGACTTCTCGCCGATCACGGGCAAGCTGCACATGCCCCCGCCGATCCACCAGACGTTCTCGGGGCACGGCTTCGTGGTCTGCTCGTTCTGCCCCCGGATGCTGGACTACCACCCCGACGCGATCGTGGTGCCGTACAACCACTCGAACGTCGATTCGGACGAGGTCCTGTACTACGTGAACGACAAGTTCGGCTCCCGGAAGGGGATCGAGGAGGGCTCGATCACCGTGCATCCCCTCGGCATCCCTCACGGTCCTCAGCCGGGGGCCGTGGAAGCCTCGATGGGTGCGACCAAGACGGAGGAACTAGCGGTCATGGTCGACACCTTCCATCCCTTCAAGCTCACCCGCGAGGCCCTGGAAATTGAGGACCCTGATTATTGGAAGAGCTGGCAAACGCGGGGGTAGGGGTGACGCGTGAGGCTTTGACTCGTGACGTGGATGGGGACCTAGTTCCGAAGCGTAGCGAAGGACCTCTACTAGCACACCCTGCTGGGAGAGGTCCTTCGCTGTGCTCAGGATGACATGGCACTTAGTGGTGCCTCGACTACGCCAGGTAGCCTTTCCCCTCTGCCGGACTCCCCGTCAGTTGCATCGCCACGAGCTTTAGGTCGTCGACCAAGCTCTGGAAGGCAGCTTCTCGCTGGGCCTCTTCGGGCATCCGCAGGATTGCCGAGGGGTGGAGGGTGGCGAGGACGTAGGGGGCGAGGTCGGATTCGAGGAATCGGCCGCGGTTCTGGGTGATCTTGAAATCAGCGCCGAGAATCGCTTGGGCGGCCGTTGCACCGAGTAGCAAGATCGCTTCGGGTTTCACGCGGGCGATCTCCGCGTCCAGCCACGGTTTGCATGCGGCCATTTCCTTTCGGTTCGGCTTTTGGTGGAGCCGTCGCGAACCTTGGGGGATCCACTTGAAGTGCTTGACGGCGTTCGTCACGTAGACCTCGTCGCGGTCGATGCCAGCTTGGGCGAGAGCGTTGTCAAGCAGCTTGCCCGCCGGTCCTACAAAAGGTTTGCCGGCCAAGTCCTCCTTGTCTCCCGGCTGTTCGCCCACCATCATCAGCCGGGCCGCAGTGGTGCCTTCGCCGAAGACGGTTTGGGTGCCCAGCCGCCACAGATGGCACGCTTGGCAGCCCATTGCCGCCTCCCGAACGTCTTCCAGGTCGGGGCTTTCCGGGACCAAGGGCGCGGCAGAGCCGTAGTAAGGCTCTTCTTGAGGAAAGGCAGGCGTCGCCATACCTCTTTGGCCCCCGCAGGATCGGGGCAGTTCCCGGTGGCGCAGGAGCTCCGTCTGCGTGACCAGCCGGTGCCAACACAACGGGTGTGAGTCGCTTCATCGACCCACACCCGTTGGTCCGGTCTATTGCCTAGATGAGCTCGACGCCGGGATTGGTGGTCGGGCTTAGGCTGTGGGCCCGGGTCCAGCCGGCCGCAACGGCGTCGAGATAGCGCTCCCAGGTGCCGGGGTTGCGCTGCTCCCATACCAGGCGGGCCTCCGACTGGACATCCGACCAGACCCGGTTCTTGAACTCGGGGCGGAACGCCAGCTCGTAGCCGAAGTGGTAGGCCGGGCGGAACGTCTCGAACGTTCCCGCGACCGCCGGGTAGCGGGTCTGGAAGTCCGTGCGGAAGAACGCGTCGTCGTCGGCCGTCGGAGGCACCACGCCGCCCATCACCGTCGTGCCAACCGTCGTCGCAGGCGTGATGATCTCCGTGGTCGCCGCCGTGATCGGCGCGACGGGGGCGACCGTCTCGGTCACGTAAGTGCGGGCTCCCGTCACCGGCGTCACCGCCTCCGTGACGTACCCACCGGTGACGGGGCTCGTCGCGGCATCCGTGACGACCGTTGTTCCCGCGACCGGGGCGGTGGTCCCGGCAATGTAAGAAGCGCCCGTGGCAGGCGTCACCGTCTCGGTCACCACGGTCGTTCCGGCCGCCGGAGTGACCGTTCCGGTTACGACGCCCCCGGTGACCGGAACCGTTGCCACTGGAGTAGCGATGCCCAGGCGCTGACGCTCTGCCAGGATCTGCTCGCGGCTGAGCACCGGGGCATTCTGGTCGAACGTCGTGAAGCCGTTTTGGCGAAGAACGGCAGCCCTCTCCTGAATGTTGATCGCTCCGTTCCGCACTAGCAGCGCTTCGGCAGCGGCGAGGTCGCCGTCCGGAACCTGGACCGACACGAGGACGCTTCCGTGGCGGATGCTCTCGGCGTAAACGTGCACTTCCTCGTCGGGGATGCCTAGGCCGATGAGCGCGCCGACAATGGTGCCGCCGACGAGGCCAAGGCCCGCACCCGTCAGCATTCCGACGACCGGACCCGCTACCATCACGCCGACCGGAGGTGCTGCGATGGTGGCGGCGCCGACGAGGAGCCCCAGCAGGCCGCCGAGCACGAGACCGGAAGCACCGCCCGCCACCGCGCCGGAGCTGGCGAGGTCGCCCGACTTGTCAACTGTGTGCTTGGCGAAGTGGCCCTCAGGGTCGGTGGCGACCACACTCATGGTGCGGCTGTCGTAACCGGCGGCGATCAGGTCGCGTACCGCTTGCTCGGCGTGCTCGTGGCTGTCGAAGAGTCCTACTACGGTCTTTGGCATCGTTTTCTCCTTTTGGTCCGGCGGCAGCCCTGAACCGGCCGCAATCATTCAAATCCGGAAACTGGCGTTATCTAGGACACGGCAGGCAGAGGCGGGTGTTCCTGAGTGGTCCTACTAGCTTTTGGCGGTTCGGGGAGTCGAGTAGTGGACGGGCTCTTTTGAATTTCTCAAGGCTGGCTTTCTCCACCCCCTGCCCCCTCCTCATTTTCCTTGCGCCGCGTTCTTCCTACTTGTGAACGATCGGGCGCGGGAAAACGAGGAGGGGGTTCTGAAATGCAGACGGGCGGCCTTTCGACCGCCCGCTGAGTGTAAGGGAGAGAGGTTGCTTACCGGTTGTTAGGATTGTCGGCGTAGGCGCGGCCGCTCAGCCCGCTGGCCGTTCCGCGGGTGTAGCCCGTTTGAATGGCATCGCGGTGGGTGTCGAACAGACCGGGGTTCTGCGCCTCGTAGCCCGTGCGCAGGTCTGCCTCAGCGGTGCTGAAGTCGCGGCCTTGGAACTGGTTGTTCTGAGATGCCTGGAATCCGTACTGATAGGCCGGCTGGTACTGCTCAAAGCTTGCGCCCGAAGTCTGACCGTAGCGGGTGTTGAAGTCGGTGCGGAACTCGTTCGTGAGCTGCTCGACGTCGACATGGGTCTCGCGGACCGTGTCGCTGATCGTCTCGGTGTGCTGCTGGGCCGTCTTGCCGATGGTGATCTCCTCGACCACGCGGGCTTCCTTAGCGACCACCGGAACCTCGGCGTGCTCACGCAGCTCGATGGTGCCTTCTTTGAAGGTGTCGAGGGTGTGCGCGTCGACCGGCCGGTTGACCGCATGGCGCTCGACGTTCACGTGCTCCTCAGTGAGGGTGACCTGCTCGGTAACGGGAGTCTCCGTCACGTACGAGCGGACGCGCACGCCGCCTTGCTCGACTTCTCGCTTTCCAACCGCGAGCTCTTCCTTAACGACTTCGAGCTTCTGGCCTTCAGCAAGGTTCGTGGGCTGAGTCGTGACGACCGGCGGGGTCGTAGCCTGAAGGTTGGTCGGCTGGACTTCTTCCACGATCTCGGTGGTTTCGGTGGTCGTGGTGTTGGGGATCTGGTATCGGGGTTGGTCGGACATGGTTTTCTCCTGGATAACCGGCGCATTCGCGTCGAACTTGGTGAATCCTTGGGCCTGGTATTGGGCCCGGCGCTCGTCGATGTCCACGGCGCCATCGCGGTCGAGGATGCTCTCGATCTGGCTCGTCTGGTTGTCGTTGGCTTGGACCGTGACCAACGTTCCGCCGCGGCGGACGCCTTCGGCGTAGGTCTCGGCGTGCTCCTCAGGGATGCCAAGGCCGATCAGGCCGCCGATGATGCCGCCGGACACCGCCCCGATGCCGGCACCGGTTAAGAGGCCGGAAATGGGGCCGATGGCCACGAGGCCGACGGCGGGGAAAGCGAGCGCGCCAGCGCCCACCAGCAGTCCGAAGATGCCGCCGACGAGCGCGCCGGAGGTGGCGCCCGAAAGGGCTCCTTCGCCGGCGAGGGTGCCGGATTCGTCAACACTGGATTTTTGGAACTTGCCTTCGGTATCGGCCGCAACGACGCTGATCTTGCTGCGGTCGATGCCGGCACTGATCAGGTCTTGTAC
>Ga0216301_1000076_pt1 | contig 25785 bp, 10 predicted proteins | sample 4hB_Boncat_minus_FD_156203 | JGI IMG/M metagenome (GOLD analysis project Ga0216301, IMG submission 156203) | Terrestrial sediment cell enrichment communities for BONCAT metagenomics from Utah, United States - 4hB_Boncat_minus | ecosystem: Environmental > Terrestrial > Deep subsurface > Rock...
GTTCTGGATAGTCGTTCGCTCAGGGGCTGAGCCGAAGTCTTGGTTGCCACTAGCCGCTCCGATGAGGAGCGCGATCAGTTGCGGGTCGGCCGAACGGATCCGGATGCGCCGCACGACCTTGTTTTCCGTTGGCGCGACCGTGGTGGTCAAGTCGGGATTACCTTGCGTCGCCCCTTGCTCTTCGCGCCGGACAATGTTGTAAATCCCGCCCTCAATCCGATAGGTCGCGTCGACCTGCCGCGTGATGTTCTGAAGTGCGGTTTCGAATGTAACGTTTCTGAGGCTGACCGTGACCGCGCCTTGAACGCTCGGATCGATCGTGTACGAAACACCCGCCGTCCGGAACAGGGCTCGTAGAGCCTCGCGGACGTCTGCTTGTTCGTACTCGAGCGAAGGAATAATCTTTTGGCTCGGGTCGTCCTGGGCTGATGCAACGGAGGGGAACGCTCCGAGGAGCGTCATCCCAAGAGCTGCGCTCAGTGCTAGCTTTGTGCTTTTTTTCATAGAGAAACCTCCGTACATACTGAAGGTCGGAAACTGTTTACGTTTTGCCGATTGTGCAACATTGGCGCCGCCTTAGTCTTCCATTCCGGCGCCGCCACCGCGACCGCCTCGTCCGCCGCCACCACCCATTCCGCGTCCGCCGCCAGGTGCTCCAGGAAAACCTCCGGGTGCCCCTGGAAAGCCTCCAGGTGCGCCAGGGAAACCACCAGGCGCTCCAACTCCGGGAGCGGTGGCGGGACCGTAGCCGGGAGGGGGACTCTCAAGTCTCACCGTTACCTGCTTAGGTAGTCGGTTGCCGCCCCGCCGGAGGATCGCCTTGTTCTCATCGATCGAAGCGACCGTCCACTCGCTGTTCGGGATTCGCTGTCCCGGCCGAATGATCTCGGTCTGACCATTTCCCATGTCGATGATGGCTAAGACCGAATCGCCGACGACGATGCCGGCAAGCCGTCGGTAAGGCTGGTCTTCCACTGGAATGGCAGGTGCCTCCTGCTCGGGAGCGGGTGGCTGAACCTGGACCGTGAAGGCACCGGTCTCGGTGAACAGGCGCTCCATTCGCTGCTGGGTTTCGTAGTTCCTTTCGTTACGGGTCAGCGCGAAGGGATCTGGCCGGCCCCTTCCAATCACGACGCCCCGTTGTGCTACCAAACTTTTGAATCGATTGGCATCTTGCGAGGGCTGGATGGGCACGCCCGCTGGTGCGTCGATCACGAGCGGCTCCTTCTTGATGGGACGGGAAGCTGGTGTTTCGACGGCCGATGGATCTTCTCCACCACCACAGCCAGCCAGAACAGCAACCCCGAGCAAAGCGAGGCAAGGGCGAAACTGCATTTTGTTCACTAGTTCTTGCATACGACCCCCAGTTGTCCGCGTTACGAGGATCATCGTCCTCCCCCAATTCCCGCTGGCGGCCCAGATCGACCTCCCGGTCCACCAAACGCTCCGGCAGGTCCGCCCGGCGCACCGGGGAAGCCTCCCGGGAAACCGCCGGGGGGGCCACCAGGACCACCAAAACCACCGCCACCGCCAGCTCCTCCCGCTGCTGCCTCGGGCACAGGCGGGAATACGTCTTTGCCCCTGATGTAGCCCAGGATCGACAGATTATACGTGCCGGTTAGATTCGGCGATGTTCCGGAAATCTGCAGGCCGTCCGTAACCGCCAGATACCGCGGCATGTTTTTGTACGAACGGACGTTCGCCAAGATTTGCTGGTAGGTGCCTTGGACTGTGACTTGCCCTAAGTCGAAGATGACTACGGGAAAAGGATAGACCGGGAAATTGAAGTAGCTGGTGAGAAGACCACCTTGACCAGAGACGGCGGCGTTAATGTCCGGAGCAGGCACCAGAGGCCCATTGACGACGCGGACGCCACCCTTCCGAACCTGAGCGTTTACAGCCTTTTGAATACTGTTGCGGAACTTCCGCACATCGACGGACAGTTGCCACGCGTTAACCGCCAGGTTTATCCCGCCCTGGTTGACGTTCTGCGGTGGAGTTCGGGTCGCTGCGATGGAGCGCCAAGCGGCGGCTTGCGCCCGCACCATTTGCTTAGCCTGCTCAACCTTGCGCTTGGAGTCAGGAAGCTTGTTGGCCTCCGCCTCCAGCTCTGCCCTTCGCTCTGCGTACGACGCCGCGTCGGCGCTGTTCGGGATGAACTGATGGAAGAAGGCGAACGAGAGAGCGATGATGGCGACTGCCACGCCCAGGATGTAAATTGTGATGGGGCTCAGTTTCATGGTGAGGCCTTACTCGTCCCCCCGTCCGGGCGCGCCACCGCCGGCTGCCGGGGCACCCGGAGCCGACGCAGTAGTTGCCGCAGCACCGGATCCCTGCTGCTGGAGCGTGCCCCGAATGTTCGGGACCGTGAGATCTGCTTCGATTATCATCGTGACCTGAACGAGCGAAGCCTGGGGTCCGGGTCCGCGCTGCACGTCGGTAGGACCGCCGAAGTTACCCACACCTTCGAAACCGCCGGGCGCTGTACCCTGGCTTTGATAGTAGGCCAAGCGCTCCAGGGGATCGTCGGGAATCGGCCCCGGCTGCGACGGGTCACGCGGTTTTCCGATCTGATCTTGGGGCGTGAGCTGTGGCACCGACTGGTCGAAGCTCTGGTATCCGCTGCGAGAAATGGTTTGCGCTCCGCGAATTCGCATCAGGGCGAGCATGAGGTCTGCGTACTGCTGGTAAGTGCGTAGGACGCCCGTCATCGTCACGGTTGCGGTCTTGTTGTCGATGGCCGACGCCTGGATCTGGGTTAACCGGTAGAACGGAGGCACGTACGGCAGAACCCGGTTGTAAAGGTCTGGGTACTTGTCGTTGTGCCGGATCATGGCGGTCGCAAGATTCGTGTTCCGGGTTACAGTAGCGGCCTGGGCAAGGATCTCGTCAGCGTAGTTACGCATCTCGACCGCCTCCTGCGCCTTCGGCACCATCTCAGTGTAGAGTTGGCGCTCGGCTTGGAGGCGTGCCGTGGAGGTTAGGCTAAGGAAGACGGCTCCGCCAACGCCGGCGCCACTGATTAGCAACGCCACCAACCAGGCCGTCTTGGCCTTTTGCCCCTTGGATACGGTTGCCGGTAAAAGGTTGAGCTTCATGCTTTGTGATTAATCGAAGAAGATGTGCAGCCCGTTGCCGACCGCGATGGCGAACTCCTGACGATGCGCGTCGACGAAGTCCGGCGCCACTTTCCTCACGTTGAGATTGAGACGCCGCAGAGGGTCGTAAGCGTCACAGGGGACGCCCAGGGTTTTTGTCAGGAACTGGGTGAGGCCCTGCATCTTGCATCCTCCGCCGCACAGCACGACCATGTCGACGACGCCACCTCGGCTCCGATAGTAGTCGAGCGATCGTCGGATCTCCGCTACGAACTCGTCCATGATCGGCGCCACTGCGTTGAACATCCTCATCGCCTCGGAGTCCTCCGCCACTACCGGCGTCGTTCCAGCTGCGTAGGTGGGTTCAGCTGGAATCGCAAACGGATCTGCGGGCGCATCGAACGGCGAGGCCGGAGTGCCGTAGGGATCGGCCGGAGGAGCCGCAGCCGCCGTTGGATCGGCGAAGGGATCCGTTATATGCGCGAAGTTCGGCGCCGGTTCGTCCGAGAACGGATTATAGGGCTGGAATTCTTGGGTCGTCCCGCCCGGCAAGTCGAAGGGGTTGGCAGGAACTGCCGCGATATCGGCCGCACCTTCCGGAACCTCGAAGCGCTCGATCTTCATGGTCTCGGCGTCGGGGATGCTCAGCGTGAAGGCATCGGCGAGGGCACTGGTAAACATCTGGCCGCCGATGGGCACCTGGCGCGGCATCAGCAGCTTGCTGCCGTGGTAGATGTTGATGGAGCACGTGGTGGCTCCCATGTCCACGACGCAGATCGTCTTCATCTGCAACTCTTCGTCGTAGCTCGTTTGAATTGAGCGCGCCATGCTTAGTGGCTCGACGTCGATCGCCGCGACTTGCCGACCGGCCTTCTTCATCATGCCCATCATCGTGTCGATCGCACTTTGCGGAGCGATCGCCATCACAACGTCCATGTTGGGCGAGTTCGGGTCATCGTTGCCTAATGGCTTGAAGTCGCTGACTACCGTGCTTTCCGCAAAGGGGATGTTGCGGTTGATCTCCCACTGCATGTGCTCCTTGAGCTCAGTAGGATTCATCTTGGGAACCTCGAGCGTCCGCACAAGGACGGAGGCTTGGCCGGCGATGGTAACGACGGCGTGGCCGCTGGCTGCGCCACTCTGGGTTAGGACCTGCTTGAGGGCTGCGCCGACCGCTTCGCTGTTGTAGATGCCGGTGTGGTCGACGGAGCCCTCAGGGGTGTCGATGATCCCGAGGGCGGTGACCACCGGTTCCCGGCCCTGGGTGCGCATTTCGCAGACCTTTATTCGCTGACTTCCGATGTCGATTCCGAGAACGCTGCTGAGCTTTTTCGCCATTAGCCGACTGACCTGCTTACCCGTAGCTGGGTGACCATGTTATCACTGGCTCCGAGAGCCTGTCAACAAGATGAAGGGTCACCCGAACACCCACGAAGACGGGGTTCGGGCGAGATTCGGTTCGCATAGACAAGAAAAGGGGCGGGAACTTGTAGTTCCCGCCCCACCGTCGAATATTGCCCTTTTTACCTGCCGACGGCCAGCGGGGTGAGTCGAGGGGCAATGGTCTGGAAGTAGAGGTCGGAACCTCCCGCCCGGTTGCTGGTCCAGAACAGCCACGTGAGCGGCGGCCGGCGGGCAAACAGGTTGTTCGTCGCAACATCGAACGGATCGATGAAGGTTGCCAGGTTGGATTCGTTGATCGCCTGTTCGATCAGAACCGGCTGCTCCTCCTTTTCGAGGACGAGAGAGACGGTCATCGGCTGAGTTGTGATGCCAGCAATTGGTTGGCCCGTTCCAACGTTGACTCCGGTGTACCGGACCGTGACGGGCCGGTCTTCGTCCACTGCGGTGAAGTAGATCCGCCCGTTTGCCGGGTCGAGCTGGTACTGCCCAACATGCCCCGAAAGGCGCACGTTGATCACACTGCCATCGCTGTTCGTCGCAATCGGCGTGGGTAGCCGAATGCCGAGGCGCATGGTCGTCATGTAGGGCCGGGCTCCGACGCCAGCCCCGGCGCCTCGACCGTACATGTACACGAAGCGGTCGTGGCGGATTCCCGTGTCGGTGTGGTTCGCCGGGGTCCCGGTGGCTCGGCGCCAGTAGGACGGGTCACTGATCGTACGATCGTCGAACAAGCCGGTCGCCCCGGAGTACCCGTTGGCGCCGCCTTCGCTGATGCGGACGAACACGGGGGTGTAGGTGAGTCGGAGCTCGGCGTTGCGGCTCGGAGCCGCGTTGGTGAACCGCACGGTGCCCAAGGCGGGGTCGAAGGTCACTCGGCCGCCAAGCCGGGTCTCGAACGAGATCAGTCCGCTTTCGCGGTCGTAGACGCGGGTATCCGCGCCGCCGTCCGAACCATCGAGAAGAAGGTTCGTGTCCACGTTGTTCTGCCGCTGAATGAGCGCGATAGGCCGGGTGCGGTCCCAGTAGACGCCCCGGGCTCGGTAGACCCCGTTCTCACCGAGAACGAGACGCTCGAGCGCCCTTTCCGGCTGGTTCACGAACGGATTGCCCTTCAGAGTGCCATCGGGGTTCTCCGGTAGCCGGGACCGGGTCTGCTGGTCGATGGTGACGCGGCCGGTATAGACCTCAGCGCTTGGCCGCCCTCGAAGCTTGCCGGTGAAGGTTAGCTCGATGATTGGGTAGGTGTCGCTGGCGGAGCCCACGAAGTTCCGGTAGTAACGCGCAGCCGCACTGGGCGAGCTCACGCTCTCAAAACCATCGCCGAAAGGCATCGGAGAGGGCGGGGTGAATTTCGTGCCGTCGAAGCGCGTGTAGTAAATGCCGGTCGAACCGGTGCTCGTGCCGGGATAGAACACCATGGCTCCGGGCGCTGCTTTCGTTTGAACAAGCGTCGGCTTGCCCTTGACGGTGGTGACGTCTTGGGCAAGGGCAACGGGTTGTCCGATGCTGACCTGCCCCGTTTCGTTCGTGGCGACGGAGCTGATGAGCAGTCGCGACTCCGCAGTCCGGCCGGTGGGCGTCTGCTTTTCGGCATCGCCGACGAACGCCATGTAGATCGAACCGAACCGGTTCGCGGCCGCTGTACGAGCCGTCGACGGGGCGCGGAGCGGGTCGATTGCGCCGTTCAGCGGGAATGCCGGTCTGGAGTAGCGGATCGTGCCGTCGAGTAGAGATTCGCCGCTTTGAACGCCGAACAGTGCGTTGTCGAGGGCAGCACTCGGGAACCCATTTGCTGCGTCGCCACTGAACTTGAACCAGCTCGACGAGGATGCCGGCGTGAAGAAGTTCAGGTCGGAGAGCGGCGAGGCGCCGAGTGGCACGCCGTCCTGGTTGTTCCCGGCAAGTCGGTTGATCTCGTTGGCGGGAGCCGAGGGGGGCGTGATGGTGCCGGTGCCAAAGCTGGCCGCGTTGTCGAGGCTTGCCAGGTACAGGCGATAGTTCGTGTTCAGGTTCGATTGAGTCGGGAATCCGGTGGCCGGGACCGCTGTCGGCCGGTTGGACGTCCACGCCATCACCAGCGAGCCAAACTGGTCTCGGAGACCGGCGGGCTGCAGATTCTGGTACGTGAACTTGGGCTGGACCCCCTTTAGGAGGTCCTCGACCATGGGTGCCGTTCCGGGCGTTAGCGCGTTGGTCAGCCTGGTCTCGGCTACGTTGAAGGTCAGCAAGAATCCGGGATCGGTGTGAGTCTCGACGGTGTTCGCGTCGAAGCGCTGCCAGATCTCGTTGGAGGTGCCGTTTTCGTTTTCGATGACGGAGACGCGCTCGGTGTACCGACCCACGGGGAATCCGATGGGGATCGAAACGGCGACCTTGGGGGTCTCCTCAGCGAGTCCGGGGATGAGGCGCCGGTCTCCGGCCTCGTTAAGGCCGGGGTTCTCGCGCGTTGCCGGATTGACCACCAGCTCGGTGGGGACGGTGTCGCCCACGCGTGGCTTCTGAATGATCTGACGGTTCGTCAACGAGCCAGGGCCGTAGGCCGGAGCAAAGTTGACGTCGAAGTTAGACCACAGGTCCATCGTGCCGTCGAGCCATGCTTGGGGATCGTTGGCACCCGAGCCAAAGGCCCAGGGGAAGATGGCGCTGGCATTTTGGCTGTTGACGTTGGTCGACTTAGCCATGCGCACGTCGAGCATGTTCACGTTGCCTTCGTTTAGCACCCCGAACTGCTTGAACAGCCCTTGGTAGGAGCTGAGCCTTGGTCCAAACGGCACCGTCGATCCATCGGGGGTGTAGCCCGTTCCGGCGGCCAGGGAGCCGACGTTGAGAGCCGGCGTGTTGCTGGCGGGGTCCACGGTCGGAGTCACCACCCGCAGCTTCTGGTCGGGAGCGACGGCGGTCGCGAGGTTGAACGCGCGGTATGCCTCCCGGCTGCCCACGTCGAGCCTGCCGTTTTGCGTCGAGTCGACGAAGACGCTAAGACGCCCCAGGTATCCCTGCAACTGAACGTTTCCATTTGCATCGGTCTGCTTGAGCTGGGGATTTGCAGACGGTGCTCGCCCGGTGCCTGTACCGATTCCGGTAGATGCCGCCGTGAGCACGTTGGGTGGCTGGAAGCGTGGAACGTCCACCGCCAATTCAAAGACCGTCGGGTGTAAATCCCTGTCCGTGGGATCTGTCAGCTCGTCGATCTGCTCCGTACTTCCCTTCTTTGTGGGAGGTCGCAGGAACACGCCGTTGAACAAGGGGTTCTCGGCCGCGCCGTTGGGGTCCTTGGTGACCCTCACCCCTTCCCGCCGAATGTCAGGATAGTCGAGGCTCGTGTTGGGAAGGTTGATCGGTAAGTCCTCGAATCCGGGGTAGAGCGCGGGGCTCAGCGGCTTGAAAACGGTGTTGGCGCCACCTTGCCAGGCAAGCTCGCTTCGAGTGACCCGAACGTTGTCGAGACCGCGGCCATCGGGTCGGATCAGCGACATCATGCTGCGATCGTAGATGAGGACGCGCGTCTTGTTGGTCTGGCCATGGTTGCCCATACCGGCCGTCGCAAGGAGGCGACTCTCGATGGCCGACGTTCCCACGACATCGGGTGATCCGTTGACTCGGTTTTGTTCGTTTCCGGGATCGGCAGTGAACCCGATGGATTGCGCACCACCTACTGGGTTGATGATCGCGATGCCCAGCGGGTTAGCCAGGAAGAACGGCTTTCGCGACAGTCTTGGATCCAGCGAAACGTTTTGGGAAGCGCCTTGGCTGTTAAGCGTCCGGGCACTGATCGAGACGCTTATCTCCGCATTGCCGGGCGGCAGAGCGTTGGGTCCGCCACCTTGGAAGGTGTAGGCCAAGATGGCGTAGCCATTGTTTCGCCGAGTGTTATCGTAGCTGTTGTCGGGCGCGAGAGGTGGCTCGGAGAACAACCGTGCTTCAACCGGAATGCTGCGTACGGTTTGCCCTCCAACGTTGAACGAAATGTTCACGACGGGGGGCGGCACGTTCTGTCCCGCTGAGTTGACGAAGTCGTAGGGGAAGTCGTAGACGAGCAGGTAAACGGTTTCTCCCCACTCGAAGGCCAGCGAACTGCGAGGACTCGTGTGCGCTGCTTCGATCGGGTGCCGGGGAAGATTCGTATCCGGATCCTTGGTAGGCGACTCGTCGATGACGGCGTTATAGCTAAAGTGGCCAGCGCTTCCGGTGGGCAAGCGAAGCCCCTGATAGGTTTGACGCCGGATAAGTCCCACCTTGGCTTCGCGGAAACGATCTCCCCGAGGGTCGTTCTCCACGATTTGACCCTCGTCAGGTCCCCGACCCCATACACCGGGATCAAAGGCGGTCGCTGTGTCGCTGTAGGCGACGAGGTTTCCGTCGACGTCGGCGGCGTACATGAAGCCGTTCGCTACCGAGACCGAAGCGACGAAGGACGAACCAAAGGTCGTGGCTTCGTAGTTGCGGCGGGTGCTAGCCCGGTTTGTTTCGGTCTGGCGAGCGTAGAGGCCAACGATCCGGCCGTCGGACGTTGGCACTAAGATCGTCGGCACCGCCGTCGCACCGAGACCTCCGCTACTGTCGAGAACGTTCATCCCGGTGTAGGTCAGCGAAGCCTGCGAGCCGGACCCGATCTCGTTGGTGGCCCAAATGGGAGTCAAAGTAGGATTCGCAGGATCCGGGCTGGAAAGGTCGCCCAGCGCGTTGAGCGCGTAGACGTAGCCGTTCTGGTTCAGGACGAACACCGTGTTCGGCATCCCGCCGCCGATCAGCGTGTCGGCGACGGTAGCGGGGGACGCTGTGAAGTCGCCCATCTCGCGGAGCGTCGCGTCGGAGTTCGTCTCGGCCGTCTGGGCGTCGCTGGGGAACACCCAACGCTGGGCTCCGGTGTCGCCGTCAAGCGAGTAAAAGCGGCCGGGCTGATCATCCTTGCGCAAGGTGCCGAAGTAGAGTCGATTAAAGTCGTAACTCGGCGTCGCGACGATGGCGCCGACGGTCGGCTCGTTCAGTTGGGGGAAGGTCCAGCGCACGCCGGTCGTGCGCTGGGTCGTATTGGTCGGCAGCGCGTTCAGCGCGTAAACGCGGCCGGTAACGGAAGCGGCGAAGATGGTTGGGGTCTGATCGGATCCCGTCGTGGCGTAGACCAGCGAGCTTCGGAACGGTCCAAGATTGCTCCGCTGGGGAACCGGGTGGGGGAAATCGTTGGGATAGGACCACAGGCGCTCGGTCGTTCCCGGCGCGCGTGAGGTCTCGTTGAAGTCACCCCGCCCGGTCATGTCCAAACAGTAGATCCGGCCGTTGGTCGACGCGATGTACAGGTAGTCCTTGGTGCCGATGCGCTGAACGATGGCGGTGCTGAGGTCGAAGCCTGAGGGCATCTCCGCGACGGGCACCGAGTCCGGCGTCGCCGGCTGCTCAGGTGTGTTCGGACCATCGATGCCGGCTTGGAGATTAGGGTCGACCTGACCTGGAACGCGGCGGGACGGATAGACCCAGTACTCCGTAGTCGTTCCGTCCCCCCGTCCCGTAGCGTCGAGACAGTGGATTCGCCCGGATTCATCGGCAACGATGACTACGCTTCGCTCTTCGATCGTCACCTTGTCCGGTAGCAAGATTCGTGCTCGGGCCTGGACTGGGGTCGAGTTGACCGCCAGGTTGCCAGAGTTGACGAACCGGACCGCGTCCGCGTAGACAGGTTTCCCCGCGTCCGCCGCGCTAGTCGTGAAATTCGTGATGCGCAACGAGAGGGCCTCGCCCGGCCCGGTGGTTACGGTGTTCGCGAATTTGCGGTTGCCGATGCGTACCCATCCCCGCCGTTGCGATTGATCAACCGTAACCTCGCTCACGGTGGACCCTTCGCGAATTTCGTAGCGGACTTGGGTGGCGTACGAAGAGCTGCCTTCGTTCCCCGCCAAGTAGACGAACACGTCGTAGTCACCGTCAGGCAAGGTCGGCGCGTAGGTGACGCCGGTAACACTGGCAGGGTCGGTTGTCGCGTTGTTCTGCCGGTAGTCACCGTTTACGAACGGCGCGGAAAACACCCGCGTCCAGCCCGGTGCCGCCGTAACGTCGGCGCTCTCGTTGTCCCGCTCGCCCTCGCCGTTATTGTCGTCGAACGGAGTGTAGTTCCAGACCACGTTGCTGCCGGGGGAGTTGACGTTGGTCAGGTTGTGCCGGTAGCTGGTGACGACGCCACGCGTGTTCGTGACGTACTGGCCGTTCTGGAAGGTGCCTTGGTAGGAGTTGAGGGCGGCCACAACTCGGTAGTCGTTCGTCCCTACCTCGGCGATCGTAGGAGTGGCAGCGTAGGTCCCGGGCTCAGGAATAAATCGAATGGCGTCTGCGTAAACGAGGTAGTTCTTGGCATCGTTAGGCCCCTTGCCCTCGGGCAGGAGCAGATTCCCAGAAGCATCTCGGGGGACAGTATTGTAGAGTCGTACGCGGATGGGAGTGATGCCATCGAACGGGAAGACGGCGTTCGTGGGCCGCCCACCCCCTCCAAGCCGGACGAAACCGGTGCCAGCCGCGTAAGTGTCGACCACGTCGATGATCTTGCGCCCGTCGCTGAGTTCGATCTCGTAAACGTGGTACTGCTGCGGAAACACCTGCTGGCCGTTGATCGTGGTCGCTCCCACTTGCAGCCACGTATAGATGGCGTAGTTTCGGCTGGCGCCCATGGGCCCCTTCAACTGCCACTCGAACGCCCGGCGGTCCTGCGGATTCGCGGCGACGGTGGCCGCTTGGCCAGATGCCGATGCCGTGGTTCGGGTGAAGGCGTAGGAGGGGACCCGCTCTTCGGTCGCCCGGGGGTCAAGGACGGAGGGGCGGTCGAACCGGTTGACCAAGTACGGTCCGCGAGCTTCTTCCGCCGGAGACAGGGCCCGGGCCCAGCTCGCGGTCGGATCTATGTTATTGGGATCGTAGGCAGCCGGGTTGTTGGCACTGTTCAGCGCAATGGCGTTGCCATTGGGGTTGACTTGGAAGGGTCCGTTGGGAAAGCCGCCGGTATTGGCAAAGTCGGTATTGTCGACGGTGACCGTCGTCGTGCTGCCGGGGCCCGCCGGAGTGAACCAGTTGACCCGGCCGCGGCCAGGTCCCGTGGTCAGGGGTTGGTCGTTGTGCCCCACCCGTGAGTTGGTGCCCTGCAGGGTTGGGTACTGATTCCCAACCTGGGCGCTCGCGCTAGTGGCGGCCAGCGCGATGCTTGATGCGGCAAGCACTCCAAGCCATGTTCTGGTGCGCCTTGCGATCATGTTAAAGAGATTCAGTTCCATTTATCGTCGGTCCGCGAATAGGGGCAGAATCAGCCCTCGAGTCCCTTGGACGGGCCCGAGTTCGGCACGGATGCTCGAGATGCTGAATCCGAGGTTCGTCGCACTATTGTTGTAGCTACCACCGTCCAATTGGACGATCTCGCCGAGGAAGTCGTTATTGCCACGTGTCTTGCCTGCGAAGCCGTTGACGATCAATACGTCGCCTGAGTCCAACCGGCGCGCGTAGGTGGCCCGCAGATTGCGAGGGTTGCCTGCGCTGACCGGTCCGGTGTCGTTATCGGCCCGGCGCAACACGCGGTACGCCTCGTTAGGAAGCATCCAGATCACCGCTCCCGTTTCATCGTCGGCGGCAGGAAGCGGGAACTCGTAGACGCCGGTGGAGTCAGCGACCATGACCATGACCCTCGCCGATCCACCAATGGATCCGATCCGGGTGGTAACGGAGTTGATTCCCGCAAAGGGTCGAGGGCCGCCCATACGACGCCTCAGGAGTACCGCATCTTGGTCGGTCGTTGGGGTTGAGCTAACCGCGGCAAAGGATTGCGTTGCTTCGTTCCAGTACTTGGCCGCCGACGTGTCCGGCACGTTCAGCTGGTTGATGACTTGGACTCCGGCCGGGTTGAGCGGGTCGAACACGATGACTCCGCCGTTGCCTCCCGACGCGACCGTACCGGGAACGGTTGTGGGGCTAGATTCAGTCGGGGGTTGGAAGCCGACCCCGCGGCGGGTGGGCCGTTGGTTCGCGGTTCCAGCGACGTAGACGAACCGCCCCGTACCCTCTGGAACGTACACGCGGCTTACGCTGGTGTAGTCGAAGTTGGCTCCGCTAACGTTTGCCGGGCTGTGCCAAAGCAGCACCCCGAGCTGGGGAGTTCCGTCGACTGTTATTGGGTTCAGGATCCTTCGGCTTCCCGCCTGCACTTCGAACCGATCGATGAGCTCGACCAACCTCCGGTTGCCGGTGTCAGCGACCAGGTAATGCACCCAGTACTCTAGCGGTTGCTGAGCGGTTACGATCTCCTTCTCACCTTTGGTGACGTAGCCCGCGTAGGTGACGACGTCTTGAGGCGCTTTGAAGCTGGTTGCCTCGTTCGCGGCGTAACCAGCGGCTACGTAGGTGGGGTCGAGCTTGAAGCCTGTAATGGAACGGGTTTCCGTACCGGAGAGGCTAAGGCGGGCGATGCGGTTCGCTCCGGTGTCCACCACCAGAAGCTCGCCCTCGTTGACCGGATAGGCTTTGGTTGGACGGACGAGTGGCTTGACGTTTGCGCTTGCGCCCTCACCGAATTCTCCCGTGCTAGCGGCAGCGCTCGAGGTGTACAGGGCGTTTCCGCTTGCATCGAAGATGGCGACGCGTCCCTCGTCGCAGACGATGAAGTCGCTTCGCGAAAAGGTGTGGATCCCTTCCTGGCTCCAGGCGACGAAGGTCCCTTCCCCGCCCGCGATGCCAAGAGTCGTTGGCGAGTTGGGCAAGGTGGTCTGGTTCAGACGAACGATGTAGTCGCTGAGGTCCTGGATTCCGGTGAGGAGGGGCCATCGCTGGTGGGTGGATGGGACGGGAGTTCCGTTCTCGAATCGCAGGGTCCAAAGCTGCTTTTGCCATGGACGATACGGTCCGGTTTGTCCCGAATCAGGATCCTTGGCGGTTAGCCAAGGACTGTTGGGAGAAATCTCAGAGTCGAACGCGGTGACCACGCCGACCGACTTGGGAATTCCTACCCCGGTGTACTTGCCACTCAGCACGTCCGGCACCATACTGCTTCCGGCGACGAAAACGGTGTCGCCCGTAACGAGGGGAGCAAGGCTCAGACCCTGCGTGGACGTGAGCTGCTCCATACCCTGAATGGCGGCGAACCAGAGGAGAGGGCTCCAACGGCCGCTGATCGCGTCTGGCTCGACTAGGGCGTCAGGTGCGTTCGGCCTCCGAACGATGATCGGCTGGCTGAGGCTGATACTGTTCTGTACCGGACCTCGGGCGACGTTCATCAGATTCTCCAGCCGCAGGATTCCGCGCTCGGGCTCGTAGGTGAACGCCCCGCTTTGCAAGATGCTTTGCTGCTCGGGCTGGGCCTTGATCGCGCTCTTGGCAAGGTCCGGCTGGACGATCGTTGAGCCGTCGGGTAGGTCGCCGACACGGAATTCAGGAGTCTCTGGCTCCGCCCGGAAGGCAAGCAGGAGAGTCACCGGGAATGGGACGGCGAAGGCGCCGATCCGTATCGTCTTGTTCGCCCGGGCGGTGACGAAGACCTGCCCGTTGCGGACGGAGGGGGAGCCCGTAAAGACGAAGTTTTTCAGTCGCCGGTCGGCATTGGGCCAAGCTCGCGGTGGCGAAGGCGGCGCGGGCAGGAACCGGTCGACGGGGTCCTTGTCGAAGAGAACCTCGTCGTACCGGACCGGCGCGACCTGGTTCATCTGGATAGTGTGGCTGTCGTAGAGGTCGTAGCGGGTAACGCACCGGAATTGGCCGCGTCCTTCTTCGCGGAAGGCGTAGAACGTTCCCCCACCCCCACTTTGCCGGTTGGATAGGGTCGTGTAGATGGTGCCGCGGGGCGACATTGCGACCGAGCCGATCACCGTCGCATTGTTCGTCGTGGGCAGGTTGAGCTGGCCCCGGACCACGGACTGCATGACGCCCGCATCCGCAGTGCTTCGCTGAGACAGGTCGATGTTGTAATCGATACGGATATCGACTTTGTTGGCGATGGTCTTCCAGTCGCGGCCGCCGTCCGGCGTCATTGGGAAGTTTATGACACCGCCACCCGCGGGGCTGGGGGTGCCCTCGAACCACTTCGCCATTTCGGCAGCAGGCCAAGGATTGCCGAACTCGTCGATCACGGTTAGGCGGATGCCGAATCGCGCGATAGGAAGGCCGCCCTGCTGGCTTGCGCGAGTGGTCACTTGCAGCACCGGGCCATCGGTCGTGTAGCTCGCGGGGCGCTCGCCGCGTGCACCAAGCCAAATGCTGACAAGGCCGGGCCACCCTGCGGGCCCCACGGCCCCCGACCCTTTAAACGGGGCGTACAAGACCTTGTCGACGCCCCCGGAGTTGTCGAGGATAGGGATGTAGCCGACAGTGGGCGAGGCGGTGAACTCGGGGAGAACGACGTCCGAGCCGAATCCACCGATCGCGTAGCCCGCCGGACTTCCCTGGTTACGGAAGGTTAGTCCGGTTCGGGCGTCGGCGATCCACATTCTGCCAGCCGCGGCTCCTAGTCGATTGGTGGCCCGGTCGAGAACGTAGATCTGGTTCTCATGAGTCGTGGGCGCGAGGATAGGGGTGGACGGAACCGACCTACTGTTCGGGGGTGCGATCGATTGGTACGGCTTACCGGTTCCCGACTTGTCGATGAAACCCGTCGAGGAGTCTCGGTTGAAGACGTCGAATCGTTGCAGGGTACCGTCCGCGTCCACGACGACGACCTGGTCGACTGGCCCTCCCGTAGCGGTAGGATTTGCGACCTCTAAACATGCGGGCGCCGAGATGGCACGTCCGATTTCGGCCGTCCAGAGCAGGTCCTGGCTGGAGCCAAGTGACAGATCCGGCCTGCCGTCGTCCGGATCTCCATCCCGATCGAGATCTTGATTGGGATTTGCGTCGTAAGCGCTCAAGGTCGTCCCCTGAGATACGAGCATGATCCCTTTGTACAGAACCGGAGCGCTGGGCGTACCGCTCGCGGCGGCGGGGAAAGCGTAGCCAAACCGCCTCATGAGCGGCGCGCCCACAGAAATAGCGGTACTGTTCGCCTTCCTGCTTCCGCCGCCCGCCTGTCGGAACTGGGTGCCGAGGCTGATAACGTTGACGGCGAACTTGGCCGAGGCCACGCCGTCGGCGTCCAAAACCGGCGGCTGACCCGCAAAGTTAGCGTTCTGCGTCGTGGAGTTCAGCGTTTGGTTCAACTTCAGGGCGGCGCCACGGCTCGTGTAGACGATAAGGCCGTCACCGATGCGCCCAATTGCCGCCGTCAAGACGCCGTTCGCAAGAAGCACCGGCTGCAGCCGCCGATACTCGTTCTGGGGGTTCTGCTGCAACTCCGGGTAGTAACCCATCAAGGAGCCGGTTACCCGGGGCTCGACGAAACCCCTTGCACTGAAGGTTCGGGGCGCGTTGACCGACTCAACCTCACGAGCGGACAGCGCCAAGGGGCGGCTCAGAAGAGGCTGAGTGTAATCGGCCTGTGTGACCGTGTTCGAGAACGAGCCGACGCTGAATCCGATGGGGAACCCGTTGACGATATCGACGCCCCCGACCGGAAGGCCGCCGGCCTCCACCCACAGGACACCGCCTCCATCGACGAATTTCCGTAGTCGCTCGCGCTCCAGCGGGTTGAGCGAGACGTAAAATCGCGGAGCCACCAGCAAAACGTCATAGCTGGCGAGCGCCTCGTCGGATACCTGGCTGAGGAAAACCTCCCAGTACGGAGCCGTGGATTTGCGCAGTTGGGTCCCTTCGCCGGGGTCCTGCGCAGTGTTGTTGAGGGCCGTCCACCGCGTCACCTGCGCTAGGCCGGTCAAGATCGACGGCGCGTAGGGGTTGACGATGTTCCACCCCGCGGGTTTGATCCGCCGATTAGCGTCCAAGTTGTACCAAGCGAACGGAGCCGCGCTGCTGGCATGGGAACTCGCCGATGCCTTGTCGGCGTCGAGGATCACGACGCCGGCGCGGATCGTTTGCGACCGGCTGGCAAAGCTCTGCGGCTGCGCCGCAGACACTGCGGCGAGGCTGACGCTCGCCGCGAGGGCGACTAAGGGACGGATGATGCTCACTGAAGGTCTCCGAAGTAGGCCAAGGTCGGGCTGACGGGCAGCCGGGGAAGCGGGGGCAGAGGAACCAGTTCACCAGCCTCGCGCGTCCCATTCCCGTTGAAATCGACCCAGTCCGTTCTCAAGTACGTCTCCGGATTGGTGGTGTTCGCGAACGCGGTCGTTCGCGCGGTCGCAAGCACTGGGTCGTAGGTGAAAAGAAGGTTCGGCACGAAAGGCGTTGCCGTCAGGTCATGCCCCTGCGGAACGTGTACGCCGGGGATGTTGTTGCCGCTGGCCGCCAAGGCGCCGGGGATCCATCCCCACTTGCGGATCCACTCGGCCTGCTGGCTGATCGGAGGTGGCATGTTTTCCGCGACCGCGCCCCGGATGACGATGCGTACGTCAAGCGGCTCTCCGTAGAACGGAACGTCGCTGGAGGCACCAAACGCCGTTAGTCGCGCGTCGTCCGCCACGGCCTTCGCTTGGCTCTCCGACGATCCCGAAGCCCGGGCCGCTTCGTAGCGCGTCTGGTAAACATCGCGTCGGTCGTTCGGGTTCGGATTGAACCATGGCCCAGGAATTACGAAGAAGGAGCCTTCCTCCGCAAAGATGGTCGCTTCGATTCGAACGTCGAAGGGTGCCAGGGCCGAACGCGCGAGGAGGTAATCGTTCTGGAAGACCGTTCCTGGGATCAGCTGGATATCGTTCTGGGCCTGGTTGAACAGTCGGTAACGGTTCGGGTTGCTTGCCTCGTTCGCGTACATTGAGTCGTCGGTCGCGGTGATCTGGACGTTTACAGCGTTGGGGTCCACAAGGGTGAACGAGGTGGACTCGAAGCGAGGGTAGCGCTGCCAAGGCTCAGCCCCTAGACCGTACTGGTCGACGTATTGGGTTCCCGCCGGTTCGTTGGCAGCTGCCGCGTTAGCTGGCGTGGCTGGGAAATAGTAGGTCGGATCACTGGTGACGGGAACCGTCGTGGGGACACTGTTGATGGTCGTGGCGATGTAGGTGGCTGTTCCGGGTCCGTCGTCCATCGCGTGCGTGAGGAGCATCTTGGTTACAAGTTGCCGGTTGCCGACGATCGCATCTTCATAACCCGTTGCGAAAGGCTGCCACGTGGAGGGGTTGTCCGGCGAGCTGGGCGTCGCTGAGAAGGGGTCGAGGACGAACTGCGCCTGGAGGTTCACCGCCTTGTCCCGCCCCGGCTGCATTCGGATCGGGTTGTAGTTGGTTGGGTTTTGAACGTCTTGAGCCGCCAACAGTGCCTGCTGCGGACTCGGCCCGAAGAGCATCGTGGTGTTGAGGGTCACGAAGTCGCGGGCGAACAGCCCAAGCATGGAGCGGCTTGGTCGATTAAGGCGGCTTCCTTCCTGGGTGGGGCCGCTGACTAGGGTCGCCGTCAGGTGGTTGCCGGTGACGCCCTTTGTGATGCTGCCCTCGATGTAGAGAGTGGCCCGCGTCACAACGGTCATCTGGACGTCGGTGGGAATGACGCCGCGGACGCGGACGTTACCCTCGAAGTACACAACGCCGTTGAAAGGGAACCCCAGGTCGTATTGGTTTGCCGCCAGCGGTGCATTGATGTTGGATATCCCGGACGTGTTGGAGTTGACAATGTACACCCCACCGTTCGTCCCACGTCCGATCCGGTAACGGATGCTCGAGTTGCCGGTGCTGTTCCCATTGGGCAAACGCCAGAACCGCTCGGAAGCGACCGATCGGCCATCGCGCGTGATGGTGAAGCCGTCGCTGAGGAGCTCCATGTGGGCGCCGTACGGGATGTAGTACGGTCCGACCCAACCAGAACGCGACTGTCCGTTGTTTGGGTTGAGCCAATCGTAAACTTCGGATTGGTCTTCGCCAACCGCCTGCCGACCCGCCTCGGTGCGGGGCACCTGCCGGTCCGAGAAGTTGTCGACGTAGACGCCGCGACCGTGGCCGTAGCGACCTGAGTTGCCGTTACCCAGGAGACCACCGCTCTCGCGGGTCATTTGAACGTAACGTGTTTCGCCCGTCTCCGGATCCTTCAGATCGATAGACGGCGGGGTCTTGTAACCGGCGCCTCGGGAATAGCCGTCCGCGTCGGGTCGGGCGACACCGTCGATCACCAATCCACCGGCGGTCGAGAACGCGCCGTTGCGGCTGTTAAGGTTATCCCCGCCGAGGACGATGGGGTTCGTCGCGTTGTAGGGCGTCCAGGCCTGGGTCGCGGGATTGAATCGGGAATTAAAGATTCGCAACTGCGCTCCAACTGCTGGAGTGATCGTGCCGGAAGTCACGATCCGGTCTCCCAATGAACCGTTGGTGTAGACGTCGATCGTGCCGTGCAGGCGGAGGTCGGCGTTCGAGTACACGGAACCCAGGCCGCCAATGTTCTGACCTCCTGCGAAAGGCACGGTTAGAGAAGGCAGGCCGAGTTGGACCGAAAGCCGTTCGCTTACGGTATTGCCTCGATACTGCGCACCCAGCTCCTTGGGCACGCCGATGTCGGCGGGGCGGGTCACGTTGTGCTTGTTGTGGATGAACCGGGCGGTATCGGTGATGCCGATGGAGGCCATCGCGGTGACCTTGCGGTTGTTCGCAAAGGCCGCCTCGCCTCGCCGAAGCTGGGCGAACTCCTGCTCAAACTGGGCTTGGCTCGCAAAGTTCCGGAACTGCCGCGGCTGACCAGGGCTAAGCGTAGTGGGATCGTTCGGGTTGATGCTCCCCGCCCGGCCGACCGATTCAATGATCAGGTAGTTCCGTACCTGACCGGGGTTGCGAAGCGGCCCGGTCGGAGAGCTGGCGAAGATGTTGGCGTCGCTGGGAGCGTACCGGACGCGGACGAGGGCTCGGCCCGCGTCGAAATTCACGCGGAAGTAAGGACCCAGGCCGTCGGGCCCGCCCCGATCGACGGTTTCGGTGCCTGGAAATGCGAAGGCTGTTGTGTTCCCGTTCGTCGCGGGCGGCCGGAGGAAAAGCGCATCCGGATCGAGCGTGCGGCTCGGATCGGCCGTCGTGGCCGCCGGTCCGTTGAGAACCCCATGCCAGTCCGCTCCCGCCTCACTCTGCAAAAGCTGAGAGTGGGCGTACCGGATACCCGCTTCCGCAAGGTCGTTGGCGACCGAGCGCCGCTGCAAGGTGCCGCCCGTCTGGATGTTCCGGTTGATGATCCCCAGGAACACGAAGCCGAGGATGAGCAAGAGGCCCAAGACGATCAGTGCGATAACGATCGTCTGGCCGCTTTCTCTCGTTCGGATGCGCTTGTGGAATTCAGGGTTCATCTTAGGGTTTCTCACCGGATGTAGTTCCGGACTTTGGCCGTGGACTGCAGCGTTATGGTCTGCGGGTTGGGAACGCTGGACTGCGGGTAGTTGCGGATCGTCAACAGCACGTTCATCAGTTGGCGGGAGTCGTAGTCCACTGCGAACACGTCCCGCGCTGCCCCCGGAAGGGTGGCCGAGGAGCCGGTTCGGCTCGCCGTGAACTGGAACCGGTAGTTAACGCGGATCTCGCTCTCGTTCTGGATGGGACCATTCGGAACATTTGGAGCATCTGCCGGAATGGGCACGTTGGGGTCCGAGCAGAGTTGAATGTAACCCGCTTTGAACTGGGGCTGGATGATCGCGCTCACGAAGTTGTCGCGGTTGTACGTGTTGCGGTCGAAGCCGGCAACGGCCGCCGGCGTCAATCCTAGTAGTGTGTAGTCCGTGGGTTCCGGCAGGTCGGTGTAGTTGATCCGGTACTGGTTAGGGCCCGGGATGCCGGTCGTGCGCACATAGCGGACGCGGTTGCCGTAGTTCGGCCCCGGATTCTGATCCGGCCCTTCGACTTCCTCGCTACCGGGCACAATGCTCACCTTGTGGCCGACCGGAGTAAGAGGCCCCTCAGACCCGTCAGCCTGGGGAAGCACTCGAAGGTCGATGAACCGCTGGATGCGCGAAGCGTCGAGGCCCTGGAGGTTGGGATCCTCTTGCCACCGCTTGAACACGAGATTGTAAAGTGCGTTGATCGAGCTGCCCTGGCTGCTCGGCGCGTGATTGTCGTCACCGATCGTGCCAGCTAGGTATGGGTCGCCGGTGGTCGGGGTGTAAGCCTGGTTTTCACCCTCGCGGCTGCCGAAAGCAACCGGAAGGTTAGTGGAATTGTTACCGGGAGGCGAGACTTCGGGATTCCCGACCTCGCTGACGCCGAAGCTACTGATGATCTTGCCCTTCGCAGCGTCGAGGGCGAACGGCGTGAACATCGCCCGGAGCCTCGGATTGCTGAACCAGCCAGAACGGCCATTAGCCGCAGCGCGCGCTTGGGTGAAGGGATACCGATTGCCGGTGTTCAAAACTCGGTCGTATGTGTACAGGTCGAAGAGTTCGACCCCCGCGAGATAGTCGTCTGCCGCCGCGTCGGGATCGTAGGCATAGATGCTGAAGCCCGGAGCGTACTGAGTCCCATCGTCGAGCCCATTCCGCGGGTCGTAGCGGCCCACGAGGTACTCGTTGCTCGCGCTATCGTTCGCGTTCCAGCCGACAGGCCACATCCGTACCAAAGCGTTCGTCCAGAGACCCATCTGCGTGGTGAACACGTCTGGAGCCGCCGCCCCGGCGTTGGCGAATTCCTCGCCCTGCCGCACCGCGACCTGGCCCTCGGCCGGATCATTGCTGACTCGGGTCGGCCGGAACTGGACCAGCGGGATGATGTTCGGGACATTGCCGTTCATCAGCACCCGGCGATTCGCCCGGTTGAAGACCGGCTGGATCATGTCGTAGCGCGAAACCTCGGTCTGAACCACCGCGCGGCGCAGCCAGTTGCGGATGCGGTCTGCACGCTCGTCCGTGGTGATGAGGTTCCCCTCACCGTCGACGTTGGCCAGAAAGAACCTTGGATCGTCCAAGATTGGTTGGCCGTTCTCGGATTCTTCGAAGAACTCGGTGTTCGCCAGGTATCCATCGGAGCTGTACACCCGCGGCTGGACCTCGGCGCGGTAGAGAACGTAGAGGTTATCCCGCCCTCCGGCCCTCTGCATGAGAAGCCCGTCGTAAGGGTTGTTGTACGGCCGGAACGGATCCCTCAGGCCCACGAAGTAGCGAACGATGGTTGCCCCGGGGGCGACGGGCAGAACTGCCTGTCCCTTTGGGTTCCGGAGCGTGGGGTCCTCTTTGCCCGTGACCGGATCGATGAACCCGCCGGAGGGGCCACGCGCGGGATCTCCTTCTGCGGGCCTGACGAGGTCCAGCTTGACATTGGGGAGGACGATGTCGATCTCGCTCCGCGGGCTGCGCACGGTTCCGTCCGCATTGAGGCGCGGGACGCGGACCACGAGCGTGTTGAATGGCACTCTAGCCTCAACTCCGTTCACCACGGTACCGACCTTCCCTTCGCCGCCCCGGACGGAGACGGCGTTCCCTATCTCCCGAGCGATCCGCTCGGTTAGGATCCTTCCCTTATCCTGCGCATCCGCGAAGGCCTGGGCGGTCCGTGTGAGGTTAAAGCTCTGGAAGACGGGCAGGATGATGAGCGTCATCAGGATCGCGCTGATGGCGATGACCGTAAGCAGCTCGATAAGCGTAAAGGCGGTAAGGCGGTTGCGTCTCATCGGATGTTGCTCCCCCGTTGGATGTACGTCTGGACGTTGGCTCTGCGCCAACCCCGACCCCACACATCGAACGCTCGCGCGTTCCTTTGGGGATCATCTGTTAGGCGGAAGGTGTCAGGGTTCCAAAGGACTCGGACCACGACCGACGCTCCTTTGACCTCGCGCACAGGAAGCAACCCCACCGTGGCGGAACCGAAGTCGAATTCTACGGCGTCAGGGTCCACGTCCCGCAAGTCGATGCTGGGGTAGCTCAAGGGGTCGTTTGCCCGGAACCGGACCACAAAGTCTTGCCCGACGATCTGACGGGCGACCAGATTTTCTCCTTGTCTGGCGAGGTAGTTGATCGTTCCCACGGTCACCTTCTGGTTCGCATCGGCTCGGGGGAAGTAGACGCTGGTCGCCCGTCCGCCGATAGAGCCGTTCGATCCGGCTACGTAAAACTGACCGGCTCCCGGCAAGGTCGGGCTCGTGCTGTATTGGGACGCCGCCTTCAGCACTTGCACAGCCCATTCGTTGTTGGCCATGTACAGCGCCCGAAGTGCCCGGCCCGACAAATTCACGTCGCGAGTGCTTCCGTCGGGGAGGAGAAGCCGACCCTGCGTGCCCGCTTCACTTCCGTCTACATCCCGGAAGCTGATCAGACCCAGCGTCTTGTCGACCGTCACGTATTGGGCAGTGTCCGACGTATTGGCCGGATTGCGCTCGCAAACGATCCCTCCCGTGTCGAGATCGACGAGCGCCACGTGGTCGGCCTTGCTGTCCTGCGATGCAGGAATGCCGGAAAGGCCTCCTTCGCTTGAACTTGGTTCAATTGCCGAGATGCCCGTCAAAGGCCGTCCGTCTGGACCTGCCATGCCGCCTACTTTGATGCTGCCTAGCGGAAGCCGGTGCTGTGGCAGGTCGGTGTCGTTGATCCGGAAGTCCTCGCGCAGAATCCGCCAGTCCAGAACGTTGTAGCTCAAGCTGACGCCCAAAGGCTGGCGGCCATTCCCCGTTGGCACGAATACGCTATGGCCTGTCGGGTTGAACAACAGGGATCCGAGGTTCGAGTTCAACACCTTGTACTCGAAGGGATCGGCAGAGAACGCGTCCGCGCTTGCCAGCAAGCGGAACCCTCTGGCCGTATGGAGCGAATCGAGCAGCAGGGAGGCGAACGTGCCTTGGCCCGCCGGCAGACTTGCCGCAATTGCGGGTGCGATGTTCACGCGCAGAAGGGGGTGATTGTTGGTTCGGACGGTATTGGTCGTGCCGTCCCGGTTCTGCGTTGTTATCGTCCCGTTTCGATCCGTCGCGGGGGTTGCGAAGTCGATGTTTTCAAAGAGGCGCTTGTCGAACCGGCCGCCGCCTCGATCGACAAGGGCATAGCCGGAAGCTCGATAGACACGGGAGGTCGGTCCCGTCGGGAGGTACAGATAAACCGTCGACGCGTCCTGGACCTCCACGAAGTACTCGAAGTCGCCACTAGTGTCGAGGACGTCGAACAAATCGGTGCCCGACCGCTGCTGAAGCCCCTGCGGCAGCCCCACGCTTCTCACCAAGTCGTTTCCGTTGACGACCACCGGCGTAGCGGGATCGACTGGACCGAACTCGGGGATTAAAACGCCTCCGTACCAGTTGGAGCCGATTCCGACGGCTCGGGGTGCCGGAAGCCGATGCGTCTCGGCGACGATGCGTCGGAATCGGTTCGGCCCGGAGTGAAGCGCCCACGGCCCAACGGACTGCCCGTTGACCGAAAGATTGCCTAGACCATTTATAGTGCTACCGGCAGGTATGAGCTCGTTGGGGGCCGTGGCATCCGCAGACTCTCCGGCCAGGTTCACTGCCGTCACCATGTTGGGAAGCATGTCGGCGCGAGCCTTCAGCCGCTCAGATTCCTGGCGGGCGAGCTGCGTCGCCTGGGCCGACTTCCTCGAAAGGGTGAGCAATTGGAAGCCGCGCGGAAAGATCTGCACGACGGCCAGAATCCCGATGAGGAGGATGACGATCACGACCAGAACCTCGACGAGGGTCGTGCCGGACGTCCGACGGCTCCGCGCGGCTCCGGGAAGGCGGAAGCCGCCAGGCTTGAAAGCGTAAATGTGGTGCAAAGACGTTATCTCCGGAGGGTTCAGGGCTCGACCTGCCAGGCGCGTTCCGCAACCGTGACGGAATCGAACGGCCGAGCGGAGCCGGCCAAGAAGAGGACTAGGTCTCGCTTGCCCCCCCTACTCAGTACGCCGTTGTTGTACTCGCGGAAGAAACTGTTCCAAGTAACGACGGTGGTATCCGGCGGATCCGTGTACCCGAGCTGACGGGTCGTGTCGGAGGCGTTGCCGCTCTCGTTCGCCGTTGGGTTGCACGGGTCGGCCGGGACGGCGTACCCACTCCAAAAGAGCGTGTACCGGAGCTCCATCCGCTCCCCATTAGAGTCCCTCACCGGCGCCGCGTCGTAGCCGCTCACGCGGTAGTACTGGTTATCGACCACTTCACAAGTGCCGTCTCCACGCCGCACCGCCCGGGCCACGGCCAGGTTGTCGGTCGGATAGGCGTAGCGCTGGCCCGCCGTCCCGGCCTGACCGGTTCGACCCACGTTCGTGGGCCAAACGGCGGTAGAGAAAAGCTTGTTGAAGTCGCCGGTCGTTGGACGGTTTAGTGCGGGGCGGAGCGTGGTCAAGGAGTCGATCCGGCGAGGGTACAGGGCCCCCTGAACCTCGTTGGCCGGAATCACGTTCCCCGCGTTAGGCCCGCTGTCGTAAAGAGTCACGTAGCCAAGAAGGGCCGGCGGATAGGCGCCTTGATCCGTTCGGTACAGCTGGAGCGCCGTCCGAATCGAGTTCATATTCGTGATGTCGGAACTGCGATAGGCGGCATCCTTGGCTCGCACGAACACCGGAAAGGTGATGCCAGCAAGGATAGCGATAATCGCGATAACGACGAGTAGCTCAATGAGTGTGAAGCCGCTTTTACGGTTCATGCGTAGATCCGCCCCACTCTCCCCATCTTGTGGGACGGGATATTTACCGTCTTTGTTCCCGGTTTGAGCCCGAAATCTGTTGTCCAACACCCTCAATGTTCCCTCCTCGAAACGACCCGTCCGCAGACGCCGACCTGCCTTTCCCCCCTAGCAGGTCTCCAACGCTAAAGCGTTCTACCCTATGCCCCCGATCGATCCCCAGCGCCGATCTGTTCTTCGCAATACGCCCGGATGGGCTCTTCCGCTAAGGCGACCCCGACTCTAACAGCCGCGTCGCCCATCCTTGTTGCCATCGGAGCCCCCGCTCCGGTGGCGTTGCGCCAATAGGCGCGAAGGCCATTCTCGATGGGACCGCCGAACAGCATACAGACGAGCGCCCCCGCCGCTAAGTACGGGCCGAACGGGATCGTCGTGAGCGACGGCGTCCAGCTCTCGTCTTCCTCAAGCACCTCTTGCGGAACCTTGGACTCGATCCAGCGGTTCAGTGGCGGCACGAACAGGGCGACCACGTCGAGGCAGAAGAGATACCAGGCTCCGGCCAGTAGGACAAAGCCCACCGGCGTCGGCGGAGGCAGGGGACCATCGTCGATTGGTTCCGCCCCCTGAGCTTTCGCTTGGCGAGAAGCCAGCAAGATTCCTGTGACTCCTCCGATCAAGCCAAGGATGACCGCGATCCCCAGATTGGCGGTAAGCAGCAAGGGGCCGAGCAACGCGCCCACCCCCCGCATCATCTTCACGTCGCCGTCCCCCATCGCGTCCTTCTGG
>Ga0216301_1000077_pt1 | contig 25713 bp, 24 predicted proteins | sample 4hB_Boncat_minus_FD_156203 | JGI IMG/M metagenome (GOLD analysis project Ga0216301, IMG submission 156203) | Terrestrial sediment cell enrichment communities for BONCAT metagenomics from Utah, United States - 4hB_Boncat_minus | ecosystem: Environmental > Terrestrial > Deep subsurface > Rock...
AGTTAGCGGGGCCGGGGCGGGGATGCTTAGTCACGTTCTTAGCGCCTGCGATGCCGTGCTGCCGAAGTCTCCCCTCGCGTTCGAGGTCGCCGGCGACTGGATGACGAGCGAGGACGACGTGCGCCGCCGATGCGGCTACGGCCTGGTTTACGAGTTGGCCAAAAACAACCGTGACAAGCGGCTGACCGACGAGTTTTTCCTCGGCTGCATCGACACGATTAAGAAGACTATCGCCACTGAGGAGAACTGGGTGCGGGTCGCGATGGGCGGAGCGCTCATCACCATCGGAAAGCGGAACAAGAAGCTGAACTCTGCCGCGATCGATGTGGCGAGAGCCATCGGGCCAATCCACTTTAGCGATGGCGGCAAGAAGTGCGAGCCGATGGATGTGCTGAAGCACCTGACGAGCGACTATCTGCGAAACAAACTGGGGACTTGACGGCTGTGGTGTTCCAAAGGGAAGTAGGGGCGTTTGGAGCCAGCCGCCACCGACTGCCTCGTAAGGTCTGTTTTAGAACTCCGTCCAGTAGCCGCGTAGCGGCTGTAGCCGGCGGATGTTCGTGCCGACGCGGCCGGTGGTAGTGCTCGGGAGTCCACGCAGGCACGAACATCCTGCGGCTACAGGCCCTTTGGGCCTACCCCCATGGAGTTCTAAAACAGACCCTAGGGCATTGGCGTTACCTTCCTAGGTTAGGGACTCGTTTGCATAGCGGCTTTAGACTCACCACAGAGGCCACAGAGGACACAGAGATCAGGCACGGAAGCCTACGTTGATTCACTGGTTCGCCTGGCTAGGCCTCGAACGTCTGGTCCATGCATGCGAGCCCGGGATGCGGCGTTTCCCGTCAGGTGGTTCCGATCATTAGGTCGTCGATTTCTGCTTCAATCTTTGCGACCTCACCTTCAAGGATGAGGTAGGCGTGCTGGCCCTCGCCGGACCTCCACTCGCAAGACCCGTCTTCGAACACGTGGACTTGTCCGCCGCGCTCCACCCGCCAGTACGTCGCGTGCGTGCGGACCGCGTACAGGACCGCGAGCTGGTCGTAGCTCGCGTGGGGGTAGATCTCGCTTAAGTCGAAGGCGGGGTCCCAGGTAGGTACGAAATGGCGGTCCCAGAGTTCGTAGGCGGTCCTCACCGGGTGGTTGGGCGGCAACTCGTGCTTCAGCCGGGCTCCCGTTCGCACCTGCTCTCCGACTTCGCTACCCGCGAAAACGACGGGCGTGGGCCAGTCCCGAACCGTCGCGATGGCGGCGGGGATGTCGCAAGCGAAGTTGCACTCGGGAGGTCCGGAGGGGAAACGGGCAGCCATTGCGACGAGCGTCCGGACCTTCTGACGGACCAGCTCCATGCCTCCTGAAGACGCGAGGAGGTTGCGGAGGTTGGTCATCATGCCGATGGAGACGATCGTGACGGAGTCGTCTTCTGCCGTTTCGAGCAATCGGCGGTACAAATCAACGGCGTCGGGAAAATCCGTCGCGTGCGGAAACCGCTCGGCGATCGCGCGGTTGTACGTCTCGCCGCTCCACCCCGCATCGCCGCCCGCGTGTCCCGGACCCTTAAGCGCGCCTACGGGCAGGGCGGGGCACCCGTAGTAGGCGTTCAGTGCGGAGAGGCATCGAGGTCCCCATTCGGAAGTGGTGTCGCACACCATCCCGAGGATGTTGGCCTCTCCCAAGCGAGCCAGCGTGTGCAACACCGCGACGGCCCCCACGTCGTCGCAGTCGGGGCCGATGTCGGTGTCGAGGATGACCGGAGTCATCGGGCGGCGACTTCAACGATGCCGAGCGGGTACCGGCCCTGCGGGTTCCTGCCTCGGATCGCGAGCGCGAGCGGCTTACGGTAACCCGTAGGATCTAGGACGGCCACGGTAAGGCGGTAGCGGCCTGGGGGGACGGTGGGCCGAAGACGGTCGACCTTCTTCTGGGGCGCTTGGGTCGGGAGGAACTTCGTTAGGTCTAGCTGCGACTTCGCTGACCAGACTTTGCGTTCACCCTTCTCGGGCCAAAGCTCGTAGACCACGTCGAACCGCTCGTAAAGGGGCGTCACCCCCACGTTCGACCATCGGGCCTCGAGCGTGACGGGGGTGCCTTGAGTCCAACGGGAGGGGAAGCGAACAGAGTTCAGCTCGTACCGGTAGCCGGTTCGCTTGCCGATGTCCACAAACCGCTGGTCTTTGGGCTTTCCCCACGAGAAGTCCGAGATCGAAGCCAGGTGCCAGCGCTCAACCTTTGTGATGTCCTCCGTCTCGCACTCCACGATGAACGGAGCCGTCTTCCAGCGGTCCTTCATCACCGCTAGTTTCTTGGGGTAGTTCGTGAACTGTTTGCTGAACCAGTCTCCCGGCATGTCGAGGCTGTCGCATCGGACGCCGATGAGCGGCGACTGTTTTAGACAGTAGACGAAGGCGTCGACCTCACCGCCGCCGGAGTTCATCAGGATGCGGGTGCGGTCGAACGCGGCGAGCTGGATGTCGATGAACTTGCGCTTCGTCGCGGGCGTGCCTTCGAGCTTGAGCTGCCACGTGTGCCACTCGCCCCAGCGCCCGTACATCCCCATGTCGTAGTAGGAGAGCCGCGGGTCGCCGTTGTACCGCCGTCCGAGCGCTTGGACCAGGGCGCGGAACCGCGCGATAAAGTAGGGGTTGTTCCAGTCGGGGACCCACATCCGTTTGTTGGTCGCGCCGGTGTTGATTTTGTCCGAGAAGTAGCCGGGCACCCTTTGGCGGACATAGTCCGGCACCCCGACCTCCGTCAGGTACTCGTTCAGCGCGTCCACCCGGAACGCGAACTTCGCTCCCGCCTTCCGAGCCTCTTCCATCTGCTCCTCAATGATCGAAAAGTCGTACTGGCCCGGCCCTCGCTCGAGTTGGACCCAACTGAAGCGGTTGTAGTGATCCATCGTCGGGACCGACCGGTTCCGATACCACCGGTGATAGCCCCGCAGCGGGTTCACGATTTCGGGGTCTGAGAAGGGGATGATCTCGGGCTTGACCTCGATGGCTTCCGACGAACTGAGCATAAACGTGAGCAGGGCAGTGATCATATCGGGGAGTGGGCGGCGGTAGCTTTGCGAAGGTCGTTCCTCTGCCGCAGTCGCCGTTCTTACGATCTATGATAGACGCGTCTACAGAAAACCGCAACTATTCGTCGGAACTTGACTTTCTAGCTTGGAAAACAGGCGGTGTATAGTAGACGCGTCCACCAAAAGCAAAATGGCGACGATTCGAGAGATTGCAGAGCGGGCGGGAGTTTCCAAGGCGACGGTGTCGAACGTTCTGAACGGGCGCCACGAGCGGGTAAGCCCGGAAACGCTCGAGCGGGTGCTCCGCTCGGTGCGAGACGAGGGATACAAACCAGGGGCTGCCGTGGTGCGTGGGAAGCAGCGCCTGGTCCGGAACCTGGGCATCGTCATGCTGAATCTGAACCGCAGCCCGATCTTGGGCAACGGCTACTTCGCCAGCGTGCTCGACGGCATCATCGGCACCGCCGCGTTTCGGCACTGGAGCACCACCCTCTACTTCGCGGCCGGTTGGCAGGAGGTCCACCGCGAGCTCCGCGAGTTGTGCGACGGCCGGGTGGACGGAATGATCGTGGTCGCCGAGACCGCCGACCGCCCGATTTCGGACGCCCTTTTCCAGCGGGGTACTCCGTTCGTTCTGGTTAGCTCCGGCAGCGACCTCCCCAGCATCCCCACCGTCGACGTCGATAACCGGGCGGGGCTGAGGCTTGCCGTGCGGCACCTCGTCGAGCTCGGCCACCGGAGGATCGGGCACGCCAGCGGCGGAACGAAGAGCCGGTCGGCGCGGGAGCGGACCGAGGGGTTCCTCTCCGCCGTCGGGGAGGCCGGACTCGACTCCGGCCACTGTCCCGTCTTCGAGGGAGGCTTCCTGTTCCAGAACGGCCGGGAAGCCGGTCGCCAAATCCTAGAGATGGAGCCCAAGCTTCGACCGACGGCGGTGACGTGCGCCAACGATGTGGTGGCCAGCGGAGTTATGTCGGTGTGCTACGAGCAGGGCGTGATCGTGCCGGAGGAGATGTCGATCGTGGGGTTCGACGACACCACACCGACGGAGCCGACGCCGGTCCCGCTTACCACGATCCACCACCCGATCCACGCGATCGCCACCCATGCCACGCAGTCGCTCCTCGACTTCCTCGAGGGCCAATCGGCGGAAATCCCCAGCCGTATCTTTCCGCCCAGTCTTGTCGTTCGGGCCACCACCTCCTATGCCAGGCCGACCAAGCCCTAGTCCTCGCTTTGGGGGCCGTGGAATTGCCGGACCTCGACGGGGGCGCGGCAGGCGATGACAGCCTTGCGGCCCCACTCGAGCGCCTCGTCCAGGTCAGCGGCTTCCAACACCCAGAATCCGCCCACGTGCTCTTTGGTGTCCAGGTACGGCCCATCGGTAACGAGCACGCCTCCATCGGGCTGCGCGCGGAGCGACTTCGCACTCTGAGCCCCTTGGAGGCCCCCGACGAAGAGCCGGATTCCGGCCGCTACCATCTCGTCGTTGAGCACGTCGATGTCGTGGTGCATAGATTCGTCTTCGGCAACGGACGGGTCGTAGTCGTCGGGGTGGTGAATGGCAACGAGGTACTGCGGCATGGCTTCTCCTGGAACGGATTGAAGGCGGGCCGGTTGGCCCGCCTCTATGTAATGGTCGAAGAGTCGAGCCGCGAATCGACAAGTCGTCCCAGAAGTTTTGAACTTCGGGCCACGGTCGAGACCTTCACGGCGCGCCCCTCACGGGTTCGCTCGTGCTATTGAAACTCTGGCTCTAGGACCGTGGATTTCCCCTCAGCTGAAGTCGGCAGAGTCGATGGTTGCGCGGAAAAACTCGCCTTCCACCTCGAATCGGTCAGTTCCAAAGTGCCACCCCAGGCGGAGCTGGGACGGGATCGTGAAGCCTTGAACGGTGGTCTCGTCATCGACATACCCGCCGAACGAATAGTAGCCGTACGGCTCGCCGTTCGGATTGCCCCAGCGCTGGAACGAGACCGTCTCTATCCTGCCTTCGGGTGAGAGACCGAGGGTGATCTCCGTGGATTGTCCGAACAGGGAGATGGCGAACCGAGCCTCGTCCGGTCCGGCGTCCATCCACCGAACGTTGTCACCGAGCAAGGCAGAGGGTAGCCAGATGCACTCTGCGGCCATCCGGGCGATCGCGGACCGGCTGACGTCCTGTCCTCGGGCCGAAACGATCGGAATTAACCCCAAGAGCTTCCACTCGCAGTGGCCCTCGCCTTGGTCCACACGGTCGAAGCCCCGGACAGGGAGGCCCATAAGTTTAGTTTGCGCCGCCCAAACCATCTGCTTTCCGGCAATGATGGTTTGCTCTGCTTTGAAAGGAGCCCATCCTTTAATTCTGATTTGGCCGTGCATTTGCAGCCGGACCGTTGTAGCGCCTTGCGATCCAGGAGCAATGGCATGCTTTAGGTATCTCTGAGCAGCTTCTGGCAATGGCTGTTGAGATTGGACGAGCCACGGTTCCTGCGGCGCGGGCGAGGGCACTGCCAATTATGGCAGGTGCACGAAGAGGATGCGAAATTCTCGGGCCAGTCCGAGCCAGCCCACGAACCGGGGGCGTAGTCAGTTCGACAAAGACTCAGCGGCTACGGTAGTCAATGCTGGACCCAGAGTTGATGTTGGGATTTCTCTGCAATCCCAACCTTCGTTCTTGAGTGAAGGCGACGTTCTGCTACTGCGCTGCTAGGATGATCGTCTCGATGAGGTCCGGGTCTAGTCGGAATCCGGGGTCTGGTTGAACATGCCGGTTCTCATGCCTATGTCCTTGTGCATGGGTACGAGTCGGTGCTGGTTGGCCAGCCATGAACCATTGGCGAACGGCAGGACCGGAATTCTACGCACCTTCGGGGAAATTCTCGGGCGGCCGCTAATGGAGTGGCGCGGTGCCTGCAGCCGGTACAAGAAGCAGGTCCATCCTCCAGCTCAATCTCCGGCATAGGCTTTAGCACTGTGTCAATGTGGAGGCTTAGAATCTACCGGGCCTGATCTTTGAGTGACTCAAGACCCGACCCGGAGTCGGTTGCGGTCAATGCTGATGGCAAGGACCCTGTGTTCGCTCATGTTCAGCGTCCTTTACGAATGTGAGGGATCTGCGGGTTGGCGCCTTATAGGCAACGATGAGCAGCAAAAACTACATTTCCAATGCAGTGCGGCCAATGGTGCGATAACATACCTATTCGTCCGCATCATGCCAGGAGGCAGAAAATGATCATTCGTTCGTGTCGCAACCGCGGTTTCACCCTTATCGAGCTCCTTGTCGTCATCGCAATCATCGCGATCCTCGCCGCCATCCTCTTCCCCGTCTTCGCCCAGGCTAAGACCGCCGCGAAGAAGACGACTTCGGTGAGCAATACGAAGCAGACCGCGACCGCGCACCTCATTTACCAGGGTGATAATGAGGACAACTTCGCGCTCGCCTATCCCTTCAACGAGTTCGGCACCATGCTCATGGGCCCGGCCCACCCTGAGCTCAAGTACTTTAATGCCCTCGTTCCGGCGGATGCGAAGGTTTGGGACAAGGCTCCCCTCGAGTACATCCAGTACAGCACCACGGCTTGGAACAACTCGATCCAGCCGTACATGAAGAGCATCGAACTGATGGACACCCCAATGTCGGTGCCGTACAGCGACAACTTCTACCAGGCGCTCACTTCGAGGCCGCTCGCGTCGCTGCCTAAGACCCACATGACGATGAACGGTCTCCTGAACGGCTACAGTGGGACAGCCGTCGCGGCTCCGTCCTCGGTTCCGCTATTGGCGTTCGGTAATGGTAAGGAGTCCTACAACGGACGCATGTTCACCAACCCTTACATGCGCTGCAACATCGTTGGAACCGCATCAAATCCCGCCCCTCCCTGCCGCTTCAACCCAGGTGGAGTTCCCCAGGCCGGATTGACTTATTCGATCAATACCCGGGCCGACACCTACGAGTTCTCCTACGAGGAAAGCAACGACACGACCTGGACCCACGGCGAGGGCACGATCTTTGCCATGACGGACTCGTCGGCGAAGTTCGTGAAGACGCCCCAGAAGGGCTTCAACCGAGGTTCTCGCGCTCACCCAGGCTACGAGTACCGGGATGTCGTGGACACCACGAAGATCCCGGGTGGCTACGTTTATGATCCAGCCCGATGTGTGGCTGGCAGCAGTGGTCAGCCTTACCTGAGCTTCTACCGCCCCGACAGCACCGGAGCCTACGACCTAGGAAACACTTCCATGCGCGCGCAATGCAACAACTGATCCGATCCCTGCTTCTAGTTGCCGTGGTCGTGCCCATGCTTGTCGCCTGCGGCAGCAAGGAGGCTGAGGCGACCCCCGCAGGGGGTGAATCCAAGCGTCTGAGCTTGGAGGAAGCTGAGAAGATGCGCCCCAAGAAAAAGGGCGATGAAGGAAAGGAATAGCTAGAAGGAGCGGGAGCCTAAGGGCTCCCGCTCTTTTTGTTTGTCACGGTTCCTGCCTTCTCGGCGGGCACGGTCTTGCAGTCCCCCTTTGGTTTTTGACCTTAGCCTCAACAAGCGCTTGTCCAGGCGGGGTGGCTAGTCTTCTAGGCGCTTACCGCGCCGCTTTGACGATCGTTTCGATTAGGTCCGGGTCCTGGCGGGCTCCGGTGGTTCGGTTGAAGAGGCCGGTTTTCGTGCCGATGTCCCAGTACATGGGCACGAGGCCGTGGCGGTGGGCGGAGCGGGTGATGTAGCGGACCCACTCGTTCTGGAATGGGCGCATGCCGGGGTGCTTCGGCTTGAGCATGGCGGCGTACTCGCCCAGGATCACGGGCACGCCCCGGTCTACGAACGTCTGCTTGATGCTCCGGAACTGGGCGTCGGTGTACGCTTCGTTGGCCCACGCCTCGGTGGCCTTGGGGTCGGTCGCCTTGGCTCCCCACTGCCAGATGTCGCTTTTCTCGTTCAGAGTGAAGTTGTAGGGCGAGTAGTGGTGGACCTCCATCATGAGGCGGCTCTTAACGGGGTCACGGGGCAGTTTCGCGTTCACCTTGACGGTGTGGTCGATGTTCGTGTTGTAGCCCTGCACGACGAGGAAGCGCGTCTTGTTGCGGCCACCAGTGGCGCGGACGGCGTTTACGAAGGTTTGGTTGAAGCTGTTCTGGACCGCCGCGTTCTCGGCAGTGGGCGGTCCGTAGTTGCCCTCAACCAGCACCTCGTTGGTGCCCGCGAGCAGCAGGCGGTCATCGAAGCCTTTGAAGTTCACGGCGATCTGGGTCCAGAACGCGGCGAGCTTCGCGTTGACCGCATCCTTTCGGGCGTAGGTGGGCTGCATCCAGCCGCCGTCCCAGTGAACGTTGACGACCACGTAGAGCCCGGCGCGGGTGGCTTGGCGCACCACTTCGGTGACGCGGGCCATCCATTGGGGGCGGATCCGGTGCTTCTCGTCGGCGTACTGAGACCAGGCCACCGGGATGCGGATGCTCCGGAACCCGGCAGAGCGGACCGCCCGGAAGTAAGCGTCCGTAGTCTTCGGATTTCCCCAGGAGGTTTCGGTGGGGATCGCTTCGAGCGTGTTGCCGAGGTTCAGGCCCGGCGACATCTGTTTGAGGTAGTTGCGCGTGGTGAGTTTGGCGGCGGGGGCAGGGCGGCTTTGCGGGGCTGCCGAGGCGGCGAGCGTGAACGAGCAGACCAGGAAGGCGGTGGTCGAGAGACGGGCGAGGGCTCCCCATGAGATGGGCGTCATGGAGGGAGTATGCCCGGCGCTAGAAGAGCGTCGGCTGGAGCGGGTCTTCGAGGTCGAAGAAGTTGGCCAGGCCTACGCCGACGAGCCGATAGGTCGTGTGGGGGTCGAGCTCGACCCGGTCCAGGAGCCCGAGGGCAATCTCGACCAGCTCGTCGGCGGACGAGATCGGGAGCCCGGGCGTGTGGCTGCGCGTGAGGATCTTGAAGTCGCTCGTCTTCAGCTTGAGGACGACGGTTCTCGCGGGTCGGCCCTCGGCTTCGGCGTAGGTCCAGACCCGCTCCGCGAGGCGGACCAGCGTGGAGGCGGTGTCCTTGAGCTCGCGGTCGTCCGGAAAGGTGTCTTCGGCGGAGATAGATTTCGTCGGGCGGTCGGAGACCACCTCGCTGTGGTCGATGCCGCACGAGAGCTCGAATAGGCGGAGGCCCGAACGTCCGAACGCTGTTTCCATGCCGATCCGTCCGTGGCTCCGAATCTGCCCCACGGTGGAGATGCCCAGCCGCCCCAGCCTCTCCTCGGTCACTTTGCCGACCCCCGGGAGCTTTCCCACCGGCAGGTCCGCCAGGAAGCCGTCCACGTCCTCGGGACGGATCTCCATCAGGCCGTCCGGCTTGCGCCAGTCGGAGGCGATCTTGCTGAGGAACTTGTTCGGCGCGACCCCGGCCGATGCGGTCAGGCAGAGCTCCTCCCGGATCTGAGCCCGGATCGTCTGGGCTACCGACAACCCCTGGGAGGTCTCGGGCACCGCGAGGTACGCCTCGTCGAGCGAGAGCGGCTCGATGCGCTCGGCGTGGCGGAGGAAGATCTCGCGGCAGGCGTGGGACACGGCGCGGTAGCGGGCAAAGTCCGGCGGAATGAAGATCGCGGCCGGGCACAGACGCTCGGCGGTGACCGCCGGCATCGCCGAGCGAACCCCGAACTTCCGCGCCTCGTACGACGCCGCGCACACCACCGAGCGGGTGCCTCTCCAGGCCACCACCACCGGCCGACCGCGAAGGCTCGGGTCGTCGCGCTGCTCCACCGAGGCGTAGAAGGCGTCCATATCGATGTGCACGATCTCTCGCCGGCTCATCCCGCTTTGAGTATCGCGCAGCAGTGATCTAGACGTGCTAACGAAGGACCGGCACATGTGCCTCGGGGGAGCGCCTTCACAAACCTCGTCTACGGATGGCCACCCCGATGTTCCCGATCGCCTCCAGGGCCGCTTGCGCGAGCCTCTCATCATTGGCTTCTTGCGCGCGCTCCCGAATGTAACGAAGGACCGACGCCACCGCATGCAACCGTTGCGTAGACATCGCGGCGACGCCCTCGTCTATGTTCGCTAAATCCCTATGCAAGTCACAGAACGAGTTGGCGAGGACGTCGGCAGGGCTATCGAGCGGAGATCGTACGGCAAGCAGCGCCACGCCGCCGATGTAGTAGGCAAACGCGGTGTCGCCAAGGCGATGGTTCAGACCCTCCGGATTTGGCAACACCCTCGTATCTATCTCGGAGTAGCGCTTCCTTCCGTACGCGGTGATCATAAAGTCGATCTCTCCTTGGGAGTTGAGCATCCACCCGGGGATGCTCTCCATCGGGGGTGGGTCCACGCCGCCGAAAGCTTCCTCTAACACTTGCTCAAGGTTCGCAACCTCTGCCTGAAGCTCCTCCATCCTCAATTGGTGCCGAGCCCAGGCTTCAGCTAACGCGGTAAAGCCGTGGGTGCTTGCATGGTCCACGTACGACTGAATCACTCTAAGCTGAGCTTGTGAAAGGAGCGCGTTCCGCGGCATCCAATACACGTCCCAGCCACTTTCTGGAATCAGAGCGGCTTCTGCGATGGACCAATCTAGTTTCGATACGGCAAAGGCAAGGTACGCAGGAAGAAGAGCGAGCCATTCTGACGGGCTCAAATACTGGTGCTGGACATCTTCGATCACTTCGGCCGGAATTGCGGGCCATGTGGCATTGGAACCACGAAGCGATGCGTGCTTGCGTGCGTACCTCCTGAACTCACTGGAGGCCGTCTTGTACCGAATGCCCAAAGTCTGGGGGAAAACGGTGTAAATGGCCGCCATTAGCTCCCTCATCGAAAAAGGTTTGATTACCGTCCAGCCTGCTCCAAGTTCCATTCTCAACCGTCGCTCGTAATGAGCTGTCGGTGGTGGCGCGAGGGGAGGAGACGAGTTGCCGAGATTGTTCTGGATGGACAGATTCTGCGTTGAATCTGATCTAAGTCGTTACGACTTGCCAGTCGTAGGCTCAGTGCCATTGCAATCAAGAGTAGTTCAAATGATAAAGGAGTAGCTTGATTCAGTGGCCTAGTCGGTCGACTGGTTCTTCGTTTCGCCTTCGTCACCTTCTTCATCCCCTGAGACTGCTTTAGGTACGGACCCTGAGAATGGTGCGAAACGCTCTGCTGCTAGTCTTTCAAGTCGACGGGCTTGGGTAAGAAGGGTGCGCCTCAATCCCGCCGAAACATCTCGTTCACTGATGACTTGGGCAAGTCTGGCGATTGTGCTTGCCCTCCGGGCAATCCGAACGTCTGGGTGCTTTCGTTGCTCGAACAGTTCGTCGGGAATGATCCGCGCTCGGTAGCTCCGCGGGAGGGGAATGGCATCGGCTGGAATCATATCCTTTTCGTTTAACACCGCTCCTAGGGCCGACTCGGTTAGCACTTTCTGGAAGACGGTGTACTCCAGTGCATCGAGTTGCTTGAGTAGCTCGACTTTCGGTGGTGGACTCAAGTTCTTGTGGTGGAGCAGATACACTTCTATCCAAGCAACCTCGAATGGGTCGAGCACGTTCATCGCAACCGCGTCCGTTCGTTGGTTGGTCATGTGCCTACCGACACGCCCTCCCAAACTCTCGTGAGATTGCCCCACGTAGATGGGTTCCTCATCGTAGTCGAAGAAGACGTAGACTCCGTAGTAGCTGCCGATCGTGTATCCGGCATCGGTCCTCTTCTTGAAGAACTCTGAGATGCGCTTTCGAATAGCGGCTACGTCGGACGGAACACCCAGCGGCCTTTGGCCTCTTACCGAATCTGGAATGGGGTTGCCTCCAGTTTGGGCTTGCCGATCAAAGGGTTAAGGTAATTGTGGGCAATCCAGTCGATAACGGGGACGCAAACGGCGTCGCCAAACCCGAACAGGGCCTGATTCGACGGCACGGAAATAGGAAAATCGTCAGCGCCCATTAATCTTGCGCATTCTCGCGGTGTGAGCAACCGTACTCGATAACGGCCTCCGCCAGCTTGGAACAAGATCTGCCGTCCGCTACCACCTTTCGGAGTTCTGAGGCAGCCAGCAATGCCGTCAACACGCAACTCCGCCATGGACTTCCCGTTACGCACGCGTCGAAAAACCGTTCCGACCGATGTGGCCGGTAGCTGAATCATCGATTCGGCGAGAGCGCGGTGCCGAGGGCTCATTTGATTGAGAAGGTACTCGGCCCGATCCACCGACCACCATTCCTTAGAGTCGTCGGGCAGATCTTCCAGAATATCTGCCAGCGTCGTCGTTCGCTTGGGAAGGGCTGGCAGTTCCCGCACATTCCAGCGGACGTCGCCATTGTCAAGGATAAAGCGGGCGAGGGCGGCCGGACGGGCCTCCGATTCGCCAAACATAGGTTGGCGGCGCTCACGGGCAAGCGATCGATCCGGATGATAGGAGCCGACCACGAACAACCTGGGTCTTGACTGCGGCACAAAGTGCACGGCGTCGATGATGAACGCATCGACTTCGTATCCCAGCCGATTGAGCGCTAGCAGCGCACTCTTGAAGTCCGCACCTCCGTGCGAGGTTAGGAAACCGGGCACGTTTTCGAGCAACACCAGTTGCGGACGCATCTGCTCTACTTTGTGGAGTACCTCGATGAACGGCCATAGCGCCGACGACTGCTCACCGGCAAGCCCGGCCCTCGCTCCCGCCAAGCTCAGGTCAGTGCATGGGAACGATGCCGTCGCAAGATCGACCTCGGGCATGCGGCTGACGTCGAGAGATCGGATGTCACCCAGGATAAAGTGCTGGTGGGCGTCGGGGAAAGACTCCTGGTACATCTCCAGCTTCTTGGGGTCAATGTCGTTAGCAAATGCGCATTGCCAACCTGAACGCTCAAGGCCCAGCCGAACCAACCCGATCCCAGCGAAGAATTCAGCAAACCGCATTGAATCCATCATAGACGACCGTCGTACCCCTCACGGCCTGGTCCGGCGGAAATATAAAAAGCTCGATTAGCATCACTAGGATAGGCTTCACAGCGCTTGCTCCAACGCCTCTAAGAGGCCTTGTAACACTCGAACGCACAGCGGACTTGGCCGTCGTGGTGCCGCGTTCGTCCGCGCGGCTACGCTTAGCAATGATGCGGCTCCCAAAGGCAATCCTGTTCGATCTTGATGACACGATCCTGTCCTTCGGCGGGCGGGAGCTGCTCCTCACTCAAGTGGCGGAAGAGTTTGCGGCGGAGTTGGCGCCGCTTACGCCGGCCGAAGTGGGAGCCGCGGCCGAGGCGGCATTCTTGGAGTTCTGGAACGCTCCCGGTAGGTACGCCGAGTGGCGGAACCGGGTGCTGGAGGCGAGGACCATGCTCGTCGAGCGGCTGTTCGAGTCGTCGTCGAGCCGGGCGGTGGGGGCGACGCCGGATGCGGCGCGGCGCTTCGCAGCGCGATTCCACGAGGTTCGGGAGTCGGGCGAAGGGCGGCTGTTTCCGGGGGCGGTGGAGACTTTGGAAGCGTTGCGGGCAAAGGGGATTCGCCTGGCGCTGGTGACCAACGGGCACGCCGACACCCAGCGGAAGAAGGTCGAGCACCTCCAGCTCGCGCCTCTCTTCCACCACGTGCAGATCGAGGGGGAGGTCGGCTTCGGCAAACCGGAAGAACGGGCGTACCGGCACGCGATGGCGGCGCTGGAGGTGGAGCCGCACGAGACCTGGATGGTGGGCGACCACCTGGAGTGGGAAGTAGCAGCCCCCCAGCGGCTGGGGATCTTCGCCGTTTGGCACGATCACGTGGGGAAGGGGCTACCAGAGGGCAGCACCGTCGTGCCCGACCTCACGGTCCGGCTGATCCGCGAGCTGCTCGATATCCTCTGAGGCTCGGGGTGCACTCTCTCAGGCCGACGCCGATTCGCCACGAGGTTGCCAAAGATGTTCATGCAGGAGTATCACCGGCCGTTCCGAATCAGCCCTCCTGTAGCTGTAGAATCAGCTCCAGCATGTCTTCGCCTAGCAAAATCGCGCCCATATCGGACGACCAACGAGAAGAGCTGCTCGGCGTTCTGGCCGCCCGGTTCGCCAAGTACGCGAAGCGGCACCCGGGGCTTTCGTGGGCCGACGTTCAGACACGGTTGGAGGTCAATCCCGACAAGCTATGGTCGCTGCACCAGATGGACAGCACCGGAGGGGAGCCGGACGTAGTCGGCGTCGATGCCGCGACGGGAGAGTTCATTTTCTTCGACTGCTCGCCGGAGAGCCCGACCGGACGGCGGAGCCTTTGCTACGATCGCGAGGGCTGGGAGTCGCGGAAGGAGCATCGGCCGGAGGGAACGGCGGTCGACGCGGCGGCGGCGATGGGGGTTGAACTACTTAGCGAGGAGCAGTACCGGCAGCTCCAGGAGCTGGGCGAGTTCGACTTGAAGACGTCGACTTGGCTGATGACGCCAGCGGAAGTTCGGAAGCACGGCGGCTCTATTTTTGGCGACCGGCGCTACGGCCGAGTCTTCGTCTATCACAACGGGGCGCAGTCTTACTATGCGTCGCGGGGGTTCCGCGGCTCCCTTCGCGTGTGAGGAACGTTGACCATCAGCGAGTCGCCGGTGGCCTGATCGGGCAGGCGTCACACGATGGGCATTGCCTTCTCCCCAACGCGATCCGCTCCACCGTTGGTCGGCCAGACGGTCGACGTGACCCGGAACCTCGAGAAGGAAGCGACCGGTAGCTGGGTGAGCGACGAGGAGTACGGGAAGCCCCCGACTCAGTTCTGAGACTCGTTCGGCGGTAAATTCTTGCCGTGGTCCCGACCCGATTGCTCGCTTATTTTCGGCAACGCTACGAGGGCCGGGTCGAGATCGGGGCGGATGGTCAGGCATACCAGGTTCCCGATCCTCGCGGGGGCTATGCGGACGAGAGGCTTCACCTTGCCGTATCGGAGGACGGTCGCCGGTTCGCGCCGCTGAACGGAGGAAAGCCCGTATGGGACCGGTGGGTTCGGGACCCGTTCCTGTCCCGGGCTCCGGACGGGACTTGGCACTTAGTTGGCACCACCCGCGGCCCTGGAGCGATCCTCCACGCGACTTCCCGAGACCTGCGTAGTTGGGAAGCCGAGGACGTGCCGGTGCTGGAGGGGCTGCGGGACAGGGATGGGCGGCCGGCGAACAACGCCTGGGCTCCCGAATGGGTTTGGGACGATCAGACGGAAGAGTTCTTCGTGTTCTGGTCGAGCTCGTTCGAAAGACACGGGTGGATGAAGAGCCGACTTTACGCCTGCCGCACTCGGGACTGGCGCACCTTCAGCTCTCCAAGCCTCCTTTTCGCTCCCCCGTACTCGGTGATCGACGGTTCGCTGCTCCGACACGGCAACCGGTGGTGGCTGTTCCACAAGGAGGAGGAGTTCGGTCCGGAGACGGGCGAGCGCCGAGCCATTCGGCTTGCCGTATCCGACAACCTGGAAGGGCCTTACGAGACCATCGGCGAGCCGATCGCGCCGACCATCACGGAAGGCCCATGTGCGGTGGCGGATCCGGTCGAGCCGGGTTGGCTACTGTACTACGACTACTGCATGGCTGACGGTTACGGGCTCGCCCGGTCGGGAAACCTTGTCGATTGGACACCCGTGGTCGAGTCGGACTTTCCAGAGGGTGCCCGCCACGGATCGGTGTCAGAGCTGACTCCAGAAGACGCGCCTCTCTTTCAATCCTTTGCCTTTGGAGAATCCGGCGGCTAGCTCGTCCCTGCGACGTTTAAGTCTTTTGTGGCGAGCAACGCCTTTGGCTGATCGAGGTTCTGTTCGAGAGGGGGCAGCCGATTAGCCCGACTCATGTCTTCACGGAACACCCGCTGAGTGCATGGGGAAGGGGGGGCAGATTAGCCGCCGATGATCGCGCAAACGGCACCGGCGGGATCTTGGATGACGGCGAACTGGCTCGAGCCCATGTCGCGCGGGCCGTCGAGGACCTTACCTCCCTTGGCCAAACACTTGGCCGCACTCTCGGCGACGTTGGGCACTTCGATGTAGATGAGCCACTGCGGCGGAACGTTGGCGTTCGGCCCCCGGGCGTGGCAGATTCCCGCCGCGCTCTCGACGCCACCGGCTAGCAACATATCGTAGTCCTGGTAGTCGCCCATGTCGTGGTTCTGGGGCACCCAGCCCACCACGTCCGCGTAGAAGTCGCGGACCTCTTCCGCGTTCGGGACCGTCAGGTCCTGCCAGACAATCTTGCCGTTTGCCATCCGGCGTATTCTAAGCGCAACCTTCTTGTACCGTCAAGCGGCACGCAGCCGTTTCTGGCCGGGTCGTCTCAGGGGTGATCGATGGCTGCTACACTGCCGTCCATGTCTACCATCGCTCCTCTGATCGAAGCCTGGGACGAGGCCCACCGCGAGTTCGCCATCGCGCTCGGAGGGCTTCCCGACGAGGACCTTTGGAAGCGCGCGCACCCCCGCTTGTTGAGCATCGGGGAGCTGGCCGGGCATGTCGCCTACTGGCAGGCGGTCTGGACCATGGGAGGGGGCGAGGATAGGCCCGCCCTCGAGCGGCTCCCGCTCGAGAGCCCGCTCTTGGACCACGCCTTCCGCTACTACACCACCAATGTGGAGCGCCCCTTCCAACTCGACCTTGGCACCCTCCAAGTGCTCGCGGAGGTGGGCCGGATCCACGAGGCCGCCAAGGCCGCGGTGGGTGATCGAAGCAAGGATGATCCTTACCCCGGCCAGTGGGGCACCTGGGGCAACCTCGTCCAGTACCAGGCGTTCCACGTTGCCTACCACACCGGCCAGGCCTACTCGGTGCGGCACGTGCTTGGCCACGAGACCGAGGACAACTAGCGCCTTATCGCAACCCGCAGCTTGAGCTGGGTCGCTACTTCAGCGCCCTGACCCAGATGTTTCGGAAGCGGTTCCGGTTGCCGTGGTCCTGAATACGGAAGGGGCGCGGGGTCGGACTCTCAGCGACTCCGCCACCCGTGGGGTTCGGGATCGCGACGTCTTTGTGGATCAGTACCCCGTTGTGGTAGACGGTGACCCGGGCAGGCGCCGTCTTCTTGTCCCCTTCCCACTTGGGCGCGGTGAAGGTGATGTCGTACGTCTGCCACTGGCCCGCCGGCAGCGCCATCGCGTAGTCCGGCGCCTTCACCGTATAGATGCCGCCGCACTCGTTGTGGGCCGGGCCGCGGGGGGCGGAGTTGAGGATCTGGAGCTCGTAGCTGTTCATGAGGTAGATCCCCGAATTGCCGTTCGCCTGACCTTCCTGGCCGTTGTCCTCGGTCATGAACTCCACGTGGAGCTGCATGTCGGCGTACCCTTCGCGGGACATCATATCTCCCGATCCCGGCTTGACCTCGACGGAGTCGCCTACCCAGGTCCAGGGGGCCGGTCCACCGGGCGTCCGGGCGGAGGTCCAGTTCTTTAGGTCGCTTTGCCCCTTCAGAAGCCAATCACCGCTCGGCGGCGGGGTCATCCCCGGGATGCCGTTGTCCTTCACCCGCAGGTTGCGCCAGCGCACTTCGGAGCCTGCCCGGTCGTGGCTGTGCACTTGGAGGCCGATAAAGCCATAGCGGCTGACGGAGTCGGTGACATCCGCGATCTTGACTCCGTTGACCCAGGTCTGCAGGTGGTCTCCCTTGGCGACGACGCGGTACTTGTTCCACCGCCCGTTCTTGAACGCCCCCTTTGCCCGCTCGTTGTTCTTCGTGTAGTCCTGCAGCCAGCCGCGCCGTTCCTCGTCGTAGATGCCCCCCGACTGCCCGGGGTTCAAGGGATCGATCTCGACCTGGTAACCGTGCACCACTCCGTTCCGGTAGCCGGGAACGCTGGCGGAGCGGATCTGAACGCCGGAGTTCAGGGTGGGGTCGACCATCACCTCGTACTCCAACTCGAAGTCGCCGTACGGCTTGTCCGTCACGAGGAAGCTGTTCGGGGTGCCGAGCACGGAACGGCCCACGATGGCGCCGTTCTCCACGGAGTAGGTGGCTTTTCCGCCGAGTTGGCGAAAGCCCTGGAGGGTCTTGCCGTCCCAGAGGGGCGTCCATCCGGCGGCGGGGGCGAGTGCGATAAGGGTTAAGAGGGTCATCATGGTCGGGCCTTCGGAATCTGGTTCACCGTATACCAGTTCTGCGCCGTCCGCTTTGGCTTACGGAAGGCGCAGAGGCGGGATCTCCCCAGATCTTCTTTAGAACCAAAGGCAAGCCGGCCTTTACTTCTTGCCCGGAGCGTGGGCGTAACCGCCAAGCTCGTCCTTGCGACCGGCGACGGAGTAGTTCCAGCGGTCTGTGGCGGGAGAGATCACGTGGTTCATGCGCAGGGCGATGAACTCTTCCGGCGTCTTCATGACCTGGTGCGGACGGAGTCGGCTGCGGACCAAGAAATCTGGCTCGGGCGGGTTGCAGGCGAGGGGGACGGAGCCATCGAGGGCGGGCGCGGCCTCGCCGGGGAGGCGGTCGATCTTCGCGTTCGTCGGCAGGTCGGCGCTCTGGTATCGGAGGTCCATCGACCAGCGGACCACGTCCGACTTGTTGTCGAAGCTAGCGTGCGGGGTGCGGTTGGTCATCAGGAGCGCGCCGCCCTTCGTCACGGGGCAGCAGACGGGCTGGCGGCCCCCGAAGAGCGTTTCGTCGATCTCCAGGTAGTGCGCCATCTGGTCAGGCTGGTGGGTGAGCACGGGGCCCCGGTGCATCCCCGGGATGACCCACATGCAGCCTCGCTCCTCCGTCGCGTCTACGAGCGGCAGCCACACCGTGAGGATCAGTGACTTGTCGCAATACGGCTCGAAGTAGCCGCTGTCCTGGTGCCACGGCACCGGGCTCCAGGCGTGGGTGGGCACCTTCGGGCGAAGGCGGTAGACCGAGGAGGCGATGAGTTCCGGCCCGCACAGCTGCTCCGCGACGTCCAGCAGGTTCGGGTTGGTCATCAAAGTGAAGAACGAGGGCAGGACGACCTTGAAGTCCCACATTGACTTGGCGATCTTGTCGTTCTCGCGGTTGATGTGGGCCAGCCGGTGCTCAAAGTCGTACTCGGCGTAGTCCTGGCTCAGCTCCCCCGCCGCAACCGCCTCGCGGGCGCGCTTGTCGAGCTCGCCGCTGATCTCGTCGATCACCGGCTGGAGGTCGCCGTTAGAGAAGAGGTCCTGGGCGACGACGTACCCTTCTTCGTCGAACTGCCGGAGCTGCGCGTCGGTGAGCATCGAAGACCATTCTAAGCCAGTTTCCGGCCACCGAGCGCGCTGACTTGGCCGCTTCAGTCGTTTCCGCTGGCGAGCAAAACCTCGAGCCGGTCGAGGTTCTGCTCGTTGGCGGGGTCGCAGATGGGGCGCAGGCGCTCGGCCATCTCGGGGGTCTCGAACTCCTGCTCCCACTTCAAGTGCGTCCCGTCGCCGGAGAGGGTAAGCGTCACGGTCAGCCGGAACAGGGGCTGCACGACGTGCTCAATCACGACTTTCGCGTCAGGCTGGATCTCGCGGAAGACGCACTCGTTCGCGTAGTCTTTCCCGTCCGGGCCGTGCATGGTGAAGACCCACTGTCCGCCGGTCTCGAACTCGAACCGCTCGAAGGTGTTGGTGAAGCCGCTCGGTCCCCACCAGAGCGCGAGGCGGTCCGGGTTCGCGAAGGCGGCGAACACGTCACGGGGACTGGTCGCAAGGATTCTCTCCGTGCTCAGGACGGCTTCTGGGTTGCTCTCTTTGATCATGTCGCAGTCGCCATTATCACACCGATCATGCTTTCGAGCGGGCTAGCAACGGCAGTAGGTAGCGACCCGTGTAGGAGTTCGGCTCGGCCGCCACTTCCTCCGGCTTGCCCGTAGCGACGACTTCGCCGCCGGCGTGGCCGCCCTCCGGGCCGAGATCGATTACGTGGTCGGCGGTTTTGATCACGTCGAGGTGGTGCTCGATCACGAGGACGGTGTGGCCGGCGTCGACGAGGCGGTTGATGGACTCCAGGAGTCGCTCGACGTCGGCGAGGTGGAGCCCGGTGGTGGGTTCGTCGAGGATGTAGAGGACGCGTTCGCCGCGACGGAGCTTCGCCAGGTGGGTGGCCAGCTTGACGCGCTGGGCCTCACCGCCGGATAAGGTCGTGGCCGACTGTCCCAGCGTTAGGTAGCCCAGTCCTAGCTCGTCCAAGACCTGGAGGCGGCGGCGGATCGCGGGCTGGGCGGCGAAAAACCTGACGCCGTCCTCGATCGGCATGTCCAGCACCTCCGCGATGTTCTTGTCTTGGAGCGTGATCTCCAGGGTCTCCGCGTTGAAGCGCGCCCCTTTGCAGACTTCGCAGCGCACTTCCACGTCCGGCATGAAGTGAAGCTGCGTAGTCACGGTCCCTTCGCCCTGGCACTCTTCGCAGCGGCCGCCCTTGACGTTGAACGAGAAGCGTCCCCGGGTGTAGCCGCGCGCTTGGGCCTCCGGTTGCGCGGCGAACAGGTCCCGGATGCCGTCGTAGACGCCGACGTAGGTCGCCGGGTTCGAGCGGGGTGAGCGGCCGATGGGGGTCTGGTCGATGGCGACGACATCGCTCAGGTGCTCCAGTCCCTCGATCGCGTCGTGCTCGCCGGCAAGGGTCCGGCTGTCGTAGAAGTGGGCGTAGAGCCGCTTGTAGAGGATGTCGTTGACGAGCGTGCTCTTGCCGCTGCCCGACGCGCCCGTGACGCAGACGAGCTTTCCGAGGGGAACCGCTACGTCGACGTTCCGGAGGTTGTTTTCGCGCCCGCCGCGCACCACCAACTCTTTGCCCGACCCGGGCCGCCGTTGCGAAGGGACCTCGATTCGACGTCGGCCCGTGAGGTACTGGGCGGTGAGGGAAGTTTCGTGCGCGAGCACGACCTCCGGAGGGCCGGCTACCACGACTTTGCCGCCGTGGACTCCCGGGCCGGGTCCCATTTCGACCAGGAAGTCCGCCGCTCGCATCGTGTCCTCGTCGTGCTCGACCACGATGACCGTGTTCCCCAGATCGCGGAGGCGGCGGAGGGTGCCGATCATCTTTTCGTTGTCTTTCGGATGCAGCCCGATGCTTGGCTCATCGAGCACGTAAAGCATGCCCATGAGGCCCGACCCGATCTGGGTGGAGAGGCGGATGCGTTGGGCCTCGCCGCCGGAGAGGGTGGTCGCGGCCCGACCAAGGCTGAGGTAGTCGAGCCCGATGCCCAGCAGAAGGTCCAGGCGGCCAAGGATCTCCGCCTGCACTCGCCCGCCGCCCGCCGCGCTACGTACCAGAGGAGCCTCCGCAAGCCAGGCCCGCAACTCGGAGAAGTTCATCGCCCCCGCCTCGTGCACATCCCGGCCGTCGATCTTGAAGTGAAGGCGTTGGGGCCGCAGCCGCGCGCCTTGGCAGTCGGGGCAGCGAAAGTCCACCATCACCTTGTTCAGGTAGGCGTCCATCCAGGCGTGGGCTTGGCCGTCCTGCCGGTAGCGGCGGTATTGGCGCTCGATTCGGTGGATGATGCCCTCGAACCGCATCGGCCTTTCGACGTTCCGGTCGCGGACCTTGGCGTTCGGGGGAAGGACGATGGGGAACTCCTCGCCGCGGCTGCCGAACAGTACGAGGTCCTTCGCCTCCTCGGAGAGGTCGGACCAAGGCGTGTCGAGGCGGAAGCCGAAGCGCTGGGCCAGGCTCCACATGATCACACCGTCCCAGTTGTCCGGGTTGTACCGAAACGCCTCCGGTACGAAGGCGCCACCCTCAAGGCTTAGCCGCGGGTCGGGGATCAGGAGCGAGACGTGCGCCTGCTTGTAGGATCCGACCCCCAAGCACGTGCGGCAGGCGCTCGTCGGATCGTTGAACATGAAGTGGTTGGCGGTGAGGTCGCCCGCGCAAGTGCCGTGCGTCTGGCAGCCGTGGCCTGGGAGAGGGCGGCCATCGACCCAGACGCTCACGAACCGCTCGCCAACGTCCAGTGCGTGATCGACGGCGGCGGCAACCTGCCTTTCTCCGCCCCGCTTGACCACCAGGCGATCGGTTACCGCGAGCATCTCCCGGGCGGAGACGTTCTCAAGATCGTGGGACTCGCTGAGATCGAGGCACTGGCCGTCGAGCCAGAGGAAGCGACAGCCCTTCTTGCGAACCTCGGTGAACAGGAACTCTAAGTCCTCGCCGTAGACGGGAAACACGGGGGCGCGTAGCTCTAGCGAGGTGCCTGCGGGCAAAGCCATGATTGCCTCCACGATCTGGGAGGTCGTCCGTACGGTCACCGGCTCCGCACAGTGAGGGCAGTGCGCCTGCGAGGAGGAGGCGTACAGCAGGTTCAGGTAACTGGCGACGTCGGTCATCGTGCCGACGGTGGAGCGAGGGTTGCGTCCGGCCGTCTTCTGCTCGATCGAGATCACGGGCGAGAGGCCATGGAGGAAGTCCACGTCCGGCTTGGGGAGGTGCTCCACGAAGTTGCGGGCGAACCGGGAGAGCGACTCCATGTAGCGGCGCTGCCCTTCGGCGTAGATGGTGTCGAAAGCGAGCGAAGACTTGCCCGAGCCGCTGACGCCGGTGAACACGACGAGCTGGTCGCGCGGGATGTCGAGCGAGACGTCTTTCAGGTTGTGTTCGCGCGCCCCATGGACGCTGATCGTGGACCGCACGCTACCGAGTGTACGACGCTTCCTCAACGGTGGTGCGGCTCTTCGGCGTGAGTCGGCAAGGGATCGAGAGCTTCTGGATCACCCTTTGGTCGGCGAGCCACTCCAGCATCGGGCCGACGGACTCGACGTCCAACTGGCGCTTGAAGTGGTGCGCGATCTCGCTGGCGCTCCGAGGCCCGCCGGCATCGTCCAAGTAGCCCAGCAGGGGCGCGAAGGCATCGTCGCGGCGAAGCAGGTGCTCGCGGATAATGCGGAGGGTCCTTTCCATCGCCTCCACTGTCTCTGGGCCGTCGATGGGGTCGTCGTAGATCGCCTGGACAAACTCCGGATTCAGCTTCCTCGCTTGGTGGATGGCTTCGCGACCCGGGATCTGTCCGTGGTGCAGCACTTCCAGGTGGGCCAGGCCGTCCACCATCTTCATGATCCAGAAAAAGCAGTAGCGCGGGTCGTGCTTGGCGTAGAGCCACTTTTCCGCCTTGTCCAGGGCGGGGAATACGTTCGTGGCCGCCTTGAGCATGGCGACCTGCCGATCCTTTCCACCGAGGTGGCCGAGAGTGCCGAAGAGCTCGGGGATCGAATCGTCCCGCGAAAAGACGATCTTGCCCAGGCTGAGGAGCGAGTGGAGGAACGAGCCCTGCAGGCCGCCTTGGACGAGCGCCTTGAAGGCGGTTCGGGTTACCAAGTACGCGTGGACGTTGATGCCGTCCTCTAGGAGCGACCGGGAGCCGCCCTCCTTCACATCGTCCGTCGTCACCACGACGAGGTCGACGTCCGACTTCTGCCAGACCTCGTCGTGGGCGAGGCTTCCGCAAAGGACGACCGCGAGCACGAGCCGGTCCGCCTGTAGCTTCTCGACTAAAGATTCCAGCGCCCGTTCGTAGCGGTATCTAGCGGCTATGGGTTCGCTGAGGTCGTGAGGGGGGACCACGTTTACGTTTTGGCCACTATCCACAGGAGAACGCAACGTCGCGGTGTTTTCTAATCGCCTGCTTCTGGCTGGTCCCAAGGTAAAGTTTCCGGCGACATGGTCCTCACGCGCTGATCCGGTCCTGCTCCCGATTCCGACGGAGCCCTGCCCGTTTCCGCGCCTACCCATGTCCCAAATCTCCATTCGTTCCGCCGTTCCTTCCGACCTCGAAGCCCTCGCCGACCTCGAGACTCGGGCCATGCACTTTCCGATGGGCCACCGCGTCCGCGAGTGGTTCCGCGACGACTTTCCCGGCGATCACCGCGATCGGATCGCCGTTGCCGAGCACGAGGGGCGGCTGGTTTCCGCTGCCGCGCTGATCCCGCTTCCGTTCGTCTACCGGGGCGTCCCCCTCCAGGGAGCCTATTGGGAAGCCGTCGTCACCGACGAGGCCTACCGTCGCCAGGGCCTTTGCCGGCGGCTGTTCGCGACGCTCACGCCCAACGGGGGTCTGGACGCGATCTTCGTGTGGGGCGCGACTTGGCTCTACCGGCGCTTCGGCTATCACCCGGCTCTCCGCCAGTACGGGAGCCTCGGCACGCACGAGCGGATCGTCCGCGCTGCCGATTTTCCTGCTGCCCCGCTTAGCGTCCGTCCCGCGACGGTGGACGACGCTTCGTTCCTCGCCCGCCTGCGGGCGGAGGCTGGTGGCCGCTACGTCGTTTCGACGCCCGTCGCCGAAGAGCGATGGAGGCACGACCTTCGAACCGACCGACGGGTGGTGGGGCCGGGCGAATCGGGCCTGAACCGATGGCAGGAGTGGCGGATCTTGGAGCGAGAAGGGCGGGCGGTTGGGTACTTCATGCACGACCCGTGGGACCTTGCCTGTCTGATGGAGTTGGAGGTCGTGCCGGGGGCGGCAACCTGGCGGGAGGCCCTGGCGGCGGCGGTGCGGGCCACGGCCGACTTTCCTGAGACTCCGTGTTTCGCGGCGGGCGAAGTACGGGTCACGTTGCCTGACAGTCATCCCGCCTTGGTGGCGTACCCGGCCGCCTTCGGCAGAGCCTCCCGCCATCCAGATGTCGCGGCCCGGATCCCCGATCTGGTCTTGTTCCTGCGCAAGGTCGCGCCGGCTCTGGAACGGTCGCTGGGCAGGTCACCCTTGGCGGGTTGGTCCGGCACGATGACGCTGTCGTGGATCGAGGGTGGACTGAGCTTCCGATTTGAACAGGGGAGCTTCGAGGAGGTCGTGCCGTTCGATGGCGAGGCAAGGGTGAGCCTAATGCCGGGCCGCTTCGAGGCGTTAGCGTTCGGCTACCGGTCGATAAGCCAGATCCTCGACGAGGATGCCGACTGTCGGGCGGACGAGGAGTCGGAGGCCGTGTTAACGGCCCTCTTCCCACCCGGCGACTCGTTCCTCAGGCCGATCTGATAGGAGACGAGTTTCGGGAGATTCCTGAAGAGGCGGCAGACGCATTAAGTAGACATGTGTCAACATGCAACGACAATGAGCATTGCGGTCTTTTCGGGGCTGGTTGCCCTAGCTTTTGCCAGCGTTGGCGCTTCTAGCCAACCCAAGCCGAGTGGGTTTCTCGCAGAGCCGAAGTCGGGGCAGGGCCGAGGCGTGCTGGTGCTCCACCCTTGGTGGGGCCTGAACGATAACGTCAAGGCTTACTGCCGTCAGCTCGCTGATGCGGGGTACGTCGCCTACGCGCCGGACCTCTTCAACGGTAAGACGGCCACGACGCCGGAGGACGCCGAGGCTCTCGTCAAAGAGCACGAGTCCAACGTCGCGGAGATCCAGGCGCAGGTCCGCGAGGCGGCAAAGTGCCTCGGTGAGCGGACGGGTAAGGATCAGCTTGCGGTGGTGGGCTTTTCCTTCGGCGGTTACTATGCGCTTTGGCTCTCGAACGCCGAGCCCGATCGGGTCTCGGGCGTGGTCGTCTACTACGGCACCGGACAGGAGGATTTCAGCAAGGCGAAGGCTTCGTTCCTGGGGCACTTTGCAGAGAAAGACGAGTACGAGCCGAAGGAGAGCGTTCAGGGCTTAGAAAAGCTCCTTGGTGATGTTGGCTGCTCCGCCACGATCCATACCTATCCGGGCACCGGGCATTGGTTCGTGGAGCCAAGCGTGAAGCAGGCTTACGACAAGGCGGCGGCGGAACTGGCTTGGCGGCGGACGCTGGAATTCTTGCCGAAGGTCTTTGCGGAGATGTCAGTCTAGGTGGGTTCCTTTCATCACGAAGAGCGCTAAGTAGAGCGTCGGCCATCCTCTGTCGGGTTTCGGCCCCGACCATGAGTCGTAATCACGCTCCTCCCCTTGCCGGAGATGCCTGTGCTCCGGGAGGG
>Ga0216301_1000078_pt1 | contig 25343 bp, 31 predicted proteins | sample 4hB_Boncat_minus_FD_156203 | JGI IMG/M metagenome (GOLD analysis project Ga0216301, IMG submission 156203) | Terrestrial sediment cell enrichment communities for BONCAT metagenomics from Utah, United States - 4hB_Boncat_minus | ecosystem: Environmental > Terrestrial > Deep subsurface > Rock...
AACGATTTCATGTGCGGCCTGTTCGCCGCGATCGGCATCCGCCTCGTGGACTTCAAGCTCGAGTTCGGGCGGATCTGGGAGAACGACTACGCCCGAGTGATCCTGGCAGACGAGATCAGCCCCGACGGCTGCCGGCTGTGGGACATGATCTCGGGCGAGAAGCTCGACAAGGACCGATTCCGCCGCGACCTCGGCGGCGAAGCCGAAGCCTATCAGGAAGTGGCGCGCCGGCTCGGGCTGATGCCGGAGGGCGAAGCCAATATGGTCCTCGACCTCGACACGCACCGGAAGAAGCGGGGGAAGTAAGTGCCTTCGCCTCCCGCGGCCAGGCTCCACGCGCGGCGGCGGGCGCTACGCCGCCTGCTGGGCGCGGGCATGATCGGCAGCGCTCTGCTGAGCGGTTGCACCGCTCGGATCGACCAGCAAAGCTTCTTCCCGAGCGCGGCCTCGGCTCCCGCAACGAGCCTTCGCGCCCCTGCGGGGTACAATATGTCCGAGGCAATGCTCGAGCTGCCGGGGCTCGGCACCGTGCACGCGGTACGGCTCGACAATCCCGCCAGCGACACCATCATCGTCTATAACGGCGGCAATATGAGCTTTGTGGCCGGCGGCAGCCGCGTCGCTGCGGCGCTTGCCGGCGCAACCGGAGCCGACCTCATCCTCTACGATTATCCCGGCCGCGGCGGGACGGACCTGCCGAGAACGATCGACGTCTCGATCCAAACGGGCCCCGCGCTGCTGCGGCGCTTTCGCGAAGCCGGCTGGATCGGATCAGGCCCTCTCTTCACCTACGGCTTCTCCTTCGGCGGGAGCCAGGCGGCTGCAATGTCTCGCGAGGGCGGCGTTGCGGGCATCGTGCTCGAGGCTACCGCAGCCGACATCGCGGCGGTGGGGCGCAATTTCGTTCCCGCCCTGGTCCGGCCGTTCGTCAAGCTGGAGGTCGACCGCGAGCTCAAGCGGTTCGACTATCTGGGTTATGCCGTCGCCAGTGGCGCGCCGCTGCTGCTCATCGCGTCGGTCGACGACGATGTTGTTCGGTTGCGCAACATGCGCGACTTCGCGGAGCAGTTAAGGAGCCGCGGCGCGCAAGTGACCTTGGTGGAGGTCCCCGGCGGCCATGGCTCTGCGGTCCGCCACCCTACAACGCTCGCAGCGGTGCGAACCTTCGTGGAGCAGCAGGCAGGGAAGAATCAGGCTCCTCGTCGACCGCAATAAGAAAACCCGCCGGCATCGCTGCCGGCGGGCTTCTTGCCGTCCTGTCCGGGAAGCTTACTTGCCGGCTTCGGTCGGTCCGCCCATCGCCACCTGGGTGGCGGCGGCGGCGCGGCGCTGGACCGCGAGGAGATAGTCGTTCGACTGCATGAAGGGCACCGGGTTCACGGCCTTGCCGTCGATGCGGACTTCATAGTGAAGGTGGCTGCCGGTCGAGCGGCCGGTCGAACCCATGTAGCCGATCAGGTCGCCGCGCTTCACGCGCTGTCCCGGCGACACCGTCGAGCGGGTAAGATGGCCATAGCGCGTCTGGATGCCGCGGCCGTGGTTCAATTCGACGAGGTTGCCGTAGCCGTTGGCCCACTCGGAGCGGCCGACGATGGCGTCGGCGGTTGCGTAGATCGGAGTGCCCATCGGGCCGGCGAGATCGATTCCGGCGTGCATCGCGGCGCGGCCGCGGAACGGATCGGAACGGACGCCGTAGCCGGAGGTGAAGGCGCTGCCCTTGACCGGCTGGGTCGAGGGAATGGCGATCGTGCCATGCTCGAGTTGGTCGAGCTTCTTCCAGCTCGTGAAGAGCTGCTTGAACTGGGGGTTGGCGGCCTTCAGCGGCTCGACCGCCTCGAACGGGCCGCCGGTGCCGGTGAAGCGCTCAGGGCTGAGGCCGAGCTTCTTCACTTCCTGGGCGGTCATTCCGTAGCGCTGCTGGGTGAATGCCTTCATCGCTTCGACGTCGGCCTGCATCTTTTCGACCTGGCGCTGCATCTGAGCGACGGCGACGGGCGAAGCCGGAGCGGCAACGAACTGCGTCACCGCGAACAGCGACCAGGCGAGGAGCGCGGCGGCGGCGGCGAGAGCCGCGACCTGCGTCCGGACGCTCATGCTGACACGCCGAAGCGTGCGGCCGTCGTGAAAGAAAATATCGCGTTGCTTGAAAAACTTAGGGAACTTCCCCGCCCCGTCCGCATTCAACGCTTCAATAGCATTCGTCATCATATTCCCCGGTCGGACCGATAAAGATCGGCTCGGCCACTCGATGGCGACCTAAACAGTGAGGGCTTTCAGCCCCGGCTCATGCGTCAGGAAGTGCCCACCCCGTGACGTTGAGTGGACTGTGTTAAACATCTCTTTCCGCCGCAACCCCTCCATAGAATTCCCGGGACAGACCGGCTTCGTCCCGCGCTGAGTCGTTGAACGGAGGCTTCAGTGCTCCCCTGAAATGCTGCCCGACCAGACGTTTCCACTCCGGAACGGCTGCTAATTGCCGGGATTCGCACAGGCTTTTGAACCATCTCGTCCCGGCGGCGACATGCCGGATTTCGTCGCGATAGATGCGGCCGAGGATCGCGGCCGATCGAGCGTCGCCCGCCGCTTCGAACCGGGCGACCGTCGCCGGCGTGACGTCGAGGCCGCGCGCCTCCAGCACCATCGGCACGACGGCCAGCCGGGCGAGCGCATCGCCGGCCGTCGCCTCGGCCGCTTCCCAGAGCCCATCATGGGCAGGCAATGCCCCGTAGCCCGATCCAAGCGCCCGGAGGCGGCGGTCGAGGAGCGTGAAATGCATCGCCTCGTCGGCGCCCACTCCGATCCAGTCGTCGATGAAGGCGCGCGGGAACGTCGCTCCGAAGCGGCCTGCCACGTCGAAGGCGAGGTCGATCGCGCCGAACTCGATGTGGGCGAGCGCGTGCAGCATCGCGATCCGCGCCCTTTCCGAGCCGGCCCGGCCACGCTTGGGCATTCGCGAGGCCGGCAGGAGCTCGGGGCGCCCGGGGCGCGCGGGCCGGTCGGGCATCGCCGTGTCGAAGCGGTGGGCGAGCCGCCCCGCCCGCCACGCACGGGCGGCGGCGCGGGCGGCACGCACCTTGTGGCGAGCCTCGGCGATGAGGAGCACCGCTCGAGCGGCCTCTGAGATGCTGGTCCATTGCACGGGCGCGGGACTAGGGCCTTGCCGGCGCTCCAAAAGCCTAGCGGGCGCCGTCGATCAAAAAGGCGATCAGACGGGCTTCGGCCGCGGCTTCGGCTACGCTCACCGCATGGTCGCCGCTCGCCGCCGGCTCAGGGCTGCAGGTCGCGAGCATCGGCAGCAGCGCCACCGCTCCGAACCAGCGCAAAAGGAATCGTCGCATGGCGCGCTTAACGCCGCTTGCCCGGAAAAGATGCGGCAGCGCCCGAGCGCCAGCCGGTCCTAGTGCATCACCTTCAGCGTGTTGGCGTCCAGCTTGTCCGCCTGGCGCTCGTAATAGCGCGCGAGCTGCATCAGAGCGCGCCCGTCGTTGCGCGAATCCGACTGGCGTGCCGCCGCCGTGCACTGGCGCGCCTGCTCCCGGAAATATTCTGCTTCCCGCATCTGGCTGCCCATCGTTCCAACTGTTGGCCGTGGCGCGAGAACACTTGACCTGAATCAGTGTTCCCCCGCCGCGACGAAGAGTTCCGCGCGCGCGGGCAACTGCGGAAAATCAGCGATTTAGGTGGAAGTTAAAAGCTGCCTCACTCCGCTGCGGCCGGCTCCTGCCGTCGAAGCTGAAGCCGCCGCATGAGCCGGGGCAGCGGACCGTTCCGGTCCATCCAGGCGGAATATTCGCGATAGGCGGGATCCGCCATCAGATGCCGCTCCTCGGTTCGGGCGCGCCAGTAATAGACGCCCGAGACCATCGCCATCAAAACGGTATTGCGGATCATGTCGACCGGGTTGCCGGTCGTGGCGAGGAAGGGCAGCGTAGCCAGCCACCAGAACAGGTTCTTCGATAGGTAGGCCGGATGCTTGGTCCAGGCATAGGGGCCGTGGGTCAGGATCCCGCGGTGGGTGAGGTTCGAGAAGCGGATGCCGAACGCCACCGTCGCCCACACATAGATGATGTGGAGGAAGACGAGCAGGAACGCCGCGATCGTCATCGGCAGCGTGTAGCCGTCGAGCCAGTAGGTCCATTCGGCGGTGCCGGGATGATAATCCAGCGGCTCGCCGTTCCCCATCAAAGCGAAGGGCGGATAGCAGATCAAAGCCGCCATCCATCCCGCGGCATAAGGATTGGCGGAGCGGATATGCGCGTCGAGCGGCTTCATCGTCAGCATGTAGCCGATCGTCGCGAAGGTGACGTCGATCATGAAGGTGAGATTGGCGAGCCAGATGGTGACACGGATCGGGCTCGCAAGCACTTCGGCCGCGGAGGCGCGGATCGCGAACTCCCAGTTGCTCGGCACGGTCGAGATCATGAAGGCGAGGAAGAAGCCCTTGATCGCCCAGGCCCGGAAATAATCGTAGAGGATTTCGCGGTCGACGCGGTGATACTTGCCGGCGATGACCTGGCCGAAATGCCATGCGCCGTCGCGCGGCTCGACGAGGCGCCGGTCGAGCCAGATCACGTACGGAATGGAGAGCGCGAGCAGCGGGACCGAGCCGACGCCGAGCACATACATCGCGAACAGGTATTCGCCGTCCCAATACCAGCGGCCGATGCAGTAGAGCGCGGCGATCACTGCCCATATGCCCCACAGGCCGGCTATCTTGGCGATGCTGGTGTCGATCGTGTGCTTGAGCGGCGGCAGCGGCCGCTCCCAGTCGATGCCGGTCGTGGGGCTCCTGTGCACCTTGTCGACAAGGAGCGACCAGAGGATCATCGGAATGCCGCAGGCGAGCAGCGCCGTCAGCGCCGCCGCGGGTCCCGCCATCCCGAAATAGAGCGCGGGCGCCGTCCAGGCGAAAAGCCCTGCAAGGCCTGCAAGCCCGACGCCGGTGCTGACGGCCGACTTCGGCCGCGGGTCGGCGCGCAGCTTCGCTTCGATCTTGGTCTCGGCGTTCATGAGCGGGTGGGATAAAGAAAATTGGTAAGCAAGCGGTGAAGCCGGATCGCAGGCAGATACTTCCCGCTGCGTGAGGTCACGCCGCCCGTGGCCTTAAGCCCTTTTTAAGCGGCTGTGGTGCATTTGCTCGGAGGGCCGCCGGGGGGATCGTGCGGCCGGGAGGGTCAGGTTCATGGAAGCTGTCGAGGGGACAAATTTCTCCTTTTCGAGCGAAGCACCGGTGCAGCCGGACCGCCGGCGGCAGCCGCGTCATATGACGATCCTGCGCGTCGGCTCGCTGATTAGGAACGGCCGGCGCGAGCTGTGCCTGATCCGCAACATTTCCGCGGGCGGAGTGATGGCCCATGTCCATTCCGCATTCGCAGAGGGTGACGCCGTCGCCATCGAGCTCAAGTCGAACCAGCCGGTTTCCGGGCGCGTAAAGTGGGTCCAGGGCACCAACATCGGAATTGCTTTCGAACAACCGATCGACGTCGAGGAGATGCTTTCGAGCCAGATGCAGGAGGAAGGCTGGCGGCCGCGCCTGCCGCGGGTCGAGGTCGACTGCCTTGCCACGCTCCGGCTTGGCGCCTCCATCTGCGGCGTCAGCACGCGCGACATCTCGCAGGGCGGAGTCAAGGTCGAGACCGACCGGCCGTTCGATGGCGGCGCGGAGGTCGTCCTAACGCTCGACCGCTTCCGCCCCATCGCCGGCGTCGTGCGCTGGTACCATGAGGGCCTGTGCGGCATCGCCTTCAATCAGGTGATCCCTTTCAACGAGCTGATGGGCTGGCTGAAGGCGAAGTGAGGCGCGGCTCGGCAGGCCCAAATACCGTTCGTTAACCATCCTGGCGTAGCATCCCGACTCAGCACTTGTTGTGCCTTCGGCTCCTCGAAAGGAGGCGGTTATGGTCAGGGAATATGTGGAAGTGGCAGGCTGCGGCTCGCTTGCCGAGATCATCGAACGGCTCGAGACGGTGAAGCGGTCGATGCCGCCCGGCTGCTCGGAACCGGAAGTCCGACTCCGCGGCGACGACATATTCGGCCGACACATATTGGTGACCTACGCCCGCCCCGAGACCGACGCCGAAATCGAAGGCCAGCGCCGCGCCGAAAGCTTCGCGAGCTCCTGGTTCAAGCGCCCGGTAGGCCGCCTCGCCGGGTAGCTGGCTCGCGTCGAGCTCGCGACGCTGCCGGCTGACGGGGCGGGATCAGGACAGCAGGCGCGTGATCCCCACGAGAGCGGCGAACGCGCCCACCGCCGTCACCGCAACGATGCGCCACAGCTTTTTCCGAAACCGCCGATGTACGACCATGCTCTATCGTATCTGTCCGTCGATCGCGACGGTCAAGGCCGCACGTGACAAGGGGCGGCCGAGGGGTCGTGGACCAGCGCCCTGTGAGGAAGCGGAACAACCGCTGCGAGCGCCCCAGGAAAGAAGCGGAGCAACCGCTGATCTCGGTTAAGGTGCGGCTGAGTGCAACGCCTAGGGAGTGTTCGAGCAGTCGCGTTGTCTGACTAAACTGCTCTCCCCGCCGCCTTTTTTGGATTCAACGGGCCGTGACGGCGGCGGGGGAATATACTCACCGGATGAATTTCGGCGACTGCGGGTGACGGCGGGTCGGTTTAGCAGGCTCTTAACCACGATGGGCTACAGCGGCCACGATGTGGAGAACAGTCGTGCCTGACCGCTTGCTTTACGAAGTCGAAATGCCTGTAGTCGCCCCTCACCGGGACCCTTTTGTCTGGGTGGCGTCGGCGTTGATGACGGTCGGCGTGCTCCTCGCCCTTTCAGGCGCAGCCTGAGGCCTTTTCCGGCGTTGCCCAGCACCTCTGCTGATGAAACGCGGTGCATCTATCTTAGGGAAGATTGGAGCGGGTAGCGGGAATCGAACCCGCGTCACAAGCTTGGAAGGCTAGTGCTCTACCATTGAGCTATACCCGCGCAGCGGCCGCACTGCCACCATTGCCGGGGATCGGTCAAGCGGTGGGAGCAGGCGAACGTCTCTGCCGATCCCCGGGAATATCAGGCCTGGTCGGTGTCGCTGCCGCCGCTGACCCGAGCTTTCGCCACCTCGTTCAAGACAGGTTCGGCTTCAACGGCCGCACTTCGCGGCACGGTCATGTCGACCATGATATGTCCGTGCGGATGAGCTCGCTTCCGGCGGCGACGCAACGCCACCGCGACGGTGAGAATTGCAGCTGTCAGGGCGGCGGCAGCGATGCTCCAGATCTGAACGTCCGTCATCTTCCACCAACGAAGGTAGGTACGCGCATAGCTTGACGCCGCGTGTCCCATCCGCTGCGGGATGCCGCCCATACTTGCCTTTGCGCATCACCGGCTTGCCCCGCTAGCGCAAGTGCATCCGCGAGTTTCAGCTTCGCCTCACCGTAGGGTCGAGCGGCATGGTTTCGAGTGGCGAGGGCAAGCGCGCATCTAGCATCGCCTTTGACGAGACAATGATCGATAGCGTGCCCATAAGTCGCTTCCGGAAAGGCTTGGAGGCGGGTTTGCCATTCACGCCAGGCACGTCGACGCCAGTGCGCCGATGCTGCGTTCTGCTCGCGCTCCGCAGCGATATCTGCGAGGCTGTCCATGTACTCGGGGTGACCGGTCTTCGCGACAACTTCCCGGTACGTGCGCGCAGCGGCGGCGAGATCCCCCCTGAGCGCCGACACTTCGGCGATATGCTCTTCAACCAGCCAAAAACCGGGAAAGTAGCGGTCGGCGCTTCTGAAATGGAGAAGGGCTTCACTCAATCGCCCGCTGTCGAGGTGCAATATGCCCCGGTGAAGCTCGAAAAAGGCGCGTAGCTGCGGCGGGTGCACGCCCTTTGCCGCGGCGCGTAAGTATCCGTCCGCTTGCTCAGGGCTGCCCGTCTTAGAGTGGTAAACTGCCCATCGGAAATTGGCCGCGCCTGGGACAAGCGCATCGCTCTCCCGGTACCGCTGCTGAGCCTCGTAATAATTTCCGCGATAAAAAGCCAGGTCGCCACGCATTGCTAAGAGTTCCGCCCGCTCAGCTCCCGTCGGAGGAACAGCATAGCTATCGATCTTGTCCAGCATCGCTGCAGCGGCGTCGAGGCGATGAACAGAGAAGTTGAACAAAGCTGCCGTAAGGTGCGGCCCCACACCCGGATCGGCTACTTCGAAGGCGTTAGCGAGGGCTGCCTCCGCCTTAGCGTAATCAACGTAGGACCCGGTCAGCTTCGCTCGACTTAGATACTGACGCGCCACTGCCTCGTGTAGGAGCCAATCTCCGCGTCGCTCCCGCGATCGGGCCAGTGCGTCTTCAAGCGCTGCGTCGATACGAGCCACTGCCTCATCATAGGTTTTGGGCGTTGATGATGGAGCAATTGCCGCACGCGCAATGGCAGGAGAGTTCGACTGCCGCTCGGAAAGCACCTCTATCCCGGTCAACGCAACAGTAGCCACAAGGATCGCGCCGCAGCTCGTAAGACCCCTTCTGGCGATTGAAAGCGCCATCAGATGTGCTTGGCGCAAAGCTTCAAACCAAGCCCCTCTATGTCATCGCCAAGCGCCTCGGTGAGCAGAACAAGCTGCCTTCGAAACTCGGGCACCCACTTATGAGTCAGATCATCGACGTTGCTGTCGTCGTTGAAGGCATTCCTACGCGGTCCGGGAATGAGCGCGGTCGCCAACGCCGGGAATCCGGTGCGGTCTACCCGAACGTATGCGCTTTCGGGATCAGTCCTGAAGTTGAAGTTGCTCCCACCCGGCGTGGCAATCGGCGGGTTGCCCTGTGGCGGCGCAAGAAACGGAAACTCCGCGCGGAATGGACGATCGTTGGCCGGAGGATTCACAGGAACGGCGACAAAGGTGTTCAAAGAGTGCCGCGTCAGGTCCAGGAACAGCATCGCCAGGATCATGTCGATGACCGAGTCAGGAAGCGCTCGACCGTTCGGGAAACCGGAAGGCTGCTGGAAATCAATCGTCAGCGTATCGGGGATGACCAGGATTGCCACGCTCAAGCCGGGTCGGATGAGTTGGATGAGGCAGGGATCAACGTCGAAGCTCGTGGGGTTCGCCGGTGGAGTTGGTGGCGAGAGGTTTAAAGGTGGCACGGGAGGGCCGCCTTCATCCCGTTTGCAGGAGGAGAGAGTGAGAGAAAGCGACGCAGCCAGAAGGACAAGGGTGCTTGCCCGGCGCATCAGATTTGCCCCCCGAAACGGGCAGTGTCGGACCAGACGTGAACGAGCCTGTTGCCATTCTGGATCATCGCGCGCGGGATCCGGATCACCACGGCCGTTATGTTCGCGTTCGCGAAAAAGCTCCGTTGATTGTTGAAGCGGAGGACTCCCATCGTCCGGCTCTCTCGTAGCCCCTGGGCATCGAAGAAGAAGGGATCATCAAACAAGCCCGCGCGCGCGGTGATGCCGGAAACCTGAAGGTTGGATTCCACCGGCCCGGCAATAGTGATGCCATTGGGCAAGCCGGTGATCTGAACCCCTGGATGAGAGCCGTCGAAGCCGAACCGGATCTTGATCGGGATCTCTGCTTGAGCGGGATCTCCATCGTTCGAGATGTGCAGATTGTACAGAACGTCACGGTCGTAGAATGCCGGCTTGTGGGTTGCCGCGGGGCCTCCAAACGTGACGGCAAAAACCACGTGAGTGGCATCGAAAAAGGCATAGATGTCCGCCAGGTCGGCTGCTTCGTCGGGAACAGGATCGACGGCGGGATCGGTGCGAGTGGGAGGGTCAATGTGATCGGCGGCGAATAGGACGCGTTGGCTCGAAAGTGATCCCGCCACCAGTGCAACGAGCACAGCGGCGCCCGCCAAGCCAGCTTTCTTTAGGTCCCTAGCCATCCGCACCTCCCCAAAGGAGTTTGCAAGGCGTCCTGGGCGGATACCCCCCGTCGCAGGGTTCGAGTCGATATACATAATGGGGCGCCAAAGAGAAACCATGCCGCACGTCGATGCGCCGTGTTCCTCCCCGAACTCTCAATCGATCCGGCTGGCCGCTCTCAGCCTCTTAGGTGTGAGGCGACTGGCGCAGGGGGGGAAGGTGAATAGTTGTCATTCAAGGCTGCACCCTTTCACCGTCAGCCTACGATCGTTCAAGATTCCCCCGCGGCTGAAGGTCCGTCATGGCCAGATGCCGCCTGCGGATGTCTTCGCTAACCAAAGCCTTTCGCTGATCTCGCGATCAATCAGAACCGACCACCAGAATTTTTGAGCAGAGGAAAAGCTCTTTGCGGAAACGGCGGAAAAGCGGCGCTTTCCGGCAGGGTTGGTGGACAGGGCTGGATTCGAACCAGCGTACGGGAAACCCGGGCAGATTTACAGTCTGCTGCCTTTAACCACTCGGCCACCTGTCCATGGGGCCCGCTAGGGAGGCGGCTCAATGGCGAAACGGGCACGTGCTGTCAACGCGGGTTCCTAGGCGTAGCCGGCCATCCAGCGGGCGAAGGCGAGCCACGGCTCGGTGTTCATGATCGCGACGCGCAGAAGCTGGCTCGCGATGAGGGTTCCGCCGCCCCAGATCCACACCTTGTGCGCGCGCCCATGGCACGCGCGGTCGTAGAGGATGCCGGCAAGGATGATGAGGTCGGCGCCGAGATAGAATGAGAGAGGCGCCGTCTCGACCACCATCTGGAGCGGCAGCCGGCCGACCGCGGCTTCCAGGATGGCCGCGCTCGACAGCAGCATCAGCCGCTTGTGGGCGTCGGCGTCGCTCCGCTTCCAGATGCCGAGCAGGACGATGATGCCGAACGCCTGCATCGAGAAGAAGGTGATGGCGTAGAAGGCGTAAGGATCGCCGACGCCCTTGTAGCCGACCCGCATGGCCTCGATCGAGGCCATGTTGCCCAGCAGCCAGACCGCAAAGGCAAGGCCGGCCCCAACGTAGCCAAGCACGCGATGCGTCTGGCGGCGGCCGCCGGCGATCAGCGCCGGCTGCGCGACGCCGAGCAGGATCCACAAAGTGAAGACGATCGCATGGACGTGGAGGAGCGGCGTGATCTCGGGCGTCCGCGCTGGAAGAGCCAGCCAGTGCGACAGGTAGTAGCTGCGAGCAAAGCCGGCGAAGACCGTGACCGCGACTGCAAGGCCCATGACCGTGAAGAAGAGCCGCTCGCGCGCCTGCTTTTCCTCGCCGCCGATGCTCTCCGCTTTTGTGCCCACGCGCCCCCAACGCCGCTGCTGGCGGCTTGTTCAAGGATAGTGCCGCGGCGCCGGCGCTTGTCAGGCGGAGCCCGCGTCGGCATTGGGGGCCGATGCGCCGCAAAGCCCGCCAGGCATCGAAGCCCGACAGCCGCCCCCGTTTCTGGGGCCGCCACGCCGTCGCCGCGGCGCTCGCCAATCCCGAGCGGCAGGTCGTGAAGCTCTGGGTCACCCACGACGCCGCGGCGGACTTCGACCTGCCGGCGGGCGTGCCCGTCACTTATGCGGATGCCGCCGATCTCGGCCGGCTGATCCCGCGCGACGCGCCTCACCAGGGGATCGTCGCCGAGGTCGAGAAGCTGCCCGACATGTGGCTCGGCGACCTGCTCGATGGTGCGGAGGAGCGGCGCCCTCTCCTCGTCCTTGACCAGGTCACCGACCCGCATAATGTCGGCGCCATCCTCCGCTCGGCCGCCGCGTTCGACGCGCTCGGGCTCGTAACGCAGGACCGGCACGCGCCGCCGGAATCGGGCGCGCTCGCAAAGGCTGCGAGCGGAGCGCTCGAGACGGTGCCGTGGGTGCGGGTGGTGAACCTCTCCCGGGCGCTGGACGAGATTGCCGAAGCGGGCTTCTGGCGTGTCGGCCTTACCGGCGCGGCGGACATGACGCTCGCCGAAGCGCTCGGTCCGGCCCGGGTCGCGCTCGTCCTCGGTGCCGAAGGCGAAGGCATGCGCCAGAATACCGAGCTTCACTGCGACGCCCTTGCGCGGCTTCCGATCAGCGAGCGGATGGAAAGCCTCAACGTCTCCAACGCCGCCGCGATCGCGCTCTACGCAGCGGTGACCGCCGCCTAGTCCTCCGGAGCGATCGTCACCCGCAGGCCATCAAGCGCGGCGCTGAAGCGGATCTGACATGAAAGGCGGCTGTTCGGCGCCCGCTCGTCGGAAAGATCGAGGAGGTCGTCCTCGTCCGCGCCGACCGGCGGCAATGCGCTGAGCCACGCCTGGTCAACATAGACGTGGCAGGTCGCGCAACTGCAGCAGCCGCCGCAGAGCGCCAGGAGCTCGTCGATGCCGTTTTCGCGGATGACCTCCACACCGAAAGGCCCGCCTCACCCTCGACGGTGCGTTCATTGCCGTCTCGCGTAACGATGGTGATCTGAGGCATGAAACTCCCCGCTTTCCGACAGGCGAAGCTATGCTAGGCCGCGTTCTCCAGATCAAGCGAGGGGGGTTCAGCATTGCCGGGCATCGAGGCTGACGCGCTCAAGCACTCGCTCGACGAGCTTGCGCTGCGGGATCCCCAGATCGCCGCCGCCCTCGCCGGGTCCGGCTACCCCGAGCCGCGAGAGCACCCCGCCGGCTACGTGACGCTCTTGCGCACCATCATCGGCCAGCAGGTGAGCCTCGCCTCCGCCCGCGCGATGTGGACGAAGCTCGACTCGGCGCTCGGGGGTGCGGACGATCCGGCCCGGCTCGGGGCGGCGAGCGATGAGACACTGCGGACTGCGGGACTTTCGCGCCAGAAGATGGGCTATGCGAGGAGCCTTTCGGAAGAGGTCGTGTCGGGACGGCTCGACCTCCACAACCTGCCGCGGGATGACGAGGCGGCGATTTCGGAGCTCGTCCGGATCAAGGGCATCGGCCGCTGGTCGGCGGAGATCTACCTGCTTTTCGCGGAAGGCCGGCCCGATATCTGGCCCGCCGGCGACCTTGCAGTGCAGATCGCGATGGGCCGCATCCTCGGCCTTTCCGAAAAGCCGCCCGAGCGGCGCCTTCGCGAGCTCGCCGAGGCCTGGCGCCCGCACCGCGGCGCTCTCGCCATCTTCGCCTGGCACTATTACAAGACGCCGGTCCTGTGACCTTCCGCCTCCCCCTCCTCGTCCGCCGAACGCACAAGTGGCTGGCGCTGCTGCTTGGAGTGCCGGCGCTCGTTTGGGCGGTGAGCGGGCTCTACATGGTCGCGGTCGACATCGACATCATCCACGGCGACCATTTCATCGAAGCCGCCGAGCTGCCGTCGGTCCGCCTCTCGGAACTCGCGGACCCGGCCGCCGCCATCGCCTCGGTGCCTGGCGCAACCTCGGCGAAGCTCCACTGGCTGCTGGGGCAGCCCACTTACATCGTCTCGTCGGACGCCGGCCCCGGCCTCGTCGACGCGCGCACCGGCGCTCGCCTTCCGTCGCCCTCGCGCGCCGAGATCGGGGCGATCGCCGACGACTGGTTCACCGGCGACGAGCCGCTCGCCAAGCTCGCGCTCATCTCAGAGCTTCCCGGCGAGGTCCGCGGCCGCAAGCCGCCATTGTGGCGGGCCGAGTTCGGCGGCTGGAACAAGCCCACCCTCTATATTTCGCCGCATACGGGCGAGCTCGTCACCCGGCGTCACGAATTGTGGCGCGTGTTCGACTTCTTCTGGATGCTCCACATCCTCGATTTCCAGGAGCGGGAGAACATCAACAACCGGCTCCTCCTCGTGCTGAGCTGGGCGACGCTCGTGATGGGGCTGTCCGGCGCGTGGCTGCTCCTCTGGAGCTTCTCGCGGCGGAAGAAGCGCAAGGGCGCGGCGACGTGAGGATCGGCTCGCTCTTCCTCCGCCGAGTCCACAAGTGGATCGGCCTACTGATCGGGCTCCAGTTCCTGCTCTGGACCTTGAGCGGAGCGATGATGGCGGTGCTCGACATGGAGGAGGTGCGCGGCGGCCCCTCGCCTCCCCCCGCCGCCGCTCCACCTCTGCCGCAAGGCGGCCAAGCATGGACGAAGGTGCAGCAGTGGGTCGAGGAGGTGCCGGTGACGAGCCTGGCCGTTCGCCCGCTGCTTGGTGCGCACGTCGTCGAAGTCGGCACGCCCGCCGGAACCGTGCTGTTCGATGCCGCCACCGGCCGCCGCGTTCGTATCGACGCCGGGCTCGCCCGAAGCATCGCGGCCGCCGCCTATCCCGGCACGGCTCCCGTTACGTCCGTAACGAAGCTTGCGGAGCTCACCCTCCCTGTGCGCAGGCACCAGCTCCCGATCTGGCGCATCGACTTCGCCGACGAGGCGAACAGCAGCTACTATGTCTCCGCCTCGACCGGGAAGCTGCTCGAGCGGCGCAACGATACGTGGCGCTTGTGGGACTTCTTCTGGATGCTCCACAATATGGACTATGCGCGGCGCGAGAGCTTCAACCATCCGATCATCATCTTCTTCGCCTTCGTCACGCTTTGGCTGGCGGTGACCGGCCTCTGGCTCCTGTTCCGGACTGCCTGGGCGCCGGACCTGCGCGCGCTGAAGCGGCGGCTGCGGCGGGAGCGCTAGGCGATGTGCAACGAGGTTCGCCGAACCGTCGCCCTCGGACAAATCCGCGACGACTTCAGCCAGATCCGGATCCCGCTCCGCTTCCCCGAAGGCCTGCCCAACCTTGCGCCGCTGGAGAGCATCCGCATCACCGACCCGACGGCGATCGTCCGCATGGGCGCGGAGGGCGCCGAGCTCGTCCAGCGCCGCTGGAGCTGGCCCGGCCCGGGCGGCAAGCCGGTCTACAACTTCCGCTCCGAGGGCCGCGAATTCGCCAGCGGACGCTGCCTGATCCCGGTCGACGGCTTCTTCGAGTTCACCGATCCGCCGCCGATGGAGGGCGCGCCCAAGAAGCGGAAGAAGGACAAGTGGCTGTTCACCAAGGCGGGCGAGGACTGGTTCTGCATCGCCGGCCTCGTCCGGGCGGCAGGCGAGATCGGCGAGGCATTCACGATGCTAACCACCGATCCCGGCCCCGACGTCGCCCCCTTTCACAACCGCCAGGTGGCGGTGATCGACCGCGCCGACTGGGACCACTGGCTGAACCCGGCCGTCCCCGCCCGCGACATCCTGAAGCCGCTCCCCGCCGGCACGCTGCAGGTGATGCAGGTCCGGTGAGCGTCCCGGCTGACGCCTAGCGGGCGAGCTGCCCGCGCACCGCCCCGTTCGGGAATTCGGCGTTGTGGATGTTGACGTAGAAAGCGGCCGGGTTGGCCTCGATCTCGTCGGCGAGCGCACCTGGAACGGCGACGCAGCCTTCGTTGCTTCCGTCGGTCGGCGGCTCGAGCGTCACCACCGGCGGGCCCGCTTCGCCCGGAAGGCCGCGATGGATGTGCGCGGCGGTCGCGGGCGCGATGTTGCGGACGTTCACATCCCAGCAGACATTGTCGGTGGCGTCGACGATGGTGATCTCGGCGGTGCCGCTGCCGTCGGTGTCGCCGGGCCCGGGCACTTCCTGAGCGCCGGTGAGGCTTGCCGTCATCCCCTGCTTCACCGCATCGGCGACCGTCTCGCAGCCCGAGAGCGCGAGGCCGATTGCGAGCGCCGCCGGAACGAGCTTAATCTTCTGGATCATCACCCTACTCCTTAACGAAACGCGCTCCTCCGCAAGCTGCGGGCGCGGACGCGCCGGCGCGGGAGCGCAGCTAATCTAACTTGCATCACGGCGCCATGTTCCGCCTGCGTCACGGCCGCACCCCGCACGTGCGGACTTCCCGCTTGCCAGCTGCCGCTGAAGCCGGGGATAGTGGCCATGAGCGGAGCGCGAGCATGACGGACGGAGGCACGGTGAACGGAAGCTGCCATTGCGGCCGGATCACCCTCCGCATGACCCGCGCGCCGGAGTGGGTGGGCGAATGCAATTGCTCGCTGTGCCGGAAGCTCGGCTGGCTGGTCGCTTATTACCCGCCCGAGGAGGTGACGGTGGCGGGCGAGACCGTTCCTTACGTCTGGGGCGACCGGATGATCGGCATCCATCACTGCCCGACCTGCGGCTGCGGCACCCACTGGCTGTCGCTGGGCGGCGATTTCGGAAAGATGGGCGTCAACGCGCGCCTGCTCGACGGCTTCGAGCGGAGCGCCGTTGAAGTCCGCCCGATCGACGGCGCCAGCTTCTGACGGCCGTCGGAAGTCGAGGACGTCGCGGAAGTTGAGAAGTTGACGGTGCGTCCATGCCGGGAAGCTCCCGCACGAGGAGCAACCGGGGCACCGGAGAGCCATGGTGACGGCGCGGCCGATTGCGCGTGATTGCGTGCTGCTGCGGTACCGGGTGCTGGGCGCGGGGAGGAGCGGGACGGCGCGGACACCGAGAAGTGACAACCTGCACGACCGGCGCGAGATTCACATGGAATCGCCGGGGGGCACCCCCCGCTGAGGCGCCGCGGGCCACCCGCAGGGCACGGCGCGGGCGTGCGTTGCGCCCGTTGGAAACGGTGAGCCGCTCGACTTCGTTGAGCACAAAGTTCTTCTTTTGTTCCACCGGACAGGTTGAGCACAAAAGGGGGCTGTAGGAAAGCTTTTTCTTCGGCTGCTCGTGTTTCCGGGAGGCAAGGGCAAGCACCCTCACTTGTCGAAAACGCGCCCCTTGCGGGCCACCATAGTGCTGAATAGGCTGAACTGTGGGGCCACGTCGCAGGAGGGCCGATAAATGCGCCGTCGTGAGCTGCTCTGGGTGCTGATTGTAGCGGGCCTTCTCGCTTCTGGATGGTATATTTTCCAAAAGGGCCGGATTGGCTCCGAACCTGACATCGCAATCGACGGGATGGACGAGCTGCAGGAACGGCTTGCCCAGCGCGCCCGTAGGCAGCTCGGCTACGAGAACGACTTCCAGATCGCGGTGACGCAGATTGTCTTCCCGACTGCACGTTGATCCGGGCGGGACGTAGTATCCCGGTCAGCTATAGTGCGTGCGCTCCCAAAGCGCCGCCTCCGCTGCTCGACGCGCCTGCGCTTTTCCCGGATTACAGACTCAGCCGCGACGCCGCGCTCTCTTTTGGCCTTGAGCGCGAGGTTTTCAGCAGGCTGGCCAACCTGCAGGGAAGCGTCGAAAGCAGTCAGGCAGTCGAACTTACATTTCGGGACACGTCGGCGCAGGTCATGGCTGACCAAGACCTCGCGGAACTGGTGACCAAGCCGGAATGCCGCGATGCCATCGCTGCCAGCGAGGTGGTCATGGTGCGCGGTTATATTTTGGGAAAAAGGCACTTCACTTTAAGTGGGGCTCGCAACGCGGGAGCGGCGATTTCGGTGGGGCGCATAGGGAACATGACGCTGGCACCTGACAAAAGCGGCGAGCGCCTGACGGTTTCAGACAGCGGCAAAAAGGGATTCTTGCAGGTGATCTCAGCCGTCACTCTGCCGGCCGCAGGTACGGCTCCGTTGAAGGTGGACCGTCCCGAGGTTGTAAACATCCCGGCCGCCGCTGAAGCAGGGCGCGTCTATGTGCAGCGGGACCGAGCGGACTCGCCCGCACGTGCCCAGGCTGTGCTCCGCGCTTTGATTGGAGCCGACTTCAACGTCATACCGCAGGTGGAGGCGCTCGACAGCGGCAAGGTGCCGCTGCGCGCGCAAGTGCGCTATTTCAGGGACGAGGACAGCGGCCGAGCCGAGGCTGCGGCGGCCGCTCTGAAGGAGCTCTTCCCGGAAATAGGCGCAGTGCGAATTTCACTTCCGGGGCCGCCGGGACAGCTGGAGGTTTGGATGCCTCGGGCCGTTGCCGAGAACGGAGGGTGAGCCGCTCGGCGGCGCCCCCCAGTGGCCTTTCAAGAGCCTAGCCGCCCCCCGCTCAGTGATAGAAATAGGGGTCGAGCACCCGGACTTCGTGGATGTCGCCCACGGGGAGGCCGTTCTTCTCGGCGACGGTTCGGATCGCGTCGGGCGAGGGGGCGTCGTAGACGCAGAAGGTCTTCGTCTTGTCTGCCGAGACGTAGGAATGGACCCAGCTCACCCCCTCCCCCGCATTGCGCTCGACCACGCCGCACATGGCGCCCGCGCCCTCGGCGTTGGTTGGAATGTGGAGCCCGTCCGGGAAAGTGCGTTCGACCATGTAGCGCGGCATCGTGGAGCCCTCCTCGTGGTGACGGAGGGAGAATAGCAGGGTCAAGGCGGGGATGCGAGGCGGGTGGCGCCGGAAGGCAGACGCTCAGGGCAGGCTGAAATTCATCTTCGCCGGGCGGTTCGCTTCGGCGTGCTAGCAGTCCGGCGCTGGGGCGCTCCTGCAGACGCGCGAGGCGCCGCCAGAGGCTCTCCGCCGCCAATCGGCTCGGGAGGGGAAGGATCCTGCGCGGCGGCGGCGGCGGGCGAACTTGTCGAACTTGTCGCTGAGAGGGGTGTTTCGACGGCCGGGGCCGGGGCGAGAGGATCGGCCGACGCGAGGAGATCTGCCGGGGCGGGCAGCGCCCGCGGCTCCCCGCCGCCCTCGAGCCACGCCTGCTCGGCCGCTTCGAGGCGATCGAGCGCGGGGCCGATGCCGCCGCTTTTGTCTTCGATCGCGCGGTGACGCTGCCAGCCCTGGAGATCGTCGAGCGGAGCGAAATTCAGCGGATCGCGGACCCGCAGCAGGAACATCAGCAGCCTGTTGTCGTGCTTCTCGCGAAAGCCGACCATCCGCCCCTTGTACCAGACCTGCTCCTGGACGCCGTTGACGGCGCGGTCGAAGGCGGTCTCGGCGAGCACGGCGACGGACGCCTTGACGGCCTCGTCCCAGGCGGCGCGGAACGGGGCCGAGCGGTTGTAGAGATCGCGCGCGGACTGGCGCGACATTCCGACATAGCGGGCGGCGTCGGTGACGCTGGCGCTGGCGGCGAGGCGCTCGATGAAATCCTTCTGCCGCTCGATCGTCCAGCCGTCGTGGCGGATCCGGCGCGTGCGCGGCGTGTCCTGCCCCATCTGCTCGAGCTCGTCCTGGCCGAGCGGATAAAAAGGCGCGACCGTGCCGTCGGCGCGGCGGGGATATTCGAGCGCATCGGGCTTGGGCTCCCGGTCCCACTCGGCGAATGCGTCATAGGGCTCCGGTGCCCACGGCTCCTCCTCGCCATGCTCGCCAATGCGGACCAGGCCGCCATGATCCTCGGAGTGGACGATGTCGCCGGGGCGACTTTTGCGTGCGCGGTTCCTGCTCATCGACGAGGGTAGAACAAAAGGAATCCTACATTGCAAGCGTTCTTTTTTTGTTCTGGCGGCGCCAGGGCTTGTGACGACCAACGCGGATATGTAAAATTGTCGGATGCGGATGGAACGGCTGCTCGCGCCCTTGCTGGCGGTGTTCGTCGGAGGGTGTGCTCCAACAGCTTCCGGAGACCTTGCGACGAAGCCTCTGGCTTCGTCCGCAGCCGACGCTGTGGCGCAGGCCATTGCGGTGGAGGAAGACGCCACCGTCTTCACGCTGTTCGCCCTGCTCAACGGGGCGGGCTACGATACGGAGAATTCGGCGGGAGCCATGCATCCGGCGCGGCTGGAGGTGCGGCGTATGTTGGCGCTTCAGCTGCCGCCGGCGCTTCAGACGGAAATCAGGAACTATTATGCCGGCAAGGGGCCTCGAGTGACGCCCTGGCACTATTCCGTTGCCGCGATGTCGACTTCGGGACCGCCGGACTTCCGCCCCACCGCCGAATGGACCGACGAAATCTCGCGCCTTCCTGACTTCGCGAAGCTTTCGGACCTCCACCCGCTGCTTCGCCGCTTCCACCGGCAGGCTCGCGTGCCTTCGCTCTACCGCAAGGTCCGGCCGGCATATGTCAGCTATATTGCCGCCTATAACGAGGTCGTGCGGCAGGAGACGGGGGCTGTGCTCACCTATCTGCGCGTGGGAGTGGGCGATGGGCTGGTGGCCGGAAGCGGCGAACAGGGCCGCGCGCGAGTCATCCCCAATCTGCTCGAATCCTATGAGACGGCTTTCTCATTCAAGCTGGGCGGCCGCTTCATCAGCGTCGAAGGCGCCCAGAAGAAGATCGGCTACAATCCGCACGAATTCGTCCACGCCGTCACCAACCCCCTGAGCTACGACCCGCGCCATGCTGGCCTGCAGGCGCCGGCGGGGGCCCTTGTCGCGGAGGCGCGGAAGGCGATGGGAGAGGGCGCTGCGACGAAGTCGATCGCTGCTTTTATGGACGAGTGCCTCGTTCGGGCGATCTCGCTTCGCTATCTCGCGCGGGGCGATCCGGCGCGGCTGGCGCGGCTGGAGAACGTCATGCTGGAGGAATATAGGCAGGGATATATTCTCGAGCGCTTCTTCTGGGAGCGGCTTGCGGATTTTGAAGCGAAACGGGAGAGCCTCGCTGAAGCCTATCCTAGGATGTTGGCCCAGCTGGATGCCGAAGCCGAGCTGGATCGGTGGCAGGCGGCCCGCGCCGCTAAGGCACGAAATGGCGGCGGGCGGCGCCTCTAGGCTCTACAAGTTTTATCATCCGCTCGCGCAACTACAATTGGCTGGCCCGCGCCCTCGGCATTGGTGGGAATGTGGAGCCCGTCCGGGAAAGTGCGTTCGACCAGATAGCGCGGCATGGTGGAGCCCTCCTCGTGGTGACGGAGGGAGAATAGCAGGATGGAGGCGGGGATGCGAGGCGCGGCGGCGGCTGGGTGGGCCTCCAACTGCCTCACAAGGCCAGGTGTTCGTCGCTTCGGACGAGGCCGCCATGTTCCTCGGAGTGGACGATGTCGCCGGGGCGACTTTTGCGTGCGCGGTTCCTGCTCATCGACGAGGGTAGAACAAAAGGAATCCTACATTGCAAGCGTTCTTTTTTTGTTCCGCCCGCTCGAAAGGAGTCACGGATTCGGGCGAACACGGTGCAAGTGGCGGGTTGGAGCCCGACGTGCCGCCGCCAGCGACCGTTGGACCTCGATCAATATGTCAGGATGAGCTTTGGCCGCTTCTCTGGGTCGATCGCGCGGGTGCTATAGAAGGTGCTGAAATTTGGGTAGCCGCCACCGGCAGAGTGGCTTCCGATTTGCTCTGGTTCCAGCAGAATGCCGTCATTGTGCACGAAGCCTCGCGCCCAGTGGTTGTAGATGGTGGTGATGTCGATATCGTAGACGGTTTCAGGGGGCCCAGGTGGTGGCAGGTGCCTCCCAACTAGGCGGCTAAGCGGGCAATCGCGCCACCACAGGCGGTTCTCAGGGCCAGCCGCGACCTCCCAAGGACTTTCCACCGTCCTCAAGGCCATAGCTGTAGGTCGACTGCTGGGTTCGTCCCCTAGAACGGTGAGGCGCACGACAGCGCGGCGGACCAGGCCGTTGTCAGGAAGGGGGAATTTGAGCAGCGACAGATAAGTGTCTCCCCATCCGCCGACGCGCAGCCGTACATCCGCCTGGCCGCCTCCTTCCTCCCGACCGCTCGCCTCTTGTGCGTACGAGAACCGGCTGGTCGTCCAGATCGAGCGAACCGCCCCCCCGTCCGCAGGGTCGCTGATCGTGAACACGAGCGGCTCAGGCCGTGACGGGTCCGGAGGGGGCAGCGGAAGGGGATCAAAATGCGGGACTGTCCAATGAGCGGCGAGCTGCCGTTCGGACGCGCTTTCGAGCTTCAGGCAGGCGCGTGGATCTAAACGGTTACCGCCGCCGGAAAGCATCACCGGCAAGGCTACGGCGCTGAGGACGCAGAGGGCGACCAGCCCAAATAGCCATTTACGCCGCGGGCCTGTTACCGAAGCCGAACCCGCCGCTCCCTCTGCGTCAGCATCGCAGCTATTGTTCCCTAGGAATTCGGAAGCCGGCTGGGAATTAGCGGGAGCGAGGGGCGGTTTGTCGCCGTCAAGGCTTTCCCAATCCGGTCCCTCGGGATCGCCGCGCCCGGAGCAGGAAGCGCCGAGGGCCTCGCGAAGGCGCAGTGCAGCCTGCGTCCAACGTTCCGAAGCGCGGAAGGCCGCCAGCTTCTTGTCCAGCTCGACGACGCGAAGTGCCTCCCGAGCCCGAGGCGACAGGCGCGCCTCCGAATTGCCCTCCAGGAAGTCAACCAGCCTCCACGCCTCTTTTGCTGCAAGATGAGACGGTCCACCGGCGAGGTTCCGGAAGTTGCGTTTGGCCAAAGCAGGAACCCTTTCCAGCCTTTCCTTACCGGAGACATCCCCGCTCTCATTCCTGAGCCTCAATTCCTCGAACAATTGGCGCATGCTCTCGCGAATAGCTTTGAGCGTGTCGCGCACATCCGGGTCTAGCTGAAATTCGTCCACGTACATGCCCCTCGCTCGCATCTGAAGTCAAAATTTCACGCACCGCAAGCCATTGCCCCCCGCTTTTTACCGATACTTGCCCCCGGCCGTCGGGACAGGATGTCACGTCTGGCCACGGTCACTCACTCACCATAGCGAAGAGGAGAACGAAATGAGGTTATTAGCATTGAAGGCAGGCTTGGCAGCATCTGTCTTTGCAGGAGTTACGTTGGCTCCAGCTCCGGCCCACGCGCAGACAACTTATGGGGCGTGGGTCAAAACAAGCGACTGCCAAGTGTATCGGCCGCGCGGCGGCTTGTTCAGGGGGCCTGAGGTTCCAGGTGTACCCAGTATTGGAGGAGGTTATCAGCAAACGCAGGAATGCCGGTGGGAACGCACCGTTCGGAAATGCCCGAGAATTTTTGCGTCTATGCGTGAATGCTCCGAGCGCAAGGAACGCAGTGATCACTCTGTATTCCGACCGAGGGATTGATCAAGCAGGTGTAGCAAGACTGGCGTGGTAAAATCCTTTTGGGAATTTGCCTTGACTAAGAAGGAGAGCAAAAGGATGCGATCTATAGCCTGTCTGGCGATACTGAGTCTTACGCTGTCTTCGTGCGCGCATGGCCCGGCCGCCGTTAGCAAGATGGATTCGGCTGAAATTCAGGAAGTCTCGGACGCGAAAATCTGCGATGCCCACGGGGTCAACCTAGGTCGAGGAAAGCGCTTTCCCATCATAGACGCCGAGGTCGAGAGGAGGAGCCTTGACTGCAGCGCCTGGGTCGGAGCCGCAGTTAGTGACTGCTCCGACCTTTCCATAACCAACGCGCAACGGATTGAGGAGCCCGAAGGAATAGCCTTCACGGTGGTAAATAAGGGGCAATCGGCGAAAAATTATCGCATCTACCATGTGGGCATCCAGTCTTCGCGCTTTGAGATACAGGCTGGCGAGACCCAGCAAGTCGCCATGGCATTCAATCCAGGAATGCAGGTGTTCGGCCAAATCACCTCGGGCGCTGGCAAGGCCGAAGCGATGCTGAACGAGTGCCTAAATACCTACGGCAGCATTCCGCGGCAGCCGCCGCGGCTGAAAAGCACCGACTCTGCGCCCGCAGCCGTCATTGCTGCGGACCCTGGCACCCCAACCAAGGCGCTACGCAACGCCAATATGAGGTCCGGGCCTGGAACCGAACACCGCATCTTGGGTCTGCTGAAGACGGGTGAGCCGCTCCGCGTGCTGAGGGTGGCCGGCACCTGGTGCGAGTGCATGACGAGCGATTCGCGTCTGGTTTACGTCAGCTGCAGCCTACTCGCTCCACCCCCTTCAGGCTGGGGAACCGCACCGGCAAGCGCGGCGGCAGGAGTGCGCGCCGGGCAGACTTTCAATCCCCAAATCGTCTTCGCCCGGGGTCCGAAAATGCCGAGAGGCGACTGCAAGTCTCCTGAAGAGTGCCGGGAGATGATGTTGCGTAACATGGGTCGGCTCGGCGCCACCCGCGACGCCCTGGCGTTTGCTCGACGGCTGAGCGCGGGGGGTACTTGGGGCTGGGCCGAGGAGTTCCGAAACTACGGCACAGTGGATCTCATCAAAGCGAGCTACCCTTTGCGTGCGAACACCAACTCGGGCTGGCTCCTCGTCAATGGATCGCCCGATCTAGTTGACGTGGAGGAATATGACCGTGGCGGCTCGGTCACGGGCGACAGCCGATATCGGGCGCTGCTTGCCCGCAACCAGAACGTGTTTCCTTACGGCCATATCGGCTTTCTACGTCACGAAGCTCGCCCAGGCGGCCGCCAACGGTTCGTGTTCTCCGACAACGTCGGGACCTGCCGCGCCTGCGAGCCGAGCGCCTCGATCGAGTTCGCCTTCGATTTCGCGGCGGACGGCCGCCTCATTGGAACGAGCCTGCTGGCCGTTGAAGCGGCTTCACGGTGAATAGTGCCAGTGGAGGCCCGGAGACGAGGCAGCGCAATGAAATTAGGCCGGGTGGGCGCCGGATTTGCCCGCAGCCGATCGGAGGGACGGTTCGGTTCAGAGAAAACATCACTTTCGAGCGGCCTGAGCGCGGCTCGGTGGCCAACTGACGGTTAAGCATCGAACGAACTGCTGAGGGGGGAATACGGGATGAGAAGCTCGACGGCTGTTATTTGCCTTGCTGCAGGGGCGTTCTCAACCAGTGGCTGTGACTCCGGCCGTTCCGACAAGCCAGAACTTCCGGAAAGCTGTGCAGCATTTGTCTCCCAACTTCAATCTGAGGGTAAGTCGCTCCCAAACTTCGAGAACATGACGGAACTTGGTCGCAGTTCACGATCCCTCACTTGCGACCTTGACGGTGATGGAAGGATCACAGGAGACTACATAGAGGCTGACTTAGAGTCAGAAAGGGACGGGAAGGGTAACCTGGTGTGTAAGCTGGCGACGCGAATTAGTTATTGTCCCCCCAGCGCTCTAACTTGCGGGCAGGTCTCTGTTCAGTTGAGAGTGATAGGGGAGAAGGATCCTTGTTCATAAAAGAGTATCTTCAAGTTGTATGCCCACGATGAGCGAGCTTTCTCTTTCCTAGAGGCGAGATCCCTGCGCCTAGTCCTTTTGGCGGAGCCTTGAAGTGACACTTACTCAGCGGCCTCTCGTTGGCGCACCGAAGCCGAGGAAGCCCGCTTCTTCTTGGATGAGGTGGCTTCGACACGCTCGGCCCGAACGGATTTGGAGAGTAGGTCCTTCAGGTAGCCGCCCGTGTCGCTGCGCGGCTCCTGCGCCACCTGTTCCGGCGTTCCCTCCGCCACAACCTCGCCGCCTCCTGCGACTGCGCGTCTCGGCTGCGCTCGACGCTCGCCCAAGACATGCCCTTCGACGAAGCTCAGGACATGCTTGTCGCCGTAGATCACTCAGCTGCCTCTCGCTGGCGCATTGAGGCAGGGGAACCCCGCTTCTTTTTAGCCGGTGCGGGCGGAGCCTCAGCGCGGATCGACTTTGCGAGAAGTTCCTTCAGGTAGCCGCCGGTGTAGGAGCGGGGTTCCTGGGAGACTTGCTCGGGCGTACCTTCGGCAACGACCTCGCCGCCTTTGTCGCCGCCTTCCGGCCCGAGGTCCAGCACCCAGTCCGCCGTCTTGATCACCTCGAGGTTGTGCTCGATGACGACGACCGTGTTGCCCTGCTCCACCAGCGCGTGGAGGACTTCTAGGAGCTTGCGTACGTCCTCGAAATGGAGACCGGTGGTGGGCTCGTCGAGGATGTAGAGGGTCTGGCCGGTGGCTCGGCGGGAGAGCTCCTTGGCGAGCTTGACGCGCTGGGCTTCGCCGCCGCTCAGCGT
>Ga0216301_1000079_pt1 | contig 25317 bp, 20 predicted proteins | sample 4hB_Boncat_minus_FD_156203 | JGI IMG/M metagenome (GOLD analysis project Ga0216301, IMG submission 156203) | Terrestrial sediment cell enrichment communities for BONCAT metagenomics from Utah, United States - 4hB_Boncat_minus | ecosystem: Environmental > Terrestrial > Deep subsurface > Rock...
GTTGCACCGGAAGCGCCAGCAGTCGAGCCCGCCGCTCCGCCGATACCACCGATGGCATCCGCGGCGATCGCCGACCGCTGGGCTTCAACCTTGCTTGCTCGGGCAACCAGCGTCGCAGAGCCTCCGGCCGCGGATCCGCCTGCCCCTCCGCCGGTCGCGCTGGAGCCACCGGCCCCCCCGTCTCCGCCGCGCCCGATCGCAATCAGATTGACATCGCCGAACACCGAGCCGCCCGTTGGGCTGCTCGAGGCCGGTCCTTCCGCTGTTCCTGCCTCTACGGAGCCGCCGCGTCCCTCACCGCCGACACCGCCGACCTGAGCGGCGACTCCGGCGCCGCCGGCACCACCAAGCCCGACGCTCTGAAGCTGGGCTCGAGTGATGCTGAGGCTCGCATTGCCGGCTTCCGCTTGTGCGATCGTCGTGCCGCCGCGCCCGTCTCCGCCGCGGCCCGGACTCTTTCCTTCAGCCCCGGCGGAACCGGCGCCGCCGCTCCCTTGCGCGAAGGTGATCACCTCATCGAGCTTCACCGATGATGGCGCAGCGCCGCTATATGCCTGGATGAGGGTGCTTCCGCCGGTCCCGTCGCCGCCGCGGCCGGAAAGGCCGGCTGTTGCGTTGTGGCCGAATCCGGCTGCGCTGAGCTCAAGTTCCCCGGTTATGGCGATCTGCCCCTGCCGCGCCGCCACCGCTGCCGTGCCGCCGGTTCCGGCTCCGCCGTTGGGACCACCGCCGCCCGATCCGTTCGCGGCCGCGCGGGCTCCTCCGCCGATCGCGATCGAGCCCCCCGCGACGCCCGCCGCGCCGGCCTCGATCGTGGCGGTCCCGCCGGCGCCCGCGCCGCCCGTTCCGCCGGCGTCCGATGGAATGTCCCCGCCGAAGCCGCCCGCCGTCAGCTCGGCAGAGCCCTTGATGGTCAGCTTCGAGCCGCTGTTCGCGAAAATGCTTGCCTTGCCGCCCGTTCCCTTCGCTCCGACAGCGGAGGGCCCGCCGTTGCTGTCGCCGGCGAAGGCGTCAGCGTTCATGTTGACGTCGCCTCCGATTTCCAGGGTGCCGTTATTTTCTGCGGAGACCAGTGCCAGGCCGCCGGTCGCGGTGCCTCCTTGCGCCGGGAGAGGCTGGCCGTTCCCTGCCTGCGCAATCGCCTGCAAATCGGCCAACCCGGCGATCTGCACGGTGCCGCCGGCCGCGTGGATATGGGCCTTGCCGCCGGTCGCGCTTCCGGCAGTGCCGGTCGTGAGGTTGAAGCCGCCAAAGGCGGCCGCGCTCAGCAAGGCGTCGCCGCCGATCTTCACGCTGCCGCCGGTGTTGGCGAAAATGAGCGCTTCTCCGCCGACGGCGTTTATGGACGCCTCGGGGCCCTGCGTCGCGAATTTCTGCTGGTTCGCAACAAGCCGCACATTGCCGCCGACGCTGACGGTTTGCCCTTCGAAAGCGCCGAGATGCGCCCGCGCGCCGCCGGTAAGAACGGCATTGCCGCTGAGCGTGAGACTGTTGCTGGGCCCGCCGTTCGCGAACACGTTGTTTGTCGCCCGGGCGGTGACGTTGGAGGTGAACTTGCCGCCTTCGATATGGATGTTGGCCGGAGTCGCGGAGGCCTGGCTGAAGCCGCCGCTGCCGAACAGGCTATAGCCTGCCGAGAGCACGATCTGGCCGTTCTCTACAGTGGCCGCGGTCGCCGAATCGAAGCCGACGGATCCCTGCAGCAAGGCCGTCACCGCGCTGTTTTTCGGAACCGCGACCATGTATATTCGATGATTGTCGGTGCCGCCGGTGCTCGCCGGTCCGCCGGTCGAGCCGGTATGGGTAAGCGCGTTTGCGGTGTCCGTGCCTTTTTCGACGACGATGTCGAACAGGCCGTTGTTGATGGTGAGGGTGACGGCGTCGGCGGCGATATAGGCGGTGGAGCCGTCGACCCGGATGCTGCCGTGCTGCTCGATCTTCGGAGCGGCAATGGCGACGTAGCTTCCGGCCGCATTGGCGTTGATCTGCGCGCCTTTCTCGACGACCACGGACGAGCCGCTCCTCACCGTCCCATTGAGCGCGAGCTGGCCGCTGGCGAACGCGCCTGCGCTCGGATCAATCGTGGTGAGGAGGAGATTGCCGACATTGAAAACCGCAGTGGCGCCGATCAGGATCCCGCCGGGGCTGTAAAAGGCGACGGAGCCTCCATGCACCGTGTCCTGGCCGCTCCTGAGCTGGCTGATGACTGTGCCGTTGATCGAAATCCGTGCACTTGGATCGGTCGGCAGGATGCGGTTCAGGATCGCGAAATTGGAGTTGTTGGGGCCGTTCTGGAACGTCGCTTTGCGGTCGCTCGGCATGAAGTCGATGACGCCGGAGTTCCCCGGCGCTGCGGTGACGGCCCAGTCGACGATCGCCGAGGGCGAACTGACGGTGATCACTTCCGAAGTGCCGGACGTGATCTCGAAGGAGACCGTCCCCGAGGTGGTGGTCGGCGTGCCGCGGAATCCGCGCGCGGACGCCTCCTCCGGCTGGACGATGGCCAGGGCCGTCGCGAGCGCACAGCCAAGGAGCAGCTCCCGGCGCGTTCGGCGAAGCGATTCGGCGAAAGGCGCAGGCGTCGAGTGGACGTGATCTGACACTGTTAGCTCCCTGGCCACAAGTTTGTCGTCAACGAGATGAGCAAGCGCGGGTCGGGCCGCTCGTCCTCGAGCCCTGCACGCCGCAGCGGGACTGCAAGCAGGATGTCGAGTTGCGCGCGGCTCCCATAGACGGCGCGAACGCCGGCGCCGCCCGAGGCGAGCTTCTGGGGCCCGACCGGAAGGCTGAGGCGGTCCCGGTTCCAGACTCTAGCAGCGTCGAGGAAGAGATAAGGCTGCACCGACATGGCGGCCGCACCGCGCGGAACGATGCTCCCGAAGCGGATTTCGGCCTGTCCCCCAATGCCGCTGTCGCCCTGCAAGGTCGCCGGGTCATAGCCGCGGCCGACCGTGTAATTGCCGGCGGAATATTCTTCGAAGCTGAACAGCGGGTCGGGGCTGTATTGCCCGCGCGCCCGGAGCGCGAAGGTGATGTTTGGCAGGGTGCGAAGCTCGGAAAAGGCTTCGGCGCGGAAGACGGTGCCGGTCGGGTCGCCCTCCAGCCGGCTCGGCGGCACGAGGCCTGCCCCCTTGCAGCGAACCAGCGCCTGCCCACAGCCGTCGGAGGCGCCGAAGATCCCCAGTCCGCGGCGAAGCTGCAGGCTTCCGCCCGAGCGCCAGCGCGGTTCGGCTGCGGAGAAGCCCCGCAGGCCGCCGAGGCTCCCCCGGTCCGCACCCTCGAAGTCCAGCCGAAGAAAGGCCACGCGAAGCCGGTCGCGGCTGAGGGCAAGGCCGTTGAAGTCCACATGCTGGTTGACGACGTCGAGGCCGAACGCCCCATAGGCGCTCTCCGCCTGGCTCCGGAGCAAGGGGTAGCTTGCTTCAGCGGTGGCCAGCAGCGTTCGCGCACGTATATCGATGTTTGCCTGGTCGAGGTCCGGCCGCGCCCAGGCGTAGGTGAACTGCCCCGACAGTGTCAGGCCCTCGCTTCCCACGCGCACGTCGTGGCCCAGCTGCAGCGTCTGCTGCTCCTCGAAGTCGGAGGTGCTGAAGAAGGCGGCGCTTGTCCGGTCGCCAAGGCCGGTGAGGCCGTAAAATTCGCCCCGGACGAGGCCGCCCCAGCGGCCGAGCTCGCGCGATCCCAGATTCTGGACGTTGAAGTCGATCCGGCCCGGGCTGCGCACCACCGCGACCTCGCCGATCACCTCGCCTCGGCCGGCATTTGCGGAGCGGAGCGAGAGACGGACGTCGTAGCCCGGTATGTCGCCTGCAAGTAGCAGATAGCGCTCGGCAATGCTCTGATTGAACACCTCCTGCTCGGTCAGCCGCTGCAGGTAGCCGGCGATCACCCGCTCGGCGTTGCCGGCGTCGCCGCGCACCCGGACCCCCACCAGCTTGGCCATAAGAACTTGAAAACGCACAGTTCCGTCGGCGATCCTCTGCTCGGGGATCTCCACCGCGGCGACATAGCCGGCGTCCCGCAGGATCGTCGCTGCCCGGTCGCGGATCTCGCAGATCACCGCCACGTTCTGCTCGGTACCGACGAACTCTTGGTAAGCCGCTCCAAGCGCCTCTGCCGGGAGCCCCCGCAGGTCTTCGAAAAGGACCGATCGGAGGGTGAAGCGGACGTCCTGAAAAGCGGGGCTTGCAAGCGAACAGGGCGAGCGCTCGACGCCGCCTTCGACGCTGAGCCGCGGCGCCGTCTGCGGCGGGCGGACCGGTGCGCGCTGGATCTCCTCACGGGTGGGCGGCGTCACTTGGGGCGGAGTTTGCGCACAGACGGGCGTTCCCAACGCTGCGGCGACCACGAAACCGGGTACGAGCCATGGCCGCCCGCCCTCGCGGGACCCGCGCCTGAAATCCGAATGCGTCTTTGTTTGCCTCACCCGCAGCCCCCCAGCACGGTAAGATCCTGAAGTCGCGCGCCGAGCGGCGACTTCTCCAAAACGGATCGATCATACGCCCTTGCCACCATTGTGCAATCGCGCTTGCGACAATGCCAAGGGCCCGCCGATACCCGAGCTTGGGGGTGTCCGCTCTGGTGCGGAACACCCCGCTGCGGTGGATTGTGCGGCTCCGGTCAGCCGTATAGATGGGCGCTTCGAGACCGATGTTGATGGAACAACTATGAACCCGAATGCACGTGTCGTGCGCTGCCAGGAGATGCTCGAGGCGGACGTCAATGGCGAGATCGTCGCGCTGAATGTCGAGCGGGGACAATGCTACGGCCTCAACAGCGTCGCAACCGAGATTTGGCGGATGCTGGAGGAGCCGAGGTCGGCCGACGAGATCTGCGGCACACTGACCCGCGACTATGACGTCGATGGCGCCACCTGCCGCTCCGAGGTCCTGGCCTTGCTGTCGCAGTTGGAGCAAGAGGGGCTGGTGAAGAAAGCCGACGACTAATCCCACGCCCACCGGCTCAGCCGGCGCCGATTCCGGCGGGCGGCGCTTCTATGGACACCCTGCAAAGCCCCCTGCTATCCGCGGGGCGATGATATTCGCCGATTTCATAGCACCGATGCCGGTCGACGAGTTCATGACCGAATATTATGGGCGGCGGCCAGTTCACATTCCCGCCGCAGCGCAGTCCTCCCGAGGCTCGCTGATGAGCTGGGGCAAGCTCAACGCGCTGCTCGACGTCCAGCATTATTGGGACCAGGACACGCTTTCGCTCTGGAAGAACGGCAAACGCATCGCCGCGGACCTCTATCTGGAGGATCTGGTGGCCATGCAGGGGCATGTCCGGCGCGCAAGCATGGCGAAGGTCGAGGTCTTCCTTGCGATGGGAGCGAGCCTGGTCGCGCACGCGGTCCAGCAGATCTCGCCGGAGCTGCGGGAGGCGACCGAGATGCTCGCCACGCAGCTCGTGGGCAGGACCAACGTCAACCTCTATTGCTCGTTCGAAGGCGTGCGCGCGCTCGCCACGCACTTCGACACGCACGAAGTCTTCGCCGTCCATTGCGAAGGCGAGAAGGTCTGGCGGCTGTACAAGGATCGCGCCGAGGCCCCGCTGCGCGAGGATACGCGCTACGGGCGGACGGATTTGGTCACCGCTCCTCATTCCGGCGAGCTGCTGTTCGAAGCGGTGATGCGGCCGGGCGACGTCCTCTACGTCCCGCGCGGCTACTATCACGATGCGCTCGCCGGGAACGGCGGCTCGGTTCACCTGACCTTTTCGGTCACGCCCCGGGCGGGATCGAAGTTCTTCAGCCTGCTTGAGCAGACGGCGATGCGCGACCCTTTGTTCCGCGCATGGCTGCCGGACGCCGAGGCGGCGGGAGGCGAGGAGCTGCGGGCGCATCTTGAGGCGCTGAGGCAGCGGGTCTCCGACATCATCTCTTCGGAAGGATTCCTGACGGAAGTGGCGGCCAGCCAGCGCTCGCTGGCGCGCCGCCATCGCAGCCTGGCGCTCCCGAAGCGGCCGGTGCTCGAATTCTTCGTAACGGGCGGAAGCAGCGCGGCGGTCGTCCTACGCGACGCCGGAGCCTTCCTGAGGACAGGCGAGGAGGGGCAGGAGCTGGCGCTCGGGCAGCTGCGCCGGGAGGCCGAGTGGCTGCTCGGGCAGGCGATGTTCTCATCTCACGATTTTATGGCGCACTTCCCGCACCGAAGCGAGGAGGAGCTTCGGGCCCTGCTTGCCGAGCTCTGCCGCCGGGGGATCCTCCGGAGCGCCAACCCCGGCCGCTAATTGGCGCGCATCATGGATCTGGCATGCTCTTCGAGGAGCTGCGCCTGGGCCCTGAACTCCGCCACGCCCCAGATACGCTCCGCCCTGAACACCGGGACCTTCTGCACGAGCGAAAGGCACTGGACGAGATGGCGCTGCGTCTCGCCCATCATGGCTACGTAGCGCCCCCGGTAGGTATTCGCGACGAGCGCGTCGACAGCCGCAATTCCCTCGAGGCGCGTGATCGCCGCCGCGCCGGAATCCTCCTTGGCAAGAAGGTAGACGTGGCTGAGCTCGATGCTTTCGCTCGTCGGCCGGCTTTGGGTGGGGACATTGTATTTGTCCGCATCGTCGAACGAGGCTTCATATTCGGCATGGGTTCGCCCGGTCAGCTCCAGCGCATCCTTCCATAGCCTCAGCCGCGGAATCCCGGCGTGCGCGACCACCCTGCCGTGTTCGGCGCCGATGACGCAGACATCGTCGGCGAGAACCTTGAAGCCGCGGTCGTGGAACCAGGCGGCGAGCGTGGACTTTCCCGCACCCGAATGTCCCATGAAGGCAACCGCGCGACCGTCGATCTCGACGGCATTGGCATGAAGAGGCAGCAGCCCGCGCTGATGAAGGATGGCCGCAAAGGCGGAGCCTAGGAGGAACAGCCGCAGGTTTCGGTCGGAGGCGCCGGGGGAGGGCTCGATGGTGATCTCCGTTCCGCCGCGGATCCAGTAGCGGGCAACGCCGACGATGTTGAGCAGGGCCCCGCCGGAATGGAGGGAAAGGCCCTGCGGCTCCTCGAACTGGCCCGATCGAGGAGCGGTTCCAATCCGGATGGCCACGTCGCACGGCCCTTCCGCGCCCGCTTCGTCCAGCTCGGGCAGCGCGAGCTCCGACGAGATGCTGAGCCCGAATATCCTGTAGTGGCCGCACGTCGCCGCGGCTCCGGCAGCGACCGTCACCGGCCTTCCTCCACGAGCAGCTTCACTGGTGAATGCGCCGCGATCAAGATGCGGGCGAGGGGAATGTGGCGAGGCAGGTATATTCGTCCGCGCGGTCGCCGCCGATGATCGTCTCGCCGGCATGGGAGACCCAGACATGGGCGCTGAGGCCGCGCTCAAGATCCTGCGCGACCCCGTAGTGAAGCTCCGTCGGGATACCCCGCCGACGCAGCAGGGTCTGCATCGCGACCCCCTTCTGGAAGCAGACGATCTTCCATGGAAGGCGCCGCGCGCATGCCTCGACTGCCCAGCGCGCCCGCGCAATCTCTGCGCTGGAAGCGGCCCCGCCGCGGCCGGCCCCCTGGCCGCGGGTGGCGGCGGTCACGACGCGGCGGAAAGGCAGGAGCCGCACCGCAAGCGAAGCTGCAGCGACAACGGCGACCGTCTCCGCCAGAAGCAGCCGGTCCCGCCACGCGATTTGCCTCAGGCGCCGCCAATCGGAAGCTAACGACATTTCCCACCCAGAAAGTTCATCGAGGCGGTGCTAGCCACCGGCCGTTCCAACGGCAACAGCCCCGCCGGCCCGATCTTCAAAAAGAGGTTCGGACCTGCTCATAAGCCTGGCTGCCTTGCGGCTCAACCCTGAGGGCGGCGCGCCACCCGCCCGGCTGCGCATTGCCCAGCGTGACGGTCGAGAGGGTAACCGCCTCGCCCCCTTGCAGATTGGCCGATCCCCTGTGGATCGAATGATTGCCGCCACTGGTGACTTCGAGCGAGAAGACTGCCGAGTAGGGCGCTTCGGACGCCCCGACGACGCGGATCCGCAGGCCTTCGGCGGCTGGCTCGGCGATAAGCTGTATCGGACCGGCCGGTGGCTCGGCCGCATTTGCGGAGGCGGTGATCACAGCCAAAGCTCCAAGCATCTTGAACATGGGAACAACTCCGACAAAACCAGCGGCGCCTGAGGCCGGCGCCTAGCGCGGCGAATTCGGGGGTGGAGCCGCGCGGTCCCGCCCGATTGCGGCTGCGGCACCATTGGCACCGCCGGCCTGAACGTCGCCTGTCGAAAGCTGACGGGCCACCGCGTCGGCGTTGGTGGAGCCGGCGACCTGCTCCGCGGGAGCTCCAGTGACGTTCGAATTCTGGCCGAACAGCGGCAGCAGCGCTGCCTCGGCGGTCAGCTGCGCAGGCGCTTGGCCGAGCGCCTCGGCCGCGGCGAGGCAATTGACGCCTTCCGGAGCCGGACGGTCCTCGGCCTGCGCCTGACGACAGGCCTCGATCACCTCGGGCGGAACGCTCGGAGCGGCGCCGCCCTCGCGGGCGGTCTCCGGACCCGCTGTGGACGACGTCGCGCCCCGGACCGGCGCCACGCGTACCGCGGTCGCCACGGAGGGCTTGGCCGTAATCTGCTCGATGGCATAGGATCCGCGCTGGGCAGCGGCCTGCTGGGTGCCAAAAAGTGCGAGCGCCGCAATGATGTATGACTGCCTGAGCATGTCATCCAATGTAGGTGCGGGGGCCTGAAAAGTCCACCTGCGGGCCAGGTCGGAGCGTTTGCGCGGAGCTACTTACCGGCGTCGAGCCGAGCCGCCCTGCCCCTAGCCAGCGCATCCGCGACAAGCTAAGCGGCGGGCGACGCGCGCCGGCCACGGCGAAGCCACCCGTTCGACAAGGTTTAAAGGCGAAGATGGCGGATATTCGAAGCATCCTGATTGCGCTTCCGACGGTCGGGCACTTCATGAAGAGCGACACGGCAATTGCGGTGGCGAAAACGGTGAAGGCCCTGGAGCAGCGAGGGATCAACGTCGGTCTCCACAATATCGACTCTGCGGAGATCGTCACGGCTCGCGACATGTTTGCAAACATGCTCCTGCACTCGCCGGCGTGGGACGCTATGCTGTTCGTAGATGCCGACATGGGTTTTTCGGAGCGGCTCATCCTGAAGTTGATCGAGGCAAAGACGGAAATCGCAGCTGCTGCGTGCCCGCGCCGGACGCTCGACCTCCACCGCCTCATCATGGCCGCTCAAGCGCACGGCAACATGGACAAGGCACGGGCCGCTGCGTCCGACTTCACGGTTGGCTTCAGCTGGGACGAGGCGGCGGGGCATCCGCCGAAGGCGGTGAACGGATTTTGCTCCGCCACCACTGTCGGGATGGCAATCGCACTCATCAGGAGAAGCGCTATTGAGGCGATGGTCGAAGCGAAGGTCGTCGAACCCAGGCTCGACCTCAACGCCAGCGGGGGTGAGAGCTGCTACTCGTTCTTCGGCATCCTCGACAATCAAGGGCACCGGCTCGGCGAGGACTATTCCTTCTGCTACCGCTGGACGAAGCTGATGGGCCGGAAGATCCTGGTCTGCATCGACGAGGAAGTCTCGCACGTCGGAGACTTCCGCTACACGGCGCGGTTCGCAGACCTCCTCTAGGCCCGGCTCAGCCTGGTTACGGCCCGATCAGCTCCCGGGGCCGCGCCGGACGACGTCGGTCACGGTGTTGTTGCTGCCGGTCTGGCGCACCAGGATGTACTGGTTCGCTTCCGACTGGGTGACGTTGTAGCTGTTGTTGCTGCCGGTCTGGCGAACGATCGCGGTGGCGTTGGTCGCGTTCACGTCCTGCACGACCGACGCGACGTTCCCACTGCCCGGTCCCTGCTCGACGCGAGCGAACTGGCCGCGCCCGCGCTGCTCGACCGTCGCGCTGTTGCCGCTGCCGCCCTGCAGGATGTTGATCTCGGCCGACCTTGCGCCGCCGCCGAAGAAGAATTCGTCGCCGGCCTGGCCGGTGGGCGCGCTGTCGCTTGACGAGGACGGGCCGACGCCGGGGCGCTGGATGGCGGTCGCGCTGTTGGCTCCGCTGGCGCCGCCCTGCTGTGCGATCCTGACGATGTTCGGCAAGGCCTCGGTAGCGGAGCCTTGCTGCTGGACGTTGGCGGTGAGGTCGACGCCGTCCTGTCTGACCTGGGCGACGTTCCAGTTGGTGGCCGCGGGATAGTTCCCCTGCGTCACGTTCGCGGTGAGGTTCCGAGTCTGGGCGCCGGTGGGCGCGCTGTTGCTGAAGAAGGCCGCGGAGAATGCGGCGCTCCCGGTGGTGCCCGTTCCCTGCTGGATCTCGACGCTGCTGTTTCGTCCGGTCAGCTGCTGCCACACCGACGCATTTGCGACGACGGAATCCTGGGCAGCGGTGACTCGATTGCTATTGCCATATTGCCCGACCGCGACGCGGTTGGAATCGCCGCTGCCGACCTGGGAAATCTGCGTTATATTCCCTTGGCCAAGTCCCTGCGACAGCCGGGCGCTGTTGTTGCGCCCATTCTGCGTGACCGTGCTGGAATTGCCCTGGGCGGAAACAGCGATATTGGCGACGTTGTTGGACATAGGATTGTTGGACGCGGTCGCGCCGGTATTCTGCTGGGTGATGCTCGTAGAGTTGCGGGTGGCGTCGGTGGCGCCGCCCTGGAATTGCAGCACCGTCGCGGAGTTGCCGCGGCTTTCCTGGACGATGTTGCTGCTATTGCCTGATCCCCGCTGTCGAACGTTGGCCACATTGTCGCTCGCCGCGGCTCCACCCGCTGTAGCGCGCTGCCGGATCGTCGATGAGAAGTCGTCGCCGACCTGCGACACCGTCGCGCGGTTCGAGTTGCCCGCGCGCGCGGTTCCATTCAGCGCATCGAAGAAGCCGGCGGTATCGAAGCTCGTGCTGGAGCCGGCGTCCACCCCTTGAGAAATCTGGCTGAGGTTGCGGTCTCCATCCTGAGTGACCGTGGCGCTGTTGGCTTCACCGGCTTGGCGGATCGCGCTGCGGTTGCGGTTCTGCGTCTGGATGCTCTCCGCCCGGTTGGTGTTGCCGCGCTGCGAATGAACGATCAGATTTTCGTCACCGACCTGCCGAACTTGCGAGGCATTAAAGTCGCCAATTTGAAGGACCGTGACGCTGTTCCGGCGACCGTTTTGGACGACCGTTGATCGATTCTGCTCGTTTCCAGCGCGAGTGTTGTCGACGACAGAGCTGTTGTCAGTGCCGGTCTGGGTAAGTTCGGAGGTGTTGGTGCTCGTCTGGGCAGCCGCCGTTCCGGCCGCCAGCGCCAGCACCGAAATCCCGATCGTCAAACCACATCGCACCACTGAACCTCCACGCTTTTCCCGGCCTGAGTATCGAGCACCACTTTGATAATGAACCATAAATAGGTTTCAGAGCCGCTTGCGCCCGCCATATGGCCATAGCCTGCGAGACAGCCGACCTGTACAGGCGCAATTCTAGACGCTTCCTGAACATGGGTTCTGCCGAACTCCACGTGCAAGCCGCAAGAGGCGCCGTCCGCTGCACCTCGCGAGTACGCGGAGACCAATTACAAAAAAAGCCCCAGCCGGTGACCCGGCTGGGGCTGGTTTGTAAGTGATCGACCTTACGGTGCGACCGGCAAGGCCGGCTGCGTGGTTCCGCTGTTGGCGGTGGTACCGCCACCGCCGGTGCCGGACGCCTGTGACGAGGAGGTATTGCCCCCACCCGTCTGCCTCACGCTGAAGAACTGACCAGCAGCGCTCTGCGTGATGAAGAAGGTGTTGTTGTTACCGTCCTGCTGGATAATCGCAGTAGCGTTCGTGGCGCTCGAACCCTGCAGAATGCCGGCAAGGTTGTTCCGGCCATTCTGCGTGATGCTGGCAAACTGCCCAGCGCCCTGCTGACGGATCGTGGCGCTGTTGCCAGCGAGGCCCGCCGTTGTGTTGGTGCCGTTCGTCTGGATGATGATCGCCTCAGCCGACTGAGCACCAGCTGCGCGAGCACCGGTGAAGCTCGGGTCACCCGAAGCCAACCCACTGCTTCCCGAAGCCGTCACCGTGGACTCCTGGGTGATCGTCGCCGAGTGGCTGTCGCCAGTCTGGCTGATGGTGGCGCGGTTCGGCCGGTCGGTGGTGCCGCTACCTTGCTGGGTGACAGTGGCGTTCAGGGTGAAGCCGTTCTGCGTCACCGTGCCGGTGTTGTTGCTGCCCGTCTGCGTGAACGTAACCACGTTCAAGCTGTTGGCGGCAGCCCCAGTGCCCGTCGTGGCAGTCCCCGTCTGAGTCACATTGGCAGACTGGTTCGTACCCGACTGGTTGATCGTGGCGCTGGAGCTGGAACCAGCATCCGCAACTGCACTGGTCGCTGTTGCACCGCCCGTTCCACCGGACGCACTACCTTGGCCAGCCTGCTCGATCCTTGCGGTCAGGTTCTGAGAGCTGCTGCCACCCGTCTGGTTGATCGTGGCGAGGTTGCTCCGGCTTCCCAGTCGCTGGAAGACCGTCGCCGACGCGGCGATCGCGTTCTGAGTGATCGTGGCACTGTTCCTGACGCCGGCCTGGCTGAGGCGAGCTTCGTTCCGCGTGCCAGCGACTGCCGTGGTCGTCGTGGTGGTCGGGGTGAAGATGTCGCCGCCGCCCGTGGTCTGCGACTCGGTCCGCTCGCCGGCGTCCGTCTGGTCGATCGTCGCGCTGTTGTTGCCGCTCGTTCCGCCACCCTGGCTAAGCCGGGCGAAGTTGGTGCCGCGCTGCGTCACACTGGCCGAGCTGTTCAACGTGCGCTGTGCGACGTCGGCGATCGATCCGCTCTGGTTGCCCGTGGCTCCCGCGGAGCCGACATTGAGGCCGGTGTTGTTCTGCTGGTTGATCGTCACCGTATCGAGCGTGCCCGACTGGAAAACGGTCGCAGAATGAGCCCTGCCGACGTTGCTCGTCGTCGGATTGGCACCGACGCTGCTACCACCTTGGGTGATCGTGCTCGAGTTACCCGAGCCGCCGAAATCCTGAACACGACCGCCGCTGCCGACGCGCGCAAAGTGGCCCACGCCGGTCTGGCTGATCGTCGTGTTGTTGCCCTGCGCACGGCCCGACGCGATTACCTCGTTGCCGAAGCCGGTCGCGGTGGATGTCGTCTGGCCGCCGCCGCCATTCAGCATCGAAACGCGGGCGGAGTTGCGAACGCCGTCCTGAGTGACGCTGCTGATGTTGCCGGTGCCGGTGATCGCGACATCGGCCACGTTGCCGTTCGACGTGCCGCCAGTCGAGGCGCCCGGGTTGGTACCGGACGAAGGAGCGCCAGCCGCGTCAAAGGTGCCGCCAGTAAAAGTTCCCGTACCCGTGGAGCTCGACTGAACGACCGTGGTGTTGGTCTGGGTGATGGCGCTGGAGTTGCGGTTCTGGGAGCCGCCGCTCGTGTTGGTGCCGCCGTCCCGGAGGAAAACCGTGGCGCTGTTGCCGCTGCTGCGCTGACTGATCGTGGTCGAGCTGCCGCTTCCGGCCTGATCGACCGTCGCGACGTTCGAGTCGGCCGTCGCAGCCGTTCCGCCGGACGCCTGCATGTTCGCAGCCTGCTGGATCTGCGAGAACAGGTTCGTGCCGTTCTGAGTGACGATCACGCTGTTGTTCCGGCCGCCATTGCCGGCGGTCGAGCTGGGCGTGCCTGCGGCCACGCCGGTTACGCTGAGGGGCGCATTAGCAGCGGTGCCAGTGGTCCCGCCTCCGAAGCTGGTGCCCTGGGCGACGATGCTGATGTTGTCGAATTCGTTCGTGCCAGAGGTCCCGCTCTGGGCTCCAGTGGTGCCGCCAGTGGTCGTCTGGCTCACCGACGCGCTGTTGCGGCTGTCGCCCTGATCGATGCGGCTGAAGTTCTCGTTGCCGCTCTGGCTCGTGGACGAGGTGTGGAAAACACCCTGCTGGGTGTGGACGGCCGCATTCCTGCTGCCGTTCTGATTGATGGTGGAGGTGAGGGTGTCGCCGTCCTGGTTGATGAAGGCGCGGTTGTCGGTGCCGCCGCTCTGGTTGATGGTAGCAACCAGGTTGAAGCCGTTCTGCACGATCGCGCATTGGTTGCCGGTGCCAGTGGTAGCGCCGCAATTCCGGTTCGCCGTATTGCCCTGCGCCGAAGCGGTGCCTGCGGCCAGCGCTACGGCCGAAATGCCGATCAAAAGTGTGGTCCGAGTCATGTAATTACTCCCTGTGAAAAGCGACAATATAGAATGCTTGAAGCCTCGTCTGCCTGTGCCCTGATAATAGATGCACCCGGAAGCGCAAGCGGAAAATGGTGCTGTTGGAAGGGGATCAGGGCTCCCGACGGGCTTGGAACACAGGGTGTTGCGGCGCGGCGACACCCTCGGCAGGTGCCTGATCAGCGCCCTGCCGGACATGGCACGGCCGGTTGGAGGAGCCAGGCCGCGCCGCTTCTCGTGCGGGAAGTTATTGAGGTTGCTGAGCTTGCTGAGGCTGGCCTGAAGGCCCCGGCGTACCACCGCCCTCTCGGTAGACTGCGGCGAGCGAGCGCTGGCGGTCCTCGGCGTAACGCTGCAGCCACGCCTCGCCCGCCTGCGCGTCCGCGAAGTTCCAAAGCTGCCTCGGCCCCGGCTTGGCACCCTCGAGCACGAGGGCGTAGACCGCCTTCTCGACCGCCGCCTGCACCGCGATCTGGGTCGGCTCGTTCGAGGCCACTCCGCTTTCGAACTCGAGCAGCTCGTCGAACTTCACGAACTTGAAGATGCCGTTGGAGACCGCGACCGAGGAGACGCTCTTCTGCGTCACGACGTTGGCAAGGATTTCGCCCGTCTTGACGCTGACGGCCCTCAGATACACCGTGGCCGTGTTGGTCCGGTACTGCGTTGAGCCGCCGATGCCGAGGAAACGGGCGCCGACACCGCCCGACTGGAGGTTGGTGTCGAAGCTGATGATTCCGCCCTCGAGGATGATGCCTGCGAAGAGGAGCGACGGCAGGACGGCTGCGGGCGTCTCCTGCTCGCCGAGATACTGCCGGCGCATTTCGCGGATGATCTGGCGCTCGCGAAGCAAATTGTCGAGCCGTTCGCGCTCGATGACGTTGAACCAGTTGCCGTTGCCGGCAGCGCGCAAAGCCCCGATCAGGATGCTGGTGCCGCCCTGGGTGACGGCGCGGGAATAGCTAAGGTTCGCTTCGGACGCCTTGAGCTGCCCGGTTTGATCGGTAAAGGCATAAACCGCGACCGGGATCGGCTGCGCAGGCGGCGGCATGTAAATAAGGTCCCGCTCGCCCGGCGTGACGGGCGCGACCACGGGCGGCGTGTTTAGGCTCGGCAGGATCTGCGCGGGAACCGAGCAGCCTGCCAATGCGAGGCATGAACCCACGCCTGCCGCGCGCAGGAAACGACCACTTAACGTCATTCTTCAGCAATCCTACTAAGCTTACCGCCCGGGCGGGCGCTGCAGTGGCGCGGGATCCAGCAGCCCCGGAAGAAGGCTTCCAAGACCGCCGTTCGGGGACGTGCCGAGTGCGCCGAGCGCCTGCTCGGCGGATGCGGCAGGCGCGGCCGGCGCGCCCAGCACACCGAGCCCTTGCTGCGGCACCAACAGGCTGGCGCCCACGCCGAACGTGGAGCCGGGCTGGTTGTTGACAGGGATCACCACCCGCCGCGTCTCGCCGGTGCGATTGTTGACGAAGGTGACCCGCGTTTCGGTCGCCGTGCGCGTAAAGCTGATGCGCTGGTCGCCGAATTCGAATTCGCCGCTTTCTCCGGGCTTCGCATTGTCGATGCGGTCGAGAATATCGCCTGAAAGGCCTGAAAGGAGACGCGCGCGGACCTGCGAAGCGATCAGCTCTTCCTCGCTCGGCGGCTCCTCGCCCGGCTCCTCCGGCTGCTCCGGACGATGGATGTTGGCGATCCCGAGAAGGTGCTCGGAATAGAAGGGGTTCCCGCCGAAGGACGGATTCAGGAAACGGTGGGTCAGCTCCTGCGCATTGGCCGCGCCTGAAACAGCCGCGCTCAAAAGCAGCAATGCAATGAAGCCGCCGATGCGGCTGCGTGCGCTGGAGCCGTCGCGGCCCGCAAATGGTGTGTCCGGATGCATGTCTGTCCCTTGCCGCCCCCCGGGCGTTCACTTCCGCTGGCGGGGCGGCTTCTAGAGCTTGGCCGCCTGACCGGCAACCCCGCTCTTTCCCGAGCCCGGATGAACCGGCGATTGACGAACCGCGCGCTCGAACGCCCCCGCCGCCAAAGCGCGCAGCAGCGCGACGCGGTAAGTGCCGATGACGTCCAGCGAAGCCAATCCCCGGTCTGGCCATGAGGCCGCCAGGTGCTGCAGCCTGTCGAGGTCCAGCACCGTGTCGTCCCCGGAGCTTTCGCGGAGCCGCGCAACCTGACGCTGCACGCGGCTTCGGCTGATCGTCTCGTACCAATCGGCGAACTGATAGCCGCGCGGGCCATGCAGCACCGATTCCGGAAGCCGGTCGGCCAGGGCAAGGCGAGCCAGCCGCCGGTTCACGCCTTGCGACAGCAACTGCTCGGGCGGAAGTGACAGGCAGAATTCCGTCAGCCGGCGGTCGCCAGTCGGATCCCTCTCGTCGATGCCCCAGCGCGCAAGCGCCCCTTTTCGGTAGTTCCCCGAATCGGCGGTCTGGAGCATCCGCCAGCGGCTGAGCCTGCTTCCTTCTTCGCCGCCGCTCGCCCTCGCCTCCGCCTTGAGCAGCGCCTCGACCTCCGCGTGCCATGCTGGTGACACCAGCGAGAGATCGGCCGCGCCATAGTCTCCGGGCCCGAGGCGGCGCAGCGCCTTCCAGACCGGCTGCGGCACCCAAGGCGCGAACGAGGAAGCGAGGACGCCGCGTAGCCGCCAGCCGCTGGTGCCGACGCTCGACCTCGCCTCCCGCCACCAGCTCAGCCAGCGTCCGGCGAGGATGAAGTCGGCGAGGACGCGCGGCCCTCCGGCGCTGATCGTCAGGTTCCCCGAGGCCCCGGTGAGGACGATTCGGGCGCCGCCCCCGGCTGCGGCCCCGTTGAGTGCGGACATCCAGGTGTAGTTGCACGGCTGCGCGATCGGCTGTTGGAAAAGGTCCGCGTCGGCCTCGATCGCCTCCAGCGGCGAGCGGCCGGCTGAGCGGAGAACGATATGCTCCATATTGGCGTAAAGGGCCGCCGTTTCGGCGGCGTAGGCGCTCTCGTCGGCGATCCGCCCCGCGGGCACCGGCCCTGAGAAGCCCATGCGCGGCGCGGAGGTGACCGCTACGATTCGCCCGCCGGGATCAACGCGCGCCGCCGTCGCGGCGACCGCGCTGCTGTCGAGCCCTGCGCTCAGATGCGCCGCGGCTATACCGTTCGAGCCGCGAAGCCGCGCCCTCGTCGCACGGTCGAGCTGCTCGCGGAATGCATCAACATAATCCTCCTGCTTCCGGAACCGCACCTCGCCCGCCGGCATATGCCAGAAGCGCTTCCCGACGATGCCGGAGCGGTCGATCGTGAGGAAGTGGCCGGGCTCGACCTTGGCGACGTCCTGGAAGAAGGTGCCTCCCCCGCGCCGGCGCACGCCGGTCAGGAACAGGGCCAGCTCGGAGGGCTCGATCGCTCGCTTGATCTCGAGAGCGTGGAGGCCCTCGGGCATCGATGCGAAGGCGACGAAGCCGTCGCCTATATGGTAATGGAGCGGTCGCTGGCCCGCATGGTCGCGCGCCAAAGTGAGGGACTGCTCGCGCTCGTCCCAGAGGGCGATGGCAAAGTCGCCGACGACCCGATCGTAGAGTCGATCTCCCCACGCGGAATATGCGCGGAAGAGAAGCTCCGAATCGCTCGTGTCGTGGCCTGGCCCGAGGCCGAGCGCGCCCAGTAGCTCCTCCCGGTTATCGACCCGAACGTCCGCGAGCATCACCCGGCGGCTGGGCAGATCGAGATAAGGCTGACGGTCGAAAGCATCCTCGGGGAGGAGCTTGTAGAGCGCGCAGCCTAGCGCGGCTGGTCCGAGCCGCTCGATGCGGGGGCTGGAGTTGGCGTAATCGCGCTGCACCTCCAGCATGCGGCGGCAGTCGCCGTCCACGTCCGCCGTCTGACCGAATCTCCAGATTCCGGCTAAAGCAGTCATGAAGTGAGACGCGGGGGCATAGAAAAGCAAATGGCGCCCACCGAGGTGAGCGCCATTCGAAACCAGTTATAGCTGGATGTTACGAGCGATCGCTCCGGTTGGGATCGCCACCGTCGGGGATGACGTTGCCGCCACCGGCCTCGGCCGCACCAGCGCGCAGACGCCGCAGCTCGGGAGCCTTCCAAGCCTTCAGCCCCTCTTTGCTCAATTCAACATTATTCGCCATCTCAAAGCTCCCTTTCATGGCTTAAAGCCTGTACTCAATATTTCGTCCGCGCAAGCGAGTGGCCAGCGCAGCGTCGTCTGCGGTCCCTCACTATGGAGGATGAAATGCGAATTCAAGGACAAAGTTGCATTGCTGGGCTCGTCCCGGGCTGGTACGCGCCGCCCTGATGGTCGATACGACACCAACTGTGTCATAATCGCGACACCCTCTTTATCTTTGCCCGAAACGCGCCTGAGAGCAGTTTGCCCGAGCACCGGTTCACCCCTGAGTTCCTTCTGACGGCCGCGTGCTGCGAGTGGCCTTCCTCGGCCGCGCGCAACGAAAGGCTGCGCGGCCTCGCAGGATCGGCAGACTGGGACCTGGTGCTGAAGCTTGGCAGAAGGCATCGTGTCGAAGGGTTGATGCACAGGGCGCTGAGCGAAGCTGCCATCGAGGTCCCCACCCATATTAGCCAGGCGCTCGAGCAAGACGCTGCCGCGATCGGCACTCAGAGCCTCCTCCAAAGCGCTGAATCGGCGCGGCTCCAGCGGTTGCTGGGGGAGCGTGGAATCGACTGCCTCTTCGTCAAGGGAGTCCCGCTCGCCAAGCTCGCCTACGGAGCGCTCGGCATCAAGCAATCGTGGGACATCGACCTCCTTGTAGCCCCGGAGCATACGGGGGCCGTCATGTCGCTTCTCCGGGAGCTCGGCTATGAACGCGACTATCCGGGCGACGAGGTCCCCGATGAGCGGCTGCTGGAATGGGCGGCGATCTCCAAGGAGACGTTGTGGATCCACCGGCAGAGCGGGATGGTGGTCGAGCTGCACACGGCCCTCGTTGACAACCCCTGGCTGCTCCCGACGGTCGCCGTGCGGCCGGACGTCCAGCGGGTGCAAATCGGGCCTGGCATCGAGCTCGCCACGCTCGGTACGGACCAATTGTTCGCCTACCTCTGCGTCCATGGCGGCGCCCATGCCTGGGCACGCCTCAAGTGGCTGGCCGATGTGGGGGCGCTGGCGACGAAGCTCGGCCCGGACGAGCTGGAGCGCGTTTACCGGGTTTCGGTCGAGCTCGGCGCAGGGCGCAGCTCGGCCCAGGCGCTGCTCCTGTGCACGCGGCTTCTCGGCCTCCCGCTCCCCCCTCCCCTTTCAGCCGAGCTTGGCGGCGACCGAGTCAACCGCTGGCTCGAGCATCTTGCGCTTCAGGCGATGTCGAGGCACGGCGCAACCGAGCTCGACGACACCGTCTTCGGCACCGTCGCGATTAACCTGTCCCACTTCCTGCTCGGGCACGGCTGGCGCTACAAATATCGCGAAATCGTCCGCAAATGCGTCAACCCGGAAGACCGGTTCGCGATGCCGCTGCCCAGGCGGCTTCACTTCCTTTATCCGGCGCTCGCGGTTCCGCGGTGGATTTGGCGGCGCTACAAGCTCAGCCGCAGCTAGGCTTGGACAACAGTTGGAGATCGACATGGGTTTGCTGGACACTGGGCTGCGTCGTCGTGCCGCGCGGGCGCTCGATCGGCAGCTCGAATATCAGCGCGACAAGGCTGCGCGGGTGAAGGGCCGCGAGCAGCAGGTGGTCGCCGCGATGATCGCCCATTCCCGCGAGGTGCGGGACAAGCTCGAGAAGGTGCAGCCGATCGCCGAGGAGGCGCGAGTGCTCGAAGTCGGCTGCGGCGCACACGGGCTCATCTTCTTCTTCGGCGCTCGAAACGGCGTCGGGGTCGATCCGCTCGCAGACCATTATGCACGGCTCTTCCCGGAGTGGCAGGGACGCGCCCGCACCGTCGCCGCCCCCGGCGAGCGGCTGCCGTTCGAAGATGCCTCGTTCGACGTCGTCCTTTGCGACAACGTCGTGGACCACGCGGAAAACCCGCGGCAAATCCTCGAGGAGATCGCTCGGGTGATGAAGCCGGGTGCGATCCTCTACTTCGAGGTGAATATCCATCACCCTTTCTATCATGTCGCCGCAAGCGCCCACGCCGGATGGCGGGCGCTCGGCATCCCGTTCGAGATCACTCCGTTCGCTGACCACACGGTCCACCTTACGCGGCGCGCGGCGGGCGCACTGTTCGACCGGCTGCCGCTCCGCATCCTCAGCGAGACCGACGACGTTGCCGAGGTAAAGCGGGACCGCCCCCGCGCCCGCCATGCGGGAGATCTGATAAAGCGCGTCTTCTTCAAGAACGCGCGCTACGAGGTCATTGCGGTGCGGGAGCCGGTGGCGGGGTGAAGTTCAAACCGGCTGTAAGCTAAGCCAGATGGGGGATCAGTGAAGAGCATAGAACGTCTGGGCCGGATTGGCAGGAGCATATCCGAACTGTCGCCGCGACAGGCTACTTGGCTCGTGGCCGGGCTGCTGGCCGCGGCGGCGACCCTTTGGGTAGCGATGCTCGTGCTTCCGGGCAAAACCGTCGCGGCCACGCACCTCGGCGATCTCATGACCTTCGTCGACGCGGCCGATCGGCTGGCCCGCGGCCAGGTTCCGAACCGCGACTTCCACTCGCCGCTCGGACCGCTCGCTTACTGGTTCCTCGGCCAGGGCTATATGTTGGGCGGCCTCGGCGGAATGATGCTTCTGGCGACGGCGCTGTTCACAATGCTGCTGCTTCCGATCACCATCTACACCTGCGTTACGCGGCTTCCGTGGCCGATCGCCCTCGCCTTCGGCCTCTACACGCTTCTCCTGGCGATCTCGCCCGCGGCGATCGGCGAGGTCGCGCCGCGGCCGATGTTCGCGATGTTCTACAACCGGTTCAGCTTCGCGCTTCTGGGCCTCTTGTTCCTGTTCGTGCTTCCGAGGCGCGCCGGCTTGGGGAATTCGTGGCTCGACATCGCGGCGATGGCTGCGAGCTGGCTGCTCCTCTTCTACCTCAAGATCACCTACGCCGCCGTCGGCGCCGGATTCCTCGCCGCTTTGATCTGGTTCCGGCACGTCCGCCGCGAGGCGATCGGCGCTCTCCTTTCCGCCGCCGTCGGAGTCCTGATCGTCGAGCTCTTCTGGGGCGGCACCGGCGGCTATATCGGCGACATCCGATCGGCCGCTGCGGCGACCGGCACCGTGCGCGGCGGCCCGCTCGGGATTCTCGCGACGACGGTGAACAACATCCAGGGCGTCTACCTGTTCAGCGCCGTCATCCTTCTCGCCCTCGTCGCCCGTGCCCGCTACGATTACCTGCTCCTGTGCCTGTTCATGGGCGGTGCCGGTATCCTGCTGGACAGGCATAACGCTCAGGGGCCGGGGATCCTCACCTTCATCGCCGGAGCGCTCGTCGCCGCGCTGGCGCCACGGCGCGAGCCCGAGGGCGCGGCGCCGCGCTCGCTGCTCGCGAGCCTGCTCCTCGTCGGCGCGCTCGTGCTGCCAACCGCGGTAGGCGCCGCGGGCAACCTCGCTTTCCACTTCCTGAGCGCCCTCCGCCAGCGGCCCAGCGACGTGGTCGGCCCGGCATTCCCTGGCCTCATCGTGACGCAGCCGCCCACCTCGACCGCTGCGCAGCCCTCGGCGGCCGTCCTCGATGCTGCCGGCCACGGTTGCGGCCCAGTCGATCCGGCCCGCTTCCACCTCCAGAATCAGCGGGGACAGGAGACGATCGGCGAGAAGCAGTATCTTGCGGTGCTGAGAAATGGGGTCGAACTGCTCCAGCGCGACCCGGGTCTTGCGGGAAAGGTGTTCGTGCCGGACCTTGCGAACCCGCTGAACGCCCTGGCCGGCAGGAGCGCACCGATCGGAGTGGCGGCATTCAACGATGCCGAGATCACCTTCAGCGAGGCCGTCCACCCGGACCCGAACGTCATGTTCCGCAATGTCGACGTCATCATGATCCCGAAATATCCGCACAAATACCCGACCTTCGACCTGATGCGGCGCATCTTCGGCGGCTATGTGGGTGCCAATTTCGATCTCGTGGCGAGATCGGAATGCTGGGACGCTTACCGGAAGAAGGGTTCAGCCTAGCCCCGCTCGCTGTCCTCGCATCCCCGGCCGCCCCCGCGGAACTCGGGCATTGTGTCGTGCCCGGCAGCCGTCACGCCGCGCGGCCGGAGCAGCTGAAGCGCGGTCCTGAGGAGGATCTTGAGGTCGAGCGCGAACGAGCGGTTGTCGACGTACCAGACGTCGAGATCGAACTTCTCGTCCCAGCCGAGCGCGTTACGGCCGTTCACCTGGCTCCATCCGGTCAGGCCGGGCCGCACCTCGTGGCGTCGGGCCTGCTCGGGCGAGTAGAGCGGAAGATATTGCATCAGGAGAGGGCGCGGCCCCACCAGGCTCATGTCGCCGCGGAGCACGTTCCAAAGCTGCGGCAGTTCGTCGAGGCTGCTTGCGCGGAGGAAGCGGCCGAAGCGGGTCAGGCGCTCCGCATCGCTGAGCGGCTTCCCAGCACTGTCGACGGCGTTCAGCATCGTTCTGAACTTCACGACCTCGAACGGCCGCCCGCCGAGGCCCGGCCGGACCTGTCGGAACAGGACCGGGGAGCCCATCGCCAGCCGGACCGCTATCGCCGTCACGACGATGATCGGGCTCAGCACCACAAGCGCCGTGCCGGCGACCAGGAGGTCGAAAAGGCGCTTCGGGTCAAAGGCCGGCATGGCGCAACAATTCCGCTGTGACCTTGTCGGCGTCGTATTTGGCTTCGGCGATTTCGCGGGATCGCTTGCCCATTCTGGCGGCGAGCGCCGGCTCCGCGACGAACCGCTTCATGGCGGCGTAGAGGCTCTCCCAGTCCCGCGGCTGCGCGAGGAAGCCGTTCTCGCCCTCGACGACCGTCTCGCGGCAGCCGGGCGCGTCGGTGGTGACGATCGGTCGCCCCATCGCCATGGCCTCGAGGACGGAGCGCGGGGTCCCTTCCCGGTAGGAAGGGAGCACGTAGACGCTGCACGAGGCGATGGCCGGCCTCACGTCTTCCAGCTGGCCGACAAGTTCGACGCCGGAGGCCGCGATGCCGTCGAGCTCGGCCTGGCTGATCGAATCGGGCGAGGCGTCGAGCCAGCCGACGAGGCGAATCGGAACGTCCGGATACTCCTCTTTCAGCCGCCTCGCCGCCCGGCCGAACTCCCGCACCCCTTTGTCCTTCAGGAAGCGGGCGATCATCAGGAATGACGGGCTCTCCGGCAGCGGAGCAACGGGGAAGCGGGAGAGATCGATGCCGGAGCCGTTGACGACCGCCGTCGGGAGCCGCTTCGGAAGCAGCCCAAGCCGCCTGAACTCCTCCCGGTCGTCCGGGTTCTGGAAGACGGCGACGTCCGCCCACCGGAGCGCCCGCCGGTACATCAGCCGCCCGGCGAGGAAGCTGAAGAGCCGCTTCGGCTCCCGGCCGCCGGTGAAGGCATAACCGAGGCCCGTGATCAGGGGCACGAACCGCGCGCCCTGGCGCCTGGCCGCGGCGGCGCCGAGGACGATCGGAGTCACCGTGTAGGCAATGACAACGTCCGGTTTCAGCTCGCGGAGCAGGGCGCGGAACTGGCGAGCGGTTGCGAGGGCCCGGAGCGGATTGAGGCTCCCACGCCCCAGCTCGACCTCGACCGGCGTTGCGCCCAGCGCCCGCACCTGATCCTCGATCTCACTCGTCAGGCCGGGCGCGAAGGCGAAGGTTTGATGCCCCCGCCTTGCCATCTCACGGATCAGGGGCCCGCGGAAGTTCACGAGCGACGGCGCGTAGGAGCCGAACAGGACGACCCTTTGCCCCTCAGCCTTTGCCTGTTCGTCCACTTCCGCGCCTCGCCTTCCAGCCGGCTAGTGGCTAGGCAAGGCGCACGCCCTTGGCAACGCCCCCTATTGGCGGCTACTCGCAAGACCGGAAACTCCATTGGAGATCGGTACGCCATGTGCGGCCTTGCAGGTTTTGTCGGCGGTGACTGGTCCTCGGGCGAAGAGCGCGCGCGGGCGGTGCTCGGCGGCATGGCCGGGCGCATCGCCCATCGCGGCCCGGACGGCACCGGCCTCTGGCTCGACGCGGAGCGGCGGGTCGCGCTCGGCCACAACCGCCTCGCCATCCTCGACCTCTCGCCGGCGGGCGACCAGCCGATGCTGTCGGCCGGCGGTCGCTACGTCATCGTCTACAATGGCGAGTGCTACAACCACGAAGAGCTGCGCCACCGGCTGATCGCCGAGAGCGTGCCGATCAACTGGCGCGGCCATTCGGACACCGAGACGCTTCTTGCAGCGATCGAGGCCTGGGGCATCCGGACGACGCTCGAGCGCGCCGTCGGAATGTTCGCCTTCGCGCTCTGGGACCGGCAGACGAAGCAGCTCACGCTCGCCCGCGACCGGCTCGGCGAGAAGCCGCTTTACTATGGCTGGCAGGGGGCAGGCCGCGATCGGGCGTTCCTGTTCGGCTCCGAGCTGAAGGCGCTCGCCGCCCATCCCTCTTTCCGGCGCGAAATCGACCGGGAGGCGCTCACCCTCTACATGCGCCATTCCTACGTGCCGGCGCCGCATTCAATCTATTCGGGCATCGCCAAGCTCCTGCCCGGGGCCTTCCTCACTCTCAGCGCTGGCTCGGATGAGCCGACGGTCGAGCGCTACTGGTCCGGCGCTGAGGTCGCGAGAGAGGGCGCGCGCGCGCAGCGGCAGGGCAGCCCCGAAGACCATGTCGACCGCCTCGAGGATTTGCTGTCGGACGCCGTCCGCCAGCAGATGATCTCGGACGTGCCGCTCGGCGCCTTTCTGTCCGGCGGAGTCGATTCCTCAACTATCGTCGCGCTCATGCAGGCGCAGTCGGGGCTGCCGGTGCGCACCTTCTCGATCGGCTTCCACGAGGAGGCGTATAACGAGGCCGAGCACGCCAAGGCTGTGGCCCGCCACCTCGGCACCGACCATACCGAGCTATATGTCACAGCCGACGAAGCCATGTCGGTCGTGCCCGATCTGCCTTCCATCTACGACGAGCCCTTTGCCGATTCATCGCAAATCCCAACGTTCCTGGTCTCGCAGCTTGCCCGCCGCCACGTTACCGTGTCGCTCTCCGGAGATGCGGGCGACGAGCTGTTCGCCGGCTACAACCGCTATAAGATGACGGCCGCGCACTGGCGCCGGCTCTCGCGGATCCCGCGGCCGCTCCGGGCCGGCCTCGCCCGCGGCATGGCCTCGCTTTCGCCCGCCTCCTGGGACCGGATCGCCTCCGCCCT
>Ga0216301_1000080_pt1 | contig 24836 bp, 32 predicted proteins | sample 4hB_Boncat_minus_FD_156203 | JGI IMG/M metagenome (GOLD analysis project Ga0216301, IMG submission 156203) | Terrestrial sediment cell enrichment communities for BONCAT metagenomics from Utah, United States - 4hB_Boncat_minus | ecosystem: Environmental > Terrestrial > Deep subsurface > Rock...
ACCACTTCGATGAGCGGCCAGAGGGCGAGCTAGATTGGGAGGACGATGCGGCTTAGGCTACCGGGACTTGCTCCCGTGCTCTTCGAGGTAGAGCCCCACGATGATGTCCGCGAGCTTGCGCAGCGCATCGTCGTCCGGCTCTTGCCAGGCTTCTTCTTGCTGGAGCAGGTACTGCCTGCCCATGAGCACCCCGGCCAGCTTGTAGCGCCAGGCGAAGAGCTCTTGCTCCTCCTCATCGGAAAGGAGCCAGTGCGTCTCAATCTCCATAGGACCGGTGGATTAAGGATTCGCTACCTCCATAGTGCTCCTCCGGCCCCACCCTCGACAATAGCCCCTTGGCTGTCTTCGGCACGCGGCGTCGCTCCAAGGCGACCGCACGTGCGCGTTCAACATGAAAAGGGTAGGAGGAGGCTATGAGCTACCAGCACGTCCCACCACCCCGCCTCCCTTTGAGCTACCGCTACGGCCCCGGCCGGGTTGTCGAGGAAGACCCCGACATCATGCCGCTCGTCATGGAGGCGCGTCGGATGCGAGAAGAAGGGCACTCGATCCGCACCGTCTGCCGGGTGATGCACTCCAGAGGGCTGAGGGGCAGGAGTGGGAAGCGATTGAGCACGATGGGGATGTGGAAAGTTCTAGGGAAATCGAATGTCGCCCTTGAACAGCCAGTCCGGCACCTCAACGATGCGTGCTGCCGGATGGTTCGCAATCACGAGGCGCAGGATCCTAAGTGACTTGTAGGCCTCAAGTAGAAGATCGTTCTGCGCGGTTTCGTACTTGTGGTCGTACTCGTTCTCACCATCAGTGTGCGAGGCTTTCGATCGAACTTTACGCACCGCCTTCATGCCGGAGGAAATCTCTTCGTCAGGCTTCCCCTCCGCCGAGGAAATTGCCGACCTAATCCACTCGCCGAGGAGTTGGATCGACCCTTTGTTTTCCCGGTGCACCGCACCCTCTTTATCAGTTCGAAGCGAGTGCCTTTCGATGCTGTCGGGGAAAAAACGGGTGTCGATGTTCTCTGAAAGCATGAGGTCCAGGGCACGAGCAAAGTCCATATACTCGCGATAGGTCGGCCGCAACAGCACTCCGTACGCATCTGGCGGGGTGGCAAACTCGCTCTTGAACAGCTTCTTACCGAAGGCGCGCGCAGTCATCTCGTTGACAATGCGAAGCTCCTCGGTCAGCGCCTCGTACACGGAGCCGAACTCAGACCACTCGCCCTTATACCATGCGTCGAAGGAGGCTTCGTTGAGCTTGCATGGGTCTTCGCGCTCGAACCCCCTCCAGATGTTCTGGTGCTCGTTCGTGAGCCCGCGGAGGTCCGAAAGGATTACCGATAACACGCGGTGCCCTTGTGCGTCGTAGCCTATGCCGAACTGCTGGATGAACACTTGGTCCCGTTCAGGAAAGGTCTCATCCTCGGCGTGCTTGTTCTTGAGCCCGATCGATCCGCCAAAGTACGTCTGCTCGTACCGGAACCTCGGGTCGTTCCGGTATCGCTCTAGAACCTCCAGATCGAAGAACACGAGGTCCATATGAGCACCTCCTGCCCAGAGTCGGTGTGTATACGGCTGCCGCTTCCACTTCGTCAGATCGATCTCACTAGCGATAACGTCCTCCATAGGATAGAGGCAGGCCTGAGTCAAGTCGAACCTTGCGGCAGCCTCGGGGAACGGTAGACGGTATTTCCGGGGCAACCGTCGTATGTGTGGGTTTAAATCCGTCTCCGACCACACCACCTCGATCTCGCCGCGGTCCACGAACTCGGCGATGAGATTCGAAACCTCGCTGGCGTCGACTTCCTCGGTTTCTATTAGCGCGTATACGGGCAAGCCATTGGCGTCGTGCGAGTCCCGGTAGGATGCCGTGACCGTCTCTAGGAGTTGGGAGGCAGTCATTGTGCTTTAGACTCTTTGGCTTGCCCACTGACGGGCGGGGGAGGCTCCTCGAAAGGGATAAGAGCCGCAGCCGCCTTGTTCTGGTGATTGATGTCGGCCGTCACGAGCAGGACACGCGCCGATGGGTTCTCCCTCTGTAGCTCGAGCGTCGCAGCGATGATCCGATCATCCTCATTATCCTTGTCGAGCCAGGGGAGCGTCTGCTCAAACCTCGGCTCGTGGGCGACGAACCGGACGGAAACGTTCCCTTGGGCCCTGACCCCCTCCGTCACGTCGCCGCGCCGCTGGAACTCCTTGAGCCTACGAATGATGCTCTCCACCTTCTTGCGGAAATCCTCATTGCGATGGACGATCTTAAGCCGGTCGAGCTCTCCGAGGACCGTGGGGAGAAACACGACGGTGACCGGATCGCCGCCACCGAAGATCCCGTAGTCGCCCGCCTCGGGATTGGCAATGAGGGCGTTCGTATCGGGCACCGCCAGCGTCTCCGCATTTCCAGTTATTGCCAGCACCTCTAGGAAATGTCGCAGTGCCGACGTGTGCTGGCGAATAGTTGCCGCATTATGTGCGTGCTGCGGACTGAGGGACCAGTTGCTTCCGCTCAGGCCGATCCATTGATCAAGGCTGCTCAGAGCAGTCCTGACAGGCGCAGCGTCCGCCTTGGGAACATTGGTAAGAAGTAGGTCGAGATGCGCCTTCCAACGCTCCCACGCCTTGTGCGCACTTATCCTTCCCGCCTTCGCCTTCTCATCGAGCGGTCCGAAGCTGAAATTGGGAGCGACAACTAGGACTCCACTATGCCTGCTCCAGTCGTTATGCCTCACGGGCACCTGAGCAACCAGATCCACCAAAGCATCCTCGATGAGGTCTAGCTGGTTCGAAAGCAGGGTTAGGAGGGATGGTCGATCGCTCATGTACTTATCCTAGCAAGACCTCTCAAGAAAGGAACCTTATGACCTTGCCACGGGAGAGCTGCAGGATTAGACTTTACGAACAACAACCGAACGCCAACCCTTCTACAGGTTGGCGTTCGGTTGTTGTTCGTAAACTTTGGTGGACCATCCGTTAGAGAGTCCGAACGAGCTCCTGGAGCTGCTCGCACGCCTAAGCGACCACTTCGATGAGCGGCCAGAGGGCGAGCTAGATTGGGAGGACGATGCGGCTTAGGCTACCGGGACTTGCTCCCGTGCTCTTCGAGGTAGAGCCCCACGATGATGTCCGCGAGCTTGCGCAGCGCACCTCGTCCGGCCCCACCCTCGACAATAGCCCCTCGGCCGATCCAGGCACGCACCGTCGCTTCCGAGCGACCTAGGGTGCGCAGTCAACATGGGAAGTGTAAGAGGGGAGCATGAGCAACTAGCCCTTCCAACTCATCGTGCGGCAATTCAGTCCGGGACTGGGAACGTGGCGCCCCGACGACAGCAGTCTGCCGTTCGACAACTTCATCAAGCAGGTGGTGACATGTTAAAGATTTCACCAAGAAGGAAACAAATGAGCAGCAGTTCAAGTGTTCCTACTCAAGATAAAGCGTCCGAATATTAGAACTGCGAAGCGTGTCCAGAACAGGTAGTGTACTTCATGCGCTATCCGGGTACGATGCATTTGTGTAGGACCATTGACTGCCGTGCAAACTTCCTTTTAGATAGGCAAGGAGGTGCATATTTGTTCTTCCGCAATCAGCGAATCCTCTTCGACATCTGGCTGAACACAGCCGCTGCTACAGTAATGGCCCGCAACGAGATAAACAGGCATGCTTGCCATATCGTAAGGGTCATCCACCGCGAAGGATGGCAGGTGTTCTATCGTGGGAACTTCAAAGATAACGAGTCCGTACGGCCCATCTTCGAAGTCCCCCTAGAAGAAGGCCCTTTCATTTTCTACGAGTGCCGGAATGGCTGGGTGGTAGAGTATCCAACCGACTACCTGCATGTGTTAGGCGTACCAATGGAAGAAGTCGTTCCATGGGTATGGGGCGGCCTGGGACTTCCAAAGCGCAGTGATCGGCGAATCAGGCACGGCATTCCACGAACCGAGACGCTTTTGTCGATCATGTGCCCTTAAATCCCCATGAGCCGCTTCGCGGCTCATTTTGTTAGTAGACAGATTGATCAAGTAGTTGTTGGATGTTTGACTCCAGGTGAAGGGTGAGTCTCTCCGTATCGGCGGGCGTATCGCTGTAATTGTGGATTGATACAGGAGAACCGAATCTCACACTGGCAATCCGCCTCCCCCGGATAGACGCCTTTCCGAATACTTCAAGCTCCATACGGAAGACGAGGTCGACAACGCGGTTCGTGTCGAAACGGTCGCGTAAGTATCCTTCTGAGACTGCGATCCAATTCTGGAGTCTTGGGAAGGCCTTGGCCAATGGGTCGCCAGGAGAGAGAAATCTTGGATCCTTCTTCTGAAACATTAACAGGGTGAAGTGTTCGTACAGAGTTCGTAGGTCCGCTAGATCAGAGCCGGTTCTGAACGATGGGGGCAGTCCAATTTGTTGAGCCAGGTGCTGCATAGCTACTCCCTTCAGGTTTGATAAACGCGCATGCAGGTCCTGGTCCGGGGTCGGACTTACTCGGTATTCTCTTTCCAATCTATCAAGAACGAGCTCCGCGACGCATTGGAGTCTGGTGTAGATATTCATGTTTTCGGCGATAGAGTGCACGCCGAGTTCTCTCTCCAGTCTCGCAAGCGCCCGCAAAATCTTTCTTTTCATGGGTTGCGCGAACCGGTACTTTATCGCGGTTGGCACGATTAGACACCCTGCAGAATCGGTAGGTGGCGGAGCCCACTTAACAAACTGCTTGATGCTGGTGCGAATAAATGGGAAAACCATGTCAGTGCGACTGTACGTGCCTCCTTCAGGAAAGAGAAAGAGCGTCGTGCCTGGCGCTTGAAGTAACGTCTTAGTACACTTTACATACTCCTTATCGACTGCGCCCCTGCGCAGAGAGTAGGCGCCACACCTGTGGATCAGCCAGCCGAACAGCCCACTCGCTTGATCAAAGTTCTCTCGGGTAGAAACGATGAAAAGTGGCCGGCGGATGGCATGACCCGCGTGGAATGCGACCATTGCATCTTGCGATGAAACGTGATTTGCCGCGAAGATGAGACTGTCATGTTGATGTTTCTTGATGATGCGCAGCTCAAGTGGCTCGTACTCAACGCGATTAACACCTGCGATTAGGAAAAGGCTGGGTCGTAGTAGGAGCCAGCGGGCACACCAGTTGACAAACCCATGCGCTGAAGGAGGGATAAACTCTCGAGTTCTGATTTCACGGAGCTTTAGTGGGCGTTTGACTGGGTATTCGGGCATGGGCTGCTGCTCGACCGGAAGTACGGCTCGTCAAGTCGCATGTTCCGGTCCTAGCCGGACAAGATGCTTGCTACCTATTGTAGCTACTTCCACACGGCAGAAGTTGAATTGTGGATCGACGCGTTTCGATACGTGGGTTATCAATCTCCTGATTGCTGGGCGGGTGCAATGGCATCCTTTTCCCCGGTCCGCCATCGGTGCCCGGAACGGCCGGAAGCAACCGAGTCCGCTGCCTGCTGGATTGACGTGTTCATGCGAAGTTATCGGGTAGCAGCACGTTCTGCCGCTCGACGAGGTAGCAAGACGGGTGCGGGAGGAGGGGCGCTCGATCCGCACGATCTGCCGGGTGATGCACTCCAGAGGGCTGAGGGGCAGGAGTGGGAAGCGGTTGAGCACGATGGGGATGTGGAAGCTACTGGGAAAAGCACAGCTGGCCCAGACTGCTCTGGAAGGTAGGCAGTGGGCTTTGTTGGACAGGAAAGAGATCAGGCACTAAGCACGGCAGCAAAGCGTTTCGCCACTAAGCGCCGCCCTCACAGCGCGCTTTGGGCCTAGAAGCTTGGCGCCAAGGTGTCGAAAGCCGAGGCAGTCTCCACTGTCTAGGGGAGTTTCCTTCCTCTCAGGGGAAAGGTTCGGCCGCGCCGAAACGTGCCGAACAAAGGGAATCCGCAGGAGTCGACCCGGCGTAACTAGCAGTGAGGGGACACGGAGAAGTATAGTAACCCGACAAACATGGATGTTAGACGGGACACCCAAAAGTCCTCATTTGAGCCATTGAGAAGTCTTGTCGCAATTCCGGACAAGCTTCAGCTCGATCTCATCAGGGCTGCGGCAGGGATGCTGTTCGATACCATCTCAACGTCCAAGCTCAGCCATCCCGGCAGGCGGTTTGACCTGCGGTTTACCTACGACGACGTCGATCTGAACAATCATCCCGTGGCGGCACTGGTAGTGTACGAACGATCCCGCACGAGCGCTCTGGAAAAGGGGGAAATCCTCCTCAACGTTCTTTATCCAAACCTCCCGATACTGTTCGTGCACGAGATCGCGCACTACTACGACCTTTTCTGCTTCGAGCCTTTTGGCAAATTCAGCTCGCACGGGACGGCTGAGTTTTCTGAGTGGCGCAAGGCTGTTGAGGGGACCGAAACGTTCCGAAAACACATGATGGCAGTCGCTACGCTTGCTGGCGTTGCTAGCGCTGAATCGGAAGACCCCGTGACAGGTGAGGTTCTACAGATCGAAGTGGATCCGCACCGGGACCTATCGCACTGGGTTTACGTTGAGGCTTTCGCTCGTTGCTTTTGCCAGCATATTGTAGGAATATGGAGAAAACGATCGAATGAGGAGACTCAGGCGATTGTTGACTACTTCAAGAAGGAGCGCACCAGTCAAGAATCTCGGATGCTCAGCGCCTACTGGACGGACAAGGAGATGGCATCTTTGTCCCCAGTCATGAGCAAACTGCTTGAATCAGCCTCTGCCTTGGATACTGGAGATCGTTTAGAGAATGCCTGAAGAACTTAAGGAATACGTGGAATCGTTCGCTCGACTGAGGGTCCATGCCCAAGGCGTCGCCGTCCGGGAGGCTGATGGGAGGCTCGGGGCACTGACCGAGGAGGAACGAAAAGACTTGGGAGTCTGGCCCCCTGTCGATTTCAGCCAATTCTTTGGCCAACAATGCGAGTTCGGAGATTCACCCTTCATCCTCCGGCTTCTGGATTAAGCGGGGCTTATCACGACCGCGCGCCGATCAGGTACGCGGTCTTTACTTTGAACCAGACACGTTGGCGCTCTCCAGAGTACGCGATAGAAACGAGAAGACTCCCGGAGCTCTTTGCGCTCTGCGACTTTGCCCCTCATTGCACCTTGGGACTGGCCGCTAAAACAACAACCGAACGCCAACCCTTATACAGGTTGGCGTTCGGTTGTTGTTCGTAAACTTTGGTGGACCATCCCTTAGAGAGTCCGAACGAGCTCCTAGAGCTGCTCGCACGCCTAAGCGACCACTTCGACGAGCGGCATGAGGGCGAGCTGGATTGTCGGGATTAAGCGGCCTGAGCTACTTCTCTTCTGGAAGTGCCGACTAGCACCAGTCCTCGCAGAAGCCGATGATGATCTCGGCCAGCTTCCGCACCGTCTCTTCGTCGGAAGGAGGGTACTCGAGCCTGTTGACCAAGGTCAGCCGGCCGTCCGGTCGAGCGTAAGCCGCCGCACCTAAAGCCGTTGGAAGATGAGGCGTTAACCCTGGGTGGAACGAGGCGTAGAGTTGAATCGTATCGACGGATGGGCCAGCATTTCTTGCCTGCAGTAAGGACCTACCAGCCCTCTCGTCACCATGAGTCACGAAACATCCTCCAGCCATAAACCAGAGTTCCGCATCCTGAGCCTCGACGGGGGTGGAATGCGTGGAGTTTATGCGGCCGCACTTCTTGCTGGACTCGAGAAGGACCTGGGATCCATCCAAACCAACTTCGATCTCGTGTGTGGAACATCCACCGGGGGGTTGATCGCACTCGCGCTTGGCGCTGGCATTCCGGCGGGCGATATCGTGAAATTCTACGAGGAGAAAGGCCCAAGCATCTTTCCGAAGGGAGTTCGGCACCTCGGTCCTAACGCCCTTCGAGCCGCCTTCAAGAAGCACAAGTACGACAGCCGCGGACTCGAAGCCGCCTTAAAGGAGGTCTTCGGGGACAAGACGATGGCGGACGCTACTATGCGCGTACTTGTCCCGACGGTCGACTTCGTGACATGTAAGCCTTGGGTGTTCAAGACTGATCACAGTGAGGGACTCACCCGCGACGGGAGCGTGCTCATGCGTGAAGTGGCGTTGGCAACCTCCGCCGCCCCGATGTTCTTCCCGATTTCCAGCGCGGAGATACCCGCGAACGAAGCCACACACCGGTTCGTGGACGGCGGGCTGTGGGCAAACTCTCCAGTACTGCTTGGCCTTAACGAGGCGCTCCGGTTTTTCGTGGGCGAGGGGAAGCTGTACGGCAGCATTCGGATTCTATCGGTCGGATTGCCGAGCGAGGGTGTCGGGAATCCCGGCAAGGCTGGATACGCGCCGCTCCTTTGGAAGTGGCCTACCAAGTTCTTCCCTTACGTATTCCAACTCTTAGACTTATCGATGACGAGCCAGGTTGAAGGCGCGTACTACACCGCGAAGCAGATCGGCGACTCGTTGCCGTTCCGGTGCGACATCAAACGGATCGTCCCGGAGGCGCTATCCGCAGCGCAGGCCAAGTACGTGAAGCTGGACGGGGCGTCCGCGCAAGCCATCGGCACCCTCGTTCCGCTCGGCCGGGCAAAGGCTCAGCACTTGAAAATGGATCCGGAAATTAAGTTGTTCTTTAGCAGACGCACGTCTGTATAATCTTTATCTATGGCCGACACTCACTCGCAGTTTAGGAAGTACCTGGATGAGATCCGGGTCAAGGAAGAGAAGCGGAAAGCGCTCAAGACTTCTCGTAAAGCGAATCGTGATCGTATCCGAAAGCACTTCAAGGAGGTGCGGAAAGAAGCGGTGCCCCTGTTCCATGGTCAGGGGTCACAAAGCATGCATTCGGGCGTGGTCCCGCTGAGCGGCGACTTCGATGTTGACGATGGCGTGTACCTGCAGAACATCGGCACGGAGCGGTCTAAGTGGCCGACCGCTACCACCGTCCATGGGTGGATTCTCGCGGCAGTGACGGACGCCACGACAGAGGATCCGCAAAGCAGGGCTCGTTGCGTGCGGGTGCGGTACGCGGCCGATTATCACGTAGACCTCCCCGTTTACGGGACCGATGCAACTGGTCTCCACTACCTTTTCGACAAGAGCGCGGCCTCTCCAGTTCTCGCCGATCCAAAGGGCATGATCGACTGGTTCCAGGAGAAGTGCGACGCCAACGGGCAGATTAGAGACCTCGTCCGCTACTTCAAGGGGTGGCGCGATTACAAGCAGGGAGCCACCAAGCCTCTCAAGGGCGTCGTCATCACCATTCTCGTCGCGAAGCTGGCGGTCGAGAAGGCCAGAGACGACGAGGCAATGGTGGAGACCGCCAAAGCGGTTGCGAACCACCTCCGGTACAACAATCCCGTAGAGAAGCCGGTTGCGCCGTTCGAGGACTTGGCGGCCACGTGGACCTCCGACGAGCGGGCCAAACTCGTCGAGGCGCTCGACAACCTTGCAGCCCGTGGGCAGGATGCTCTTGACGAAGAAGACGCGGCAACCGCGGCCAAAATCTGGCAGAAGGAGTTCGGCACGCGATTCCCCGTTCCGGAGGACAAGGGAAACAAGAGCGCCGCGACTGTAACCACGCCAAGCCCAGCGATCCTCGGTTCCGATGGCCGTTCCGCCTGAAGAAACCACGTTGGAACGGCTTTGCCGATCCGCCTGCGACAAGGCACGCAGGCGTCTGGCAAGCGAATATCCGCTCTCGGCAGCGGAGCCTGACGCATTGGCGCATCGCTGGGACAAGGGCGAGTGGCGCGAGCTCTGGAGGGTGGACGTGTCCTCCGCGCTCCCGGACGTGGAACTGTTCGTGGCCGCCCCGCTTTCCTTTCCTTTCGTGCTGCCGAAGGTCTTCATAGCCCGGGGCGAAGTCGGGTTGGACCTCCTGCCTCACGTCGACACGTGGCGGTTCGTCTGCACGTTCGACGAGGCGACCGCGAAGCCCAACCCTGACCTGCCCGGGGAGGTCGCGGTCGATTGCGTGCGTCGGGCAATTCAGATTCTGGGAGGCGGAACCGGAGGCGAGGCAGGCGAGCTTTACGTGGACGAGTTCCACCATTACTGGGACGCGGACCAGTCCGACCTCTCGGTGCTCACGAACTTGGGGAAGGAGCGGGTGGTGAAGCGCGCGATCCTCAGCGAGAAGTGGGCGGGCTACGATGCGATCGTCGCCGACGGCGAGGACGAAGCGCGGCGGTGGGCGGCGAACGCCGGCATCCCGGGGAAAGTGCGGTTCGCCGACGCTCTGCTGCTTCCGGTCGCCTCCCTGGGGAAACCTCCCTTCCCGAAGAGCAACCGAGAGCTCTCCGATCGCTTGGCGCTGCTGGATCCGGCGGCTCTCCGCCGCGTCGAACGGTTCATGTCGCGGAAGTCCGAGCGGCCGGCTCACGTGGTCGCGGCGATGGGAAGCGGCCCTGGCACCGTCCTGGTCGGGTGGTCGCACCTTCGGTCTGCCTACCCTTCCTCGAAGACCGGTCGAGATCTCCATGGCTCGATCCCGGGCTTTCGCAAGGGGCATCAACCGAGCGGATTCGAGTTGCGCGGCTACGGAGCCGGTACTAACATCGTCCGGCGAACGGTAAGGCGCGCGGATCCTGAGCGACTCGAAGCGAGGACCGTCGGAAGTGGGCCCCGCGCGTCGTTCAACAAGCTGTGCCTCATCGGGGCCGGTAGCGTGGGCGGCTACCTCGCTGAAGCTCTGGTCCGAACAATCAGTTTTTCGTCGGCCACGGTCTGCGATCCCGAAAGGTTCACCGTGGACAACCCGCTTCGCCATCTGTGCGGCTTTGACCTGGTGGGGCGGCGCAAGGCCGACGCCGTAGCCGCCATGCTGGGCAGGCGCATGCCGAATATGGAACTGCACTCCGTCCCGGAGAGTGCGCTGGATTTGCTACGGCGCGGCGACCACCGGCTCACGGAGGCAGACATGCTTGTCGTGACCATCGGCTCGACCGTCATCGAGGAGGCGATCGTTCGTGAGGTTCTCCGCCTCGCTAAACCCGGAACTCCGGTCGTCGTCGCGTGGGTCGAGCCGCTCCTTGCTGCAGGGCATTGCGTCCTTTCCGTCGCCGGTCAGCCCGGCTGCTTCGGTTGCCTTCTCGACGAGAACCGCAGCTACAGCGAACAGGTCGTTCTAAACCCGGCTGACTTCGTGCTTTCGGACCCAGGGTGCAGTCCCGGCTACACGCCGTACGGCGGTGCGGACCTGACAGCTTTCACGAGCACCGCCGCGGGCATGGTGGCAAGAACGTCGGACTCCGGGCCGTGGACGATGCGTTGGACCGGCGAACTTTCCGGAGCCAGGGCCGCGGGGGCCGAGATTCGTCCGGGAGCACGGAGCTTCGAAGTCTCGAATGACCTTCTTTTACCAGTGTCCAATTGCCTGGTTTGCGGAGGCGCCTTATGAACGTGACGAACATCAAATTCACTGAGGAAGTCGCGGCCAAGCTGCTTTCCTACCGACAAACCGGGAAGAAGCCCGAGCAGGGCGGCATCCTCCTTGGCCGTCTCGGAACGGACGGAATGGTTGTCGTGGAACGGATCACGGAGCCAGGAGTCGGGGACCGTTTCGGGAGGTTTTTCTTCGACCGGTGCAGGAAAAGGGCGCAGAAGGCAGTCGATCGGGCTTGGGAAGAGTCATCGGGCAAGCTGATCTACGTGGGCGAATGGCATACGCATCCGGAGGCGCATCCCCGTCCCTCGGGCAGGGACCTGACGATGATCCGCAATATGAGGATTGAGTCGAAGATGCATATCGATTTCCTGGTCCAGGTGATAATCGGGCTCAAATCTTGCTGGGTGGGTTTGGAAACTATCTCTGGCAATCGATTGCTTTCCGCCTCCCTTGAGACGACGCCTTGGGGGACTAGCCCCAGTTCATCCGAAAGCACCCTTTAGCCTGTATTCTTTGAGGCATGGTATCGAACGAACGTTATGTAATTGCACTTAATGCTGCAAGAGAGGCTTTGGACGGAGAAATCGCAACGGCCAAGATCGACATTTCGGAAGAAGGTCCGGCAGTCGACAAAGACATCGAAGCATTAGCAAAGGCTCTTACGGAAAGCCCGGTTTGGAACAGCGCCACTGTAGCGGCCGCTGTGGCGAAGGTTAGTCCAAGGCCGCAATCGCAAGCCATCAAAAAAATCCTGAAAACCCCGGCACACTATAAGGGGGTCATGGAAAGTTTGTCCGTTTACCTGCAGTTCCCCTACGGGAACGGTAGATGACACGAGCATATTCCGCACCTAGGAGAAACCTTAGATACCTTTTGGCCTGCACCCCTCGCGCTTGTTTATGGCGGTGTACGCTCCGCCAATTTTCTCCGAGATACAAGGGAATTGCGGCTCCTATAGGAGGAAAACCGACGTTCTCCTCGTGTTTTCGATGGCAGAGTAGAAGCTCTGCATTCGATCTTTTGCAACTTGCGCGTGACTCAAAGCCGATCCCCCGCCTCACCGTCGCCCAGGAGCTACCCGAGGGGAATAGTCCGTTCAAGTCCATTAACGTCGAGCCATGAAGAATTTCGACGGGCAAGAAGTCGCCCTTGCTGAGGTTTGGCGCTTCATCCGCAGCGAGCGTGCATAGGGCCACGGACAAAGAAAGTGGAGGAGTGGAATCCGCACAAAGCTGCCTCTGGGCTCAGAACGTTTCCTGCTCCATTTGCTCTTGCAGTCGCGGGACATCGCTTAACGTGTGCGGGTCCCTTTCGACCAGGGAGGGGATGAAGGAGCACAAGAATGGAAGACCGAAATTGCGGAGAGGGTTCCTCTTCGAATGAGAAGTCAGAGGGGCCAGGGCCTACTCCTTCAGAGCGGATCGCGTCCTGCCGAAAGATCGTCACAGAAAGCAAGACAGCCAAAATAGTATTCTTTGCTGCTATAGCTGCACTTGCGACACAACTCAAACATAACTTGCCTAAGCCCTCGCCTGCGCCGGATTTCGGATTGTAAAGATCAACGGAGAAGAGTTGGGATACCGGACGAACGGCGCGTATCCTCAGCCCCGCACGCAGCTGGAGCAGTTCGCTTATGCTGAATACGATCGTGGTGTCGAGGAGTTTTGATCGGGAGACTTTGTAGATGCCGCCGAGTCCTGGACTGCGGCTACACGAGCGAAGTCCGGCTACTGGGACGCGGACCACGCTCTTTCCGCCGCGCTGCTCTGCCTTGGACGGAACCGAGAAACCGATCGCGTCCTGGCGCGGATGCCGTTGGCTGAGCGCGATCTCCCTGACGTTGCACTAAACCGATGGGTTACAACAATAACCCTGTAGGAACTGCGAAGAAGAGGGGATGCAAAAGCTTGCACTTCCCAAAGTAGCTCAGGTGCTGGCACTGAGCCTTCCGGCAAGCTCTCCGATCATGCGCTCGACTGCAGCGTTCTGGACAGAGCATTCCTTCAGCAGCGCTAAGATCGTCGGGTCTTCTCGGCGAACAGTAAGGGAGCCACTGGCGACTTTAGACTCGATGAGGCCTCGGGCGATTCCGAGGTGGAACCCAGCGCTCTGGAGAGCTACCGCTACGTCAAGCGTATCGCCAGCAATCTGATCTGAATCGAGTTCTGCGATTGGTCGGGGCATAAGGGAGCATTAGATTCGAGCACGCCCCCACGCGCGCTGTTGGTGTTGTGGCTGCAGCTAATGTGCAAGTTCTTCAGCTGGTGCTGGACAGCACCACTATAGCGGACCTAGCGCGGATTACAAGCAAAGGCACGGACTCCTGCAGGAGTCCGTGCTCAAGTATTGAGCGGGAGTGGTTACCCGAGCTCTCGTCGGTGGAGCATGGCGTCAGCGTGCCGGTAGCACTCGTCGGCAACATCCTCGACAGGTTTTCCCAATGCCATGAACCACGCCATAGCATGGCCAGCGAAGTAATCCCGCAGAGAGTTGGCGTGGGTATGCCCGAGAGCAAGCGGCATCAGATGGTCTGCGCTCCGGTCTTTCCGGCGCTGCTGCACAGTCCGGCGGGCGCCAGATGCAGTGCCTGCGTCGTTCATTGGTTTGCCTCCTTGCATCCTCAGCGAAAAGCCGAAGGACGCCTGCCGACCCTGGACCCAATGCGACCTTTGCGCAATTTTCTTAGCCTTGAGGCGACGAGACACTGCTGTAGCTAACGACCTTTTAATTCTGCGTGCGAGATCATGGACGGAGGGGATGGGCTGCCCGTCGCTTAGCAGCGACGCCTTTTGCGGCAGCCTCGGTTCCCTGGCACCCTGCCGGACATGAGCGAGAAGACTTCCACCCATAACCGAGTCCAAGGCGTCATGGCGCACACCACGCGCTATTCCTTCAAGGGCCTCTCCCGGCTCGCCTCCGACTGCGGGGTGAGTAAGTCCGCCGTGTGCCGTCTCGCCGCTGGCCAGACCGCCCCCTCGTACGCGCTGGTACTCCGGGTGGTGGGTGCCTTGGAGCGGCACCTGGGCAGGACGCTCGATCCGCGCGAGGTGGTGCGGGAGGACGGGGAGTACCCGACGAAGAGCACGTGCGCCCTGTGCGGTTGTCGCGGGTGCCTTCCCGAAGAGGCGTACGACGAGGAGGGCGAGATTCGGGAGGAGTACCGGCACGTTAAGCCTGGAGAGTGGACGGAGCTCCTAGGGATTCGAAAGGAGGAAGAATGAGCGCCGAAGAGACTAAGCGCGATCTCGATCGGATTGTGGACGAGCGATGCCTTAAGGAGGAACTCCTCCGACGGCTAACCGATCTCGACCGGTACGCTCTGGCGGTCTGCGTCCAGCGTGTGCTGACGAGCCTTGGCTACACCGAGGTGCGCGCGCTTTCGGGTCGGCCCATGCGAGGACGAAACAGCCACGGCGGTGCGGACCTCGTGGCTAGTGGGGGAGAGGAACTCGGTCCCATGCGGGTCGTGGTGCAGGTCAAGTCGTGCACTGTGCAGCGCCGAGCAGTAGACGAATTGCGGGGTGCGATGCTGCGGCGAGGTGCTCCGGGTGGGATCATCGTGAGCACCGAGTCGGTGTCGAACGCCGCCTTTAAGGCGGCCCACGCTTACCCGGGGCGGCCCGTCCGGATCATCGACGGGCAAACCCTTGCCGCCCTGCTCGTCGGAGGTCTGATCGGAGTGCGAGAGGAGCCCGGGGAGACGGGGGTCGAACTCAAGATCGACGAGGTCTTTTTCGCGCGGCTAGGGAAGCTTTCGCGGGAGACGCCTCAGCGCGAGTCGAGAACAGTCGCCTACCCGAGGAAGTCCCGGCTGCGGCCGTACTCAGATCGGGGGCGTCGCTCCTCCTGCCATCCCTCAAAGCCATGGGTCGATCATCCGTCGGGCTCCATGCCCGAAGATGCTGTGGCAGCGTGCGCCACGGCACTTGCGCTGGCGATTCTCCTAACTCTTCTGCTCGCTCTCTAAGCCGCTCCTTCACCCGTAACGCAACCGCTATGATCAACGACCACGAGCTCCTGAAGATCGAGAACCATGTAGAGCAGGAACCTGTCGAGCAGGAAGAAGCCCACCCGGCGGCGGGGACTCCACCAAACAGACGCCAGGGGGAGCCCCGCATCGAACGCTTAACGCGGCTTGCCCAGCACCTCATGTGGGTTGGCGTCGAGCCGTCCGAGGTCAGGCGGCTCCTCGCGTCTTACGAGCCTGATCGCATCGAGCGTCAGCTGGGATGGCTCCCGTACCGTAGGGCCAAGATTCCGTCCCGCCTCATCGTGCGGGCCATCGAGCAGGATTACGAGGAGCCGGGAGCCTTGCGCTACCGGATCGGCCATGGCGAGTAGCCAGAGGCGTCCGTACACGCCTCTGCCCAATGCGCTTATCGATGTGTGGATGCCGCGACTTCGGGACACGGAGTGGCGGGTCCTTTGCGTGGTCGCGCGCCAAACACTGGGGTGGCAAGATGGTTCTGAGCGAGGGCGGAAGAAGAAGGACTGGCTTTCCCACTCACAGATCACTCGGCGCACTGGTCGTGCCAGTGAAGCCACTAGCCGCGCTATTAACGAACTGTGCAAACGGGGACTGATAACTATCACGAACGAGGCGGCGAGACCGTTGCTGAGTCCTTCGGACCGGCGTAGAGCGTTGCGCCTGTACTTCCAACTGGGGCCGGCGCTGGACATGATCAAGTTTGAGACAGAGGATGAAGGGAAAGTGAGACCGCGAAAGCCCAAGAGGAGCTGCAAGAGCTTCTCCAGAACAAAATCACTAGAAACCATTGCCGCGCGAACGCCGAGTACTAGCAAGTGGTCCCGAGCCGGTGAAGTCAAGACGTAGTGAGACGGCTTCAGACGTTCCTTGCTGGCACTCATGCGGGTACTAGGTGCCTGCGATAATGGTAACGCCTTTAGGCGAAGACTGTGACCCTCGACGCGGCGGGATCGCTTATACTGGCCACCATGCTTGTGCTGGCAGTCCTCACCCTTTCACAGAACACCGCGAGCGTGCCGGTCCGTTCTACTCCGCCGGTGGTTGAGGTCGCCCTCGAGACGTCGGTTCAGGGCACCTTCTTGGCTGCCCGAAGCGAAGTGCAGAAGCTTGTCCTATCGGCACTGGAGAACGCGGGCATCCGTGAAGGAGTCCGGTTCGTTTCTCGTGACTTCGACGGCAACCGCGCCGGAGTTACCGACCGCGACCGTAGTGGTTTCTTCGAAGGGTCCGGTCACATCAAGGAGCGCGGCGCCTTCGTCCGGCCCACCCATCGACTCCAAGTTTCGTACGTCATGGAGCGTAGCGTGGACTCAAGGTCTGGGAAAGCCGTGTTCTCCGGGATCCTTGGCGGCACGCCACCGCAAGGCGTCGCGTCGAATGCCAGGCGGGTTACGGAAGCCGTGCTTGTGAAGATCAGGGGCAATCTTTTCGACGCGCGGCAAGCGGTGTCGAGCGCGGCAATTCCTACGGTCGAGGCAAGGGCAGAAAGCGACTTGGTCACGAGCGGGACCACCCAAATCTTCCACAAGGATGTCCTTCGGGTTTGGATATTCCAAGTGCCCGTCAAAGTAGTGGACCATGAGGTTGGCACGAGCCGCCTATCGTCTCCTAAGGGACTTGAGTTGACGATGGTGACGCTAGACCGGGCCAGCGAGAGCTTTGCAAAGGAACTGCGGCAAGTGCTGCCCGAAATGGTCCCAGTGCCTGTCGGGGAGCAGCCTGGACTGTTCGTCGAAAGCATCGACCAAGAACGACAGAGCGTCACCATCGGCGGCGAGATCCGATCCCTTCGCCGGGGCCAGATCCTATCCGTTCCTCTCATTCCAATGCGGGGAGAGCCCCGTGTCGGAGAGGAGACGCACGCTTACATTAAGGTAGTGCGGATTGGGGACGAGCTGGCGTCAGCTGTGGTGGTAGACGGTCCTGACGGTGCAAAGAGAGCCCGCATCCGGTCGGGTCTCGTGATCGATCGGAGACGCGCGATTCGGAAAGCCTGATATGCAGCGCACACGGGCTCATCTTCAGGGGGCGGATTGACGTGTGTGCCGACGTCGGGAAGGGCTTGATCCATGAAGTGGAGCGCAGGCGGGTTCACTCCCTTTCTTCCGCCTCTGGGCACCACTTGAACTCACCGGCCCGATCGAATGACAGGACGGAAAAGCGGAGTCCGAAAAGCGAAGACGACAAAAGCTTATCAGGACAAAAGAAAAAACAGGGGTGCCGAGCTATCGGCGTGGCGGATGCTCAAGGGCTGTCTAGCGGCTGCCCTTGAGCCAGAACTTCACCGTACCGACTCCCCCTGCGACAGGTCAGGACCCGTCCTTGCCGGTGGAGGGCAAGACGCCCTTGAACTCACGATAGGAAGCGATGGTCTCCCGTAGCGACGGATCCAACGCGAGCAGGAGCTTGAAGAGGAAGAAGGTTCCGCCAACACCCTGGAGGAGCGTCCGCAGGGGCCCGAGGGGGCCCTCTGCCGGGAGCGCCTGGGCGATAGCCAGGGGAGCAGCCCCGACGGCAAGCGCGGTTAGGATCGACACGCCCCTCGCGCGCAGGGTGGGAGCTGGTTCGCCCGGCTCTTCGATCAACTCGCCCCAGCGGCCGTCGAGCGCGACGTCCACAAGGTGCTTGAGCTCCTTCTCCAGGATTCCCCGTGACTCCTGCGACGGAAGGGCCGCGTGCTCCATGAGGCGGTGCACGTGCCGTGCCGCCCGGAAGCAGTGCAGGCGTACTGCGTCGAGCTCCCTCTCGGAGCCCTGGCACAATGCGCCAGGTAGGTGCCTCACCAGCGCCGTCTCGATCCCGGACAGCTTTTCAAGGGTGCGGGCCCGTCGCTCCGCGTCCAAGGGACCCCGGGAGGCGACGACCGCCTCGAGCGCCTTGGCGGCGCGTCGGGCGATGTCGGACTCGACGACCTCCGTCAGGTGCCGGTCCAACGCCCGGGTCGCGAGGACGAAGGAGAAGAGTGAACTCGCCAGGGACACTACGAGCGGCACCGTCGCGGTATCCCGGAAGAACCAGAGGACGAACCCAAGCACGGACGCGGCGACGAAGGCGAACAGCGAGACGCCCACGATCCGTGCCCCCCTCACGAGCTGTGCCTCCTCCGATTTCTGGACCCGCCTCAGGTAGTCGCCGACGCGCGGTGCCAGGTCTTTGGGCACGAGGCCGACGCGGTACCGCCGGCTGAGACGGGGCCGGCCCAGGATCAGGCTCATGAAGTAGGCGAGGTCGCTGAGCGAGTCGTCGTCGGCGTCGGACGCTCCTGGCGGCATCGCGGCGGCAAGGGCAGGTTCCTTGGCTGACGGCTCCTCCGCCGAAGCGGGAGCCTGGCTAGTGCGAGAACCGGGCGGGACCTCTACCGCCAAAGGCCGGTGCGACTTCCTTGGGCAGACGACAAGGGCCCACCGTCGCCGAGGAGGGACGGGCCGGAGCCGTAGACCCACAGCGCTGAGGCTCGCGGCGAGAGCGACCATGAGAACGTGGCGAGGGCGCACAGGGACCATGGTATCTCGCTTGGAAGCCTCTTTTGTCCCCGACCGGCCGCCTTGTCGCCCGCTGGCGACTCAGCTCGACGGGCGCGAACGTCCGGGCTAGCGTGCGCTCTGGGAAGGGGCGGCAGAGGCGGCAACGGCCGCGGCCCTTTCCCGAAGGAGAAGCACCAAGATGAACCTTACGACGATCGACGACGTGCGCGAGCGGGTGTGGGAAGCCCAGCGCGAGAAGTGGGACCAGCCCGCCCGGGGCCGGACGCTGCGCTACGACCGAGGGGAGCTCGCGCTCCCGGGCACCTTGCCCGAGGGCCGGCCGCGCCTGCTCCGGCCCACCCCGTGGGCGGAGGCGCAGCTCTGCCAGCGGATCGGGGTGCCCACCGCGTACTTCCGCAAGTGCCCGCCCCACCTCAAGGACGCCCAGTTCAACCACTGGATCGGCCAAGCCGAGTGGCGGCTCGCCGAGGCCCGCTGGACGCTGCGCTGCCGGGGCGCGGAGCTTCGGGGCGTGGTGAGCGAGCGCTACGCTCGGCTGGACGACGTGGAGCTCGTGGGAGCGCTCGCCAGGGTGGTGCAGGGGCGCTTCGGCGTGGAGTGGCTCTCGCTCGGCGACGAGTCCTTGCACCTGCGGCTCGTGGACCCCGAGCGGGGCCGGAACGTCTTGCCGGACGACCGGCTGGTGGTGGGCGTGCACGTCGCCAACAGCGAGGTCGGCAAGCGGGCGGTGACGGTGGACGCCCTCGTGTACCGGCTCGTGTGCTCCAACGGCCTCGTGCGCCTCGTGAAGGGAAAGAGCCTGCTGCACCGCCGGCACGTGCACGCGCCGGGCGAGGGGCTCGTGGAGGCCCTGGGGCGAGCGGTGGAGTGCGCGGCCATCGAGGCCGGCAACGCCATCGAGCGTCTGGAGGCGGCGACGACGGAGATCGTGCCGGAGCCCGAGAAGGCTCTGGCCGGCATCGCGGAGAAGAACGTGCTGCCGGAAAGGGTGGTGCAGGACGCGCTCCGGGCCCTGAGCTTCGAGCGGCGCGCCCAGCAGCACACGCTCTACGGCATGGTGAACGCGCTGACCAACGCGGCGCAGCGGCTCGGACCGGACGAGCGCTACGAACTGGAGACGGTGGCCGCGGAGCTCCTAAACTGACGTGAACGGCTAGACAAGGTTACTAGGGCCGCCCAAAGAGGCGGCCCCCTTTCGTGCCCGGCTAAACCGGCTCACAAAGCTGGATCGCGTCCCCGTCGCGGCGGACCGTTCCACGTGCGGAGAGACCGAGTGGGGTGCAAGAGGGGTCTGTCACCGCCCCAGTCCGGCGAGGGCACGGCAAGGGCCGGACTGCCCGTTGCTTCCATCTGGCCCAAGCCAAGGGCCGAGTGATGAAAGTCGGCTGCGCGAGGTGCTAAGGGGCTAATAGTCCTTCCGATGTTCAAGGTACGCATTCAGCTCACGGCGACGTACGACCCCCTGATCGACGAACTGGTGTACGATGGGTTCGACGCGAGAGTGGAACTTGTGCCCTCGCCCGGCCTCCACATCATCGTCGGCGATTGTGACGGAGATGGGGAGCTCGTCATGGCGGAGGATGAAGCGCTGGCGATCATCCGCAACGCCATCTACGGAAGTCCCAAGGGGCCGCCCACCGACTGGGTCAAGAGGAACCGAAGAGGAACCAAGTGATCCCCGGACCGGCCGCCACGCAGGCGACCGGTCGGCCCCTCAGGCTTGGGCCCACCTGTGCCAAAGGGGCGCGATTTTGGGTATTGGGGTACGGTTCAATCGGCCGGGTGCTTTGGCGCTGGGGAATAAGGAGTTTATGAGAGTCGCACTTTGCTGTAAGGAAGGCCTGTTCTGCGAGGCTTTGGCCAGCCTCCTCGACCACCACGGGAGTTTCCAGGTGGTGGCTAACGAGACCAACGCTCGGGCGCTGATCGGCGCCGCGAAGGAGCAGCGGGCCCAGATGATGGTCGTCGACTCGTTCGAGCTCGGCCGCAACGACCTGCAGTTCCTGCTCGGTGCGCGCGCGTTCGGAGACTTCGTGATCGTGCTCATCGTCAACGACGCGGAGCGCGAGGAGTTCGCGGAGGTCCCGGTGGACCGGATCGTCTCCCGCATGGCCAACGCGGAGAAGCTGTTCGACGCCCTGGGCGAGCTCGGCGGCAAGGTCCGTCTCTCCGGCCGCCCGATGGTCCGCGAGGGCCGCAAGCCCTACGGCAGCAAGGACGACAACAGCCTCAGCCGCCGCGAGTACGAAGTGGCCCAGCTCGTCGCCAAGGGTATGAGCAACCGCCGCATCTCCCACGTCACCGGTCTGCGCGAGCAGAGCATCAAGAACTTGGTGAGCGTTGTGATGCGCAAGCTGCACTGCGAGAACCGCGTGCAGGTGGCCCTCAAGCTCGTGGACGCACCTGTGGACCCGGGTCCCGACGAGCAGAGCGAAGGGGATTGAGGGTTCCATCAGCGAGCTCCCGTCCCGGGCCAGCGCCGGCCGGCTCGACTGCCCGTTAACCAGACCACCCCGAAAGTCACCGCCAGTGCCCAAGGGCAAGGCGTCAGTCTGCAAATCCGTCCAGACTTAGCTCGCGCGTTCGCTCCCTTCGACGGGGTTGGTCCATGTGCCGTTGTTCGGGGACGACGGGCGGATGTTGTGGACGTGTCGGCGAAGGCTAGCGAGACGATGAGGTAGCCGGTCCCCTGCCGGGGCGGCACCCGGCGGCGGAAGACCAGCAGAATGTTCGACACCTCGGTCCCAACGCAGTCCGCTTCGAGTGTCTCCCGACGCACATCCCAGCCACTGGGGCGAGAGTTAGGGCCGATGACCGGGACAGGTCGCGGGTCTCGACGGGGAGCATGGATCGACGAGAGGGTTGCCGTGTTCGCCTCGGCGCAGACCACTCCGCGATGCGCAGTACCTCGCGGACACGCGGTAGTATTACTTTGCTATGGCAATTACTGTGCTCGAACTAATCGACTACGCGCGTCAACAACTCAAACCGCTTCCTGCCGATAGGTGGAAGGGCTCGGGCAATGGAAAGGCCCTCAACGTCAAAGAGCACAGAATTGGGCTGGACGCCTCGAGAGGACCCTGGGTGAAGTTCCAGTTCACTTTCGAGGGGGAAGCGCAGGTCTACGAGGTCCAGGGCTACAAAACGTGGAAGAGGGGCGACCGGATCAAGTTCGGACCCGCCGGAGCAATGAAAGAGTGCGAGGACGACGACCTAGAGTTTCGCGCCGCGTTAAACCTCGAGGAAGTCTCGGGCGATGTGATCGTGAAGTTCTCGTTCGAGCAGAACGAGTCTGCCCACAGCCTCAGGTTCGCGGGCAAGATGGCGAAACCCTAGGATCTTTACCTGCCGCCGTCCTTTGGAAGCGCCGCCGTTACTTTGAGCATCTCCCACCCAGGTGTTCCCCGGGGCGCTTCTTCAGATCTCGGGGCAGCGAGAGGCGGTCCGGGCTGGTCGACCCGCCAAAGGGCTTGTAGAGATCGTTGAATAGCTGAGGCATCGTGGTCCTCCGGACGTGGGCGCACAGGCTCGCGTTGGGAGACCAATAGCCGTACCTGGGCTCCCCCTATGCTGGTTTGAAAGTGAAACTCATGCCCCAGCCAAAGTCGTTGCCCTGGGGCACGTCCTCGCTTTAGCGATAAGCACCGTGGATTGGGTCCCGATAATGCCGTTCGAAGGGTGTGAGCGGGAATCATCGGCAGCTTTGGTCCGTCCCTCCAGCAAGGTTAGCCGCCGCAGAAGGCTTAGCCCATGCCTGAGAAGTCCTTCGTCAGTGCCCTGTCCTGAACCCAAGTTTTTGCCTCAGTCACTTTTGTAGCCGTCTTCCGCGGGTCCGTCCCTTTAGGCCCTTGGGGTACGGGCGACCACCTTTCGAAGAGGAGTTCCTTGCGCAAGACGTCCCTTAGCAGGTTGCCCCGCCAGTACATTACGTGCGCGAGGAAAGGAATATCGGCTTCCGGATCGACCACGTTTTCGACGCGCCAGCGCTCGTCGAAGCCGTCGGCTTTCTCGCAGTCGTAAGCGGTGAGGGCGCTGCTGATCACGTCGCTTTCGCTGTGGACGTTGACCCAGTGGAACTGGCGCCACTGGTACGAATCGATGAGCGGCTGCACCTCCTGGGCAAGCTCCTCTCGGACCGCCGAGGTCTCTTCGGCCTGGGATCGGAAGAGGAACGCCGTCTTTTCCAGGGGCGAGCCGAAGGTTACGAACGCCCGCGTGCGCCGAGCGACGTCCAGGGACGTCTCCTTGTGCAGCCTGTCGGACAAGATCAGCTGGTTGAGCGCGTCGTAGCCCACGACGGAGCCCAGGGAGTGACCGACGATGACGACCTCGTCGTAGAAGAACGGGGCTGTCCGCACATCGTCGTGCTCACGCCGGCCGTATACGAACCGCCCCAGATCACAGGCTTCCGCGCGGATCGTGCGGCGTAGATCCCAGAACTTGGTGAGCTGTCCCGGCGGTACGTAGGCCACGACGTCGCCCACGAAATGCACCAAGATCCACCCCAGGCCGACTACCGCCAGCCCGAGGAACGCCCACACCGCGAGCGCCAGCGCCTTTACGTAGCCTGGGTGCTGGGGAAGCCACGCCCACCAGACTCTTTGGAATAACTGGTCTGGGTCCTCACGCAGGTTGCCGATCTTCTCGCGGGCCATCTCTGCCGCGGCGAAGCGCGAAAGGGGGCCGTGGAGACGGTCGAAGGCCTCCTCCGCTCGGCTTTCAAGGGTGGCCCGGTCGATGCCGGTGAGCTTCCTTCCGCTGAGCCCGGCCTCATGGGCGGCCTCCTCCATCATCCGGTTGACGTGCAGCTTTCGCAGAACGGCGAGATCGAACCCGGTCAGGGTGACGGACAGGACGATCCTTGGCTCCAGCCCTGTGAAGCTCGAGGATAGGGATCCCGGTCGTTGCGATTGGAGACGGGCACTCTCTTTCCAGAGGCGTACGACTTCGCGAAGTCGGTGCTGCGCCAGGACGAAGCGGTACTGGTCGCCCTGGTAGAGCCGGACGGCCACTTCTTTCGGATCCGAGTACTCAAAGGCGGCCACGTCGTCCGGACCGAACGGGATCTCGCCGGCATCGTCCGGCGCGAGACTCCACTGCCGGAACAGACCAGGGCCAGGAAGCAATCGCCACTCGTGCCGTTCTTGGGTCCAGCCATCCCAAATGAAGGAGGTGGTACCCCACACGACCAATGCCGCGAGAGCGGCCCACCCGTAGCGTGCGAACGAGCGAAGGCGGACCAACCGAGGGGGCGGACGCTGGCCTTGCCGGGAGCACCTCACAAAGTAGAGGCCGAGACCCCAGGAAAGGGTCGGCATCAGGACCGCACCTACCACGACCGCCGTAAGGCCGAGGAACCGCTCACCGGAGGGCCGGGCCATGAGCCATTCGAAGTAGTCGGCAGTGCCCTGGATCCGGCCGCCGAACAGGTGGAGGACGAACGCGAGCGCCGTATCGACCGAGACGAGGATCGCCAAGAAGGCCATGCCGAAGAGCATTCTTCGCCCGATCCCGAAGTCCGGAAAGTTTACCTTGAAGCGGTTCCTCAAGACCTTCTTCACCGACGCGGCCGCGGCTAGCACGGCCCCGGTGAGTCCCCCGAGAAGGGCGACCAACGCGAGCGCCATGACGTCGTTCGTAAGGTGCGGGAGCACGTCGAAGGCGACCCGCCCTCTTTCCCCCAGTGGGTTCGACGAGAGCAAGATTCCTACCGTCGTCACGCCGATGATGAGCGCGGATACCAGAAGGGCGAGCGCGAGGTAAAAGTGCAGCACGATGTGCTTCGGCGGCAGCAAATACGTTCTGAGACCGAACAAGGCGCGGTCGAACGTTCCGTCGCGGGTGGTTCGAAGGCCCCGTCTGGCGGCGTTGAGGAAGAAAGCCCCCACGTCCCAGAGCTTCACCGGCCCCTCGGCGTGGCGGGCCCAGTACGCCTCGAACACGTCGACCTTGACCTCCGCCCCGCCATCCCCCTTTATCGTTGTCCGCCCAACCGGGAAGGACCGGCCGTCCTCTGTGGGGAGCAAATCGACTTCGTGCTTA
>Ga0216301_1000081_pt1 | contig 24810 bp, 25 predicted proteins | sample 4hB_Boncat_minus_FD_156203 | JGI IMG/M metagenome (GOLD analysis project Ga0216301, IMG submission 156203) | Terrestrial sediment cell enrichment communities for BONCAT metagenomics from Utah, United States - 4hB_Boncat_minus | ecosystem: Environmental > Terrestrial > Deep subsurface > Rock...
GCAGGCTCACCTCGACGACTACCAGGACCACTACAACAACCGGCGTCCCCACTCGGCACTCGGGGGATCGACCCCCGCGGCTCACAAAGAGAAGATCAAGATCAAAATGGAGGCAGAGGCTCTAACACCTTAGGTGGGTCATCTATTGGGGACTGGTCATGACGCGTTCGCCTCTTTTTTAGTTGATCGGTTAACCCCCAAGATTGAAGCGGCTACGCATCCGCACGAATCTTTGGTCCTTTGCGGTTTGAGTCTCAGCGGCCTGGCCGCTGCGCACGCGGCCCGTCAATACCCTGGCCATTTTTCGGGCGTGATCTGCCAATCACCGTCGGCATGGTGGAATAAAGAGTGGCTTGCAAACCAATGCGATGATTGTGACCTTTCCGAAGCAAGGTTCTGGATCAGCGTTGGTCGGAAGGAAGTCGACGAACACGTTATCCATACTGAGTATCTACGGCAAGAGACCAGTCAAATCAACTCTTGCCGACGTCTCGCTCAGCGATTAGAGAGCTGTGGCGCCAACATTCGGTACGAAGAGTTTGACGGTGGTCACGATGCGGAAAGCTGGGCGGCGGACCTCCCTCGGGCTGTGGCCTGGATGCTTTCATCGACGGGTCAATCTCCGTTGTAATTCTCATACCAGAGGGTGACCCCGACCAACTCCTCCAAGTGTTGACTGGAAAGGGCTGATCTCCCACAGTGGGCTCAGTTCGCAGAGCGCTACTGCCCACTCCTGAGGCAACAGGCTCTGCCTGGGGCCTACCGTCGGACTAGCGTGGCGGTCTTCGGAAAGAGGCTTTCGCCTGAGTCCTGCACTATCTTCCAGTGCAGCTTGTTACCCTGCATTCGGATCTCGGCAGTTCCCTTGCCGCCGAACGTGCTGGTGTAAAGGACGGTCCCGATCCCGTCTTTGACGGTGCCGATGATGGTGGGCTTGTCACCCGGACCGGGCTCACGGGTCGCCATAAAAGACGGTGCATCGAATCGGGCAGCGTTCTCAGCGATCACGGTGTGGAATCCGGTGAGTTCGCTTCCAACCTGAGTAAGGACCAAGTGGAACAACGCCTCGTTGCCGAAATCAACGCCCCACTTGCCGTCGAACGGTCCCGCTGCGACCGCGTTGGCAGGAAGCTTCGCCGTCACCTTCGACACCGGGCCTTGACTGCGCAGTGAGAAACGCAACGCCCCGCTCCCGTTCGGCTTTGTCCAAGTGCCTAGGAGCGAGCCATCGGACGCCAACGTCCCACGGAGCCGACCGCTTAAGGCGCCGCCGGGGTAGATCTCGTTCATGCTGAAGGACCGGCCGCGAATGGTGCCGCGCAAGGTGAGGTCGCGGCTTCCGCGGTCGTAGCGGTACATCCCGACGAGGCTGTTGCCCCGGCGAGCGAGCACCATGGTCACGGGGTAACGGTGGATCGAGCCCTTGTAGACACGGTTGAAATTAGCCGTGTCGCGGCCAAGGACGAGGGTCGTCGCGAGGATTAGGGCTGTCGCTGACATATGGTCTCCTAACATGCCGACCTTGCCCGGAGGACTCGTGTTCCGCCCCGCACCACCCCAGAGAGTTAAGGAAATTTCCGCGTAGGCCGAACTATCTTCGCTGCACATGCGGAGAGGAGCGCAACGCACGATAGGACCGCAAATCGGAATCGCCCGCCCTGCATTTCGCATGGTAATGTGTCGACGCACTCAACGTCGAGCGTAGGAACAGGATTAGGAATGAACCAGGTTGACGTTACGGTGATCGGCGGCGGGCCCTGCGGCCTATTTGCAAGCTTCTACGCGGGACTTCGCGGCATGTCGGTGCGCATCATCGACTCGCTTCCCGAGCTTGGCGGCCAGCTCACTGCCCTCTACCCCGAGAAGTACGTTTACGACATGCCGGGCTTCCCCAAGGTTCTTGCCAAGGACCTTGCCAAGGCGCTCATCGAGCAGGGCACCCAGTTCGATCCGGAGCTCGTCCTCGAGGACACAGCCAATGAGCTGATCCCGACGGAGGACGGCTACCTTATCCGCACCGCGAAGGGCCTTGAGCTTCCGACCCGGACGGTGATCATCTCCGCGGGAGCCGGTGCCTTCCAGCCGACCAAGATCGGCGTCGCTCGCGAGGACGAGTTCCACGGCGCGGGCATCTACTACGGCGTCAAGGACAAGTCGGCGTTCGCGGGCAAGAACATCGCGATCGTTGGCGGCGGCGACAGCGCCTTCGACTGGGCGCTCAACCTCGAAGAGGTCGCCGGCCCGATGACGCTCGTCCACCGGCGCGACGTCTTCAAGGCGCACGAGGACTCCGTCGAGAAGGTCCGCAATAGCCGCGTCGACATGAAGCTATGGTTCGCGGTCAAGGAGCTGCACGGCAACGGCACTCTCACCGGAATCACCCTGGAGAACACCCAGACCAAAGAGACGTTCCACCACGAGTGCGACGCGGTCATCGTTAACATCGGCTTCAAGTCCTCGCTCGGTCCGATAAAGGATTGGGGTCTGGAGATCGAGAAGAACCAGATCAAGGTCAACGACCAGTACGAGACCAACCTTCCGGGCGTCTTCGCCGTTGGCGACGTGTGCGCTTTTCCGCAGAAGCTGAAGCTGATCGCGACGGGCGTCGGCGAGGCGGCTACCGCTGTGTGCTTCGCGAAGACCCGCCTCGATCCGGGTGCCAAGCTCTTCCCCGGCCACTCGTCGGACATGGACCTGACCGCACCGGCACAGCCAGTCGCAGTCTGATTCTAGCGGCCAAAGATCAGAAAGGGGGCGATGCCAAGCAGGCATCGCCCCCTTTCCCATTGGCAATTCTGTAGCCCTTAGCTTAAGATCGAGCAGATGACCTTGGTCGCCTCTCTAATCTGCGGACTTTCTCTGGCTCAGGCCTCGGCCGGGGCACCGAACGAATTCTTTGTGGACACCACCTTTGCAACGGTCGACGCCGATGTTCGGATCGTTCTGCCCAGGACCTCGGATCCGAAGAGCCGGTTCCGCCCTGTCGAATCCGTCGACTGGAACCGCCAAGTAAAGCAGTTGTCCTTAAAGGGGAGCCTCCGGATCTCGGCCCGACCGGTAGCCCGCACGTTCGGCGGGACTGAGACCGCAGTGTCGATGCAGGGCGAAGTTAGCCTGCAGTCGATCCGCGTGACTCCAACTTCCAATTCGGAAGGGAGGATCACCGCCACTCTGCTCGTTCAGATCAAAGGAAGTGACGGGGAGACCTTGGTGGACGTTCAAGAAACGGCGGAGATGGTGGACGGTCAGAGTCTCGTCTTTGTTAGCGAGCCGGGACGCAAAGTAACGGACGGTTGGCGTAAGCGCCAGATCGTCGCTGTTCGAATTTTCAAAGCCCAGTAGCCACCCTCTGCCGGGCAACCTGCTCCTTTAGGGCCGGACGAAAGGCTCTGCCGGCTCCAAGGCGTTCGAGAATGCTAACGCCGCCTGGACATTGCGCAGTTGAGTCTCCGCGAGCGTTCCCATTGGGGTGCCTTCGAGGTGGGATCGGGCGAGGACCTCCAAGGCTCGATGGAGCCCACTGAGCCGGGATCCGTACACCTCGAGGATGCCGTCGTGGTCGAGGGCGTTGACCAAGGCGGTGAACTGGACCACCACGTCCCGGATCGCGGTCCGGTTGGTGGGAGCGGAGACGGCGCGTCCAGTCTTGGAGCGCGCGATCTCAAGGAGCTCCTCCAAGATTTCTCGGTCGGACCTGAGTTCACCGACGGATCCTACGGCAGGTACGGAGAGGGCGTAGGCCACCTGACGATCTAGTTGGGGCCACCAAAGCTCGAAAGCCGTCTCCAGCACCGTGACATCGAGCTGCCCGGACTCGAGCGCGCCATTGAGCTGGACGAGGAGCTTCCAAATTTCCGTCTTGTTGAACCGGCGCCCACGGAACTGGGTCAGGGGACCCCGGATGTCGGCATCTTGGACCTCGAATAAGAGGGGAAAGATGCGGCAGGCCTCAAGGTCCCTCGACATCGCCCCCGCCTCGAACATGACCCATGGGGCCTGCAAATTGTCTGGCGTAAGAAAGAGGAGTCCAACCGCCGACCCCTCCAACTCGCACCCGGCTTCGTCGGCCCAGCGGACCCCCTTGGCGACCTCGTCGGGCGAGAGAAAGGGCTGCACCGCTTGCAGGATGCCGGGCAGCCATCGGCTGAAGATCTCAGCCAAGGCTCGACTCTTGTCTCCGGACCAACTAAGGAAAACCTTCATCGCCACTCGGGCGGCCACGCCCCTTCGGCACCAATACAGATAGCCACGGATGATGTTTCCGGTGCAACCGCAGCCATTATATGCAGTCCCTCTAGAAAAAGCTGCCTATTTTAGCGAAACTTGTGCGGAGTTCATCCGTTGAATCGAATCACCATAAATTACCAGGCTAGTTACGCACTGCCTGACACGATCACCAGGTGAGCATGGCTTGGCGGTTCCATGTTAAAATCGCGGCCCGAGGACCTATAAAAATTGGCTAGTGCTTACACCCCAGGATTGACCGTCAGCGGAGACATCGTCGTTCGTCGCACCCGGCGGCTGCCCATCAAGGGCGAGGTGTTGGTAAAGGACGGCGATCCGGTGCAGCCCGACCAGGTTGTGGCGCGGGCCATGCTCCCAGGCATCCTCCAAACCATCAAGCTTTCGGAGAAGATGGGGGTCGAGGCCAAAGACGTGCCGGGGCTGTTCCAACTGAAGCCGGGCGACCCGATCGAGAAGGGCCAAACCATCGCTGAGACCAAAGGGTTCTTTGGGATGTTCAAGAGCACGGTGGTTTCGGACTTCACCGGCACCGTTGAGTCCGTCTCTGAGGTCACCGGTAGCGTGCTCGTGCGCGAGCCGTCCATTCCCGTAGACGTCAAGGCGTACGTCCAGGGCACGGTGGCCGACACCATTCCCGACGAGGGTGCGATCATCGAGACGCGCTGCGCGATGGTCCAGGGGATCTTCGGAATCGGCGGCGAGCGCAACGGCACCATCCGGATCGCGGTGGCAGACCCGTCGAAGGTACTGGACGCGGGCGACATTCAGCCTAGCGATGCGGGCAAGATCCTGATCGGTGGCTCTGGCGTTACCTACGAAGCGATCCAGAGGGCCTCAGACGTCGGTGTGATCGGCCTCTTGGCGGGTGGAATCAAGGACAGCGATCTTGTCAAGTTCCTCGGCTACGACATCGGTGTTGCGATCACGGGCAGCGAGCAGATCAACCTAACCCTCTTGGTCACCGAGGGCTTCGGGTTCCTTGCAATGGCCCAGCGCACTTTCGAACTTCTGAAATCGCTGGAGGGCCAGTCGGCCAGCATCAACGGTGCGACCCAGATCCGAGCCGGCGTCATCCGCCCCGAGATCATTGTTCCGCTCTCTGCCTCAGCCGCCCAGTCCAACAAAGCGGCCGAGGCCTTCGAGCTCAAGCTCGGAACTCCGATCCGGGTGATCCGCGAGCCGTACTTCGGCCGTCTGGGAAGCGTGACCGACCTGCCCGCTCAGCTTCAGGTCGTAGACTCGGGAACCGAAGTTCGCGTCCTCCGGGCCAAGCTCGACTCGGGCGAGGAAGTGACGGTACCACGCGCCAACGTGGAGATCATCGCGACGGCGTAGTCGGTGACGCGAACGCTTCAAAAGGGGACGCTTTGACACACCCTTAACGTGCAGGGCGTACTTTCAAAATGGCATGATCTCCTTGAACATGAGTTCGCCTGCTCCGACGATCAGCGATCCTAAAATCTCCGCAAAGAACGTTAACTTCTTTTACGGGAGTTTCCAGGCGCTGAAGGACATCAGCCTGGACGTCGCCCCGAACAAGGTGACGGCGCTGATCGGTCCCTCGGGCTGCGGCAAATCGACCTTCCTCCGCTGCCTGAACCGGATGAACGACCTCATCGACGGCGCTCGGCTCGAGGGCCAGATCGTTTTGGACGGCGAAGACATGTACGGCCAGGGAGTTGATCCCGTCGAGCTTCGCAAGGAAGTGGGGATGGTGTTCCAGAAGCCCAACCCCTTCCCGATGTCGATCTACGACAACATCACCTACGGCCCCAAGATCCACGGCACCAAAAAGAAGTCCGACCTGGACGCGATCGTAGAGAGCAGCCTGCGCAAGGCAGCGCTTTGGGACGACGTGAAGGACAAGCTGCGGAAGTCGGGCCTTGAGCTGTCCGGTGGCCAGCAGCAGCGTCTCTGCATCGCCCGCACCTTGGCCGTCGATCCGAAGATCATCCTGATGGACGAGCCTTGCTCCGCCCTCGACCCAATCGCTACCTCGCGCATCGAGGACCTGATCTTCGAGTTGAAGACCGACTACACGATCATCATCGTGACCCACAACATGCAGCAGGCCCAGCGCGCAAGCGACTACACCGCCTTCTTCATGATGGGTCAGTTGATCGAGTTCAACACCACCCAGAACATCTTCCTGTACCCGCAGGAGAAGAAGACCGAGGATTACATCTCCGGTCGGTTCGGCTAAGGCAGAGGAGCAGCGAGCCTAAAGGGTTGAGCTTTGAGGCTTGAGGCAGACTTGGAATCACAGCCTCTCCTTGGTCACGGATGGTTCGTGCCGTGACAGGGGGAGGGCATGGTGGGGGTGCGAGCGGAGCGAGCTTGTATCCGTCAACGTCCCCAGTCCACTTGTCTTCGGCGGACTCTGACGCTTCAGGCTTATCAGCCGCCTGCGGCGGCACCCCCACCCTGCCATCCCCCTCGCGAAGCACCCTTCGCTCCGCTCAGGGCAGGCTATCTTCGGCAAGGGGAGGTTCCTCACTGGACGTGCTACGTCTTTGGCACGCGTAGCGGGTCTACTAGGGCCTCTGATGGACGAGCCAAGCCTTTTCGAGACTCCGTCGCATGCGGCCCCGCTGGCGGCCCGCATGCGCCCGCGCTCGTTCGATGAGTTTTTCGGGCAGGCGCACCTCGTCGCTCCGGGTGCCGCGTTCCGGCGGGCGGCCGAGACCGACCGTTTGGGTTCCGTGATCCTTTGGGGGCCGCCCGGGGTGGGCAAAACGACCCTGGCGGAGATCGTCTCCAACGTGACCAAGGCCACATTTGAGCGCGTCAGCGCGACCTCGGCCGGTGTCGCCGACCTTCGCAAAGTGGTCGAAAGCGCCCGGTCCCGCCGCCGGTTGGGTCAGCGGACGACTCTGTTCATCGATGAGATCCACCGGTTCAACAAGGCTCAGCAGGACGCGATCCTTCCCGTTGTGGAGGACGGCACCATTACGCTGATCGGCGCGACCACCGAAAACCCCTCGTTCGAGGTGAACTCGGCGCTGCTTTCCCGTAGCCGGGTCTACGTTCTAAAGGCCCTTTCGGACGAGGATGTGCGTAAAGTGATCCAGAGGGCGGTTCAGGCTCCTCATGGCCTCGGGGGCACCGTCGCCATCGAGGCGGAGGCTGAGGACGCGCTGATTGGGCTGGCGAACGGCGACGCCCGGTCGGCACTAAACATGCTCGAACTCTGCACGGCTGTCGCGGAGGCGGGCGACAATCGCGGCCACCTCGACCTCGCCACTGTCAAAGACACAGTCCAGCAGCGCACTCTGCTCTACGACAAAGGCGGCGAACAGCACTTCGACCTGATCTCCGCTCTGCATAAGAGCGTGCGCGGCTCCGACGTCGACGCCTCGCTCTACTGGCTGGCTCGAATGCTCGAAGGAGGCGAAGATCCGCTCTACCTGGCTCGGCGCATCGTTCGGATGGCGTCCGAAGACATCGGCCTCGCCGACCCGCAGGCGCTGCCCCTGTGCATGGCCGCTCAACAAGCTGTTCACTTCATCGGGATGCCAGAAGGAGCCCTGGCCCTTGGCGAGGCGGTCGCCTACCTGGCCGCCGCCCCTAAGAGCAATGCGATCTACAACGCCTACAACGCGGTGGTCGCCGACGTTCAGGAGACCCGTAACGATCCCGTCCCGATCCATCTTCGAAACGCGCCCACGAAGCTTATGAAGGAGTTGGGGTACGGCGAGGGGTACAAGTACGCCCACGACTACGAGGACGCCCTGGTCGCTCAGGTGAATCTTCCAGAGAGCCTCGGCAGGAAAACCTACTACGTCCCCACCGGCCGAGGCTATGAGGCCAAGATCGCGGCAAGGCTAGAAGAGATCCGGCGGAAGACGCAGGAATAGCCGCCCTTTTAAGTGCGTTGGCAATGTCGGGGATGTGTGGGAGGTTGGGAATTCACCACAACCCACAGACGACAAACCACAGCCCGCCCTGCCTCCACGTTCGCAGGATCGCTGCTGGAAAGCGGAGCCAGGGCACCGCACTCTATACAGCTCCTAGCTAGGAAGGGTGAAGTAGAACGTCGCGCCTTCACCGGGTTGGGCTTCGGCCCAGATCTTGCCGCCGTGGCGTTCGATGATTCGCTTGACGTTTGCGAGTCCGATACCGGTGCCGGGGTACTGCTCGTCGGAAACTAGGCGCTGGAAAGGCTGCCAGATCTTGTGCGCGTACTGAGGATCGAAGCCGATGCCGTTGTCACGCACAAAAAACGCCTCGTCTTGACGTCCGACTTCGATCCGAGGCGGGGGGTCCTTGCGGGAAAACTTGAATGCATTCTCGACGAGGTTGACGGCGACCGCCTGCAGCAGCGTCGGGTCGCCATGGGCCTTCAACTGCGGCTCCACCACCACGGTCGGCTCCTCCACGCAGTTGGCCCTTCCCTCCTCGGCGGCAGCCCGGAACAGCTCCGTCAAATCTACTTCCTTCACCATTGGTTGCACCCGGCCTAGGCGGGAAAGCTGGAGAAGATCGTCGATAAGCTGTCCAAAACGGTTGGCCGCCTTCGCCTGGCGCTGGAGGAGCGCCTTCCCATCCGGCTTGAGAAACTCGCCGTGGTCCTTGATTAGCACCATGCTCGTGCTCACGATCGCGCGCAGGGGGGTGCGCAGGTCGTGAGAGACGGAATAGCAGAAGTCTTCCATCTCGCGCGTGGCTGCGACCAGTTCCGCCGTTCGCTCCTCAACCCTTCGCTCAAGCTCCGAGTTGAACTGCCGCAATCGGACCTCGAGCTGCTTGCGCTCCATCGCATAACGGATGGCCCGCTCAGTCGAAGACGTATCAAGGCTGCCCTTGATCAGATAATCACTGGCCCCGATCTGGAGCGCCTCACGGGCCAACTCGAAGTCGTTCTGCCCGGTCAGCATGATGATGGGCTTCGTGCATCCGCCGGCGATCGCCTGCCTCAGAAGCGACAACCCATCGACCGGTCCCAAGCTGTAGTCGAGCAGATAGACGTCGTAACCGTTCCCCAGCAGCTCCCGCAGGCCCTGGTCCGGGTGGGCCACATGAGCCAGTTCGAAGCGGGCCTGGCCTGCCTCGTCCAGGAGATCGCGCGTGAGAATGTAATCGTCCTCATCGTCATCGATGAGGAGCGCGCGAATGCAAAGTTGCTCATTCGGATGCGTCATCGTTAGGAAGCTCCACGATGCTGAACCAGTACTCCGTCAGTGCCTGGATAACGTTTACCATAGCTTCGAACGTCACCGGCTTCGTAATGTAAGAGTTCGCCCCCAAATCGTAGCTGTGCTCGACGTCCTCCTCGGACTTGCTCGTCGTCATCACGACGGTCGGAATCCGGCGCAGGCCAGGGTCTGCCTTGATCAAGGCGAGGGCTTCCCGGCCATCCATCCGGGGCATGTTCAGGTCGAGGAGGATCAGGCCCGGCCGGGGCGATGATGCGGGATCCGCATAGCTCCCGCGGCGGTGCAAGTAGTCCAACAGCTCTTCCCCGTCCGCGACCGTCAAGAGCCGGTTCGGAACCTTGCACTCCTCCAGAGCCTCGCGAGCCAGCATGCAATCCTCAGGATCGTCGTCCGCCATCAGGATTACGATCGGCTCTGGTTCCCGGCTCAAGTCTTCTCCCCCTGCGGCTGGTGCGCGGGCAGAGTAATGGTGAACGTGGCTCCCTCGCCCGGTTGGGATCGCGTTTGGATTGCGCCCCCATGCCGCTCCGCGATCTTACGGCAAATCGAAAGGCCAATGCCCGACCCCTCGTACTCCTGGCGGGCGTGGAGTCGCTGAAAAATCGTAAAGATCTTATCGGCGTGCTTTTGGTCGAACCCAATACCATTATCCGCGACCGAGATCGCCCACCGGTCCCCTCCAACCCTCGCCGCCGAAATCGTGACCACCGGGGCCACATCCGGCTTCGCGAACTTTAGCGCGTTGCCGACCAGGTTTTGAAAGAGCTGGTGCATCTGCGTCACGTCGGCTTCCAGCGTCGGCAGATCCCCCCGGTCAACCCGGCCCCCCGTCCGCTCGATCTGCCCCTGGAGGTCGTCGAGCACCCGGTCCAGCACCTCGTTCAGGTCCGTCGCGGCGAACGGCTTGGCCTTGGAGGTCACCCGTGAAAACTCGAGTAGGTCGTGGATGAGGTTCTGCATCCGGTCGGCCGCCCCCGTCATTCGGCGCAGGTAATCCTGCCCCTCTGGGCTGAGGGCTTCCGCCTCCTTCTTCGCCAGCCGATCTCCGAAGGCGAGGATCTTCCGCAAGGGCTCCTGCAGGTCGTGGGAGGCGACGAACGCGAAGTCCTGCAGTTCCCGGTTGCTGCGCCGAAGCTCCGATACCAGGAACTTCACAGAAGCCTCCGCCTGCTCGCGCATTTTGATCTCCGTCTCCAGCGCGCGCTGGCGGGCCTTGGCCGTCTCGATGGCTTGCTCGGCCTCCAGCTGAGCCCGCCGTTGCGCTTCTGTGATGAAGGCGGCGGCGACCCCCACCGTGGCGAACAAGGCGAGGTCCATGGCGTCGGCAACCTCGTCGATCATCAGGCTGCCCCGGGGCTTCACAAAGAAGAGGTCGGCGAACACGACTCCCAGAAAGACAGCGGTCAGACCGCTTGTAAGGCCCCCAAACCAAGCCGCCAAAAGGACCCCCAGGTAGACGGTGAGGAACGGCGCCCGATCGTGCAGGACCGGATCAAGGGCTCCTCGCAGGCCCAAGCACACGGCGACCAGCACCGCCGCAAGCGCGACCTGTTCGACCAGAGGCTGGTAGGCCCCCCGGCGGTCCACCAACTCGCCCCAGAGTTGCAGCGCGAACTGCTTTGGGCTCCGATGCTCCTCCCAACTCTCCCTTAGCCGGACGATCATTTCCAGATTCTTTACCAGTTTCCCTAAAGTTGCGAACCCGCTGTGAGGCTTCGAACGTCGGGACTTTGGACCTAGTAAACTGTACACGATGGACACCAACGACCGGCTCATAACGGCGGTCCAGCTCGCCACCCGAAAGCTGGCCAGTACCGGCACCTTCAACGACCTGATGAAGGACGTGCTGGCCATCTGCGTCGAGGCGGTCGGCGCGAGCGGTGGCACCATCTACCTCCACGACCCGGACACTCACCGTCTGAAGTTCCAGCACGTCTTTCCGGAAGAAGTGGCCGACAAGCTGCCGGTCAAGGACATTCCGGAAGACTTCGGTACGGCCGGACGGGCGTTCTGCAACCGCCAAACGGTCTGCCGCGAATTTCCAGAAAAGCCGGTATCGGACTGGAACGACTTCGAGCGGGCGACTGGCGTCGCCGTACGCTCCATCGTCGCGACCCCGTTGATGATGGAGAACGAAACCCCGATCGGGGTCGTGCAGCTCTTGAACAAAGACACGGGCATCTTCAGCGACACCGACTGCGCCGTCCTCGACACCGTCGCCGCCGTCGCCACGATGGCGTACCTGAACTTCCGGCTGACAGACGAGATGACGCGCGCCTCCACTCTGCTGGGTATGGGCAAGGTCAGCCACGACATTGGCAACTTAGCCGCCTCGCTGTACGCGACGCTCAGCTTCAGCGACATGGCGATGCACGGTCTGAAGGACCATCTGATGAAGGGCCACCCGGACAAGACGGTGACCATGTACGTGGAGACCTTGGAGCCGACCTTCGGCGACCTGAAGCTGTCGGTCGACCGTATCGTCGGCTACTCGCGCCTGATCTCTGACATGTCGGCCGGACGTCAGCTTCGGCCCGACAAGTGCCTAGGGCCGTTGGCGGAGACGATCTACAACAGCGCCGCCTACTTGGAGGCCGATGGCCGCTCCCAGCACGTGGCCCTCCGGTACGAGATCGACCAGAACGCCCCGCCGACGCTTCACGACGAGCTTTACATCTTCCGAATCGTTCAGAACCTCGTTGGCAACGCCATCAAGGCGGTTCGAGAAACGATCCCCGACGACGCACACGCAATGGGCGAGACGGAGGAAGGCGAAGCCATCTACGGAGAGGTTGTAGTCCGCTACACGTTCACCGGCCAGAACCACGTGATCGAAGTCCACGACACTGGCCCCGGCATGACCCGCGAGACGGCGGACCGGATCCTGAGTGGCAACGCCCGCAGCCAGTGGGAAAAAGCCGGAGGCAGCGGCTGGGGCACCAAGATCGTGCTGGAACTCACCGCTACCCACGACGGCCTCGTCAGCATCGACAGCGAGCTCGGTAAGGGCACTACGTTCCGGGTTTGCCTCCCGCACAATGCGGGCTGATTGGGTGATCGGATGAGTGGGTGAATGGGTGATGGAGGAGAGTGGGGCGACAGTTGTGCCGTCGATGTTCTCCAAATTCATCACAGGGAGCGCCAAGAACACAGAGCTAGGATCGTCCATCTAGACTGACGGAACGTCTGAACGATCACCCCATTCACCTCCATCACCCTTTCACCCAATCATCCGCAGCCGTGCTACAACATGCGGTGCGACGTCGCGGCAAGAATCTGCTGAGTTGGAAGGAGCGTCATCGGAGGATGAACCGGACGCTGGAGGAAGCCTGGGCGCAGGCGGGCAATGCGCCCGACGATCCCGGACTTCGGGAAGCCTACGCCACCATTCCCCGCTGTCCAATCCGGCTGATCGCCTGCCCGCTGGTCAAGGACGTAAACCAAGGCGGTCTGGTGCGCTTGGGCGACGCGTTCCGAATCGTGGAAGTGACCCTGTCACCGGAGCCAGATGGAGCCATCGACTGCTCCGGCAATCGAGGGGCGCTGAAGGCGCAGCCGAACCGTTGGATTCCGGCCGAGCAGTCGGTCGAGGAGGCGAAGGCGGCCGGATTCCACTTGGTCGCGGTAACTCTCAGCGCCCGCGCCGTGCCCCTCGCGCAAGTGACGTGGCAATTCCCTCTTGCCCTCGTGGTAGGTGCCGAACGAGACGGTATCCCGCCGGAGATCGAAGCTCAGTGCGACGCCTCCGTCGCGATCCCCCTCTACGGGCTGGTGACATCCCTCAACGTGGCCACCGCGACCGCCATCGTCCTGCACTCCGCCGTGGAGGCGTACGCGGCAACGCACCCCGAATTCGAGCCCGTGCGCTGGTCGAGCCGACGGTTGATGGGGTTGCCGAAGGCGGACTACTCGGATAGCGACAGCAGGCTCACCAGCGAAGGGTGACTCCGCTTTGCCCGCTCCATTAGTCGCCGTAGGGTGAGCGCTTGACTCCAGTCAAGCGGCTTCGGCTTAAAGCCAGGAGCGGTCACGATCTTCTCCAGAGCGTCGAGGGCAAGGCGGCGAATTTCACGCTCGTGCACGATTGCCGCCTTGGCATCACGTCGAACGCTCAAGACCCCCACCAAGAGAAGGGCGGTCACGACCACCGCTCCAATTCCTATCTGCTTGGCGGTGTTTTGCATCGCCACCGGCAGCCAGCCTTGGACGGCGAAGGCGATCACCGCGACCGTCCCAAACAGGGCCGCAACCCACGGGTAGCTCCCCAGGCTCCCGCGCGATTCAAGTTGCTCCCGAGTGATGCGGAGGACGGCGGAAACCGAGCGCATGGAAGGATCAGCGACGCACGCATCGAACCGGTCCGCGATCTGGTCGAGCGGCAGCGCCGCGTGCTTGCCATACCCGCCTCCCGTGCCCGACAGTTCCGAACTCAACCGCTAAACCCCCGCAGTGGCTCCTCGATGAAATAGAGTTGGAGGTGAACAGACATCAGCGATGTTAGTACCCGACGACGCATCGGTCCGCCACGTTAAGCCTTGGAAGCAGGACTCGCCATGCCTCTCGCCCTTCGTGATCTCCAGGAGAGTTCGCCGGTGGGTCAAGCACCTAGACGCGGGCCCATGGCGTGCTCCTGGTCAGCGCTTCCTCCAGCATCCTCATGTACTTGCGGTTCGGAATCTCGTAAGCCCCCAGGGAAGCCAAGTGTGGGTTCATTATCTGCGCGTCGAAGATCGTGAAGCCAAGCTCGCGGCAACGCTCCACCATTGCCCACAACGCAACTTTGGACGCGTCGGTTTCGCGATGGAACATCGACTCGGCGCAAAAGCACGATCCGAGGGCGATTCCGTAAACGCCGCCCACCAAGCGGCCGTCCTGCCAGCACTCCGCGCAGTGCCCCCACCCCTGCAGGTGAATCTCTGTGTAGACCCGGATAAAGTCCTCACTGATCCAGTTCTCGTCGGGCCGCAGGCAGTGCCGCATCGCCGCCTCGAAGGCGGTGTCGAACCGGATCTCGAAGGTCCCTTTCCGGATGGTCTTCGCCAAGGACCGGCTGACGTGGATGCCGGTGATCGGAAATAGGCAGCGATTGTACGGCTGGAACCACTCCACCCGCCCATCCTCCATCGTCATCGGAAACGCCCCCTGCGAGTACGCGTACCGGATCAGCCAGGGGGTGAGTTCAGTGCCGCTCATTTGTTGCAGAGATCTTAATGATCAGGATGGATCGGAATGATTGAGATGATCCAGAATCAATTTGATCATTCAGATCATCGAGATCCATTCCGATCCTCCCCTAAAGGCCGTTCCCAAAGCATGACGTGGAAGAGCGGCACCTGGTACTCGTCCCACAGTTCTGGCTCCTTCTGCACGGCCTCCATCGTCGGGCGAGGTTCTCGGTAGGCGCGGAGGACGAGGCCGGCGCCGATGAGGGCCGTCATGTAGGCCTCAAGCGGACGGTGCCACTGGTCGATCGACACCTTCCCCCACTTTGCGTGCAAGGACCGCTCCGTGAAGTACTCCTCCACCGCGAGGTGGAGCTTCTTCCCGTTCTCGTCTTGGTACCATGCCCGCTCGCGAGTGGTCGCGAACGGGTTGAGGTTCGCGATCAGCAGGCATCCGCCCGGACGAAGGACCCGCGCCATCTCCCGGATCGCCGACCGGAAATCGGTGATGTCGATGAGCACGATGTAGCTGATCACCAGGTCGAAGCTCGCGACCTCGAACGGCAACGATTCGCCGCGCGCGAGATGGTAGACGCCCTCGGGGTGCTTGCTTCGGGCGGCATCGAGCAGCTTCTGGGTCGGATCGACTCCCACCGTCGAGGCCCCCCTCCGACTGAGCATCCGGCAGAACCGCCCCTCGCCACAGCCGACGTCCAGCACATCCTTGCCGACCACATCTCCCGCCAGTTCCAGCATCACCGGGTCAAGCAGGTGGACCCGGTTCCGATCCTCCTTCCCCATCAGCTCCAGCCAACCGTCGGCCGAATAATCCCACCACTCCTGAGCGCGCTCCGCCTCCGTCATCGCCTGATTATGGTGGGTACGCTGGTCGTACCCATGACTGCGGCAGAGCTCCTCCGAACCCAGATCGACGACGCCGGCTACCAGCTTGGCAAGGTGCTGGAGGGCGTCCGGGAAGAGGATCTCGATACGAAGGTCGAGTCGATCTCAATGACCCTGCGTCAGCACGTCGAGCACCTCTGCGAGTCGTACGTGGCGGCCGCGACGGAGTTGCACGGCGGTCACCACGAGTGGGGCACCTTTGCGTTGCCCAACCGCTCGATCGCTACTTTGTTGGACACCTTCAACCAGGTCCGCAACGACACAGCGCAAAAGCTGCTGTCTGCGGAAGGCGATCAGGGCTTGCACCTGGCTTCCGCCTACATCGTCCTCCACGACGGCTACCACGTCGGTCAGCTCTGCGCCCTGCGACAAGCCATTGACTCTAGCTGGAGCAGCTTCTCGATCTACCCTTCCTAGTCATTCGCCATGCCGGCGCTATCGGCAATGCGAGCCCGTGGTCCCGTCGGCCGGTATATCAGAGGGTGAGTGGTCCGAGGGCAACGTCCGTTATGCCTCGGTCCCGGGACGCTGAAAGATATTGAAGAACATGTTGTGGCTCCCTGCAGTCAGTGTGTTCGGCGCAATGGGCAATGGCCGAAAGGTCGTCGATCCGACAGCGAAAAAGGAAGGCAGGATGGACGGCGAGCAGAAGTACGTGGTGGTGGTGGACGCGATATGCGGGAACGGTAGCGTTCTTCGCCAGGGAAAAGTCGTGTCCGAAGACCAGCTCTGGGGTCTCGCCCCTTACCTCCTCGCCCAGCAAGCCATCCGCAGCATCTCCGATGACGAGGTGCCCGTTCCTGAAGGCATCGTTCGCTCCGGTGCCTACGCCGGCTAGTAAAACACCTTCAAGAGACTCTTAAACTTCAGAACCCCAAGGAGAAGTCTCCTTGGGGTTCGTTGCTTCGTCCACCTGCCCGCACCCCTGCCCGAGTCTTAGGAGGCGAGGGCTTTCTGCCCAGCGGGTACACTTTCGCCTCGCAACCACTACACACGGGCTCGGCTGCGCCGCCAGGTCCCTCGAAGGCGAGGGTTCAACAAGCGCAAAATCCAACCGGCCCGGAGGACAAACCTGGAGGCAATATGGCTCAACTCAGCATGAAAGATCTGCTGGAGTCCGGCGTTCACTTCGGTCACCAAACCCGACGCTGGAATCCTAAGATGAAGCGCTACATCTACGGCGCTCGCAACGGCATTTACATCATCGATCTTCACCAGACGATCAAGCTCTTCGAAGACGCGCTCAACTACGTCAAGAAGGTCGTCGAGGACGGAGGCACCGTGCTCTTCGTCGGCACCAAGAAGCAGGCTCAAGCCGCGATCAAGGAAGCCGCCGAGCGATCGGGCCAGTACTTCATCTCGGAGCGATGGCTCGGTGGCACGCTGACCAACTGGAAGACGATCCAGGGTCGCGTCAACCGCCTGAAAGAGCTGGACCGCATGGAGCAGGACGGCTACCTGGAGCGCCTTCCCAAGAAGGAAGCCCTCAAGCGCCGCGAAGAGCGGGACGAGCTCGAGCGGTTCCTCGGCGGAATCCGCAACATGACCGCCATGCCGACGATCATGTTCATCGTCGATCTGAACAAGGAAGGCATCGCCGTCCAGGAAGCCAAGAAGCTGGGCATCCCGATCGTGGCCATCGTCGACACGAACTGCGATCCGGACCTCGCCGACGTGGTGATCCCGGGCAACGACGACGCGATCCGCGCGATCCGCCTCGTCACCCAGAAGGTCAGCGACGTGATCCTCGAGGCGCGCCCGCTGAGCGACGCGCTGACTGAGGGCACGGCCACCGAAGGCACCGGCGAAGGCGACGACTCCGAGAGCAACCTCGACTACGCCGCCCCGATCGATGCCGAACTGCTTCGCGCTTTCGGTGCTGAGGAGGAGGTCGCAAACACGAATGGCTAACTACACCGCAGCAGACGTTAAGAAGCTCCGCGAGGAAACCGACGCACCCATGATGGAGTGCAAGGCAGCCCTCGACGAGGCCGACGGCGACTTTGCCCGCGCGAAGGAGATCCTCCGCGAGAAGGGTAAGGCCGCGGCCGCCAAGCGCGCCGACCGCAGCACCGGTGCCGGCGTCGTCGCCTTCGCCCAGCGCGACGGCGTTACGAGCGGCGTCGTGTTCGAGTGCGAAACCGACTTCGTCGCCCGCAATCCCGAGTTCGTGGAGCTCGCTGAGCAGGCCGCCAAGGCGGGCCTGGACGGCGACGGCCAGTTCGCGGAGATCGGTCAGCAGGCGACGGCGAAGTTCCGCGAGAACTCCAAGGTGACCAAGCACGTGGTCCTCAACGGCAACGTGCTCACCTACGTCCACCACGACAAGACCAAGGGTGCCGCGGTCATCGTCGAGGGCGAGGCAGGCGACGCGGTCCGCAAGGTGGCCATTCAGGCCGTCGCGTTCCCGCCGGAGGTCTTGAGCAAGGACGAGCTCTCCCAGGAGAAGCTGAACGCCGAAATCGAGACCGAGACCCAGCGCGCCATCAACGAGGGCAAGGACGAGAAGATCGCCCGCAACATTGCCACCGGCCGCGTGAACAAAGAGTTCATCAAGCGGGTCGTCCTGCTCGAGCAGCCGTTCTACACGGACCCGAGCAAGAGCGTTTCGCAGTACCTGGCCGAAGAGGCCAAGGGCTCGAAGGTTACGGGCTTCGCGTACCTAGCCGTCGGCCAGGGTTCGTAAGCTCGGAAGAGCGATTAAGACAAAGCCGCCGCTTGGACAATCCAAGCGGCGGCTTTGTCGTAATCGCTTCCTTTAGCGCGTCCCCTTCGAAAACTGCTCCCGAGTTAGCGGGTGCATCATGAACCACACTTGGGAGTCGAAGGCTTTTTCGTCGCCGACTTGTCGACGGTGGTATTGGCCGTTGGCGTCGAGGTCCCAGGCTTTGACGTTGTCCTTTAGGCACGGCTTCAGAAGCCGCTCGAGGATCAGATGCACCAGGTTAGGGTCTTCCACGGGGGCCAGCACTTCGATTCGGCGGTCTAGGTTTCGGCGCATGGCGTCCGCGCTGCCGATCAGCACGTCAGGCCTGCCGCCGTTGTTGAAGAAGTACACGCGGCTGTGCTCTAGGAACCGACCTACTATCGAGACGACGCGAATGTTCTTGCTGAGGCCATCGACGCAGGGGCGAAGGCAGCAGACTCCTCGAACGATTAGGTCGATCTTCACGCCAGCTTCGCTTGCTTCGTAGAGGGCGTCGATCACCTCCGGATCGACCAGCGCGTTCAGCTTCAGAATGATCCGGCCGTTGTTTTCCGACTTATGAATCTTTGCCTCGCGCTTGATCCGTTGGAGGATGCCCTCACGCAGGTTGACTGGGGCAACGAGAAGCTTGCGGTACTTGGTTTGCTTGCTGAAGCCGGTGAGGTAGTTGAACAGTTCCGAGATGTCCTGGGTGATGTCTTCGTCGCAGGTGAAAAGCCCAATGTCGGTGTATAGGCGAGAGGTCGCCGGGTTGTAGTTGCCGGTGCCGATGTGGGCGTACGACTTCATCCCTCCCCGTTCGCGGCGAACTACCAGGGAGAGCTTGCAGTGAGTCTTCATTTCAGCGAAGCCATAGGTGACGTGGACCCCGGCCCGCTCTAGGGCACGCGCCCACACGAGGTTGTTGTTCTCGTCGAACCGAGCCTTTAGCTCGACCATGGCCGCGACCTGTTTGCCGTTCTCCGCCGCATCCAGCAGGCTCTCGACCAAGGGAGACTCTTGCCCGACGCGGTAGAGGGTTTGCTTGATCCCGACGACGTTGGGATCTTTGACCGCCGAGGACACGAACTCCTCAACGGCGCGGAAGCCGTCGTACGGGTGATGGACCAGCACGTCCGTCTGCGACATCGTTTCCAGCAGCGCCTTCGTGTTCGAAAGCTGTTCGGGCACGTACGGTAGATGGGGCGGATACCGGAGCGCAGGCTTATCGACGCGCGTGATCTCCCATAGCGCCTCCATGCCCAGCATGCCATCGATGCTGAAAACGTCCTCGTCGTCCAACTTGAGCATCCCCATCAGTTGGCGGCGGACGTGCTCGGGCATTGACGAATCGACTTCGAGCAAGACCGGGTCTCCGAAGCGGCGGAGTCGCAGCGTCTCTTCGATGGTCGAGATCAGGTCGGCCGCTTCGAGCTCACGGATCTCGACGTCCGCGTCTCGGACTACCCGAAATAGGTGGGCGCCAAGGATCTCGACCCCGGGGAAGAGCGCCTGGAGGTTGTTCGCGATGATCTCCTCGAGAAGCACGAACTCGGTACGCCGCTTGCCGACCTTTACCGCCCTTGGGATGACCGTCGGGATCTTAACCCGTGCGAGGCGCACGTCGCTATCGTCCCGAAGCTCTACCGCGAGGTTCAGGCTACGGTTGGAGATGAACGGAACGCTGTGGGCGGGATGGAGGATGAGCGGCGTGCAGAGAGGGAAAACCTGCTCGATAAAGTAGTGGTTCAGGTCCCGCTTTTGCCGGTCGCTCAGGGTCTCGAAGCGGCTGATCTGGATGCCGTATTTTTCGAGCAGGGGAATGATCTGTTGGCTCAGGATTTCGGAGGCTCGGCGGCGCAAGGGGCCCGCCGTTTCGGAAATGACGTGAAGCTGCTCGGTCGGGGTCAGTCCGTCGGGCGAAGTGTCGAGCACGCCGCTCTCGAACTGCTCGATGAGCCCGCTTACACGGACCATGTAGAACTCATCGAGGTTGGACTCGAAGATCGCGAGGAACTTCAGCCGCTCCAGCAGGGGATTGTTGGGGTTCGCGGCCTCCTCCAGCACCCGACGGTTGAACTGGAGCCAGCTCAGCTCGCGATTGAGATAACGGTCGGCCGTTTGTTTCACTTGCTGCTTGCTCCTTTCGCGTTGGCCATCTCGAGGATCGCGCCTTCGCGGATGCCGAACTCGCTGATCGCCATTTCTTTAACCCCGAATCGGTTCATCAAAGCCCGGTAGACGAGAGCACCGGGAAGCAAGGTTCCGGCCCGGCGCTGCTTCACGTTGAAGCGGGCCATGATCCGGTCCACCGGCAATCGGGCGGCGGCCCAGGCCATGTAGTCGATTTCCTCGATCGAGAGCACCTTCTCGCCGTCGGGATGGATGGCCCGCCAAAGACCACGGCCGACGCCACCGCTGACGACCGCCATTTGGGGCGTGCCTTCGATGGTGCTCCGTTCGAGCGTGTCCTGAATGTAGTTCTCGGCGGCCTTGTAGGCCCAGTCAGGGCACGGGTTGCGCAGTCCCGACTCGGCAATGATACGGCCGGTCCCGAGCGGCAGCGACTCTTTTTCCTCGAGCACGTTCTTGCGAATTCGGCCGATCTGCAGGCTGCCGCCTCCGACTTCGAAAAGCATGTCGGCCCCGAGGTTGCGGGTGTCGAGCAAGACTCCCCGCAGGCTCAGCTCTGCCTCCCGGTGGGGAGAAATGACCTCTACCCGAACCCCGGTCTCGGCCTGGATCTTTTGGAGAACCTGGTCGTGGTTTCGCGCCATCCGCATCCCCTCAGTAGCGAAAACATAAAGCCGCTCCGCCTGCTTGGAGTTCGCCATCCGTTTGAACTCCTTCACCGCCATGACGAGCTGCTGGACGATTTCCTTCGGGATGCTTCCCTGCCGGGAGACCACCTCCCCAAGGGGAATCCACTCGTTGTAGTTGTCGATACGCATCACGAGTTCGCCGTCGGTGCCGGCAACGAGTAGGTGGGCAGTGTTCGAACCAATGTCGGCTGCCGCAAGGATGCGAGTCATACGGGGAGTATCCCCTTTTTAAAAGGAGGCGAACCATATCTGAGAAGGTCTCGTCAATGGCGTACGGCCGCCTATAGGTGCCAGTAATATTGCTGGCTCTCCGTCATTAATCGAGGGGAAACGGAGCGGCAAGTAAGGAGTGGATCATGGCGAGCGTCGCACATGAGTATCGAACCGATAGACTAGGCGTGACGGAGCACGACTCCGCAAACGAGACAATGCCTTACGTAAGGCTGGACCGAGCAATTCAACTCGCGGCAAATCTGCACTCGGGGCAGTACCGGGACGGGAGCAATCCCCTTCCCTACGTGACGCACCCAATGGAGGTCGTCTCTCACCTTCGGCACCGAGGTGAGGTTACCGACGAAGACCTGCTGGTGGCGGCAGCCCTCCACGACGTAGTCGAGGAAGCGGACTATAGCCTCTCAAAGATCGCCGATGAGTTCGGGGATCGGGTAGCCGACCTGGTGAACGAGCTGACCCGGACCGAGCCCAGCAAGACAGAGGTCGAGGGAATGAGCAAGGAAGAGATCTGGCAGCTTCGGGCCGCCATGCTGCTCGAAGACATCGGCCGGATGTCGCGCGACGCGCAACAGATCAAGCTCGCGGACCGGCTCGCAAACCTCTACGACTCAAAGCGCACTAAGCTGGGCGACAAGCTGACCCGTTACTACGGGCAGACCTACCTCATGCTCCACACAGTCCGCCGCGAGGTCAACCCCCAGCTCTGGGATGCGATCAAGGCCGCGCTTCCGGACCAGTAATCGGGGAAATCGGGATGATCAAAATGATCTCATTGATCCAAATAGATCCGGATCATTTGGATCATCCCGATCATCCCGATCCATTTAGATCGTTTTCCAGCCGCTACGGCGGAAAACTGTGATACATTAAGAGGCATGGAGGCAGGAGTTCCACCGGTTCTGATCAGCGGTCGCCGGCTTGCGCCTGCGTCCGGCCTTCTTGCGCTTCTTAGCCTTCTTACCGTCCTCCTTATTGGAGTGTCGTAACCCGGGCTGGCAAGTGGAAGAAGAAAAAGACGAGCCTCCCGGGAGACCGGGAGGCTTTTTTGTTGTGCGACGCGCTAGGGACGACAACGTTGTCGGACCGCACCCGATGCAGGGTGGCGAACAGACAGGAGGCGATTTTGCGATCTGGCGCGAGAATAGTAATGGAAGCCCTGGTGAGACAGGGTGTGGACACGATTTTTGGATATCCGGGTGGCGTTGTCCTGCCGCTCTACGACGAAATGCTCAACTGGCCGCAGGTCAAGCACGTGCTTGTCCGGCACGAGCAGTGCGCGGCCCACATGGCGGATGGATACGCAAGAGCGACCGGTAGGGTCGGTGTTTGTCTCGCTACCAGCGGCCCCGGCGCGACCAACCTCGTCACCGGTATTGCCAACGCGATCATGGACAGCGTTCCGATGGTCGCGATCACCGGCAACGTTAACTCCTGGGCCATTGGAAAGGATGCTTTCCAAGAGACCGACATCCAGGGCATCACGATTCCGATCACCAAGCACAACTACCTCGTCACAGACGTGAACGACCTTCCCTACGTGCTGGAAGAGGCCTTCTACCTGGCCGGAACGGGACGTAAGGGTCCGGTCCTCGTGGACATTCCGAAGGACGTCTTCCAGGCGCTGACCGACGCGCCGTTCCCGGACAAGATCGAGCGCCGTGGATACAAGCTGCCGCCGCCCGTCGACCCTGCGCAGATCGCGGAGGCAGCTCGGCTAATCGCGGAGGCGAAGCGCCCGGTGATGATCGCCGGTGCCGGCGTTCTGTGGTCCGAGTCGTTCGACGAGCTGCGCGAGCTGGCCGAGAAGACGAACATCCCCGTCATCAACTCCCTCCTGGGTCTGGGCACCTTCCCCCGCGACCACGAGCTGTCGCTGGGCATGATGGGCATGCACGGCGAGGCTACGGGCACGCTGGCGGTCCAGCAGGCCGACCTGGTCATGGGCGTCGGCATCCGGTTCGACGACCGTCTAACCGGCGACACCAAGACGTTCGCCCCGAACGCGAAGATCCTCCACTTCGACCTCGACCCTTCGGAAGTCGGCAAGACCGTTCGCCCCGTCGCCTTCGTCATCGGCGACCTGAAGGACGCGCTGACGGAGCTGAACAAGGCGGTCCAGCCGCGCGAGCAGCCGGATTGGAACGCCCAGATCAAGCAGTGGCAGCGTGACTATCCGTTGGTGGTGCCGGAAGGCAAGTTCCTGTCCCGCACGGTGCTGCGTGCGCTGAACGAGCACACGAACGGCGATGCGATCGTCGCCACCGATGTGGGCCAGCACCAGATGTGGACCTCCCAGTTCTACAAGTTCAAGAAGCCGTACAGTTGGCTCTCGAGCGGCGGCCTGGGCACGATGGGCTACGGCTTCCCGGCCGCGATGGGCGCCAAGTTCGCGCATCCGGACAAGGAAGTGTGGGCAGTCGTCGGCGACGGCGGTTTCCAGATGACCCTGCAAGAGCTGCAGACGGCGGTCGAGTACGGCTGCAACGTCAAGATCTGCCTACTGAACAACGGCTTCCTGGGAATGGTCCGCCAGTGGCAGGAGCTGTTCTACGACAACCGGTACAGCAGCGTGGCCATGGGCTCGCCCGACTTCGGCAAGCTGGCCGACGCCTACGGACTCCAGTTCTTCCGCTGCTCCCGCGAGGAGGACCTAATGGAGACCCTGAAGGGGGCGACCGAGCACCAGGGCCCGGTTCTCTGCGAGTTCGTCGTGGAGATGGAAGAGAACGTGTTCCCGATGGTCCCCGCAGGCACCAACAACAGCGGCATCATCATGGACCCCGCGCTGGATGCCCCGCACCCGTTCGCCGAGCCGGCAGGAGCGAAGCGATGAAGGAGTACAGCTTTGTGAACGCCCCGTTCCTTTGCCAGTACGACGAGGGGGCGGCCGTCCGACCCGACAGTCCGAAGGCGAAGCGGCGGAAGGGGAGCGACCTCGGCGCCGAGAAGATGATCGAAGCCGCCCAGGGGCGGATGCCCATGCCGCACCAGATCCAGGATCAGCAGGAGAACCAGCACTAATGGCCGCGCCAGCCGCCACGAATCAACAGCACACCATCACCGCTCTCGTCCAGAACGAGAGTGGCACCATCAACCGGGTCGTCTCCCTGTTCCGGCGGCGCGGCTTCTCGCTCGCCTCGTTCAACGCGGGCGACTGCGAGCAGCCGGGCTTTAGCCGCATGACGTTCGTCGTCAACGGCGACAACGCGGTGCTCAAGCAGGTCCTCCTCCAGCTCGAGAAGCTTATCGATATCGTCGAGTGCGAAGATCTCTCGCCAGAAGAAGGCGTCCATCGGGAAATGGCGCTCGTACGGTGCCAGCCGAGCGAAAGCCAGCGGTCAGACCTCGACAAACTCGTCAGCGAGTTTATGGCGAAGACGCCCAAGGCGAACGACAAGAACGTCGTGGTCGAGTTCACCGGAGAAGTCGAGGAGGTCGAGCGGTTAATCGAGGCTCTTACCCCCTTCAACGTTTCGGAGATCGTGCGAACCGGTCTCGTGGCAATGAAGGTGTCCGCCTAAGGCGGGCACCTTCCACTTTTTGCCATCCTGAGGAGCCTCTGCCGAAGGATCCCTCCACCAGATGGGAGGGATCCTTCGGCA
>Ga0216301_1000082_pt1 | contig 24712 bp, 23 predicted proteins | sample 4hB_Boncat_minus_FD_156203 | JGI IMG/M metagenome (GOLD analysis project Ga0216301, IMG submission 156203) | Terrestrial sediment cell enrichment communities for BONCAT metagenomics from Utah, United States - 4hB_Boncat_minus | ecosystem: Environmental > Terrestrial > Deep subsurface > Rock...
GGCACCCTGGTGGTGCGCGTTCGCAAGCGGGTGATGCCGAGCGCGATCATGGCCCCCAATGAGAAGTACAATAGTATCCAGGAAGACGGCGCACTGCGAAGCCGCATCCGCTCGCTGCGCTTGGCCGAGCGCGAGACGCTGCTCCAGCTCTGCCTGCGACGCAACGAGTTGGAGATCGACGCCCGGCAGTCGCTGTTTGCGGAGGCGGCCGCCTACCTGGAGGAACGGCTGGAGATTCCCCGCGAGCCGTTTCTAAGCGAGGAGAAGTTCGTTCAGAATATCGCCGCCGTGGCGCTCGCCGAACAGGAGACGCGCGGCCTCGCGCGCCCGCTCTCGGCGGCGGGTCGGCGGTAAAGGCATTTAGACCCTTCAACACGAGAGGGACGCCGAGGGAGACGGAGGAACACGGAGCGAAACCGGCGGAGCGGCGGGAGTTGAGTCCGGCAGCGCGGCGCGGCGCGGCCTGGCGATGTTGAGAATCGGATGCCATCCTGCGCGGCGAGCTTCGACAGTACTTCTCCGTGTTCTTCCGTCTCCTCCGTGTCCCTCTCGTGTTGAAAGGCTCCCATACGGATAGGATTTTGGACAGCATTCTCGCGCCTTGTATCCGCTCGCGGTGGGTCTCCGTGGTTTGCCTGGCGGTGGTGGCGCTGGCGCTGGCGCTGCCTCCAGACGGGCTGGGGCTGCCCTTGTGCCAGTTCCGGGCCATCACCGGCATCCCGTGCCTGGGCTGCGGGCTTACGCGGAGCTTCATCGGGATGGCGCACCTGGATGTGATGCGGGCCGGCTTCTACAATCCGGCTGGCGTGGCGCTGTTTCCGCTGATCTGCTTCCTCGCCGCGCTCCTGCCGTCCCCGGCCGCGCGCCGGGAGCGGATTGCGCGGTGGGTGGAAGGCCGGGCCGTGCTGTGGAACTGGATCGGGGGCCTGGTGATCGCGGTTTTCATCATCAACGGCTTTGCGCGCGTGTGGTGGGTGCTGACCTCCGGAAGACCCTCGCCGTGGTAGGCGGAAAGGCAGACTGAGCTGGCGACCTGCACCTTTCATGGCGAGACGCCCGAAACCGAGCCCTGTCACCACTGCGGCCGGCCGTTCTGCGACCGCTGCCTGGCGGATCTCCTGGGGCAGCGCCTCTGTATCGATTGCAAGACGTCCGCCGTAGGCCGCATCGTCCGGCCGCTGCGCCAGCATCCGCAGGCGCTCTGGTCGGTGCTCATCCCGCTGTTCGGCTACCTGGCCTGCGCCGTCCCGGTGCCGATTACCAGCTCGGTGGGGCTCTACCTGGCGCAGAAGGTGCTGCGGGAAGTACGGGAGCAGCCCTACGCGTCCGGGAAGTCGCTGGCGCTCGTGGGCCTCGTCGTATCCGCCGGAACCCTGGGCACGTGGCTGGTCGCCGCGGCCGCCTGGTTGTTCCTCTGGCTGCGGGCGTCGTAGCTGACCGGGCTGACCGGCAAAGAGGAGAGCGTGACGAATGGACGGACAGTGCCCGCAGTGCGGAGCCCGGATAGAAGCGCCGTGGCCGGGGACCTACCAGTGCCAGCGGTGCGGCGCCCAGGCGGAGCTGCGCCTGCCCGGAGATCCTGCCGCCGAGCCGGCGGCGCCGGGTCCAGCGACGGCGGCCGGCATCGCCGCCGCCGGCTCGACGTGGCCCGGTTCGCCCGGCGTGGCGACGGCTCCGCCCCTCCAGGCGCCGTGCGCCGTCCACCCCAGTAACCCCGCCGCTGGCGTTTGCGACCGCTGCGGCGATTTCATGTGCCGCCTGTGCACCACGGCCGTCGAGGGCCACGCTTATTGCCCCCGGTGCTTCGACCTGCTATACACGCGGGGCTCGCTTCAGTTCGCGCAGCAGCAGTTCAACCAGCCGGGCGTTACCCTGGCGCTGGGCATTTCCGCGCTGCTCTTTTCCTGGTGCCTCGTCCTCAACCTGCCGCTGGCCATAGGCGGGTTCGCCGTGGGCGCCCGCGCCCTCAAGCAGCACCGCGAGCAGCCGGAGTTGCCGAACCGGGGCCTCACAATTACCGGACTGGTGCTCTCGGGCCTGTCGCTGGCGGCTGCACTAGGCCTGATCGCCCTCTTCGTCCTCGTCGCCCGGATGTAAACGGTTCTGGATGTCAGGTTCCGGGTCAGCCAACTCGGAACTCCGAAGGGCGTCGGCCACAGGCCGGAAGGAGCGGCGGTGGCAGGGGCTGGCGCCCAGCTTTTGGAGCGCGCGGAGGTGCGCCGCCGTGGGGTAGCCCTTGTGACGGGCGAGCCCGTAGCCGGGGTAGCGCTCGTCCAGCGCCGCCATGAGACGATCGCGCGTCACCTTCGCCAGCACCGATGCAGCGGCGATGGAGATGCACTGCGCGTCGCCCCGCACGATCGGCAGATGCGGGCACGGCAGGCCCTGCACCGCCAGCCCATCCACCAGCGCTCCACAGGCGGCCGGCGTCAGCGCGGCTAGCGCCTGGGCCATCGCCCGGTGCGTAGCCCGGAGGATGTTGATCCGGTCGATCTCGTCCGGCTCCACCACGGCCACCGACCAGCAGACCGCGACCCCCGTCACCTGCTCGTAGAGCGTCTCCCGAACGGGCTCCGGCAGCACCTTGGAATCGCGCAGCGCCGCCAGCTCCGTCCGTGGCGGCAGCACCACGGCCGCCGCCACCACGGGCCCGGCGAGCGGGCCGCGCCCCGCTTCATCCACCCCCGCCACGTGGCGCCACCCGTCGGTCCAGGCGCGCTGCTCCCAGTCCCAGGTGGGGACGGTAGGCGGAAGGTCCAGCAGGGCAGGCTGCTTATCGCGGCGAGGCATCAGCGGTTCCCGTTGAGGTGGATGAAGTGGGCGCGATTCCACGGCCAGAAGAGGATCTCCGCGCGGCCGATGATGCGCTGTTGCGGCAGCGGCCCCCACACGTGGCTGTCGAAGCTGCGGTTCCGGTTGTCGCCCATCACGAAGTACTGGCGGGCGGCGAGGCGGACCGGAGGCAGCGCGTAGCGGGCCGGCTCCGCCACGTAATCTTCTTCCAACCGGCGCCCGTTGATGAGCACGTGTCCCGGGTCGAGGCGCAGCTCGCGTCCCCGCACCAGGATCAGGCGCGGGGTTCCATCGACGGTGTAGACCGTTCCCTGAAGGCCGGGCTCGCCCCCCCACTGTTCAAGATCGGATGACGCCTGGATGGTCCCGAAGGCGGGGGCAAGGAGGACGCGGTTGTTGACGCTGACGTAGCCGTCCGCCTGGCGCACCACGTCGCGCGGCCCGAAGCAGGCGACTTCCAGGTCCGGACCGATGCCGCCGCTGATAATCACCTTACCGTGGCTCACCATCGCGCCGCCGCCGTGGAGCGGGTAGGTAAACCCCAGGGAGGCGCCGGTGGCGTAGGTTTCCTCCAGCGTCTCCGAGGCGGAAGCGCTGGTGAGCCGCATCAGCGTGCGGCCGTCCACCAGCACGCGCTCCGGCTGCACTTCCAGCGTCTCGCCGGGCAGCCCCACCACGCGCTTGATGTAATCCTTCTGGTCCGGAACGGCGGCTTCGGGCGGGCGGAACACCAGGATCTCACCCCGACGAGGCGAGATAAAGCGGTAGATGAGCTTGTTGACGAGGATGCGGTCCGACTCGACGAGCGTCGGGTGCATGCTCTCGGAGGGGATGAAGTAGGCTTGGAGGAAGTGGGGGCGGACGAGGAGGAAGACGACGACGGTGGCGATGAGCCCCGCGTCGAGCAGCTCACGGGCGGCGGCGAGACCAAGCCGGCCGCGGGGAGAGTGCGTGAGCGCCGTCCGCGCCACCAGGAGCAGACCGACCGCCACCAGCACCCACTTGATACTGACGTTGGCCAGCCACTCCATTTTTCAAGAGGGTGTGGGAGGAGCGGCGGCGCGAGCGAGGAAGGCCGGGCAGGCTCCGGGCCGAGCCGAGCCTGAGGCGCTGCCGCTCCTCCGTGGCCGGATGGGATCTACGCGCCGGGCTTGCGGTGCCGGTCCTCTTTGATGCGGGCGGCGCGGCCGACCTTGTCGCGGAGGTAGTAGAGCTTCGCGCGGCGGACGGCGCCCATGCGGAGCACTTCGACGCGGTCGATGCGGGGGGAGTGGAGCATGAAGCTGCGTTCCACGCCGATGGAGTGAGAGATCTTGCGGACGGTGAAGCTGGATTTCAGCCCTTCGTTCCGCTTGGTGATCACGACGCCTTCGAACGGCTGGATGCGTTCCTTCCCGCCTTCGACGACTTTTACATAGACCCGAACTGTATCGCCGGCGCGGAAGTTCGGAACGTTGTCCTTCAGTTGTTCTTGCTCAATCGTCCGGATCAGGTCCATTAGAGGCTCCTCCTCGGCCGCCATCATAGCATAGGCCCGCGCGCCTTTGCAATGCGCAACTCACTGTGCCAGGGAAGCAGGCGAAGAGGCGCATGGCCCGCCGGCATAGGGTTGGAGTAGGTCGGCGGTCAGGTCGTCTCGTTTTGGAGGGGGTCTTCGCTGGCGGGGAGATCGACCTGGCGCTCCCGCTGCCGGAGGGGGTCGGCGAAGGCGTCATCGGCCGCCGCAGCCTCCACTGGCTCTTCCACCCGCATCACGCCGTGCTGGGCTAGAGCAGTGGTAGGCACGTCCAGATCCTCGCGGCCCAGGGCGCCCGCGCCGCCGACATCGCTGGTATCGTGGCCCACCAGCGGTCCCCGGATTCTGGCTTTGACTTCTTCGCTATCCATAGATTGAGCTTCCAAAGCGACTGACGCAGGGGAGATACCCCGCCGGTTGCGAGCGCGAAACGGGACGCAGCTTAAATCTTGGGCGCAGGCCCCTGGCGCAGGCCCCTCCGTAGGGCGGGATGCTCCGTCCCCGCCTGGCATCGCTACGGTGGCGGCTTCTTGCCGAGCGGTTGCGGCTTGGCGAAAAGCCCTCACGGGTTTCTGGCCTGGCAGGGACGGAGACTCTGCCCTACGGAGGCGGTGCGCCCCCGTAGGGCGGTGTTCTCCGTCCCCGCCTGCCGCCGATTTCGGCGCAGCTTCTCGCCAAATGGTTGCTGCTTGCCTTCAATTCTGGATCACAGCGACTTGGTCAACTACCCGGTGGTTACGGACGAGGCAGTAACCGTTGGCGCCCATTTTATGCTGCCACAGTTCACGTGGGCTCTCATACCACCAGAGCTCGTCTCCCGGCTCCATCCTGGAAATCAGGAAGGCTAGTCCTCCGGTCCGATCCTCTTCACTCTCATAATCGTCTATTTGCTCTTTTAGCCAACTCTTGGGGACCTGATCCACATCCTCGGGTTCTTTGCCAGAGAAGCGGAGCGAAAAGCGGCGGTTGCGGGCTTTGCTGGCGACAGCCTGGAGCGAACGCTTGGTATCTACGCCTCGTGCCTCGAGTAACTCCGCAATGCAGAGATGACCTCGGGTCCGGGCGATCTCGTAGGGCGTCGCAAAGCGGGCTCCGGAGTGGACGTCCGCGCCGGCGTCCAGCAGCAGGGTCACGAGATCCACATCTCCGTGCGCCGCCGCATGGCCCAACGGTGTCCGCCCGTTGATGTCGCGCACGTTCGGATCGGCGCCTTCTGCCAGCAGAACTCGGACACGATCCACATCTCGGTTCTGCACGGCTTCGAGCAGCAAATCGTCCATTGCGTCCTCCACGATGGCCATCGCGGTCTACCGCCTTGCGGCAAGCCTCCGCCACCTTCCAGCCAGGCAGGGACAGAGGCTCTGCCCTACGGGAGCGCGGTACATCCCGTAGGGCGGCTTCCCCACGTCTGCATCCCCCCGGCCATGAACTGAACCCTGAACCCTAGACCCTATCCCCTGAACCCTGCCCCTACAGCATCTGCCGGTACTTCAGCTCCAGATACTGGTTTACGACGCTCACGGAGAGGTCCTGGGGGGCGGAGTCGAGGATGACGGCGCCGAGCTTCTGGAGGCTTTCCAGCACGCGCCGCCGCTCGCCCAGCAGGTCGAGGGCCACGGTCCGCTCGTACATCTGGGCGGCCGTCTCGCAGGGGCGGCGGGAGGCGTCCACCACCTGGTGGTCCTGGAGGGTGACGCACAGCGGCAGGTGGACGGGCCGGAGCAGCCGCATGTAGGTGACCAGCTCGGCGGAGGTGTCCTCGTCCACCAGATCGGTGAAGAAGACGACGAGGGAGCGGCGCTTGCACCGGATGGCGATCTGCTCCAGGGCGGCGCGGTAGTCCACGTGGCAGAGGCGGGCCTCCACGCCGTACAGCAGCTCCGTGCAAAGCTTGAACTGCGCGTGGCTCTTTCCCAGCGGCAAGTAGGCGTCCACGTCATCCGAGACGATCATCAGGCCGACGCGGTCGCCGCCTTTCAGCGCCACGTGCGCCAGCATCAGCGCGGCGTTGATGGCGTAGTCCAGCTTCGAGAGCTGCCCCACCCGCCCGGCCATCATCCGGCCCGCGTCCACCACGATGAAGACGTTCTGGCTGCGCTCTACCTCATAGACGCGGCTCATCGGCCGGTGGCGGCGCGCCGTCGCCTTCCAGTCGATCTGCCGGTACTCGTCGTCCGGCGTGTAGTCGCGGATGCGCTCGAACTCCGTCCCCCGGCCTGTGAGGCGGGAGCGGCGGATGCCCAGCTCCGTCAGCCGGCTGCGGCGGGCCATTGTCTCGTACTTGGTCACCTCCCGCATGTCGGGATAGACGCGCACCTCTTGCGGCGCGGCCACCTGCATCTGCCGGACCGCCAGGCCGGGCGGCTGCTCCAGGCGGGCGTACAGGTCTCCGAATTGGAAGCGGCCCCGCGAGTTCGGCGTCACCCGGTAGGTGAGGCGGAGGTCTTCGTTGGGCCGCACCACGCCGTCCAGCGGCAGCCCCTCCACCTCCCAACCGGCGGGCGGCGTATCCGTGAGGGAAAACCGCAGCGGGAAGGGGCTGTAGTTGCGGACCTCCAGCGTCACGGTTTCCGGCTCGCCGAGCGACACGCGGCCGGCCACCTGGCGCGAGATCCGGAGTTGGTCCGGCCGCACGCCCAGCAGGTAGTTCCCCGCCATCAGCGCGGCGCAGACGCCCAGGTAGACGAGCGCCGCCAGGAAGAACACCGGCGAGAACACCGCCAGCAGCGCGGGGATCAGCCCCAGCGAGGCGAGTAGGAGGAACCGCTTACTCGGCAGCAATCGAAGGCCTCCTACCCATCGGAAACAGAGTTCGCAATTCCATGCGTCCGGTCGGCGCGGGAGCAACCCGCTAGCGCGGCACCGGGACGCGCTGGAGGATCGAGCGGATGGCGTCGTCGGGGACGACGCCGTTCGCTTCGGCCTCCGGCTGAAGGACGATCCGGTGGCGCAGGGTGGGCAGCGCCATCGACTGGATGTCGTCCGGCGTCACGAATTCCCGGCCCGCGAAGGCGGCGGTGGCCTTGGCCGCCATCAGCAGGTGGATGCCGCCCCGGGGCCCGGCGCCCACCAGGATGTCTTCCGATTGGCGCGTCGCCGTGATCAACTCGCGGATGTACGTCACCAGCTCGCCGCGCATCACCAGGGCCTTGATAACGTCCTGGCAGCGCGCCACGTCGCTCGCCGTCATCACAGAGGCGATGGAGGACTGCTCCACGTTGTGCGGCTCCTCGCCCCGGTTGTACATCTCCAGCATTCGCTCTTCCGCCTCGGCCGCCGGATAGGTGACGATCACCTTCATCATGAAGCGGTCGAGCTGCGCCTCCGGCAGCGGATAGGTCCCCTCGTACTCGATGGGGTTCTGCGTGGCGAAGACGGTAAAGTGCCGGGAAAGCTGGTACGGCTGGCCGTCGATGGTGCAGCGCCGCTCCTGCATTGCCTCCAGCAGCGCGGCCTGTGTCTTCGCGGGGCTGCGGTTGATCTCGTCTCCCAGCAGCAGGTCGGTAAACACCGGCCCCTGCCGCAGGACGAACTGGCTGCGCTGGAAGTCGAAGACGTTCGTCCCCACCACGTCGGAGGGCATGAGGTCCGGCGTGAACTGGATGCGGCTGAACTCCAGGCTCATGGCGCGCGACAGCGCGCGGACCATCAGCGTCTTGGCGGTGCCCGGCACGCCTTCCAGGAGGGCATGGCCGCCAGTGTAGATCGCCACCAACAGGGCCTGGACCACGTCCTCCTGCCCCACCAGCACTCGGTTGAGCTGCCCGAACAGCTCGTCCGTCTTTGCCCGCACAAACTCCAGGCCATCCCCCAACCGTGTCTCCGTCGGTTCCATCAAGCTCCCCTGTCGTTGTATGGGTGAGGAAAACCGTTCACCAAAGGACACCCACACACCCCCCGAAAGTCTTCGGGGCAGGCACACACCCGCACACCCGCACACTAAATTAGCGGCGGCGGTGCAGCTCCCGGTCGAGCTGGGTCAGCCGCCCGCAGTGGTGGACCGCGTCGGCGTCGGTTAGCTCCGGGTTGTGCAGCGCGGCCTCCGCCTCAATGAGGATCTGGCGGGCCTCCACGCCGGGCCGGCCCGTCCGCATCTCGTAACGGCGCGCCACCTCGTTCAGATCCGTCATTCCATCGATCCGCAAGGCGCCGTAGAGCCGCCGGCGGAAGTCGCTGTAAATGGTGGCGAAGGCCTGCCGCGCCATCTTCGCGTTCTGATAGAGGGCCGCCACGGCCCGCACGTATTCGCCGCTGTCCCGCCGCCGGTCCGCCACCAGCGGCTCCGGCGCGCCGAAGCGGGCCCCGGTGCGCCAGAAGAGCAGCGCCGCCAGCAGCACGCCGTAGATCAGGGCCGGCGCCAGGGAGCGCTCGCGCAGGTAGGAGACCAGGCCGCGCTCCGGGTTGCGCTTGTGGTACTCGTCGAACCAGATCGCGCCCCCGGCGGGCTTCAGCCGCGCCAGGTTCATCATGAACGCCGCGTTGTCCGCCATGCCGATGCCCACGTTGCCGGCCGGAAAGACGTCGTTCACCGCCACGTACAATCCCTTCCCCGCCGCCGCCGAAACCACCTGGGGCACGGCGCGCGACCCCTCCCGCTTCACGAAGAGCGTCAGCCATTGGGCCGTCGGGATCATCTCGATGGGCGCGGGGGGCGCGGCCGTTAGCGGGTTGTTGGCGTCGCCGCCTCGCCGCCCGAACTTGAAGCCGAACTGAGTCTGCGTCTGGAGCCCGTTTACCCGGCGCGCGAGGAGGCTCGGCTGCGCCGGAACCGCCGGTGTGCCGGAGATCCCTTTCGGCTCGTCGACGATCAGTCCGACCGCCTGGAACAGGGGGTTGTCCTCCCGCGTCAGCAGCGCCACGACGTTCCCGGCGCGCACCCATTCGTGCAGGGCGCGGATCTCATGGGGCAGCAGGTCCCCCTCCTGGCCCACGGGGATGCCGCCCGCTACGGTCCGCTGCCGGGCAGGCGCCAGGAGGATCAGCAGCCCCGGCGCCTTGAGCTGCGTCAGCTCCTGGTCCCACACCTGGGGCTTGAGGCCGTTCTGTTGATAGAGGCGATAGACGGCCGCCGCGCCGCGCTCGTCCGTGCGGGTAACCGAAAACTCCGGCCCGTGGACGCCGCGCCGGCTGTCGTTGCTCCACAGGGAGTAGCCGGCCGCCAGCAGCCCGGCGATCACCGCCATCAGCCAGAGGAGCGGACCGCGGCCGGAGCCGCCCGGACGCGTGCTAGCCATGGGCGGACCCCGCCGGGGCCGGCGTTCCCAGGTCGCGCGCGCCCTGCTCGAACACCCGGTACTGGTCCTCGCCGCAGGCGCGCTCCCCGTACCATACCTCGTCGAACGTCTGGGTGAGGCGGCGCAGGGTTTTCTGCTGCTCCGCCTCGCCTCGGTACTGGCGAACGTAGACCCAGTTGGTGAACGCGCGGTTGTAATCGATGCGGCGCTCCCGGTGGAGATGCACCAGCGTGGCCAGGTAGAGCGCCCGCACCGCCTGCCGCACGTCTCCACGTCCCAGCCATTGCTGCGCGAACACTTCCCATTCGTCGACGGTGTGGTCCAGGGCGTTCTCTGTGGCGGAAGCTTCCAGCGGCGGCGCCTCCGTGGAAACGGCTCCGCGTCCGGTCCGCTCCCGCACGGGGCTCTCAACCACCGCCTTCACGATGAGAGCCAGCACGAAGAGGACCGCCACGCCGATCAGGACGTAGAACAGCGGCTCCAGGAACGCCAGGTTCGGCAGGTTCCCCTGGGGGGCGTTCGGGGTGACCTTTGGCGGCTTGAACAGGACCTTCTTCAGCCAGTCCAGGAAGCTGTCCCACCACGTCCGGCTCTGGCCCAGATTGACGTTCTTCACCAGGTTCCGCAGTTCCGGGCGCTTCGCCAGTTCCTGGAACTCTGGCTGCTGGAGAATCTGGCCCACCGTCTGCTTGGGGTCTACGTCCACCGGCATGAGCGGGGTCTTCCCGTCGCCCGCCACTCCGGCCAGCGAGCGCTCCAGGGCGTCTAGCCGCCGGAGCAGCGCGACCTTGTCCTCGCGCGTCTTCCAGCTCTGGAGGCCCTCCGGAAGCCACTCGTTCTCCACGCTGATCTGCTGCCCGCCCGGCATCTGCACCAGTTGGTTGCGCAGCTCGCCCACGGCCAGCCGGTCCACCTGCTCCGGCGCGGCGGACTGCTCCACCTGCCGCCGCAGCGATTGGACCCGCGCCAGGTAATCCTGCGCGGGCAGCGCGTGGGCCGGCGCCGCCAGCAGGCAGAGCGCCAGGATTAGCCCGAGCGGGGCGCCGGCCCGGAGCGCCCGAAGCTGCTCGAGCAGGTCGGCCCCTTCCCGGCGAATGCGGAGATCCAGATAGAGGACGGCGTCCACCGCCGTTTTCAGCGGATCGATGAGCACGAACAGCACCACCAGGAGGAAGGTGACGTAAGCCTTATTCTTCCAGTCGATGATCGGGAGGAGCGCGCTGGTGTCGATCCCGAAGATCCCGGCGGCGGTGCTCACCACGAACTGGACGAGAAGGTAGAGGTTCGCGGCGCCCAGAACCCACACGGCCGCCAGCAGCAGCCACAACCCGAACGATTTCGACCGCTGCCCCTCTGTCAGCCGCCAGCTTCGCCGCAGCGCCGCTCCGAACGGCCGCTCCTCGGCCAGCAGCGCCGGCCGCGCCGTCCACCAGCCCAACGCCGGCAGCAGTCCCGGCGCCACCAGGCACGCCCCCCCGATCCAGGCCGCGCAGAAGCTGCACAGCCCCACGAACGCCGCCCCTGCGGCATGCCGCCCCGCGCGCGGCCACGGTCGCGTGGCTTCCAGCGCTTCGCCGCGCGCGTCCGCCATCACCAGCAGCGTTACGGCGCTGCGGACGACGCTGTTGAACGCCCAGGCGGCCGCCATCCCCACGGCCCAGAGCGCCGTCCCGCTATAGAACACCTGGTTGTCCGTCCCCTCCACCAGGGAGCCCAGCCATTGGTAATAAACCATCAGCAGCAGGGCCAGCGGCAGGGTGCCGACGCTCGAATAGGCGTACAGCCGCACCCCATTCCGCCGCGTGAGCAGCACGGCGGCGTCCAGCACTTCGAGCGTGGTGAGGGGGCGAAGGTCAGACGGCATCGGGGTTGGGGGTTCGGTGAGGCGCTCCTACGGGCGGATCGTCGCCAGGAGCAGGCCCAGGGCGCCGAAGACGCCGGCCGCCAGCGCAAACGAGGCGATCAGCAGCGGGACTCCCAGCGCCACGTCGGCGGTCGGGTTGTCGCGCTTCGCCTCCTGGGCGGAGCGTCCCGCCGCGTCCAGGCACTGGCGGCAGTAGTTCATCCGGTCGATCTTAGTGGAGCATTCCACGCACACCACCGACCGGCAGCTCACGCAGATCCCCACCCCTTCCCGCTCCGGGTGGTTGTAGCACTGGAACTGGTGCGGCAGGTTATAGACGCCGAGGGTGGGCTCGCTCATGTCGATTGCGGAATGCGGATTTCGGGTTTTCGATTGGAAACGGGAGATGCAGCGTAGCCGGTGAGTGCGGAAGAGCGTCGGCCGATCCCTGTTCGGGCAGGCGGTTGAACCGGAAAGGAATCGCCAATCGCAAATTCGCAATCCCCGACAGCAGCTCTACCCGAAGGCCTTGCGGCAGGAAAGCTCGACTCCTCTGATGAACGGCCCGCCGGAACTCCGCGCAGCTGCCCCCACCCCACGCTCCAACGCGCGCTGCTTCGCGCTCGATCCAGTTATCCTAAAGTCAGTCGAGGTTGTCAGTGCAGACACAGACCCAAGAACAGTCTACCGTGACGGCGGCAAAGATGCCGGACCCCGGCGCGCTGCCGGCATGGGACGTCGGCGAGCTGCCCGCTCCCGCTCCCTTCGGCTGGCAGAACATTCTGAAAGCCATCGGTCCGGGGATCATCGTCCTCGGGGGCAGCATCGGCACCGGCGAGTGGCTGATGGGGCCGCAGGTCACCGTCCGTTTCCAGGGCAACCTGCTCTGGATCGCCACCCTGGCGATCTTCCTGCAGAGCGTGCTCAACTGCGAGGTGATCCGCTACGCCCTCGCCACCGGCGAGCCGATCTTCACCGGCTTCCTCCGCACGCGCCCCGGGCCGCGGTTCTGGTCGGTCGTCTACCTATTCTGCGACTTCGGCATCTTCTTCCCGGCGTTCGCGGGCGCGCTGGCGCAGCTCCTGGTGGCCGCGTACCTGGGCGAAGGGAACTCCGTCACCCCGGCGCATAATCCGCTCATCATGATGGTGGGGATCAGCGTCAGCCTCATCAGCTTCGTGCTCACGCTGTTCGGCGGCAAGATCTACAACACGATGCTCGCCTGCATGACCTTCAAGGTCGTGTGGGTGCTGGGCTTCCTGTTGTTCGTGGACGTGTTCCTCGTCGGTCCGGCCGTGTGGGAAAAGATCCTGAAGGGCTTCTTCCTCCCCTTCGACGCCAACGGGTTCATCATGCCCGCCAATCTGAAGCTCACCGACTGGGCCACCATCGCAGGCTTCGCGGCCTTCGCCGGCGCGGGCGGGTTGAGCAACGCCACCTTCAGCAACTACGCGCGCGAGAAGGGCTGGGGCATGGGCGCCCACGTGGGCTGCATCCCCAGCGCGGTCGGCGGCGCGGCGATGGAGCTTTCCCCCCTCGGCACCGTATTCCACCCGACACCTGAGGCGATGAGCCGCTGGAAGCAGTGGTGGAAGCACATCTACTTCGACCAATACGGGATCTGGGTGGTCGGCTGCTTCGCGGGGGTCATCCTGCCGGCGGCCATGTCGCTGGGCGTTATCCCGCCGGAAGCCATCGGCAACACGATGCAGGTGGCGTCGGTGCAGGCGCAGGGCATTGCGGATACGTTCCCGCAAAACCGGCAGCTCTTCTGGTATCTCACCCTGTTCACCGGCTTCCTCATCATCTGGTTTACGCTGCTCCAGGCGCTGGACCACACCACCCGCCGCTGGACGGACATCCTCTGGACCAGCAGCAACAAGGCCCGGGACGCGTGCGGCGACGCGGGCGTAAAGCGCATCTACTACGGCATTGCCTTCACCTACGCGCTCATCAACTGCGGCGTGTTGATCGTCAACACGTTCGTCGGCGCCACCCCGTTCGCCATCGTGCTGCTCACCGCGGTCACCCAGGGCTTCGCCACCGGCGTCTCGGCGCTCCACACCCTCTACGTCAACCGCCGCTTCCTGCCGAAGGCGCTCCACGCGCCGCTCTGGCGGGAAGCGGGTCTGGTGCTCTGCGCCCTCTTCTACTTCACCATGACCTGCCTGGCCAGCTATGGGCAGATCATGAAGAACAGCGCCCCCAAGAAGGCCGAGGCTCCCGCCGCAGTCCGGAGCGCTTCGCTGCGGTAAGAGACCGGCTGAACTCCGTTCGGGCGGTTGCGATACGCTAAGCTCGGGCTCGCAGGGGCGGGCCCGAGCTTTTTTGTGAGTGGATCGGGGAGACTTTGGAGCTATGGAGCAGACGTTTGTGATGATCAAGCCGGACGGCGTCCGGCGGTCCATCGTGGGAGAGTGCATTCGCCGCTTCGAGCAGCGCGGCCTGAAGCTGGTGCGAATGAAGATGCTCACGGCGCCCCGCGAGCTGGCGGAGAACCATTACGGCGCGCACCGCGACAAGCCGTTCTTCGCGGGCGTCGTCGAGTTCATCACGTCCGGCCCCGTCGTGGCGATGGTGTGGGAAGGCGAGAGCGCCATCGCCGCCGTCCGCCAGATCGTGGGTGCCACCCGACCGTTGGAAGCCGCCCCCGGCTCCATCCGCGCCGACTTCGCCCTCTCCGTGGGCGAGAACATCATCCACGCCAGCGACGCGCCGGAAACCGCCGCCGAAGAGATGAAGCTCTGGTTCGGCGACGAGTAACCGGTCGGATAAACACCTCCGATAAGCGCCGCCGCTTGTCGGAGGTCCTCTACGGGCGAAGCGGCCCGCTCCTGTGGAGATGACGTCGGCCTTCGAACTGGGCATCATGAGCACTGAACACAGGACATCTGAAGAGATCCGCTCGATTGGATTCAAGGCTCTGCGGGAGGCGCTTGGGGTTGAGGACGGTCTGCGCTTTCTTCGCCTCTATACGGGCAGCACCGGCGATTATACGGCGGAGCGGGACCTGATCCTCGGCGCCCCCACGCTGGAGGAGCTGGTCGAAGAAGCCCGCGAGCTGGAAGCCCGTCGTCAGCAGGCGGAGAACCCCGCCGCGGCGGACGTCCTCGTCTCCCATTCTTGAGGCTCAGCGTGCAGCGCTCCACTTCCCAATCCCTCTTCGATCGCGCCGCCCGCGTCACACCGGGCGGCGTCAACAGTCCCGTCCGCGCGTTCAAGTCGGTGGGCGGCAACCCGCTGTTCATCCAGCGCGCCCACGGCTCCCGGCTGGTCGACGTAGACGGCAACGAATACATCGACTATGTCGGCTCCTGGGGCCCGATGATCCTGGGCCACGCGCATCCGCAGGTCCTGGCGGCGGTCCATGCCGCCGTCGAGAACGGGACCAGCTACGGCGCCCCCACCGAGTTGGAAGTCCGCCTGGCGGAGAAGATCGTGGCGGCGGTTCCGTCGGTGGAGGTGGTGCGGCTGGTGAATTCCGGGACGGAAGCGGTGATGTCCGCCCTGCGCCTGGCGCGCGGCTTCACGGGCCGGGACAAGATCCTCAAGTTCGACGGCTGCTACCACGGCCACAGCGACGGCCTGCTGGCGCGGGCCGGCTCCGGCCTCGCCACGCTCGGCATCCCGGACAGTCCCGGCGTTCCAGCCGCCTTCGCCGCGCTCACGCTCAGCGTCCCGTTCAACGACCTGGAAGCGGTCGAGGCAGTGTTCCGCCAGGACGGGGACGGGATCGCGGCGGTGATCGTGGAGCCGGTGGCGGGGAACATGGGCTGCGTGCCTCCCGAGCCCGGCTTCCTGGAGGGGCTGCGGGCGGTGACGGAGCGGCACGGCGCGCTGCTTATCCTGGACGAGGTGATGACGGGCTTCCGCCTGGCTTACGGCGGCGCCCAGGCGCGGTTCGGCGTGACGCCGGACCTCACGACCCTCGGCAAGGTAGTCGGCGGCGGCTTCCCGCTGGCGGCCTACGGCGGCCGGCGCGAGATCATGGAGAAGATGGCGCCGGCCGGGCCCGTCTACCAGGCCGGCACCCTTTCCGGCAATCCCGTGGCGGTGAGCGCCGGGCTCGCCCAGTTGGAGCTGCTGGAAGACGGCGCCGTCTACGACCTCCTGGAGCAGCGCGGCGCCCAGTTAGAAGCGGGACTGCGAGAGGCGGCGCGGGAGGCCGGCGCGCCCTGCACGGTCAACCGCGTCGGCAGCATGATCACCGGCTTCTTCACCGACCAGCCGGTCCGCAATTACGAGGACGCCCGCACCAGCGACACGGCGAAGTTCGGCGCCTTCTTCCGGGCCATGCTGGACCGGGGCGTCTATCTCGCTCCCAGCCAGTTCGAGGCGGCGTTCCTCAGCGCCGCCCACACCGAAGCCGACATCCAGCAGACTGTTGACGCCGCCCGCGAGTGCCTGCAAAGTCTGTAGCCGGGATGGCGGTGGACAGCTCGACCGCGCCGCAGCCAGAGTCGAACCTCAACACAGAGCGACACAGAAGGGACAGAAGCACACAGAAAGGTAGAGCCGCAGCCGAACCGGCGGCCACACGGGGAGCGGTGGGCGGAGGGTTCGCCGCACGCAGCGGCCGTGGGGTTTTGCCGGCCCTACAAGCTTTACCGGCTACTTCGCGGGGCAAACCAAATCGGGAACCTGCCGCCGCCCCTCTTCCTTCCCCTCTGTGTGCATCTGTAAGATCTGTGTCCCTCTGTGTCGAAGCTTTTCCCGTGGCGGCGGCAGCGCCGCGCTGGATAAGATGTTTCCATCATGGCGAACTACAGGCGCATTCCGCTCCCGTTTCTCCTCACCGCTGGCGCGGCGCTGTTCCTCGGCGTAACGCGGAGTGCGGCTGGCTCCGCCCCGGGCGCGGCGGTTGCGTCTCCGTCTACGGCTCCCGTGCGGGCGGAGCTGACCGGGGCCGCGTGGATCGAGCCAGGGCAGTCGCTTCCGGCGCGGGTGGTCCTCACCAACCCGACCGGCGGCGCGCTTCCGGCGAAGCTCGAGTTCTCGGTGCAGCGCGACTCGACGCTGTTCGCGGGCATCCCTCCTGATCCCGTCCACGGCTCCGATCATGCGCTGGGCGCGCGAAGCTGGACGGAAGCCGAGGGAAAGAAGATCGAAGAGGGGTCGCTGACGGACGGCAAGGACTGGACCAACGCCAGCACCGACTACAAGACCGGCCACTTCCGCGAGGCGTTCCAGTTCGTCGATCTGGGCCGCGAGCGCCGCATTACCCACCTGGCCTACAAAGCGGGCGACGCGAACTGGGTGTGGAAAGTGGACGTAGACGCCTCCGCCGATGGTCGCGCCTACCAGCCCATCCCCTCGCTGCAGGGCGTGGACCTGCGTCAAAAATGGGGCGACCGCCCGCTGCCGGTGGCCGCTCCGGTCAATGCGCGCTACCTCCGCCTGCGCTACCACAATGACGGTAAAGGGGTGGACGTCATCCGGATGCCGTCGGCGCTTTCCATCTACGACGGCGTCGGGGATGAGAAGTGGGAGATCCCAGCCGTCGGCGAAGTCGTGGCTCGGGGCGAGCACTCGGCGGAAGTCCCGCCGCAGGGCTCCGTCACCGTTCCCCTCGCGGCGAAGAAGCCGCTGACCACCGGCGCGTACTTCGTGGCCGTGCGGATGCGGGCCGGCGGCGCGACGCAACTGCTCTATCAGCCGCTCTTCGTCTTGCCGGCGCCGATGAAGACGGTCTCCGCCGCCTCGCGCTTCGGCTTGAACTCTTCCACGGTCCAGCACGCCATCCCGCACGGGCGGCTGGGCATCGGCTGGGTGCGCTTCGAGAATATGAAGTGGCCGATGATCTCGCCGGAGCCGGGCGTCTACCGCTTCGACGGCTCGGTGGCGCCCTGGCATGTGAAGCACGACGAGATCGTCGAGGGCTACACGGCGCAGGGGATCAACTTCCTGCCCTTCCTGTTCCTGACGCCCGACTACGCCACGTCCGCCCCGAAGAGCGTCCCCTCGGGCCGGTGGTCGAGCTACCCGCCGCGCGACAACGCCCAGATGGCCGACTTCGTGTTCCAGACGGTGGCGCGCTATGGCTCCGTAAAGCATCCCCCGAGCGTTCTGAAGTCTCCGGATAAGAAGACGGGCCTGGACAAGATCCACGTCTACGAGATCTGGAACGAACCCAACCTGACGGACCCGAATTGGGGCCCGTGGGTGGGAACCAGCGCGCAGTATCTGGAGATGTTCCGCGCCGCCTCCGAAGCCGCCCACCGGGCCGATCCCAGTGTGAAGGTGACGAACGGCGGCTATGCGGGTATTGAGGTGGAGACCGTCGATGAGCTGCGCGCGCACCGCTACGTGGACGGCAAGCGCCCCCTCGATTTCGTGGACGTGCTCAACGTCCACTACTACAGCGGCCGCACGGCGCCGGAAGTCGCCACGGTAGACACCAACGTGGACCGCTCCGGCGGAACGGAAGGCAAGCGCACCTACGAGGACGACCTGCGCCGCCTGGTAGCCTGGCGCGACCAGCACAAGCCGGGGCTGCCGATCTGGCTCACGGAGACGGGGTACGACACGGGAGGCCCGTGGGGTGTCTCCGAGCAGTGGCAGGCGGCGCGGCTGCCGCGCGTGCAGATGCTGGCGCTGGCGAACGGCATTGGGAAGACCTTCGTCTACCGCGAGGCCGGCTCCACCCCCAGTCTTCACGCCTCCTCGGGTCTCTTCCGCGATGACGGCTCGGTGAAGCCCTCCTGGTTCACCTTCGCCACCCTGATCCGCGAGCTGGACGGCGTGAAGCCCGGCCTGCGCCTCCCCCACCCGAACCCAAACGTCCGTCTCTACTCCTGGACACGCGGCAAGGAGACGATCCTAACCGCCTGGACGGTGGATGGAACCGCCGATCTGAACCTGGCGCTAGGGTCGTACACCGTCACGGACGCCTTCGGACACCGGCGGCAGAGCTCGGCGCGCAGCCTGCCGCTCGGCATCTTCCCCACCTACATCCGGGGCGTCTCGAACATGGCGACTCTCGATGCGCTGGCGGTAAAAGGCCGGCAAATGGAGGCGCAGCGGCTACAGGACCTCGCGCGGCGCGCTAAGCTACGGGCGTACCTCTTCGACTTCGGCAGCAAGAACAAGCCGGCCAGCGTGGAGATCGGGAAGCCCCGCAGCTTTACGCCCGTCCTGGCGGCGGAGACCTATGCAGACGCCCGTGGCTACGGCTTCGCTCCGGGTCCGGCGATCCAGGACGATGCGATGGCGTGGAACCGCGATCCGCTGGACAAAGATGCGGTCCGTGTGTCGAAGGGAAACGAGTTCCGTTTCCGCGCCGCGCCGGGCCGTTACCGCCTGCGCCTGGGCGCCTCCCCCTTCACCGACGGCGAGAAGCTGACGCTGCGGGGCGCGGCGGGCGGAACCCGGACGGTGCAGGTTCCGAAGGAGGGCCCGGCCCTTGAGTTCGACGTGGAAGCCGGCGCCGAGCCGCTCTCCCTGGAGTTCGACGGATACGCCAGCCTGCGCTGGCTGATGCTCATCGAACGCTAGCGTGAAGCGCGGCTTTGCCGCCACCCAAGTCGAACAACTCAACACAGATGGACACAGACACTACAGAAGAACACAGATGAAAAGAGAGGGGGAAGTCGAGAGGCTGCGCAGGACGACTGGGAATGTGGTCGTTCCAACCCGTTTCTAGGGTGAGTAGTCCAAAGGTGCACGGTGACCGTCCGGTAGCAGCGTCTCGTCAGACCGACCGTCCTGCCTCATTCTTGGAACAAACAGAAGAAAGAACGTGATGAACGACCGACACCGCCTCCAGCTATCCCACAGGCTCACCCTTTCCGCCGCTCTCGCGGTGCTCGTCGTTGGCTCCGGCGTCTCACGGGCGGCGGACTGGCCCCAGTGGCGGGGTCCGCAGCGCGACGGGATCTCCGCCGAGAAGGGACTGCTCAAAGCCTGGCCGGCCGGCGGCCCGAAGCTGCTCTGGCAGGCCAAAGACCTCGGCTCGGGCTACTCGACGCCGGCGGTGGCCAAAGGCCGCCTCTACCTGGTGAGCAACCGGGGCGCCGACAACGAGTTCGTCCAGGCGCTCAACGCGCGCGATGGGAAGCAGGTCTGGTCCACGCGCCTTGGCAAGGTGGGGAACCCGGACCAGCAGCCCGCTTATCCGGGGTCGCGCTCCACGCCGACGGTGGACGGGTCGCTGCTCTATGCCCTCGGCTCGGACGGGGATCTTGTGTGTATGGAGACGGCCGCCGGCAAGGTGCGCTGGCGGAAGAACGTCCGCACGGAGTTCGGCGGCCAGCCGGGCGTCTGGGCCTACTCCGAGTCGCCGCTCGTCGATGGCGACGTCCTCGTCTGCACGCCGGGCGGCCGGGAAGCCACGCTGCTGGCCCTGAATAAGAAGACCGGCGACGTGATCTGGAAGTTCGCCGTGCCCGGCGGCGAGCAGGCCGCCTACGCCTCCGCCATCGTGGTGAACGCGGGCGGCGTGAAGCAGTACGTCCAGTTCCTCCAGAAGGGCGTGGTGGGCGTGGACGCCGCGACCGGCAAGTTCCTCTGGCGCTACGACCAGACCGCCCAGAACAGCCCCGCCAACATCCCCACCCCGGTCGCCCACGACGGTTTCGTCTATACGGCCACAGCCCGTGGCGGCGGGGGGCTTGTGCGGCTGAAGGCGGCGGCGGGCGGCGTGACGGCGGAGCCAGTCTACTTCGAGCGGCGGCTGCCCACCAGCATCGGCGGCGCCGTCCGCGTGGGCGACTACCTTTACGGAACCACGACCGGTGGGATGCTCTGCGTGGAGTTCGCCACCGGCCAGGTAAAGTGGCAGGAGCGCGGCATCGGCGCCGGCTCGGTCTGCTACGCGGACGGCAATCTGTACGTCCACGGGGAGAACAACCAGGTGGCGCTGGTGGAGGCGACGCCGGAGGCGTATCGCGAGAAGGGCCGCTTCACGCCGCCCGACCAGCCCGACCGGGGGAAGTCGCAGGCCTGGGCGTACCCCGTGGTCGCAAACGGCCGGCTCTACATCCACGACTCCGGCTCGCTCTGGTGCTACGACGTGAAAACGCAAGCGCCGTAACGATGGAGAGGATGGCCGGCGCGGGACCACCCGCGCCAGCCGTCGGCTACTACACCAGTTCGGGGATCGCCGTTCCTTCCGTCAGGATCGGCATGGGCCGCCCCTGGAGATCCGGGAACTCCATACTGGGGTTGATGCCCAGCACGTGGCACATCGTCGCCAGCACGTCCGTCGGCTTGTAGGGCCGCGCGGCGGGATACTCGCCTTTGGCGTCCGAGGCGCCCACCACCTGGCCCATGCGGAGCCCGCCGCCCGCCATCATCACGGACATCACGTCGCCCCAGTGATCGCGGCCGGGCTTTCCGGTCTGCCCGGGAACGCCCGTGGTGTTCAGCTTCGGCGTGCGGCCGAACTCGCCCATCACCACTACCAGCGTGGTGTCCAGCATCCCCCGCTCGTCCAGATCTCGCACCAGAGAGCCCACGGCTCGATCCATGGCCAGCGCCGGATCTTTCACCACGACGGCGATGTTGTCGTGCATGTCCCAGCCGTCCATGTTCACGGTGACGAAGGTGACGCCGTGCTCCACCAGCCGCCGCGCCAGCAGGCAGTAGCGAGACCAGCGGTGGTCGCCGTAGCGCTCCGCCGTCTTCTCGGGTTCGGCGTCCAGATCGAAGGCTTGTCGCACGTCCGCGCTCAGCAGCGTGTGCAGCGCCAGTTGAGTGTAGTGGTCCGTCGCCTGGATGCCGGGCTCGTGCTCGAACGTGCGCCGCATGCCGTCTACCTTCTCCAGTAGACCGCGGCGCTTCTCCAGGCGCCCCTGGTTCGCCGATTGGCGGAAGAGTGTGGGCGTGCCGATCCGCTTGCCGCCGGAGGTGTCGTCGGCGACGAAGGGGTGGTGCTGCGCGCCCAGCCAGGACGCGCCGTGGTAACCCGGCGCCACGCCGACCGAGTGGAGGTTGGACAGACCGACGTAGGGCGGCAGGCCCGGCCGGTTGGCGCCGCGCGCCCGCGCCACATAGCTGCCAATGCCGGGAGCGCGCGGCGTGGTGTCCGCGCCGGTGGCGCCCCATCGTCCGGTAAGCATCATGTGCGCCCCGGCGAAGTGGTCGCCGTGCCCGTGGTGGACGGAGCGCAGGAAAGCCATGCGGTGCGCCATCTTCGCCTGCTCGGGCATCAGCTCGCAGAGCTGGATGCCGCTGACGCTGGTGTCGATAGGCTTATAGGCGCCGCGGTACTCGGCGGGCGCTTCCGGCTTCGGATCGTACGTCTCATGCTGCGGCGGACCGCCGTCCAGCCACACCACGATGCATGCCGTCTTCTTCTTCGGGACGGCGGGGGCGGCCTGGGCCGCCTGGAGACGGAGGAAGTCCGCCATCGACAGCCCCGCCAGCCCGAGGAATCCGGCTTGCAGGAAGCTCCGGCGCTTCATCCCGGCGCAGTTGATGGTGAGGTCTGGTCCTTCCAGGCGCAGCATTCGTATTCTCCAGGCGGGAGCGCGGCGGCTCCGTTGCTCTGAAGGTTGGGAGTGCGCTTGCCCGCTGGAGTTGCACCATTCTCCATGCAAATAAAGAGCGGCCGAAGGCGCCTCGCGCCTCCGACCGCTCTTTGCTCAACTCTCCGGAACCGGCGTTGGCCGGCCGGACTACGCCGCCATCGCCAGCGTGTCGTCCAGCTTCTTCCGAAGCTCCTTGAAGATGCCCTTCTCCCGGGTGTAGACGCCCTGGCGGCTAATCCCCAGGTCGCGGGCGATGTCCTGGACGCTGTCGTCCTCGATGTAGTGCCGCATCAGCAGTCGTCGCTGGTCATTGTCCAGCTCCGCCAGCGCCGACTCCAGCGCCACCGCTCGCTCCGTATCCAGGAACGACCGCTCCACGTCTTCGTCCGCCGGCAGCCGGTCCACGAACCGCTCATCGCCGTCCTTCTGGCCGGAGATCAGCTCGTCCAGGCTCAGCGTCACCTGCTCCCGCTCCGGGCGCCACTCGCGGTTCACCCCGCGGATGATCATCCGCTCGATGGCGCGGCAGGCCAGGGTCGAGAAGGAAGCGCTGCGGGCCGGGTCCCAGGCGCGGGCTGCATTCACCAGCCCCATCATCCCCCAGGAAACCAGGTCGTCGCGCTCCATCGTGCCGACGTAGAACCGCTTCAGATAGCGGTTTACCATATATTCAACTAACCGGCTGTTCTCTTCCACCAGCCGGGCTACTTCCTGATCGTTGCGCATTGCCGTAGCCATCGCGCCTCTCCTCCTCCGGCCTCTCCGCGTTCCTTGCGCCGTCTCTCGCGCTCCTAATGACAACGTGATTATACCGGAAGCAGTGTATTTTGTAAAGCGTGTCAGAATAGATCGCGGAAGCTTTTTGCGCCTGATTGCTGAACGCCTGTATAGGGCGATAAGATAGTAGACGGAGGTTCCGCCATGATGTCACCCGAGAAACCCGTGAAAGCCGCGCAGATCCATTGCCCCGTGGCGGCGACGATGGAGCTGCTGAACGGCAAGTGGACGCTGCACATCCTGCGGGAGTTGATGGACGGCCGCAAGCGCTTCAACGAGCTGAGCCGCGCGGTCGGCGCCGTCAGCTCGCGAACGCTGTGCTGCCGGCTGCGCGCCCTGGAGGAGCAGGGCATCCTGGTCCGCGAGATCAAGCACACCATCCCGCCGTGGGTGGAGTACGAGCTTACCGAAAAGGGCCGGTCGCTGAACGCCGTCATCGACAGCATCGTCGCCTGGGGCAGCGAGCACATGCAGGAGCAGGTCGCCGCCTGCGAGGCGCAGCACGCCGTCGGCAGCGCGTGCAGCCTCGACGCCGAGGCGCCGCTCGCCCGGTGATCGCGGGGTTCCTCCGACGCCCGACTTTGTAACGCTCGCCCAGGAACCCGTAACCGGCTCGCCTTCTCCGTGTCCAAGCCCAAACCAAGCTTGCTACGGGAAGGATGCGCCACGATGATCACACTTGCCGGCCGGAGCCATCGGCTCTGCAACGGCCTCACCCGCCGGGACACCCTTCGGATCGGAGCCACGGGGATCGCGGGCTTCGCCTTACAGGATCTCCTCCGCCTGCGGGCGGAAGCCGCCCCGACGCGCGGCAAGGCCACGTCGATCATCATGATCCACCTGGGCGGCGGCCCCCCGCAGCTCGACACCTACGATCCGAAGCCGGACGCGCCGGTGGAAGTGCGCGGCGAGTTCAAGGCCATCCCCACCAAGGTGGACGGCATCCAGATTGGCGAGCTGTTCCCGCTCCAGGCGGCGATGATGGACCGCCTCGCCCTGGTTCGCTCCATCGCCCGCGTGGTGCCGGAGGAGCACGCGTCGTCGCACCTGGTGACCGGTTACACGAACACGGAGCGGCGCGCGCAGGGCGACCGTCCCTCTATCGGCTCCGTCCTCGCGAAGCTCCGCTCCCGGCCCGACGCGCTGGTCGCTCCCTATGTCAGCCTTCGGGGCCTGAACGGAGAGACGGGCCTCAGCGCGGCCTACCTGGGCGGCGCCTACGAGCCTCTCGCTTCCGACGGTCCCGGCCGCGACGACCTCAAGCTGCGGATGAACGCCGCCCGGCTCGCCAGCCGCCGCCGGATGTTGGGGAAGGTGGACGCCTTCCGGCAGGTGGTGGAGGCCCGCGCCGTCACCGCGCAGGACGCCTTCACGCAGCGCGCCCTAGAGATCGTTAGCTCCAGCGCCACCTACCAGGCCCTCGACGTTTCCAAAGAAACGGAAGAAACCCGGAAGCGCTACAGCGACGACAACTTCCTGCGCGCCCGCCGTCTCATCGAGGCGGGCGCCCTCAGCGTCGCGCTGGAAGTGGGCGGCTGGGACACCCACAGCGACAACTTCGGTCAGCTCCGCAAGATCATGCCGCCGCTGGATAAGGCGCTCACCGCCCTGCTGACGGACCTGAAAGACCGCGGCCTCGACCAGCAGACGCTGGTGGTGATGTGGGGCGAGTTCGGACGGACGCCGCGCGTGAACGGCACGGCCGGCCGCGACCACTGGCCCAACGTGATGTCGGCGATGGTGGCCGGCGGCGGCCTGAAGATGGGTCAGGCCGTGGGCGAGACGGACGCCACCGCCTCCGAGCCGAAGGAGCGACCGCTCCACGTCCGCCACGTGGTCGCCACGCTCTACCACGCGCTGGGCATCGACCCCTCCATGACCTTCATCGATCAGCAGGCTCGCCCGGTGCCGCTCATCCACGACGCGGAGCCGATCAAAGAGCTAACCGGATAAGAGGGGGGTCGGGGGTAGGGTGTCGGGTGTCGCGGAACCACACCGCGCAGCCCCTGCGCTTTTGCTCCCGAATTCCGACCCCCGACACCCTGACGCAGAGAAGCCGCCCCAACCGAAAGGTCGGGGC
>Ga0216301_1000083_pt1 | contig 24699 bp, 24 predicted proteins | sample 4hB_Boncat_minus_FD_156203 | JGI IMG/M metagenome (GOLD analysis project Ga0216301, IMG submission 156203) | Terrestrial sediment cell enrichment communities for BONCAT metagenomics from Utah, United States - 4hB_Boncat_minus | ecosystem: Environmental > Terrestrial > Deep subsurface > Rock...
CCTGGAGAGAATCCGCAAGAAATCGAGAGGCACTACTCATGCCCCGGCTTCTAATCTTCCTAGAAGCGGTATCCCCGCTCAAGTTCAAGTCCCAGACGCCGGGCACGGCCCAAGAGCTCGCCTCTCGGGAACATCCATCGTTTTGACGACGGACGGTCTGCTTGGGCGAAGTAGGGATAACTGAGGGCTTCTTTCGCGGCGCGGCGGTCAGCTTCGGTCACGGTGAACAGCCGGTCCGATTGCACCTGCAGGCGGAAGCCTATCACCATCAGGAGCACGAACGACAGCAATCCTAATGACACCGGCAGCAGATACCACGCCGAGGGCACCTTCCACCGCTCGAAAAGCCCGGTCAACAAAAGCGCAGAGGACGAGATCGCGAAGAACGTCGGCAACCCAAAGTAGAGGAATTTGACCGCCGCGCGGGCATCCGTCTTGACGCTCCAATCGAGTGCTTCTGGGGAGAAGTCGTCAAGGACCCTCTTCGACACCACCACGTTAAGACCGAGTGCCATCGGTCGGGGGAAGGCCGCCGACGGCCCCGAACTCCAGAAACTGAGCCGGCAGTGCGACAAACCGACGGAGCGTAGGGCCTGTCTCAACTCCGTCCCCGCCGGTTCGGGGACTGGGTCGAACTTAGGGGGCGCCCCCTTGGCCCGAGCCATGAGGTTCATCATCCCTAGCGTGATCAGCGGCGCTAAAAGAGGAACGACAAACTCGCCCACCGACAGGGATTTGCCCGAGATCAAGTGGTACGCGATGAAGACGCCGATCACGACTGGGACTGCGAGGATCAAAGGCCAAAGGCGGGCCCACGATCTTGCCCCACCACCGTTACTTGCCTCCACGATCACAGGATAACCGCCTCACCCGAGGTGGAACAGACTTTTGTCAGTAAACGGCGAAGCGCCCCACCCCCATTCGCGCCCGTGAGATCGGCCACCGAAGGGCCGTACAACTCCCTCGTGCGCCCTGATCCGTCCGGACGCCGCCATTCCTCGCTAGGTCTGTAAAGCTGATCTGGCGATCACCGTCGGTCTCGAGGACCCGCTGGGAATTGGATCAGCCTGAGCAGGCTAAGTGGTGCCTCGCCCCATTCCAAAGAGACTGCCGTACAATGTCCCTAAGATGCGGCGCTTGCTGATGGTCTTGCCGCTCGTCTTTACCGGCGGGTGTGGTCCCCCCCGGGAGGAGCCGTGGATACCGAGCGGCAGGACGCCCAAAGCAGCCAAGGCTGCCCCGGCCCCGGCGGAAGGGCCACCCCTGTTCCCGGTGACCATTAACGGCAAGGGCGGCTACATCGACCACAGGGGCAAGCTCGTGGTCCCGCCCAAGTACGGGCGCGCCGAGCCGTTCTCCGAAGGACTGGCCTTGGTGGAAGCCGAAGGGACGCCAAGAAGCAGGATTGGGTTCATCGACCGGAAGGGCCGGGAGATCGTTCCGCTCCAGGACATCGAGCTCACCCAAGAGCGTTTCTCGGACGGCCTGATCGCCTTTGCCGACGGCAACCGGGTCGGATTCATGGACCGCAGGGGGCGTGTCGCCATCCCGCCCCGCTTTTACTTTCCGCCTGTGGGAGATGGCGAGTGCGGGTGTTCCCACGAGGGTGGGCCTGCCGAACCCTTCTCAGAGGGCCGGGCGTTCGTCCACGAGGGCCGTCGAAGCTATTTCATCGATCGAACAGGAAACCAAGCCTTTCCCGGCGAGTTCGACGAGACTCGGGGCGGCTTCAAAGATGGGATGGCCGCCGTCAAGGTGAACGGCAAGTGGGGCCTGATCGACCGTTCGGGTAACTGGATGATCAAGCCACGGTACCAGTCCGTAGGGCGCACCAGCGAAGGCCTTTGGCCGGTGTGCCATGACGAAAAATCAAGGGAATGGATGTACGTGGACAGGTCCGGACAGCAGGCGGTAAAGGGCACCTTTAGCTACGCCGGTGAGTTCTCGGGTGGACTGGCGTTCGTAGAGTTGCTGCCGGAGGGAGCCTGGAGTGAGATCCGCACCGCCCTCGTCGATCGGTCCGGCTACGTTCGGCGACTGGATCCCTCGATCGTTGACGAAAAGCCTTTTCGAGAGGGTCTGGCCCGGGTGGGCTACGACGAGACCGTTAACCGAAAAGGAGGCTCGGCATCATCACCCCCGTCCCCCTTCGCTCCCGTGTTCCTCGATCGCAACGGAGCCGTGGCCATTCGTTTGCGGAAGGCTGAACAGCTTAGCGGTCCCAACGGGCTGATGGTCGACGATTTCTTTCATGGCCTAGCTCACGTGTGGAGCAAGGACACCGGAGAGACCATCGGTTACATTGACCCGCGGGGCGAGTTCGTATGGTCCCGACCCGGGATGGATCCGCCGAGGGACCAACCTCGCCAGGATCGGAATGCCAGGAACGCTTCTGGCGTTTCCGATCCACGGAGTTAGGCCGGGAGTACGCGCTAGGCTGTGGCCGGCGGAACGATCCTCCTGAGGCACAGTCGGATCAAGGCGAGGTGGACCATGCCCAGGAAGCTCTCGGCGAGCTTGTCGCTCCGGGTCGCGACGGCCCGCATCTCCTTGAGCCACCCGACCTGCCGCTCCACGGCGTTGCGCCTGCGGTAGGCCTCGGCGTCGAAGGCGGGCGGCTCGGCCGTGCGGCCGAGTCCGTCCCGGCAATGCGGGACGACGGGCTCGACGCCGCACTACTCCAGCCAGCCTCGGATGCGCGGCGCGCCGTAGGCTCGGTCGCCTGAGAGCCGCTCGGGTAGGCGGCCCGCCTCGCTCGCGGCGGCCGTCGTCGCGCGGACGCTGGTCGAGTCCACGAGCCACGTGGAGTGGTCGAGGTCCCCGTCGTGCGCCAAGCGGAGCCTGAGCGCGCGCAGGATCTCGCCGAACTAGCCCGCCCTGCTCCAGCGGCGAAAGCGGGAGTAGACCGTCCCCAATGGGCCGTACCGCTTAGGGAGGTCGCGCCACGCCGCCCCGGAGCACAGGTTCCAGAACACGCCGTTCAGGATCGTGCGAGGGTCGCGGAACCTCTGGCCGTCCCACGACGAGATGAACGACCTTTCGTCAAACACGGACTTAGCCCGGGGGAACGAAGTCGAGGTGGACATCTTGGTGAGCGGAACGCGGCTGTTCCGCTCGGACAAGGCGACCCTGCAGACCTTAAAAAAACGAGCGCTCTAGTTGATAGAATCCCCTCATGCCAGCACGGAAGAAGACGTGGACGGAAAAGATGCAGGGGCGGGCCGAGCCTGAGATCGCGCCGAGCGTGCGCAAGATCGGTGCCTTCCCGCCCGGCTCGCTGATGCTGATCCCAACCCCGGCCCAGGTAAAGGACTACATCGACCGGATCCCCCACGGCGAGACCCGCACCATTCCAGAAATGCGCGACCAGCTGGCGAAGGAGAACGGGGCCGAGCTCACCTGCCCGATGGTCGCCAGCATCTTCACCCGGATCGTCAGCGAGGCCGCACTGGAAGCCCCATCGAAAGGCACTCCCTTCTGGCGTCTCGTCGATCCCGCCTCCCCCCTCGCGCAAAAACTGTCCTGCGGCCCCGAGTACGTTCGCGCAATGCGACAGGCCGAGGCTTCCTTAGGGACGATTACCTCACCTCTGTGATACTGTGGTGACGTGATTAGTGTCCGCTTCGGGATTGCCCATCTGGCTCTGTTGTTTCTCCTGTTCCTGCTGTTCGGTTGCGGGGGCGGTGGTAGTGGGGGAGAGACGGCACCCACCACGACTCCCGTTCGATACCGCATCAGTTGGGAAGCCCGATCGAAAGCCATCGATGCTCCCTCATCAGCTTTGTCGGCGACGTTGACACTTACGGGTGCCAATCCGGGTGGTGGCGACTTCGTCTCCGCCGTGAACCGCCGCGAGGCCCCCGCCGCCTACACGGAGGAGTACGTTTCGACAGTACCGGCCCGTGTCGGTACGTTCCCCATGACCGTCGCCTTCCACGCGGACGCCAACGGTTCCGGTAGGGTCGTCCGGCTCGCCAAGTCGACGGTCACGATTGCCGCCGACGGTTCGGGAATCGGTAGCTTGTCGGTGTCGAACGCGGTTCACGCGGTGACCGTGGCTCCCGGGCAGATCCTAACGATCGGCCAGTCGCTCCAATTGACCTACTCGGCCACCGACGCCCAAGGGAACGCGGTTGCCGTCACCCCTGGCTCCGAAACGTGGTCGCTCGTGGACGGGGCTGCGGTCATCTCGCTTTCGCCCGATGGAATCGCAACGGCCCTCGCACCAGGCCGGGCCACCGTTCGGGTCACCCTCGACGGCGTAGTGAGTGCCAATACTTCCGTGATCGTGGCCGATCCGGCCGCCTTCGAAAATCCGGGCTTCGAGCTGCCCGCCTACACCCCCGGACAGTGGAAGCAGGGTGCAGACGTGATCGGTTCCTCCTGGACCGGCGACCACGCCCACGGGATCGCAAACGGCCACGGAGCTTGGGGAACGGCCGCCCACTCGGGTGCCCAGTACGCCTATCTGCAGGCGAGCCCGTACCAGTCCAGCATGGGATCGAAAGAGCAGACCGTGAGAAATCTGACGGTGGGCAACACCTACAGAGTCCGGTTCTGGATCGCTCGGCGCAATGGAACCCATGGAGGAAACGCCGGGGCACCCATCAGCCTGTTCGCGGACGGGGTCCTTATCGCGGGTCCGGTAAGCCCACCTGGAGACGGCTCGTGGATGGAAGTGAATTCGTCCACGTTCACCGCTGCACGCGCCGATTACCACTTCAGGTTCAAAGTGAGCGCCGCCGGAAACATCTCAGACGCGGCAACCCTCCTGGACGACGTGCAGTTGGTGGCCGTCCCGTAGCCACTGAGCTCAATGAGTGGACAAGGCGGTGCTTCCGCTTTGTCCACCTTAAACACCACCGGCTGTGATAGATTGCTCCTGGAATGGACGCGAAGCGCGGGACGGCTAGTCGACGACAGGTACTGAAGGGGATCGCTTTCTCGAGCGCCGGGGTTATGCTGGGACCCGTCATGGCGATCACGGAAGGAAGAGGAACGGCGAAGGGGCTACCCCGGAGCGCACCGGGAGCGGTTGGCGTCGGCCCGGAGGCGGTCGCCGCGTTCATCGACGAGGTGAACAAGACCGTCGGCGGGCTCCACTCGATGATGCTGCTCCGCCACGGGAAGGTCGCCGCCGAGGCGTGGTGGGCTCCCTACGAGCCGACCACGCCCCACATGCTCTACAGCCTCAGCAAGAGCTTTACCTCCACCGCCGTTGGCCTCGCCGTCGCGGAGGGCCGCCTGAGCGTGGAGGACAAGGTGGTCTCCTTCTTCCCCGACAAGCTGCCCGCCAAGGTGAGCGAGAACCTCGCCGCGATGCGGGTGAAGGATCTCCTCACCATGAGCACCGGCCACGAGAAGGAGCCTTGGCCAAGTTCCTTCGACTGGGTCAAAGACTTCCTGGCCGCAAAGGTGGACCACAAGCCGGGGACCCACTTCCTCTACAACACCGCCGCCACCCACATCCTTTCCGCGATCGTCCAGAAGGTCACAGGCCAGCGCCTGACCGACTACCTCACCCCCCGCCTCTACCAGCCCCTGGGAATCGAGGGCGCGGTCTGGGACCGCTCCCCCGCCGGCATCGACATCGGCGGTTACGGCCTGAAGGTGAAGACGGAGGACATCGCCAAGTTCGGCCAGCTCTACCTGCAAAAGGGCCAGTGGAACGGCCGCCAGATCATCCCGGCGAGCTGGGTCGAGGACGCTACCAAGGCCCAGGTCTCCAACGGCGACCCTAGTCAGGCCAACGACTGGTCCCAAGGCTACGGCTACCAGTTCTGGCGCGCCCAGCACGGCAACTACCGGGGCGACGGCGCGTTCGGCCAGTACTGCGTGGTGATGCCCGCTCACGACGCGGTCCTCGCCATCACCAGCGGCGTCGGGGACATGGGAGCGGTCCTGAAGGCCGCTTGGACCCACCTGCTGCCCGGGATGAAGGACGGGGTTTCTTCGGCGGGCGAGGCCGCGCTGAAGGAGAAGCTGGCTTCGCAGATCGTGCCGCCCCCACCGGGTGCCGCGACCTCCCCCGTCGCCGCCCAGGTCAGCGGAAAGGACTACCGGCTCGAGGACAACAAAGAAGGGATCGCGTCGGTGAAGCTGACCTTCCAGGGGGACCGGTTCACCCTGGAGACCGCGCGCGGATCCGACACCACCCGCCTCACCGGCGGCACCAAGGCCTGGGTGCGGGGAGAGATCCGGGAAAACAAGGAGACGCGGCCGATCGCGGTGCGGGGGGCCTGGGCGAACGAGCGCGAACTCCAGGTGATCATGGCCTACCTCGATTCACCCCACGCCCGCCTCGAGACGTACAAGTTCGACGGAGACAAGCTGACGGTGGATGAGCGGAAGATGAACGTCTCGTTCGGACCCTCGGAAAGACCGGTACTGCGCGGGACCCGAGCCCAGCGTTAGAACACGCGGTTGTGGGGTCGGTGTTCCACCGACCCTCGGGCGTAGCCCGAGCCTCTCCACTTGTGGCTCGCTCTCCGGTTGGGAGAGGACGGTGATCCAAAACAGGCCCGTAGAGGCCCTACAAGCCTTGCGGACGCCTGTCGACCCGTTCAGCCGTGTTCCGGCAGAAGCACTGTTTTGCTCGGGCTTTGCCCGAGGGTCGGTGGAACACCGACCCCACAACCGGGAAAGGCCTGCCCTAAGCTTTTCTCGCGGCGGGCAGCCACTCTCTCGCCAGGCCGTCCAGCCGGGCGAAGCTTTGGCGAAGGCGGGGCGTTTCCAGGGGCCCGACGTCGAACAGCGAGTTTAGTTCGGCTCCGAGGCCCTGGATGCCGAGGAGAACGCGGAGGTGGCGGTCGACGCGCTTGAGGTAGTCGATGGGATAGACGCGGCGGGCGCAGAAGAGGCCGGCGACGAAGGTCTGCACGCCTTGGTAAAGGCGTTCCACCGCCTCCAGCCCCTCTCCGCGGTCGCAGGCCCGGCGGGCTTGAACGCCGTGATTGAGCGTCAACTCGGCCCAGCGGCGCTCGCGAGTTACGGCCAGCTCCTCGTCGTAATAGGGCAGCCACGGAGCGCGGACCTCCGACACGTAGCCTTGGCGCTCGAACAGAGGGAGGGTGTGGACCACCACGTTGCCGACCTCCTTCTCGAACGCGTCCACGTCGCACCAGCCCATCGGACCGGGTTCGAAGCGGCCGTCGGTAACGTCGTAATCCACCCACAAGCCCTCCCCGTCGTGGCGGTCGTGGATCGCCTGCAGCTTTGCCCGCAACGCCTCGTGGTGCTCCCGGCGGGCGTAGACGGCGACGTCCAGGTCCGACCGCGCGTCGCCGTACCCTTGGGCGAGCGAGCAGGTGAGGGCAAAGCCGAGGGTGCGCCCGTCGGAAGTGATCTCTTCGTAGATCCGCTCCGCCGCGTCGCGTTGTTTGGCGGACGGAAAGCTGACGGCGTCAAGGGAAGTGAGCGGCATGGACGAAGCTACAATCTGGCACATGGAAGCGCAACCGACGCCGCAGCACCAGTGGCTCAAGAAGCTCATCGGCCAATGGACCTACGAGAACGAGTCCGAGATGGGCGGGGAAACCTACCGCGTCACCGGCACGGAAACCGTCCGCGCGCTGGGCGACCTATGGATCTTGGCGGAGGGGCAGGGCGACATGCCCGACGGCGGATCGATGCATTCCTTGATCACGTTGGGCTTCGACCCTGCAAAGGGCCGCTTCGTGGGCACGTTCGTCGCCTCCATGATGGCGATGATCTGGCCGTACGAAGGCGACCTCGACGGCAACACCCTGACCCTGGAAGCAGAGGGCCCCTCGTTCTCCGGAGACGGCAGCATTGCCAAGTACCGGGACGTGATCGAGTTCCTCACCGACGACCATCGGACGTTTTCCTCCAGCGTGCTCCTGCCCGACGGGACCCGGCAAACGTTTATGAAAGCGCACTACCGCCGCACAGGTTAGCCGCTAGCGAGGTGCCTTGGGACGCGAGGCGGCTCGCCGGATGCGCCAAGCGACTACCCCGAGACCCATTCCGATAGCGGGGAGGAACATCAACTCTGCGGAGGCGGCCAGCGTCGGTTCGCCGACGAATACCACGTCCTCCGTCCCGTTGCGCGGGTTCGAGTGGTCCTCGAAGACAGTGAGGTGCGTTGCCGGGGCAGGGATGCCCCCGAGGACGGACCGCACCTCGGCCTGCTCGTCCGCATCTAGCTTTCCCGACCATCCTTTCTGCTCCACCCATTTCTGGCCGCCCAAGAGGCCGTCAAAGGTCGAGTCGCTCAGCAGGTAGACCTGCAGCATCCTGCTCGGGGCACCCGTGGTGGCCTGACGAGGTTCCCGGTAAGGGTAGATCGGGGCATCCGTCGCAAAACTCATTCTTACCGGCTTCAGGTTCGCTCGACCGCCCCCGCCGCTGGCGATCTTAAAGGCGGTGATCGCCCATCCTTTTCGCACGTACGGGGCTAGCCACTCCTTGGTGGTCTGGGTTACCGGATACTCGTTCTTCTTCAGCCAAGCCTCGGCGGCCCCCGCGTCGGTAGCTTTCAGAACCGTAGCGTCGTATCCCGCTACCGCTTGCCTGTGGACCACCTCGACGTCGCCAGCTAGGCCCGCCGTACCGGCGCCGCCAGCGGTCATGGCCTCTGCCTCCTTGGCGTACCGGTCCTCCACGATCCTTTGAAGGGTGGAGAACACGGCCGGATCTGCGGCGGTCAACTGCGGAACCGTCGGCGTTGGGACCATAAAGCCGATGTCCTTTGCTTTCGTCGCGAACTCCGCCGTGCGGATAAAGTGCTCCACCTTCCGTTCGCGGTCCCACACGATCACGGCACGCTCTGAGGCGGTCGACACGGACATCCCGTGTCCGGCGACGTGGACGCACGGCAACGATACGGTAGTCGTCGCGAGCAGGCACGAGAGGACAGGGTAGCGAAGCATTACTTCCAGTGTCCACCGGAAGCCTTTGCCGCGTGAGGCGAACCTTGCAAAAATATTTTCCTCCGCGAATCCTCGCCAGCGACGAGAAGGCCCACTCCCAAAGCCTTGGACGGCGCATTACACCCCCGCCTAAAGCCTTCTTTAGTAGATGCCGACAAAGCCCTCCTTTTGGAGAAAGAGCGTGTATAATGCCTGAGAAGCGCTTCGCGAAGCGCTTCTCAGGGTGTAGCCGCAATGTCGTTCCCGGCGTTGAGGCCTCTCACCTCTTCTGCACACGCTTGCGGTAGCTCGTACGAGTGCAGGGATTCGACGGAGAACTGAAGCGGAAAAACCGCCTGACCAACGGAGATCAAACCCTTGAAGACGCCAGCCAGAGCCTTTACTCTTATCGAGCTTCTCGTCGTCATCGCGATCATCGCGATCCTCGCCGCCATCCTCTTCCCCGTGTTCGCCCAAGCGAAAACCGCGGCCAAGAAGACGGTCGCCCTGAGCAACGCCAAGCAGATCGCGACCGCGAACATGCTTTACATGGGCGACTACGACGATGCCCTTATTAAGGAATTCTTTGGATTCCCATCCGACTGTTCCAGCTGGCCGAGCACGGGTTACAGCTACTACGGCTGGCGCCACGCGATGCAGCCGTACCTGAAGAGCAACGGGCTCCTGACGGACGCCACGAACCCCTTTGCCGGCGAGTCCTACTGGGTCGACCAGTACACGGACGCCGCCGGCAAGACGTTCAAGTACTCGACCAACTTCGCGGTCAACAACGACCTCATCGGCTTTGCGAACGGCCGATGCGCCGGCCCTTGGACTCCCGAAGGGTTGTCTTCGCTCAGCCAGGTGGACGAGCCCGCCGGGACGATCATCATCATCCCCAACCGCAGCCAGCACCTCGACCTAAAGCCGACCTTCCTGAGCAAGATCGAGGGCAAACCGGGCTGGTGCATCAACAACAACTGCCCAGCGGGTGAGAACGGTCCGATTCACGCCGTTGGCAAGCAGGTCGCCTGGGTCTGGGCGGACGGACACGCCAAAGCAAAGGCGCCGCTCGCAACCCTCGACGTGAACAACCCCGATCGTGACGACTGGGGCACCAAGTACGCGATCAATCCAAGGACGAACGCCACCTACACCCAAGAGGACCGCCGGCAGATCGTGGCCGACGCTTGGGGCGAGTACAAGTAAGCACTATCGGTCGCCGGCGAACCCTCTGCCGGCGACCCGCAACCTATCATGCGCACCAGAATCCTTTTCCTCGTCGTCGCTCTCGGTTCTCTGATCGGCTGTAACTCGGGCGAAGTGCCGGTGGAGCAGGTTGCCCCCAAAGCCGAATCGGCGCAGCCTAATTCCTCGGAGGAGGCCATCAAGGCTAACCCGAACATTCCGCCCGCCGCCAAGGAAGCGCTCGGAGCGGGTAAGTAGATCTCAAGATGCCTGCCTGATCCTGCACAGAAGGATGGGGCAGGCATCCCTTGGGGGTCGCGCCGCGAGCACTCGATATGGCAGTCAGGCTTAAGGACATCGCTGATAAGCTCAACGTCTCCATCAGCACCGTCAGCTACGCACTAAACGGCGGAGCGAGGCAGGTGCCCGAAGAGGTCCGGCTGCGAGTCGAGCAAACGGCCCGCGAGCTGGGCTACCGGCCCAACCGCCTGGCTCGTTCCCTTGCCGCCGGCCGAACGATGACCCTCGGAGTCGTGCCGGTTGCAACGACGCCAGGCATGACTCTCGTGCCGTTTTTCCAGTCGTGCTTCAACGGCATCGTCAACGAGCTGGAGCACCGGCAGTACGACGTCCTCCTTTACACCCACCTGACTCAGGCATCGCCGGATCGACAGGCGGACACGCTCTTGGACGGGCGGGTCGACGGCATCATTTTTCTGGCTCCCGTCAAAGACTCGCCGATCGTGCCGCGGGTGGTCGCATCGGGTTTGCCGCACTCCGTCGTCTTCGGAACCGTCGGCGATTCCACCCCCTGCATCAATGCCGACAACGAAGGCGGGATCCGTGCGGCCGTCGAACACGTGGCGGGCCTCGGGCATCGACAGATCGCCCACATCCATGGCGATCTGTCGATGCTCGACGGCAGCCAGCGCCTCGATTCTTTCCGCGAGTCCACCGCCCGGCTCGGGATCGAGGTGAGGCCGAAGTGGATCGTGGACGGGGCCTTTACGCCTACCAAAGGCTACGAAGCCGCGCGAATGGTCTTGGCGGGCCGCGAACGCCCCTCCGCCATCGTTTGCGCCAACGATGAGATGGCGGTCGGGGTGTACCGTGCGGCCTCCGAGCTCGGTGTGCGCATTCCCGAGGATCTCAGCGTGACCGGCTTCGACGATGTCGCCGCGGCCCAGATCCTTCTTCCCAATCTCACGACCCTGGCTCAGCCAATGGAAGAGATGGGGGCCGCGGCTGCGCGCGCGGTTTTAGACTCGATCGGCGGCAAGCCGGCGGAAAGCAAACGCTTTGAGACGAAGCTGGTCGTCCGAGATTCCACCGCCGCACCACGCTGACTTCTGGGGCGGAAGGACCCGCGTTCGCCGGAGACGGGAGCACAGCCAAGGGTCGATCGTGATCGAGTTCCTCACCGACGACCGGACGTCCAGGTTGGGCGTGCGGATGCCCTACGGCACGTAGCCCACGTTTATGGTGGCGAACTACCGCTGAGCGGGTTAGTCGCTCGGCTGGGCCTTTCTTCGTGAGGCGGCGCGGCGGAAGCGCCATGCCGCGCCGACGAGTCCGATACCGACTACGGGAAGGACGTACGGAGTCGGGGAGGACGCAGGGGGTGCCGGCTCGGCTTCGAACACCACATCGTCGGTTCCGTTGCGAGGATCCGATGTGTCGTGGAAGAGGGTCAGGTGCGTCGCCTTGACGGGGATGTCTCGGAGCGCCGACCGGACCTTGGCTCGCTCCGCCGAGTTCAACTCTCCCGACCAAGTCTTCCTCCCAACCCAGGGCCCGCCCGCGAAACTTCCATTAAACGTCGAGTCGCCGACCAAGTAGAGCTCGAGCAGCCGGCCCCTCTTTTCGTTGCCTCCTTGGCGAGGTTCTCGGTAGGGGTAGATGGGGGCGTCGGTGGCGAACGTCATCCGCACGGGACTCAGCCTCATACCGATCCCAACCTCGTCGATGAGCTTGAACGCGGTGATCGTCCAGCCCTTCGTTACGTAGGGAGTGAGCCAGTCTTTGGTGGACTTGCTCACGGGGTAGCCGTTTTCTCGCAGCCACCCCTCCGCCGCCCCGGCATCGGTGGCCTTTAGGACGGTAGCGTTGTAACCGCCGACTGATTGCTGGTACACGACCTCCAGCGCCCGATGCCTCCCTTTGCCTCCTGAAAAAACGGCAAGCCCCGGCTCCTTGGCCATCCGCTCGTTGACGACCGAGCGGAGCGACTCAAAAACGGTTGGGCTGGCCGCCGCGAGCTGCGGCACCGTCGGCGTAGGGACCAAAAAGCCCACGTCCTTTGCATCCGTCACGAACTCGGCCGATCGGATAAAGTGCTGCAGCCGCCGCTTGCCGTCCCACACGATCACGGCCCGCTCAGAACCCATCGCGACAGAGCGTGTAGTTCTACCGACGTGGAGGCACGGCCAAGAAAGAACCGGTACGGCAAGAAGACAAAGGAAAGCTCGGTAGCGCAGCATCCGTCGGTCAGTGTCCATCAAAACCATGCAGGTTCAAGGACTTTCGTGCCTAGAGCTCTTCTTGCTCGCGAGATTCCTATCCGCAACGGCCCGGCTCCCGCTACTTCTTGGCACCCGGCTTCCCGTCGATGGCGGAAGAGAGGTCCTTCCTTTGCCAGACTCGCACGTAGTCGATCGTGAAGTGGTCGGGGAGCCGGGCGTCTTCGAGGGGGCTGTTGTCCCAGCCTCCCGAGGGGAGGGTGAACATGAGGATGGAAGGCACGTTCGAGATGCGTGGGCTCTCCCATCGCGCGACCTCGCGGCCGTTGTAGTAGTAGATCGCCGAGCCGGGGGTCCACAGCAGGCCGCAGGTGACGAAGCCGTCCTTGTCCGTCTGGGCGTAGATCTTGTCCGTCCCTTGCCCCTTGTGGTCCTTGCCGTACCCGTCGTAGTGCATCGCGATGTTGAAGCGGTGGGGACCCCAGCGGGTGAGGTGCTCCATGATGTCGAACTCCATCCCCCCGTTGGCGGTGTCCTGGCGCTGCCACTGCTCTCCGGCGGCGACGCCACGGTCGGGCATCATCCAAAAGGCGGGCCACAGTCCGGGGGCGGTGGGCATCTTCATCCGCGCCTCGAAGTAGCCGTACCGTTGCACCCAGAGGCCGTAGGTGTGGAGGTAGCCGGAGGCGTAAGGGGTTTCGGCCTTGGTCGGGTCGTCGTTGTTATGGCCCCGCTTCTTCTCGTACCGAAGCTTCACGACGCCGTTGCCCAGGGTCACGTTGTGCTTGGACCAGTGGCTCGGCTTGTCCCAGTAGTTCTCGCCGTACACGCTCCAGATCGAGGGGTCCAGCGTGCGGCCGTTGAACTCCTCGCCTAGCGTCTTCGTCCAGTCGCCCGGCACCGGCGGCCGCTTGCCTAGCCAAGCCGGAAGCTCGGCGAAAGTCTTCGTCGCCTGGACGCTCTCGACGACGAGGGTGCGCTCGCCTCCGTCCGTGGTCGCGGTGAACACTAACGCGGAGGCCGCGTCGCTGCTCACCTTGGTGCCACCGGCTTCCTTTCCCAGCTCGAACGGGCCACTTCCGGCAAACGGAAGGGTTATCGTCCTCGCGGCGCCGGGACGGAGCGGAACCGACTCGCCTACCCATTCCGAAGGGCCGCCGTTCGTGTCCAGACGAACCCGCGGCACGATCGGGGACGTCCCTGCGTTCCGAACCCGGACCTGGAGCCCATCGAAGGCGCGTAGGTCCCAGCGACCGATGACCGGCCTCAGCGACACCGTCTTGTCGCCGGATGCCGGCGGAAAGACGATCTTGAGCGCGGAACCGTCCAGCGAAGCCTGAGGACCCTCGGACGCGATTTGCTTCGCGGGATCGATGACGACCCCGCGGCCGATCAGGCGTCCGCCCATGGGTTGGATCCGAACGTCCTCCGGGGCGACGGGCGGCTTCTCACCGGCAGGCCCACCGGCGACCAACGACTCGATCCGAAACGACTGGGGCTCCTCGGACTTACTCGCGAACAGCAGCACCCGGACGATGGCCGAGGGCTTCAGCTTGTGCCCGGGCTTGTAGCCGAACGAGTAACCAAAGATGGTCTTCAACGTGCCGGCCTGGCCCGGCGGGAGCGAGATCGATTCGGTGTTCGAGGGGCTTTCCCGCCAGTCGCCCGAGTCGTCGACTCGCAGCGAGAGGTAGAGCGGCTTGGTCCCCATGTTCACCACCTTTGCCTCGACGTGGCCGTAGCTGGACAGATCCCAGGCTGAAGTCGGCGGCGTGATGGTGACGCCGGGATAGTCGTCCTTGCCCGGTTGGATCTTCACCACGATGCCAGGCGCGGCCGGATCGGTACTGCGGACCACCGTCACCTGCCCGGGAGTCCCCGCAAGCCGCTTCTCCACCCCGTCAGCCATCTCCAAGAGCGTCCTTGGCGTTTGGGGTCCTTGAGCCCAAAGCAGCGCCACCGCGCAAACGAGCGAAGCCCCTGCCGCCGCGCCGAGTCGATTCCAGAAGTGGTTCATCGCGTCACCGTCCTCCGTCGCCTGGTCTTCCGGCTGCGGACTTTCCTAGTGTGACGTCTCCAACCAATCTAGCCAGTGAGGACGGCTCGTAACAACGGGAGACTCGCTGGGGCGGACTGCGTTTGCGGGCCTTGCCGTCTCAGTCGCTTTTGAAAGAAAGTCCACGCCCCTTCAGCGCCTCACCCAGGGCACGGATTCCCGTGGGACCCATTCCGTGCAAGGGCGCCAAGTCATTTTCGCGAACCTCCGTCAACTGCTCAAGGAACTGGTAGCCAGCCCCCGCTAAGGCCCGCCGCGCGGGGGCCGACAATCCCTTTACCTGCGTGAACTCCGTCTTCGATTCCATACCGTTCGCTCCTGCCCTGAAAGCCTACTTGCCTGCTTTCTCGAACTCCCCCGCCTCCAGCATCGAGTGGAACGGGTTGTCCGAAACCCCCTCCAGCGGAAGCTCCACCCGCTCGTTGCGGCGCACCGACTCGTAGCAGGCGAAGATGATCTCGCTCGCCCGAAGGGCCTTCCGGTAGGACAGTTCCGGTTCCTCGCCCGACTCCAGGCAGTCCACCGCGTTGCGGATCGTGCCGATCATATGCGCGTCGTCCGAGTCCTCGACCTTGGGCGGGGTCCACGAAGGGTCAGCGTAGACCACCCCCCGCCGGAACTCGCCACCCCATAGCACCTCGAGGAACCCTTCGCTACCCACGACCCGTACCCCGCCCCAGATGTCCATGTCGGGCCCACCGACTTGGAACGAGGCGCGGACCCCGTTCTCGAACACCAGGGTTCCCGTGGCCATCCCCTCCGCCTTCACGTTAAACCAATCCAGCAGTTTGCTCGTGTCGATGGACGCCATCACCCACTTCACCGGGTTCTCGTCCAGGAAGCTCAGGGCTTGGTCGAAGGTATGGGTGCCGCAGTCCAGCAGGTTCGGCGGCGCGTAGAGGTCCATCCGCTCGATCGTTCCGAGTCGTCCCTCGCGGATGAGCTGGCGAACTAACTGGTTACCCTTCGCGAACCGCCGCTGGTGGCAGAACGTGAGCTGACAGCCCGTCTCCTCCGCGATCCGCCCCATTTCCTGGCACTCCCCCCACGTCGGCGCGACCGGCTTCTCAGAATGCACGGCGCGAACCCCCGCTTCGGCACAGTCGCGGAAAACCGGAAGGTGCAGGGGCGTCCACAGGCAGGCGACCACGAAGTCCGGCCGCTCCTCGGCCAGCATCGCCCGGTGGTCAGTGTAGACCTTTGCGCCGAACCCAAACTCCTCGTTCAGCGCCTCCGCCGCCTCCGCCCGCGCGTCCACCAGCGCCACCACCTGGCAACGCTCGTCCGCCTTCAGCCCAACCGCATGGGCCTTCCCCCGCCCACCGCAACCGATCAACGCCACCTTGTGCATGGTTCGCCGAGACTACCGTGAATCCACTACCCCTCAGTCCCAACTCTGAATCAACTCGGGCAACGTCGTCCGGAGGCAGCGAATCTTCCGAACCGTTTGCCCCGCATGGCCGCGAAGTTCGGAATCTAGCGCACGCATCACGACTCCAGGTGCCGCCAGGTGCTAACCTGAGCACCGACATGGCCTACTTCCCCGAAGTCGCAGAGAAGGTCCGGTACGAGGGTCCGGGCAGCAAGAATCCGCTCGCTTTCAAGCGCTACGACCCGGACAAGGTGGTCGGCGGCAAGACGATGCGCGAGCACATGCGGTTCGCCGTCGCCTACTGGCACACCTTCAAGGGCACCGGCTCCGACCCCTTCGGCACGGGCACCGCGGACCGCGAATGGGAGAAGTCCTCGAACCCCATGCAGGCTGCCCGCGACACCATGGACGCCGCCTTCGAGTTCTTTACCAAGCTCGGCGTCGACTACTGGTGCTTCCACGACCGCGACATCGCTCCTGAGGGCGCGGACTTCAAGGAGTCCTGCGACAACCTCCACGCCATCGCCGACTACGCGGCGCAAAAGCAGCAGGAGACCGGGGTCAAGCTCCTTTGGGGCACCGCCAACCTCTTCTACCACCCCCGCTACCAGGCGGGCGCCGCCACCAACCCCGACCCGGACGTCTTCGCCTACGCCGCCGCGCAGGTCAAGCACGCCATGGACGCCACCCATCGGCTCGGCGGTCTGGGCTACACCTTCTGGGGCGGCCGCGAGGGCTACGACACGCTCCTGAACACCAAGATGCAGCAAGAGCGCGAGCAGTTCGCCCGGCTGCTCCACATGGCCGTCGACTACGCCAAGCAGATCGGATTCAAGGGACAGTTCTACATCGAGCCCAAGCCTAAGGAACCGACAAAGCACCAGTACGACAGCGACACCGCCGCGTGCCTGAACTTCCTCCGCGAGTTCGGCCTGATGGACCACCTGAAGCTGAATCTGGAGACCAACCACGCGACCCTCGCGGGCCACAGCATGCTGCACGAGATGCAGGCGGCGCGGGCGGCGGGTGCGCTCGGCTCGGTCGACGCGAACACCGGCGACGAGCTCCTGGGCTGGGACACCGACCAGTTCCCCACCAACATCTACCTCACCACGGAGATCATGCTGGAGATCCTCCGCATGGGCGGGTTCACCACCGGCGGTCTGAACTTCGATGCGAAGGTGCGCCGCCAGAGCCACACGACGGAAGACCTGTTCTACGCCCACATCGGCGGCATGGACGCGTTCGCCCGCGGTCTGGAGATCGCCCACGCCATCATCGAGGACGGCCGCCTGGAGGCCGCGGTAGAAGAGCGCTACGCGGGCTGGAAAGGCCACTTCGGCGAGAAGGTCCTCAGCGGCGTCAAGTCCTTCGCCGACTGCGAAGACCACGTCCTGCGCCACGGCGAGCCGAAGCGACACTCCGGACGCCAAGAGATGCTCGAGAACCTGATCAACGAGTTCATCTAAGACGCAACACGTCGATGGCCCAGCGACCACTGGGCCATCGCCTTCCCCAAGCCCGCCATCGTCTAACTATCCGTGCCAGCTTTTCCTGAAGAGACCATCGCCAAGTGGAAGGAGCGTTGGAACCGCGTCGCCCCCCTTAGTCCGGGCGGGGCCAAAGAAGCCCTCAACGAACTGCTGGAGGAGATGGTGGCCCAGCACCTCCGCACCCGGCTCGCCCGCTACCTCGAAGTCGAGGGGGAGATCCATCAGAAGACGTTCCAAAAGGGGACCCGCGTCGTCGGACTGGACAAGCCGCTCCAGGACCTCCTTCAGGAGCAGCCCCAAGACGTGCGCCTGACGGTTTTCCGGGGCACACCCGAAGGTCCGGCCGGCGTCCGCCTGAGCGGTGGCCCCACCCATACCCTGGGCGACATCACGCTTGGGGAGAGCGGCCGCCTGTTCGCGGTCGTGACGGGGGCGAAGGCGAAAGTCTACGTGGTGCACGAAGGGGACGAGACGGAATGCCACGTCATGTGGCGTCGCTACACCCCTCCCCCACCCCCCGAGCGATCCACTCCGTCGCGCGCAAAGCGCCGCGCCGCCGTTAACCGGCGTTCGTGAACAGATAGTGAAATTACGAGGTCATAGAGCCAAGACAAATTTGACCGGTAAGGACACTCAATGGCATCGCGTACGCTCTTCGATACTTTAAACGAGATGGAGATCCTCCTCTCCTACCACGGCTTCGTAGAGCAAGCCGCTGTGATCCGCCGCTTGCGCGATACCGACGACCCGTTCGACTTTGGAGAGATGTCCCACAGCCTCGCCATCTGGGGCGGCAAGGGCTCCGTCGTCGACGTCATGATCCCGCCCGGCACCGGAACCGAGAACCGCCGCCTGAACGAGTTGATCGTGGAGCTCGAGGACGGCCTCGCCGACCTCGGCCTCTCCACCCCCCGCGCCGCCCAAGTCGCCAGGACGATCGAGGACTGGCTCAACTCCCACCCCTGGTAGCCGGTATAGAGTGCGGTCGCCCGCGAGCGTGTCCTTGGGATGCGTCTGGAATGTCGGAGATGTTTGGAAGGTTTGGGAATGTCCCGGATCTGCCCTACAACCCACAACCGACAAGCCACAGCCCACACTCCCCAAAAGGGCGGGTATCAAGTACGGGTGCTTGAGCTTCTCGTAGTGCGCCATGGCGAGTCGACCCGGAACTACGCTTGCCAGTTGGCTCGCGACGGGGACCATTCGGAACTGGAGCGGCAGCTTCGCGAAGGGCAGCCGGAATCGGAGTGGCCGCTGACCGAGGAGGGGTGGAGTCACGCGCGGGCGGCGGGAGCCTGGCTTCGGCAGGAGTTCGATCACTTCGACGCCGGGTACTGCTCCCCTTTCCAACGAACGGTGGAGACCGCCGAAGGGTTGGGGCTACCGGTCGAGTGGGTGCGGGACGCCCGCCTGCGAGAACGGGACTGGGGCACGTACCCGGACGAGTACGACACGGTTCAACATCTAGAGCACCTCGCCGAGTGCGGGAAGTTCGAGTGGCGGAGTCCTTTCCCGGGTGCGCAAAGCTTGGCCGACCTGGTTCCAGAAGCGGAAGACTTCCTCCGCGATATCCAAAGCCGCCACCCCTCGGGCCGGGTCGTCATCGTGACCCACGGTGGCCGCATGGGAGCGATGGAAAGGGTCCTCGAGGGGCACCCGCACGACCGAGCGTTCTGGAACTGTTGCGTATGGCAAGTCCAGCTCGCTGACGCCGAGAATCGGTCCCGCATCGCTTATCCCGCCCAACCCGACCGGGTCACCACCCCTTGGCGCACGTTCCGTTCATAATTAGGCTGTGGCGAAGGTTCCCGGCATGGAAAAGTGGGTCTCGGGCAAGAAGCTGCTCCCCGCCCTCGGCGTCGGGTGCCTCTTCTTCGCCGCCGTAATGGGCCTCGGCGTCTACTACTTCGCCCAGGCGACCACGCCGTACTTCAAGAAGAAAGCGGAAGAGGCGCGTAGGGGGCGCTGACGCGCCCGGTGTTCGGTGTTCGGTGTTCGGTGTTCGGTCCTCAGTTGAAGCATAACCCTCACCGCTTAGTGCTCAACCCTTTCCCGAACACCTAATAACCGAACACCGAACACCTTATCTGCCCCTCCCGCGCTACCATCCCTCCATGTTCAACGAGTCCTATCGGGAGGCGTGGCGGCTTCGGTACGGGGCGGAGCCGGACCATGAGCTTCCAGAGATCGAGCGCTTCCTCGCCCACCGCTCCGTGCGCGCCTTCGAGGACCGCCCGGTAAGTCGGGAGATCGCGCGGGGACTGGTCGCGGCGGCGCAGAGCGCGGCGACGAGCAGCAACCTGCAGCTCTGGTCCGTGATCAGCGTGCAAGACCCCGAGCGGCGCGAGGAGATCACGCGGCTGTGCGACAACCAACACCAGGTTCGGGAGGCGGGCCTGTTCTTCGCCTTCCTCGCCGACCACCACCGGGTGCGGCGAGCGGCCCAGGCGGTCGGCGAGACGGCGGCGGGACTGGAGTTCACCGAGTTCTTCACGATGGCGGTCGTCGACGCCGCGCTTGCCGCGGAGCGGATGGTCTGCGCGGCCGAGGCCCTCGGACTGGGCATCTGCTACATCGGCGCCCTTCGCAACGATCCAAAGGGAGTGAAAGCCCTCCTCGGCCTGCCCGACGGAGTGTTCGGCGTCTTCGGCTTGTGCATCGGCTGGCCTAAGGAGCCCGTCACCGCCCAGGTCAAGCCCCGGCTCGCTCAGCCGGCGGTGTGGTTCGAGGAGACCTATCAGCCGGACGCCGACGCCGCCGAGTACGACGCCCGCATGGCCGACTTCTACCGCGATCAAGGGATGCGGGCCGACGTCTCTTGGTCCATGCGGTCGGGGAGGCGGGTCGGGCTGGGCCAGATGACGGGACGGGAAGTCCTTAAGCCATGGCTGGAGGGCGAGGGCTTCCTGAGGAAGTAAGGCCACTCGCTCCCTCCGAATCACGTATCATCCAACCGTGGCTGTCGAGAATACGCCGATCTTCCGTCCGGTGACGAGGGCGATCGAGGGTTTCCTCGTCTTCGTCGGCGAGTCGGGCATGATCATCGGCGACGCCATCCGCCGCGCGCCGGTGCCTCCTTTCGAACTGAAGGAGACCATCAACCAGATGGCCTTCATCGGCGTCGCGTCGGTCCCCATCGTGGCCCTCACCGGCTTCTTCTCCGGAGCGGTGCTCAGCCTGTACCTGACCCAGTTCCTGGGTCAGTACGGAGCCGTTGGGTTCGTCGGGGCAACGGTCGGCCTCACCGTGACCCGCGAACTGGGGCCGGTGGTCGCGGGCATCATGGTCGCCGCTCGTTGCGGCAGCGCGATGGCCGCCCAAATCGGCACGATGGCGGTCACCGAGCAGATCGACGCGCTGAAGATGCTGAGCGTGCACCCCACCAACTACCTGGTCATCCCGCGCGCCTTTGCCGGGATTACCATGCTTCCCGTCCTCGCTCTTGTGTGCATGTGGTCGGGCGTGCTCGGGGGGCTGCTCGTCGCTGCCACCGAGAACCTCCCCCCGGCCGCGTTCATGCAGTCGGTGGTCCAGTTCGTCGAGCCGGCCGATTTCATCAACGGCATGCTGAAGACCCCCTTCTTCGGCCTGATCATCGCCGTCGTGGCGTGCCAGCAAGGGATGCGGACGAAGAACGGCGCCGTCGGCGTCGGCCGCTCCACGACCAACACCGTCGTCATCAGCATGGTCCTCGTCTACATCGCGAACTTCCTGCTCGCTCGCATCATGTACTGACCCTGGCCGTTGTGGGGTCGGTGTTCCACCGACCCTCGGGCGAAGCCCGAGCCAAGACAGCCCAGCAGCACCCGGAACCAGTAAGGGACCACTAACCACCTACCCATCCATAAGCCCGATAAGAGATTAGAAAAGAATTTCCGTTAATCGGGAACAGATCGCGAACCGCGTGTGTATAATAGACACGCAGGCAGAAGAACGGCCATGAAGATCGTCAAGATGAGCAATACGGTGAACACGGGAACGAGCGCGCTAGCGCCCGTCCATCCATACCCCTATCACCCCGCCCATCTGGACGGTAACCATCGGTCGTAGCAAGCAGTAAAGCCAGAAACGCCGAAGGGGCCCCGTCCAGAAGGACGGGGCCCCTTTTTGTGTTTGGCGACTGGAAGCAGGAGCTGGCAGACGAACGGGAACGAGCGCGAGAGGATAGACAGGCGGAGATCCCTCTTTAAGGGGTAACGGCGTAGCTATGCCAATCGGGTTGATCAGTAGATGAGATACCCAGGGGACAGTGCGCCTGGCTGAAGGTATCGATTACGCGCATCGGGATTAAGGCTAAGAAAGTAGCGAAATGAACAATAGACAGTTAAAAGAGAAGGGGAACTCTAGAACACGGCCACTCCGGGGCGGAGGGCACTGATGGACGGCGACCACCACCATTTCACGGCGGCCGTCGCTCAGTGGCAGAGCCCTCGGATGTGGCCCGAGAGATCGCGGGTTCGATTCCCGTCGGCCGCCCCAACCTTTTCACCCTGCGCAGGAGGTGTCGCACCGGACTAACCGTCCATGCCCCTCCTCCGCCCGACACCTCAGCAAGGAGCAGAGAGCATGGAGACCCAGTTCAAATCGGAATGGCAGCTACGCGGTGAAGGCGTCCTCAAAACAGAAATGCTGTGCCGGGGCACCCGGATCTTAGCGGGAGCCACCGCCCGGCGGAAGCGGGACCTGACCCAGCGGTGGGCAGATCTCCTCACCGGCCGGGGCTTCGTCGAGATCGAGCTACCCAGCATCGAGCCGCAAGCCCTGTACGTGGACAAGGCGGGATCGGAGGTGCTGGGGCAGATGTACGGGTTCATGGACAAAAGCGTCCCGCCGAACCCGATTTGCCTGAGGCCCGAGGGCACCGCGACCTGTCAGGCGCTCGCCCGCAAATACCAGAGCACCCGCGACTTCGCCGTGTTCTACGTGACGAGGTGCTGGCGGTACGAGCGGCCCCAAGAAGGGCGGTACCGGGAGTTCACCCAGTTCGGGGTGGAGATCCTAAACCCCCGCCGGGACTACGGACCGGAGCTGGTGGCGCTCGGCACGGAGATGCTCCGAACCGCGCTGCCCGAGTCGGCGATGCGGCTGAACGAAGGCACGAAACGGGGGCTGGCTTACTACACGGACGGCACCGGCTGGGAAGTTGAGTGCGAAGTGCTCGGGGCGCAAAAGCAGGTGCTCGGCGGCGGACCGTACGCCGAAGGGATCGGCTTCGCGATCGGCGTGGACCGTGTGCTCCTCGCGATGGAGAAGACAGAAGGAATAAGAGATTAGCGACTTTTGAGATCGGATGGAGGTGACGCGGCACTGGTAGCCGTTCACGCCTGTAAAGCGTGCGCCGCAAGGCACTGTGGGTTCGAGTCCCCCCACCTCCACCAAAACCAGAACGTCTACGTGTAGCTCAGCTTGGTAGAGCGCGCCTTTCGGATAGGTGAGGCCGGAGGTTCAAGTCCTCTCACGTAGACCAAGACTTAGTCTTCAGGTCGTTGGGTCTTCAGGTCGTTGGGTCTTTAGGCGGTAAGGGTTTGGAAACAACTAGGGGAACGGGTGCAAGGTGGGCCGCCTGCTTTGGGAGCAGGACAATGGGTGGGTTCGATTCCCACTTCCCCTACCACTACTTTGCCGGCTTCGACTTGCGAGCCTTCAGCCAGGCCTTGACCGCCGGCAGGTGCTTGAGGGTCAGGAGAGCCAGTTGGGGCCGCAGGCGCTTCGGCGCGATCACCAGGCGGTAGAGCTGCCGCTCGTGGGTCGCCCAGCGTGCTTTGTAGTCCTCTTCGCCCTTCATAAAGTCGAACTCCGACATGCCGCTCGCAATCCCGTCTTTGATCGCCTGGGCGATCAGCGCCTTGACCGGCCCGTGCTTCGCGTGCTCGGCGGCAAACCCGCTCGCGTAATAGTAAATGCGCCGTCCGTCGCTCAGGCAAAACATCGCTCCCGCCGGCTTGCCGTCCAGCCACAGCGTGTAGAGCCGCAGCCGGCCCTTGCCCAGCAGCGCCCGCGCCAGCGTCCGGAACCGCTCCCGATCGGCCTCGGTCGAGAAGAACCCCGCGTGCCCCTTCCCCTGCCACCGCTCGGTGTGGAGGTCGAACAGCGCCTGCATGTCCGAATCAAGCGTGGCCGCGTCGGCTTGACGCAGGACGACGTCCTTGAACTCCCGTAAGCGTCGCCGCTCCTCGTAGCGGAGTTGCCAGGCAAGCTTCTTGCCAAGGTGTTCCTCGTACGCCTCCCAGGTCGGCGGTAACTGCACGTAGGCGTACCGCTGGTGGGGGACCACGACCGAAGAGAATCCGCGACGGATAGGACTCGCCTGAATCCCCGCCAGCAGGGCGCTTTCTTCGGTCAGGGAGCGGAAGTCGGCAATGTCCCAGCGCCGCCGGTGGCCCCGCACCGCCTGCAGCAATGCCTCGAAAGCCTCCCCCTCCTTCCCCGGCGCGAACACCGCATCCTCGTAGTCCGCCCCCACCAGCCGCAGGTACCGAAGGGTGTCCCCCCGCTTCTCCACGTACATCGGAACCACCCCGAGCGCGCCCTCGCCCAGCCGCAGCACCCAAGGCATCCGCTTGCCCCCGTGCGGCAGCCGCGGCACCACCCACTCGGGCCGCTGGAACACCGTCGCCCGCGAGTTCCCCTCCAGGAGATCATCCCACTGCTGGACCAAAGCCTCGTCAGGAAGGCCTTCAGAAAAGGGTTCGGACGGCATGGAAACGACCAGTCAACGGAATGTACCAGCCGCTATAGAGTGCGGTGGCCCTCCACCGCCTTACCCAGCAAGCCCGCGAGCGTGGAAGGAGTGTGGGCTGTGGGACAAATCCGGGACATTCCTTACCTCCCAGACATCCCTGACATTCTCAACTCATCCTAAATCGCGCTCGCAGGCTCGCTAGGGAAAGCGGTGGCGGGCCACCGCACTCTATGTCGCTAGCGGCGGGGCGGGGGTCCGAGGTCGAACGGCCGACCGAGCATGCTCTTCCATTCGGAGCGTTGCGCTTCCGTCAGGACGGCCATGATCTTGGCTTCGACCCGTTTGCGGGCCTCGGGATCGGGACGCGGAGGGCCACCAGGGCCACCGGGGGGCGGAGGAGGCATCTCGCCCTCACCGGGGCCACCCGGTCCGCCCGGAGGGGGAGGGGGCATCGGCGGGCGGTTCTGCTCCAGGATCTCGCGGATCCGCTCGCGCTGGTCCCCACTGAGGTTGAGCGCCTGGGAGACGTTCTTTCGCATCAGGGCGCCGGGCCCCTGTACTTGCAGGCCTATCTGGCGG
>Ga0216301_1000084_pt1 | contig 24491 bp, 21 predicted proteins | sample 4hB_Boncat_minus_FD_156203 | JGI IMG/M metagenome (GOLD analysis project Ga0216301, IMG submission 156203) | Terrestrial sediment cell enrichment communities for BONCAT metagenomics from Utah, United States - 4hB_Boncat_minus | ecosystem: Environmental > Terrestrial > Deep subsurface > Rock...
GGTCAGCGCGCCCAGCCATCGTCGTGTGTTCATCGCCGCCTCTTTCCCGGTCAGTCACGGTAAATCGTCTGTCGTAGAGCAATCGCCGCCAACACGGCGACCGCCACGCCGATGAGCGGCCAGCCGCCGTCTCGCAGGTCCACGATGCCGCGCGCGGCCAGCGCGAGCGCAGCCAGCACGCCGGCCACGGCCAGCCCCTTCCGATACCCGCTGCTCTGTCGAGGCATCGGTTAGCAGGGACTATTGACCGGAGGCAGGCCGTGCTGCTCCCGAGCGGCCCAGCCCTCGAAGTGGATGCCGATCTTATAAAGCTCCAGCCGCCCGTCCACGGCGACACTTCGCACCCGCTCCCGAAGGGCCGCGCGCTCGTCTTCGTCCATCAGCGGTAGCGCGGCGGCGGCGGCGTTCTGGCGGAGGTGCTCGAGGTTGTCCATGCCCGACACCAGCGTATCGACGCCGGGAATGCTGACGGCGTAGCGGACCGCCTCTTCCGGCGTCACCACGCCCGACTCCGTAATCCGGCCGCCGCCCTGGCTCTTCATGCCGATCACCCCGACGCCCCGCTCCACCAATTGCGGAACCACCTCCCGCTCGAAGCTGCGGAAGTGGAAGTCCATCACGTTCAGCGGCATCATGCAGGCATCGAACGGAAAGCCGCGGCGGATCATCTCCAGGTGGTGCCAGGGCGACTTGTGGCCCGTGAAGCCGACGTAGCGGACCTTTCCCTGCTGCTTCGCCAGCGTCAGCGCTTCGAGCACGCCGTCCGGCGCGTAGCACAGGTCGGGCTCGTTATCGAACACGACTTCGTGGACCTGCCACAGGTCGATGTAGTCCGTCCGCAGCCGCCGGAGTTGCTCTTCCAGCATCTCCATCGCCACCGCACGGCCCCGGCCGTGCGTGCAGACCTTCGTCATCAGAAAGGCCTTGTCGCGGTAACCGTCCTGGAGGGCAGCGCCCATCCGGATCTCGCTCTCGCCCCGGTTGTAGTCCCACGCGTTGTCGAGGAAGTTGATGCCGTGGTCGAGGGCGGTGCGGATCACCTCCACGGACTGTTCCAGGGTGTGCTTCGCCTGGCCGATGTGCCCGCCACCCACGCCCAGGATGGAGACCTGCTCGCCGGTGCGCCCGAGCGGGCGGCGTGGAATGGGTCCGGGCAGATTGAGTGAGGTAGAGGGCATCGGGGTCTCGGAGGAAATCGGACGGCAGGGGTAGGTTAACGCGAGGCTAACTTCCGCGTCAACTTGGCGCGTGGCCGAGGGATCGACGGCCCAGGCCTCGAACGACGCGCTGGACCTTCCTCTCATGAGCACGCCCCCTGCCGCATTTTCCCCCGCGCCTCCCCGGCCCGGCGCGCTCCGCGACGTAGCTTCCGTAATGCTACGCCTGGGGTGCACGGCCTTCGGAGGCCCCGCCGCCCACGTGGCGATGCTGCGCGAGGAAGTCGTACGGCGCCGAAGCTGGGTGAGCGAGCAGGAGTTCCTGGACTTGCTGGGCGCCTCCGGCCTGATTCCCGGTCCGACATCGACGGAGATGGCGATCCACCTGGGGATGCGCCGCGCAGGCGTGCCGGGCCTGTGGCTGGCCGGGCTCTGCTTCATCACACCCGCCGTCCTCATCACCCTCGCCTTCGCGTGGGCTTACGTGGCTTTCGGGGCGCTGCCGGCGGCGCAGGGCGCGTTGCTCGGGGTGAAGCCCGCCGTAACAGCGATCATCGCAGCCGCGCTGCTGGGGCTGGGGAAGACGGCGCTCAAAACGGCTCCGCTCGTCGCGCTGGGCGCCGGAGCGCTGGCGCTCTACCTGGTCGGCGTGAACGAGCTGGCGGTGCTGCTCGGGTCCGGGGTGATCGGGATTCTGCTTGCGGTGCGCCGGCCTCCCGTGGCGGCGTGCCTCTTCTGGGCCGGCGCGCCCGCCGTCGCCGCGGCGCCGGCCGCCGCTTCGCCGGAGACGAGCGCCATCTTCCTGTATTTCCTGAAGATCGGGTCCGTTCTGTTCGGCAGCGGCTACGTGCTGCTGGTGTTTGTGCAGCAGGGCCTGGTCCATGACCTGGGATGGCTGACGCGGCAGCAGCTTCTGGACGCCGTGGCCGTGGGGCAATTCACGCCGGGGCCCTTGTTCTCCACCGCCACCTTTATCGGTTACGTGGTGGGCGGGTGGCCGGGCGCAGTCGCCGCCTCCGTGGGCATCTTCCTGCCATCGTTCCTCTTCGTGTGGGCCACGCACGGAGCCATCGCGCGGCTGCGGCAGGCGCCGTGGTCGGCAGGGTTCCTCGACGGGCTGAACGCCGGATCCCTGGCGCTGATGGCGGGAGTGGCCTACCAGCTCGCGCGGGCGGCGCTCACGGGTCCCGCAGCCTGGGCGATCCTCGGGGCGGCCGCCCTCCTGCTCCTCCGTTTCCGCGTCAACAGCGCGTGGATCGTGCTGGGTGCCGCGTTGCTGGGCGTCGCTCTCCACGGCCGCTTCGGATAGCGGCTCAGGCGACCGACGCGGGCTCCGGGGCGGGCAGCGCTTCGCCGTAGAAGCACTTCTCAGCCTCGCCCCGCAGGCACTCCCGCGCGTAGAGGATCATGTGGTGCGCGACGAGCCCGACGTGGATCACGTCCTCGATGTTGCCGCGCCGGAGCGCGGGCAGCGCCGTGCGCCAGAACCGGGCGCGATAGTCCGACCGCGCGCCCGCGTGCCAGAGGACGCGGCCCAGGATGCCGAGACCCCGGCGGATGTTGGCCCATGAAACCCGCGCCGGAGAGTTGGGGACGCGGACGCGGTTCGGAAACGTGTGGGCGATCTGGTAATCGAAGCGGTCGAAGATCGCCTCCGGCTCGTAGGCCCTGGCGACGCAGTAGCGCCACATCTCCACGACGGTGTCGTACGGCAGCAGGAAGTCGACGTTCGACTCGCGCCCGGGCGCCTTCACCAGCCGCTGCGCCGCCTCCAGGCGTCGCCAGAGCGGGGTCTTCGGGAGGGCGTGCAGGATGTTGATGGTGAGAAGCGGGATCTGCGAGGCCTGGATGAACTGCACGATCCGCTCGCCGGTCGTCTCCGTGTCGCTATCGAGCCCGATGATGATGCCCGAAACCACTTCCAGGCCATAGCGGTTGAGCGTGGCGACCGCCTCCAGGATGGGCCGGCGCAGGTTCTGCTTCTTCTGGATGAACTCCAGCGCGTGCTCCTCGGGCGTCTCGATGCCGCAGAAGACGGTGCAGAAGTACGCTTCCCGCATCAGCTCCAGGATCTCCGGCGCCTGCGCGATGTTCAGCGTCGCCTCGCATGCGAACTGAACCGGATAACCGCGCTCCTTTTGCCAGCGCGCCAGCTCGTGGAGGAGGTCGAGGGCCGCCTTCTGGTTGCCGATGAAGTTGTCGTCGACAAAGTAGACGGAGCCGGGGTTGCCGCGCGCCAGCATGGCGTCCAGCTCCGCCGTCACCTGCGCGGGGGATTTCAGGCGAGGGTTGCGGCCGTACAGCTCGGGGATGTCGCAGAACTCGCAGAGGTAGGGGCAGCCGCTGGAGAACTGGATGCTCGCCAGGAAGTATTCGGTGAGGTTGATCAGCCGATACGCAGGGGCGGGGAACTCCGCCAGCGGCAAGCGCTCCTCGGTGGTGTAGACCTCCTGGCGCGCGGGCCGGGCCACGCTCGCGTCGAGCCGAGCGAGGATGGCGTCGGTCGCATCGCCCAGCTCGCCGACGTGGAGCAGGTCCACGTCCGGATACCACTCCGGGCAGCCGGACACGGACGGACCGCCGAGCACCGTGAGCTTGCCGAAGGCGTGCGCCCGGTCGTTGATGGCGCTGATGTGCCCCCGCTGGACGTGCATTCCGCTGATGAACACGACGTCCGCCCACTGATAATCGCCGTCGGCCGCCGCGCCGAGGTTCTCGTCGATAAAGCGGACCTCCCACTCTTCGGGCAGGCAGGCGGCGATGACGAGGATGCCCTGCGGCGGCATGAACGCCCGGACCTTCATCAACGGAAACGCGTGGTCGAAGGTGCCGAACGAGTGCGTGTAGCGCGGGAACACACAGAGGACGCGGCGCCGGTTTTTCGGCCGAAATGGGGCTCGTGACCGCTCGGGAACGCCCTGCCGGCTGCGGGCCCGGCCGGGCCCGGCGGGTTCGAGGGGGATGAGAGGAGTGGGCGAAGACATGGCGGCGCTCTCGAGACAGCCGGACGGCGGCTCCGGACCCCATCCGAACTGGTCTCCGCAAGACTATACGATGGACGGCGGGCGACCCCCTCCCTGCTCCCTGCACGCGGCGGTTTGTGTAACAGGCAGACAAATAAACAGGTTTAGAAAGGGCCGAGGTAGGGGAAGCTGGCCCTAGAAGCGCCAGTACTCCCGCCGCTCAACTGCTTGGTCTCCGGTTTCCGGTGGATTCATTCAACGCGGAGAACGGCTGAAAAGACTAGGACCCTTGCCGGTCCGTGTGGAATAGGTCCCCGGAGAGCGCCTTCCCCCTAAACCCCAGGTGAGTCACGCCTCGCCTGCTAACCTATTAATCGCTCCGTTTAAAGAAGTAATTATGCCGTACGCACTGCGCCCCGCCCGTTTGGGCAGAGCGGCCCTCGCCGCCGCCGTCCTGTTTTCGCCTCTGCTGGCCGGCATCGCCACGCCCGTGCAGGGCCAGACCAGCCTGCAGGCTCGCGAGCCCATCTTTTCGGTCTCCGGCACGCCGGGCGAGGAGCGGATGCTCCTCCGCCACCTGGACCAGCGTCTCATCGACTCCGGCGACGTCTCGCTCAGCCGGATCGTCGCCCACGGCAAGTTCCTGTTCGACGCCGCGCTGACGGCGTCGGACGGCGTCGGCCGTCCCGGCCTCAACGGCGAGTTCCCGCCGCTGAACCGTGAGGCTCGCTCCGACGCGGATAGCGGAAACCGCATCTCCGGGCCGGACGCGGACTCCTGCGGCGGCTGCCACAACAAGCCGCGCGTGGGCGGCGGCGGCGACAACGTGGCAAACACCTTCGTCCTGGGGCAGCGGTTCTCGTTTTTCGGGGACCCGACGCGCGACGACGAGAACGGCACCGTGGCGCCGGGCACGCTGCAGAGCGCGGCGAATGAGCGGAACACGCAGTCAATCTTCGGCTCGGGCGTCATCGAGCTACTGGCGCGCGAGATGACGGCGGACCTCCACGCCCTGAGGGACAAGGCGAAAGCACAAGCGGCGCAGACGGGCGCCAACGTGACGCTGCCGCTCACCACCAAGGGCGTCAACTTCGGGACGATCACCGCGCAGCCTGACGGACGCGTTCTCACCGGCGGCATCGAGGGCATCGAGATCGACCTCGTGATCCGGCCCTTCGGCTTCAAGGGGACGAGCAACTCCCTGCGCGAATTCACCAACAGCGGGTTCTTCCGTCACCAGGGCCTCCAGTCGGTCGAGCGCTTCGGCCTCGACTCCGACGGAGACGGCGACGGCGTGGTGAACGAGCTGAGCGTGGGGGACGTGACGGCCGCCACGCTGTTCCAGGCGACGTTGGCCGTACCGGGCCAGGTGATCCCGCGCAACTCCACCATCGCGAATGCAATCCGGCGCGGCGAGCAGGTGTTCCGGCAGGCGGGCTGCGGGAGCTGCCACATCCCGGAGATGCGCCTGAACAGCAGCGTGTTTACGGAGCCGAACCCGTACAACTCCCCCTTCGACCTGCGCCCCAGCGACGTGCCGCGCCCGTACAGCGTGGATCTCGCCCGCGTGGGCGAGCTGCCGCGGCCGGAGCGCGCCGCAAGCGGCATGATCGTCCGCGCCTTCACCGACCTGAAGCGCCACGACATGGGGACGCATCCGCTCATCAATAACGAGATCACCCGCCACGCCGGGGTGCCCACCGGGACCTTCATTACCACGCGCCTCTGGGGCCTCTACAGCTCTCCGCATTTCCTGCACAACGGCCGGGCGACGCTGCTCTCCCAGGCCATCCTGGCGCACGGCGGCGAGGCGCAGCAGTCTCGCGACAACTTCGCAGCGCTGAGCAGCAACGACCGGAACAGCGTGGTGGAGTTCTTGAAGTCTCTGCGGGTTCTGCCCAGCGGCACGAAGTCGCTGGTGGTGGACGAATACGGGCTGGCGACCTCGAAACGGTAAGAGGCGAGCGCGGTTGGAGAGACACCGAAAGGGCCGGGAGCAGCGCTCCCGGCCCTTTCGCGCGTCCGGCTGCGACGCCCGCCTATGCATGAAGCTGTCCGGGGTGCTAAAATGAACGTCGCGCCCCGGAGCGCGTTTCGGAGGCTTCCCCCGCGGACCGGTCATGGCCCGCGATTTTCGCCCCCGACACGGGGCAGGTCCCTATTATGCCAGTTAGATTAGAAGCTTTACGCAACGTGGCGATCATCGCTCACGTCGACCACGGTAAGACCACATTGGTGGACGGCCTGCTGCGGCAGGGCAACGTGTACCGCGAAAACCAGGAGGTGGAGGACCGCGTGATGGACCGCCTCGACCTGGAGCGCGAGCGCGGCATCACCATCCTCGCGAAGAACACCGCCGTCACCTACCAGGGAACGAAGATCAACATCGTCGACACGCCCGGCCACGCCGACTTCGGCGGGGAGGTGGAGCGCGTGCTCGGGATGGTGGACGGCGTGCTGCTGCTCATCGACGCCGTAGACGGCCCGATGCCGCAGACGAAGTTCGTGCTGACCAAGGCGCTGGAGCTGGGCCACAAGGCCGTGGTGGTGGTTAACAAGATCGACCGCCAGGACGCCCGCGCCGACTGGGCCGTGGACCAGACCTTCGACCTCTTCGCGGCGCTCAACGCCACGGACGAGCAGCTCGACTTTCCCATCGTCTACGCCAGCGCCATCTCAGGCATCGCCACGCTCGACCTGGCCGTGCCCGGCGTCGACATGCGGCCAGTCTTCGACGCCATCATCGAGCACATCCCCCCTCCCGAAGTGGAGCCGGACGCGCCGTTCCAGATGCTGGTGACTTCCATCGACTACGATCCGCACCGGGGCCGGATCGCCGTGGGCCGTGTGTTCGCGGGCAAGGTGCGGGCCCAGCAGCCGGTGGCGCACTTCAACCGTGACGGCGTCCGCGCCAACACCCGCGTCGTCTCCGTGTTCACACACGACGGACTGCGGCGCGTGGAGGTGCAGGAAGGCACCGCCGGCGACATCATCGCGGTGACGGGCGTGGCCACCGCGACGGTAGGCGAGACGCTGGCCGACGCTCAGAACGGCACGCCGCTGCCCGTGACGCACGTGGAGGAGCCCACACTGCGGATGACCTTCGGCGTGAACACAAGCCCCTTTGCAGGACGCGAAGGCCCCTTCTGCACCTCGCCCCACCTGAAGACGCGGTTGCTGCGGGAGCTGGAGACGAACGTCGCGCTGCGCGCCGAACCGACCGACAGCCCGGACGCCTGGGCGGTGGCCGGCCGCGGCGAGCTCCACCTGGCGATCCTGGTGGAGACCATGCGCCGCGAGGGATACGAGCTGCAGGTGTCGCAGCCCGAGGTTATCTTCAAAGAGTTCGAAGGCCAGCTCTGCGAGCCGTACGAGCGGCTATCGATCGATGTCCAGGAGGAGTACCTGGGCTCCATCGTCGAGCTGCTGGGCCGCCGCAAGGCCGAGATGCAGAACATGGCCTACCAGGCCAACGGCGACGTACACGTGGAGTTCGTGGTGCCCACGCGCGGCCTGATCGGCTTCCGGACGGATCTCCTGACGGAGAGCAAGGGCACGGCCGTGATGAACACCGAGTTCGCCGGTTACCGGCCGCATGCCGGGCACCTGAACACGGCGCGCGGCGGCTCGCTGGTGGCGACGGAGGCAGGCTCCACCACCCCGTTTGGGCTGAGCAACGCAGAGCCGCGCGGACGCCTGTTCGTGGGCCCTACGGTCGAAGTGTACGAGGGCATGGTGGTGGGCCAGCACGTGCGCGACGGCGACCTGGACGTGAACGTGTGCAAGAAGAAGCACCTGACGAACATGCGCAGCAGCAACGCGGACGAGGGTATCCGCCTGACGCCGTTCGTGCAGATGTCGCTGGACCGCTCGCTGGAGTACATCGGGCCGGACGAGCTGGTGGAGGTGACGCCGAAGTCGATCCGCATCCGGAAGCGGCTGTTGGACAAGAACCAGCGGCGCCGGGCGGAGAAGCAGGCCGATACCGCCGCTACGAATGCGGACTAGCGCCTGCGGCTGACGGCAGGACGCGGTAATCGGATTCAGGAATCAGCGGGGAGAATCGGGTGAATCCCGATCCCCCGCTTTTTGATTCCGGCAGGGTGTCAGGGAGTGTCATTCATGATGGCGCCGGCGACGAGGAGGGGTATTCTTGACTCGAACAAGGGCTGCTAAGGGTGCTACCAAGCGAGGGTAGCGCGGAGCAGCCGAACTCTCTCGCCTTTCACAGGCCCTGGTCCGAAGATGAGGTGTTACTGATGGAACACGTTCGCCGCCGCCGCGTCACTAACGATAGCCCGCAGCAGGTGACCCGCATCCCCCCCTACCGGCCCGGCATGTGGGTGAAGATCAAAGATTTCGACGGGCGGGAGATGGGCTCCGACCTCAGCGGCAAGGTGCGCCGCGTGAAGTCGCTGACGTGCAGCATCACCGCCGCAGACCAGAAGCATGCGATCTGGCGCGTCCACTTCGAGGATGGACGCTGCCTCGAATGGCACATGATCGAGCGCGCGGCGACGGACGTGGAGGTCCGCACCGCACGGTAGCTCTGGCGACCTCTTCGCCGGAGCTGGAGCGGGAACCCCCCACTCCAGCTCCGGCAGTCCCCTACCCTCGGCGCCGCCGGCTGCGGACCCACTCCAGCAGCCGCTCCAGCGGCCAGGTGTTGATCACGTCGTCCGCTTCCAACCAGGCCCGGCGAGCCTGCGCGATCCCGTAGCGCAGACTTGCCAGGTCCGCGGGCCGGTGCGCGTCGGTGTTGATCGAGATGGGGATGCCCCGCTCCTTCGCCTGACGAGCGTGCAGGTCGTGGAGGTCGAGGCGATCCGGCGCGGCGTTGATCTCCAGCGCCACGGCATACTCCACGGCCGCGTCGAACACGCGCTCGATGTCTACGGAGTAGGCGTCCCGCGCGCCGAGGAGCCGTCCGGTGGGGTGCGCGAGCAGGTCCACGGCGCCGGACTCGAGGGCGGCGACGATGCGGCGCGTCATCGCCTCCTGATCCAGCTTCTGGTGCGAGTGGACGCTGCCAATCACGAAGTCCAGCTCCGCCAGCAGCTCCACGGGCAGGTCCAGGGCGCCGTCCGCCAGAATGTCGCACTCGATGCCTTTCAGCACCCGAAAGCCGTCGGTGAACGTGGCGTTCAGCGCGTCGATCTCCGCCATCTGCGCGCGGAGCCGGTCTTCGTCCAGGCCGTGGGCAATGCCCAGCGCCTTCGAGTGGTCCGTGTTTCCGTGGAAGCCATAGCCCTGGGCGCGGGCCGCCGCCGCCATGTCCGCGATGCTAGCGGAGCCGTCGCTCCAGGTGCTGTGCGCGTGCAGGATGCCGCGCATGTCCCCGGCTTCGATGAGACGCGGCAGCCGCCCCTCGCGCGCCGCGTCCACCTCGCCGCGCCCCTCGCGCAGCTCCGGCGGGATGCATGGCAGGCCCAGCGCCGCGTAGCACTGCTCCTCGTCGTCTCCAGGCAGCGCGCCGAGATCAACGCCTTTGACTTCGGCCTGCTCTCGTAGGGCCGCGAGATGGGCGTCGGAGCCGGTCTCCCGCAGGAGGAGCCGACCGAAGGAGTTGCCGGTCGCGGCGCTGACGCGCACCGCGAAGTTGTTCTGCGTGCAGACGCAGACCATGTCCCCGGAGCGGGCGAGAACCTCCCGCACCTCCGGGTGCGCGGCCACGGCGGCCAGCGCCGCTTCCGGGTCCGCCGCGATCCCGGCCAGCGCCATCTCATCGGTCATATCCGCCATGCGGCGGACGCTGCCCGCCACCTCCAGCCGCTGGAACCCGCACTCCGACAGGAACAAGCGGGCGAGCCCCTCGGCGTACGGGAGCGCGAGGCCGATGGGCGCACGCTCGCGGCGGCGGCGGAACGCCTCGATGGCTTCGACGAGGTTGGCCTCCGTGCGGGCGCCCAGGCCCTTCACGTTTCGAAGGCGCTGCTCGCGCGCGGCCGACTCCAGCTCATCCAGGCTCCGCACGCCCAGCTCTTTCCATACGGTATGGATCTTCTTCGGGCCGAAACCGGGCAGCCCCAGCATGTCCGTGAGGCTTTCCGGGACCTTCTTCTTCAACTCCTCATACAGCTTGCAGGTGCCGGTGGAGAGGATTTCCTGCGTCTTACCGGCGATCGCCTGCCCGATGCCGGGGACCGTCTGAAGCTCCCCGCGCTCGGCCAGGGTCTCCAGGCTCTCCGTTAGCTCCTGCATCGTCTGGGCGGCGTTGCGGTAGGCGCGCAGCTTGAAGGGATCGTCGCCCTGAAGCTCCATGAGGTCGGCGATGCGGGTGAAGATGCGGGCGATGGCGTAGTTGTTCATGAGGCGCGGAAGAGTCAGGCGGCGGGCGGCAGGGTCACGTCGTCCAGGAACTGGAGCGAGCGAAGCGGCGATTGAAGCTGCTGCCGCACGTAGGGCAGCATACAGCGGGAAAGCTCCCGCCGCACGGTATCGTCGAGACCGGCCTGCGCCGCGCGGACCAGCGGCTCATAGGGCAGGCCGCGGAGGGCGGCGAGCGTGGCGGCGCTGATGGCTACGGAGCCGGGCGCTCCGTGGGCGCAGCGGCGGCAGAGCGCGCCGCCCCGCAGCGGATGGAAGGCCGCCGCCCCCGCCTCAACCGGAGCGCCATCAAGGACGCACTGGTGCAGGGTCGGCTCGTAGCCGATGATGCGCATGAGGTGGAGCTCGAACATGCGCGCCAGCACGTCGGGAGTGGTGGCGGTCTCCAGGGTGGAGAGCGCGCCGACGAGCAGGTCCCACAGCTCCGGCAGCGGCTGACGCTCCTCCACGCCGGCGTCCAGCAGCTCCAGGAAGTAGCAGGCGTAACCGATGCGCTCCAGGTCTTTACGGAGGTTGGCGAACGCGTCCTGGACCTCGCCCTGCGTAAGCACGTCCAGGTTCTGGCCCTGGGCCAGGAGCCCGTGGAAGTAGGTGAACGGCTCGGTGAGGCCGGCGAGGCGGCTGCGGGGTCCCCGAGCGCCTTTCGCCACCGCGCTGAGCTTGCCGCGCTCGCGCGTGAACAGGGTGACGACGCGGTCGGTCTCGCCGAAGCTCAGCCGCTTCATCACCACCGCTTCCACGCGATAGACTCGCCCATCCGCCCGCCCGCCGTACGCCATGTCCGGTCCCTACTTCTCTTCCCAGCCGGTGTGCTCCGGCTTCGCCGCCGAGGTCCGCAGGTGCGAGACGTCGTTGAACCCAGCCAGTAGCCACCCGCTCTCCCGGCGCAGCAGCCGCGTTACCGACGTGTTCTCCACCCGCAGCTTACCGTAGACTTCCAGCGGCAGCCCCAGCACCCCACACACGATGACGCGCGCGGAGCCGCCGTGCGTGGCCACCAGCACTGTCTGCCCCGGGTGCTTCGGCAGGTGCTCGTTCAGGGCCTCGACGCAGCGGCGGCGCAGGCATTCCAGCGTCTCGCCGCCCGGCGGCCGGTGACGCGCTGAGTCCGCGCGCCACGCCTGGAACTCCTCCGGGTAGCGGGCGCGGATCTCGGCCGTCGTCAGCGTCTCGAACGCGCCCATGCACGCTTCCCGGAGGCGCGCGTCTTCCCGCACCTCCGCGCGGCCCGCCGCCAGGATGTCCGCCGTCCGGCGGGCGCGCTGGAGGTCGCTGCTGTAGACCGCGTGGATCGGCTCGGAGGCCAGCCACTCCGCCAGGCGCTCCGCCTGCTCCACGCCGCGCGCCGAGAGCGCCACGTCGTGGTGGCCCTGGATGCGCTCGTCCCGGTTCCACTCCGTCTCACCATGCCGCACCACCAGCAATAGCGTGCCGGGCGCGGCCTCTACTGTCTCCATGTTCCCAAGTTCTGTCCCTTCCACGTTAGAGATCGCCGGGCCGCAGGTGCGCGATCTCGGCGCCGTCGGGCCGGAGGCGGAGGCGGCCGAAGTGAAGCTGCCGCACCTCCGCCACGGAGCGCGCCGGCGTGAGGATCGAGAAAAGCGCGCGCTCGAAGTTCACGCCCTGCAGCAGCCCGATGTCCACCAGCCGCCCCCCCTCTTCCACCATGCCGACCAGCAAGTTGCCCAGCGCCCGCGCCGCCGTGATCCCGATCTTTTTCCTGCGAAACTCTTCCTGAAGCGCCGCCATGCCGCCGGGATCGGGCCGGCCCATAGCGCAAAGGAAGAGGCCGTCCGCCGTCACCTCGCCGTGCGGTACGTCCGTCTTCAGCGCCTGGGCCGCGAACCGAAGCTGCCGCGCGGCCAGCGGCGTCCCCGTATAAAGCCAGGCGTCCACCACCTTCACCTGACCGGCGTCCAGGTCCACCACCCGCGCCGCGGAGAAATGGCGGCGCATTCGGTTCGCGCGCCGGAACTTCCGGTAGACGGTCGACTTACGGCCCATGTCGGACGGGCTCTGGACGTAGAGCACGGCTGCCGAAGTGGACGTCGCCAGCAACGCGGCCAACCGCGAGATCTCGTCGTTGCGCTGCACGATCACGAGCAGGTCCGGCTCCAGGACGGCGAGCTTGGTCAGCTTCAGCTTCTCCGCCATGCGCCCGGCCACGAGGCCGGAGGTGTCCACGAACACCACGTCATCCTGGCGGCGCAGCGCGTGGCTCACCAGCCGCCGGGCCGCCTGGACCAGCGAGAGCAAGTGCCCAGCCGGCGACACGGCGCCCACAAACGCGAGCGCGCGCGGCTGAAGATCGGAAAGCGTGGGCGCCGGCTCCTCCAGCCGCACGATCCCGATCGTGCCCGGCGGCCCGATCTCGCCCTGGCCGACGTCCATATCCAGGATCGCCGCCTTCCGGCCTTCGCGCACGGCCAGGTTGGCCGCAGCCAACGTGAGGGTGGTCTTGCCCACGTCGGTGGCGCCGACCAGCATAACGACGCCCGACTGGCGCGCGAGGACTTCTACGGCCTCGGACCAGGACACGGCGGTCGGCGCGACAGGCATCACATTCGGCTCCACGCACAGGCACGCGCTGGGAAGGGCGGGCGGTCCTCGCCCCGGAGAATGATACCATCACATGGCCCGGCTCGGGAGCCGGCCGCACGGAGCATGATGAGCGGCGAGCACCCTGTTTCCGACGAGACGCCCGCGCCGGCGAAGCCGCGGGTCGAGTGGCTGCACTCGCTTCCGGGCCGCGTGACGTACTACCTCTGCTACATCGGCTCGGCGGCGTCTCTGGCGCGGCTCATCCACCACTTCCGCCTCGCGCTGGGCGCCGGCAGGCCGGAAGAACAGGCGCGGGCGAATGTCTCCGTGGCCGCCCTAACGGGGGCGGTGTGGACCCTCGCGCTCTTCGCCTGCGTGCTGCTACTGGCGTTCTACGCCTACGAAGACCTCCGCTGGAAGGGCCGCGTCGTCCGCCGCAACCGGTTCTTCGAGTGGCTGCTGCGGCACAGCCCTCCGTCTCCCTGAGGGGAGGCGCGGGTTTAGAACAGGGTGAGCTGCGGTCCCAGCTCGCGCAGCGGCTCCGCCCAGAGGCCGCGCTTCCGTAGATCGCCGGCGAACTCGTCCGCAAAGCCGTGGACGGTGTAGACGCGCTCGGCTCTCGTGAGGCGCACGTACTCCAGCAGGTCGTCGTAGTCGGCATGGTCGGACAGCGGAAAGGCGGCGTCGGTCTTGAAGCGCCAGCGCGCCCCCGAGTCCACCGCCCAGCCGGAGATGTAGGCCGTGCGGATCTTCGGGAGGCCTCCGAACCACGCGCCTTTGCGGCAACCCGAGGCGCAGAGCAGCGGCCCGTCCAGCTTCTGGCCGGGCTGGTACTTCTGAAACGGGGGCAGCTTCACTCCCAGGTCGCGGTAAAGGGACGCCATGTCCCAGTGCGCGGAGTGTAGATAGATCGGATGCTCCAGCCCCTCCAGGCAGGCGAGGACTTCCTGACCCTTGCCCAGGCTGTAGCAAAAGAGCACCGGCGCGTAGCCGTCTGCGAGCGTGGTCCGGCAGAAGTCTACGATGTCGCCGACCACGGCGGCCGTATCGGGGAAGCGGTAGCGGGGCCGGCCGAAGGTCGTCTCCATGATGACGATGTCCGCGCGCGGCGCCTCCACGGGCTCCACGCTCCGCCCCGGCCGCAGCTTGAAGTCGCCCGAGTAGAGAAGGCGCGCGCCTTCGCACTCCACCAGCACCTGGGCCGACCCGAGGATGTGGCCCGCCGGATACAGCGTCACCTGCGCGCCGCCGAGCGGCTCCGGCTTACCGAAGGGGAGCGTGCGGAAGGTGCAGCCCGTGATCCCGCGCCGGCGCATGAACGCCGCCGTCGGCACCGAGCAGAGGACGTGGTCGTGGCGCTGCGTGTGGTCCGAATGGGCGTGCGACACCGCCGCCACGGCTTGGCGGTCGCGCGGGTCGAGCCAGAGCGCGGCGCCGGGCAGATGAATGCCGCGCTTGAACAGAACTTGCATTTGCTACTCCCCCTAGATCGTAGCAGCGGCAAGCCTCCCTGTCTATCGCCCAGTGGGCCAGTCGTCATGCTCCTAGGGATTGGCGAGTGGCGGGCTTCACCCCGGCCCCCCATCCGGGGGGTATACCTTCGGCCACCCCTCTCCATCGCATCAACCTTAGCGTGTATCGGATCTAAAGACAGATCGAGAGCGGACTCGACTACCCTCTTGGATCTACGTCGTAAAGCAGAATCTGGAGTCGTCCCGAAAGCTTTCGGGACGTCTTCCTGGCCGGTGACAGCTACCGTCTACGACCAGGAAACGTCGCCTGCGGCGAGCGGAGAAAGGAATCTCCGCACTCCAGATTCTGCTTCTGGAAGGCAGATCCGAGGTCCGATACAGCCTTAGATCGCATCGATGGAGAGGGGCCAGGAACGAAAGCGACTACTTCGGGACCCAACATTAACACCCGCGGCCAGTGACCCACTAGCCGCTTACCGGGCGCGGGCGCGCCACGCTTCCTTCACGCGCAGGACATACTCGCGGAGGCCGGGCGTGGGGTCCGCCTCCAGGATGAACGGCACGCCGATGACGAAGACATCGGCACCGCGCCGGGCGGCGTCCACGCCGTCCGCCACGGAGAACGTGCCCACGCCGACGGGGATGCGCATCTTCCCGGCGATGTCGTCCAGAAACAGCGCCGGATCGCGGGTCGGGTCCTCGCTGCGTTGGTCGGCGCCGTAATGGATGTAGGCCGAGTCCACGCCCAGGGCCTCGACTTCACGCGCGCGCTTCGGACCGTCCGGGGCGGCGTAGAGGTCGCAGATGATCCGGACGCCGCACTCCCGGCCGGCCTGCACCGCCGTGCGGATGCTCGCATCGGAGGCGACGCCGCAGACGGTGGCGATGCGCCCCCCCTGCTCCGCCGTCGCCAGGACATACTTGCGCGTGCCGTCCATCATCTTGAAATCCGCCACGACGGGATGCTCGGGGAAGGCGCGGGCCAGCGCGCCGATGGCCGGCACGCCCGCGAAGGTGACCAGCGGGGTCCCGACCTCCAGCCAGTCCACGCCGGCCTGAACGGCGGCTTCCGCAACCTGGAGGGCGCGGTCCACGTTCAACACGTCGATGGCTACCTGGATGATCGGCGGGCGAAGCTCCAGCAGCGGGACGCTGGGGAGGGCCGGATCGGGCATGGAGGTTCCTCCGGTGTGGGAAGATAGGGAACCGCGCCGGTTTGCGGCCGGACGGCTTACGGGCAGAACGGACGCGGAAGGAGACCGAAGCTGTCCACAGTCGTAGAAAAAAGTGAGCGGGCGGGCGCCAGGGAGTGTTATCACATGGTCCACGGCCTGCGGACGTTCTCACGCGTCGCGGGCGAGGGGCCGGACGTGGTGCTCGTCCACGGGGCCGGCGTCTCCTCCGAGTACTGGCGGCCGGCGCAGCGTGCGCTCGCGGAGCGGGGACCTTTCCGCGTTCACGCGCTTGATCTGCCAGGCTTCGGCCGCAGCCAGGACCCGGATTGGCCGCCGGAGCTTCCTCGCCTGGCGAAGCACCTCCACGCCTGGCTGGAGCAGGTTGTGCCCGGCCGGTGTCACCTGGTTGGGCAATCGTTAGGTTGCGAAATCACACTCTGCGCGGCGGTCGAGGAGCCCGAGCGGTTCGAGCGGCTGGCCCTGGCGGGACCGGCGGGGCTGCCGTGGCTGCGATCCGTGGCGGGGCAAATCGTGCGCGCGGGGCTGGACGCGCCGTTCGAGAAGCCGTCGCTCTACCCGGCGATCCTGCCGGCCTACTGGCGCTGCGGGCCGCGCCGCTTGGTCCGCCTGCTGAAGGAGCAGAAGCGCTGCGACGTGGAGAAGCTGCTGCACGAGGTTTCGCACCCCACGCTCGTGCTGCGCGGCGAGAAGGATATGGTCGTGTCTCGGAAGCGCGTCGAGACACTGGCCCGCGCCCTGCCGCACGGGGAAGCGGCGACGATGCCGGGAGCGCACGGCTCGCACTTTACGCACGCCGAGGACTTCGCGCGAATCGTGGCGCCGTTCCTGGCCCGGTGAGCAATCCACGCGGCTAGCGGGCGAACGACAGGACCGACGAGAGCCGGCGCAGGATGAGGCCGACCTTCTGCGCCTTGGAGAGCGCCGGACGGCGGGTGAGCACGTCGTAACCCTGGCGCTCGATGAGGTCGAGGATGGACTCGCCGCCGCGCGTGAACAGCTCCAGGTCCAGCCGGAGCCGCCGGGGCACCATCGACAGCAGCGGCAGCCCCTCCCGGAAGAGGCCGCGCGCGCGGTCCACCTCGAAGGCCATCAGCTCGCGGAAGGCAGGGTTGAACTCCCGGCGCGGGATCTGCTCTTCGCGGGCGCTGAACCGCGCCAGGTCCTCCTGCGGGAGGTACACGCGGTCCTTCTCCCAATCCACGGTGACGTCCTGCCAAAAGTTAGCGAGTTGCAGCGCCGTGCAGGTGGCGTCGGAGAGCCGCTGTCGCTCGGCGTCGCGGAAGCCGAACAGGTAGAGGACGAGCCGCCCGACCGGGTTCGCGCTGCGGACGCAGTAGTGCTCCACATCCGCGTAGGTGGGGAAGCGCTTCACGGTCTGATCCTGGACGAAGGCGTCGAGCAAGTGATGGAACGGCTCGGCGGGGATCTCGAAGGCGTCGATAGTCTCGCGCAGCGCCACGAAGACCGGGTGGCGCGTCTCGCCGGCGTAGCAGGCCTCCAGCTCGCCGCGCCACCATTCCAGGGAGCGGATCGCCAGCGCCGGGTCAGGGATCTCGTCGCCGAGGTCATCGGACCAGCGGCAGTAGGCGTACACGTTGAACATGTGCTGGCGCAGGTTCGCCGGCAGGAACTGCGAGACGACGGTGAAGTTCTCGTAGTGCGTCCGCGCCAGCCGCTCCGTGTAGGCGCGCGCCTCCTGCGGGCTGTAGCGGCGGCCTTCGGCGACCCGGTAGTACTCCGGCAGGTATTCGTAGACGCTCAATCGATGTCTCTCCGAGTCTCACTCTGCCTGTCCCCCTCGACGCCGTCTACCCTGTTGCGTCTCCGGGTTCTGCTCGTTCTCCCTAACCAGTCAGTGGCGGCGGAAGCATCTTCCTCCGCCGCTACGGGATCAGCAGGACGCCCAGCGCTTCCGCCGGATTCTCGATGAGGCGCTCACAGGCTTCCGGCGCTTCATCCAACGAAGCGCGGTGCGTGAACAACGAGTCCGTCTTCAGCCGTCCCAGCTCCTGGAGCCGGAGGCACTCTTCGACGTGGCGGCGGGTGGTCCACTGCACGAAGACCGGCGGGTAGTCCGCGCCGTGCTCCCAGGCGGGGTCATGGTAGCCGGGTCCGGGGCGGGCGCTGGAGCGGACGTCCACGTTGCCGAGGCCGGCGGCGAAGAGATGCTCGACGGTCGCGCCGCCGACCACGACGACGCACCCCATCTTGTGCGTGTCCGGCGCCTGCTTCAGCATTTGCACGATGGTCTTCAGGGCTGGCGTTCCGTCGCCGCCAAAGGCGATGATCCCGCCGTCGAAGCCGTGGCCGCGGCTGAACTCGCGGGCGACCGCCACGACGTCTTCTTCATCCGGATTCGCCACGCGCTCGACGCCGCCGGTGGCGGCGACGGCCTGGAGGCGCAGCGGGAGGCGGTCTACGGCCAGAACGTGCGCGCCGGCGAGTGACGCAAGCTGCGCCGCGAAGTAGCCGACGATGCCCAGCCCCATGACCACGACATGCTCGCCAAGGGTAAACTCGCCCCGGCGGATGGCGTGCAGCGCCGTCGCCGAGAGGTGGTTGGTGGACGCCGCCTCGAAGGAGACCTCCTCGGGGATGGTGACCGCGAGGTTGCGGGGCACGGCGGCGTGGGAGGTGTGGAGCGCGTAGCCGCCGCCCATGCAGGCGACCCGCGCGCCGAGCGGGATGTCGTCGCAGCCGGGGCCCTGCGCCACGACGACGCCCGCGTTGCTGTAGCCGAAGGCGCGTTTGGGAGCATCGGGGTTCGGGCTGCGGCGACGGGCCGGGACGCCTCCCAGCTCCGTACCGGGGCTCACGCAGCAGGCCTTCACTTCGACGAGCACCTGCCCGGCTTTCAGCTCGGGGATCGGCTCCGTCTCGACGGTGATCCGCCCCGCTCCGTCCAACATTACCACGCGTCGCATGCGCCCTCCCCTTCCTCCGGCGTGCGGAACCAGCCGTCGCCGCGCCGCACGCCCTCGATGATCTCCTGGAAGAGCCAACCGTCGCGGAAGGTGAGGTAGCTCGCCTCCCCCTCTCCCCGAAGGTCGGCGGTAAACTCACGGGCGAGCTGCGTCCAGTTTCGCTGCGTGTCGTCTTCGATGGCGGGTAGCGCCTCCCGGATATCCTCGGGAACCGGAAGCTCGCGCCACTCCCCTCCGGTATGCAGGAAGACGGCGCCGGTGGCGTACGCGCCTTCGAGATGGAGAGCGCCCTGGTCGCCGTAGAAGGCCATGTAATCCGCAGTCCGGGACGGATGGAGCGCGCTGTGGCGGAAGACGGCGCTCACCGGGCGGCTCGGCGCGTGCGGGCTAACAACGCGGCAAAGCGCCGTGTACGCCCAATCTGAGTCCACGTCGCGCCACTCCGCCATTGCGGCGGCCTCCGGAGTGAGGGCGGAGCGGGTGAAGTTCCGGAAGTCGTGGAGGCGCTCGCCTGCCGGAACGCGCTGGAGGTCATTGCGCGACTCGCCGGTCGCCTCCGCCACGCGGCCCGAGAGGACGTTGAGGACGATGGAGAGCTTGTGCGGGAAGTTGTTGTTGAGTCGGCCGCCGCCCTCGTCCAGGCGGTGCGGCCAGCCAAAGGCGGAGCGGCGGGGCCAGCCGAAGTGAGAGACGCACTCCACTTCCTCCACCGCGCCGAGGAAGCCCTCCCCTACCAGCCGCCGCGCGAAGAGCGCCTGCGGCTGGTAGCGGTAGGAGGCGGCGTAAGCCGTCTTCAGGCCCGCCCGGCGCGCCCGCTCGTAAAGCAGCTTCGCGTCGGCGGCGGTGGGGGCGAGCGGCTTATCGGTGAAGACGTGACAGCCGGCGCCTAGCGCGGCCGAGATCATCTCGACGTGGGGACCCGCCGTGGTCGACACGGCGACGATGTCGGGCCGAGTCTCGGCGAGGGCGGATCGCCAGTCGGTGAAGAGGCGCGCGACGCCTAACTGTTGTCCCACTCGCTGCAAGACGGCTTCCGTCCGGCCGGCCAGCGCGACGATCTCGACGCCCGCGTCTCGTAGGGCGAGCGCGTGCCCCTGGCCGGCGTAACCGGTCCCGATAACGAGGGCGGTCAGCCTCGCCACAACGTCTCTCCGGCCGGCGCGCTGATCCGGGCTCACTCGGCATCTGGCCTGTACAAAGGGAAGGGAGTTCTCATCTTACAGGTTTCACGCTTCGAGCTGAACGCCAGCGCCCGGCTGTATCTCCGGTCTGGCTGAAAAATTTCCGACGCGATGATGTTTCTCTACGCCGCTTCCATCTGCAGCCGGTCGCCCGGACAGATCGCGGCCGCTTCTCCGGCGCGCAGCTCAAGCACGCTGGCCGTCCCCGGGGGTGCCCACGCCAGCCGCCACGGGCGCAGGTTCCGCGCCACGGCCAGCACTTCCTGACGTGCGTTGAGGAACAGCACGTCGATGGCCTGTCGTAGAGCCCAGGTGTGGACGCCGCCGCAGGGGTCCAGCCACAGCGCCTCGCCCGGGGCGAGAGGCGGCCGGACCAGCAGTCCCAGCAGGCGCTGCCTCACGGCGGTGGGGCGAGTGACAGCCAGGCGTTTGCCACGGAGACGGAGAACATACTGCTCGGACGGCATCAACGGTCGGGTTCGGCGCTGGCGGCGGCTTTCCTGCTCGGCGTACGAAACTCCGGGTGCTCTGTGATTGTCACACAGGTGGGGGCAGAACTCACCACGGAGACCCCGAAAGCGTTCGGGGCAGGCGCGGAGACACTGAGGATTCACGGAGAAGAATTGAACCGCGGACGCGGAGAGGTATGGAGAGAAGACAGGGAAGTTCTGGACGAGACTAACGGGATCGGCTGGATGGAGAGAGGCGATTGGCGCGTCGCGGTGAAGCGTCGATCAGGTGATCGGTTGCCGGCCAAGCGCTCGATTCAGACGTGTGTTTCACCGTGAGTTCGGGTTGCGGAGCAGGCAGCACCGGGAGACACGGGTGTTGGGAGAGCGGGGAGCTTCTATGCGGGCGGTAGGACGGAGGGTGGGAACGCTGTTGCCGCTGCTGGCGCTGTGCGCGGCGGGAGCCGCGCTGGCCGGCGAGGCAATGGAGTTCACCTCCACGCAGAAGGCGCATTGGGCCTGGAAAAAGCCGGCGCCGGCGGCGCCGCCGCGCGTTCGTAACAAGGCCTGGCTCCTGAACCCGGTCGATGCGTTCATCCTTGCGCGGCTGGAGGCGACCGGCCTCCAGCCCGCCCCTCCAGCCACCCGCGAGCAGTTGATCCGCCGTCTCTCCTTCGACCTGACCGGCCTTCCGCCGACTCCCGAAGAAATCGACGGGTTCCTCGCCGACCGGGCGCCGGGCGCCTACGAGCGGCTGGTGGATCGGTTGCTGGCGTCGCCCGCTTATGGCGAGCGGTGGGCGCGGCACTGGCTGGACCTGGCCCGGTATGCCGATACCAACGGCTACGAGCATGATGAAGTGCGGCCGGACGCCTGGCGCTACCGGGACTACGTGGTGCGCTCGCTCAACTCCGACAAGCCGTACGATCGCTTCATCGAGGAGCAGCTGGCGGGGGATGAGCTATATCCAGACGAGCCGGACGCGCGGATCGCCACGGGCTTCAACCTTCTCGGCCCGGACATGACGGATGCCGCCGACCAGGTCGCGCGCCGCCATGTAACGCTGAACGACATGACGGACACCACCAGTCTGGTCTTTCTGGGGCTGACCACCGGCTGCGCCCGCTGCCATAACCACAAGTACGAGCCGATCCCGCAGGCCGATTACTACCGCCTTCAAGCATTCTTCGCCGGCGCCCAGTTCCGCCGCGACGTGCCCGTAGCCACCGCCGCCGAGCAAGAAGCACACGCCCGCGCGACGGCCGCCTATGCGGCGGATTACGCGGCCCTCCAGGGGAAGGTGGACGAGGTGGCCGGCGCCGTGCGGGAGGCGCTGCGCCGGGAGCGGATTGCCCGGCTGCCGGAAGACGTGCGGACGGCCTTCGCACTGGCCCCGGACGCGCGGACCGCGGACCAGCAAAACCTGGTGGAGCGCCACGAGCGGGCAGTAGAGCCGAAGCCGGAGGAAGTGCGCGCGAAGCTGCCGCCGGAGAGCCACGCCCGCTACGAGGCGGCGCGGCTGAGCGTGTTGGCGCTGGAGAAGCGCAAGCCCCGGCCGCTGCCGGTGGCGATGGGGCTGAGCGAAGCCGCTGCGCCGCCGAAAACGTTCATCCTGGGCCGGGGCGAACTGTCGAACCGGGAAGAGGAAGTAGCGCCGGGGTTCCCCGTCATCCTGGTCGGGGGCAAGGCGGCGCCTGCCGCCGGCGGCAGGCGCGGGACCCTCGCGCGGTGGATCGCGAGCCGCGACAACCCACTGACGGCGCGGGTGATGGTGAACCGCGTGTGGCAGCACCACTTCGGGCGCGGCATCGTCCCCTCGCCCAGCGACTTCGGCCTGCGCGGCGAGTCGCCCACCCACCCGGAGCTGCTGGACTGGCTGGCGGCGGGCTTCGCGGGGATTTCAAGTTTCAAGTTTCAGGTTTCAGGTTCCGGCGGCGGGCAGCCTCAAGCGCGTGACCTGAAGCCCTGGTCCCTCAAGGATCTGCACCGGTTGATCCTTACCTCCAATGCTTATAAGCAGTCCAGCCGCGTGTCGCCGGTCACGCTGGCTCGCGACCCGGAGAACGCGCTCTTCTCCCGGATGAATCGGGTGCGGTTGGAGGGCGAGGTGATCCGCGACGCGACCCTGGCGGTGGGCGGACGGCTCAACCGGAAGGCGGGCGGGGCGGGCGTCTTTCCTCCCATTCCGGAGGAGGCGCGGCCCAGCGTCGCGGCGTGGCCGGTGTCGGCCGACGTGGCGGATCACACGCGGCGGAGCCTCTACATCTTCGTCCGCCGCAACCTCCACTTCCCCACCCTGGAGGCGTTCGACGCGCCGGATACGAATCTAAGCTGCGCCCGGCGGGAGCTGAGCACGGCCGCCCCCCAGGCGCTGACGCTGATGAACGCCCCCGAGATGCAGGAGAACGCCCGTCGCGTGGCCGGCCGCGTGCTGAGCGAAGCGCCCGCCGTAGAAGGCGAGCAGATCGTCCGCGCCTACCGCCTCGTGCTGGGGCGGCGTCCCACGGGGGAAGAAGCGCGGCTGGGAGCGGAGTTCCTGGCGAAACAGGCGGCGCTGTTGGCAGCGCGGCCCGCCGGAAGCTTGAACGCGCCGGAGCCGCGGCCCGCCGGTATGCAGCCGGCACTGGCCGCGGCATGGTCCGACTACTGCTTGGCGCTGTTGAACCTGAACGAGTTCGTCTATGTGGACTGACGGGCCCGGGGAGACGGAGAACACCCTGATGGAGACACAGTGCTGCGGCCCGAATGGCGGAGAGAGCCTGCGGCCGACCACGCGGCGTCAGCTTCTGAGCAGCGCGGGGTTCGGATTCGGAATGCTCGCGCTGAGCTCGCTGCTGGGCCAGGAAGGGCTGCTCGCGGCGGAAGCTCCGCCGTTCAATCCGCTGGCGCCGCGCAAGCCGCACTTCCCGCCTAAGGCGAAGGCGGTCATCTTCCTGTTCATGTCCGGCGGCCCCAGCCACCTGGAGACCTTCGACCCGAAGCCCGACCTCCAGCGTCTCCACGGCCAGAAACTGCCGCCCAGCTTCGGGCCGGTGAAGACGCGGCGGGGCGTGGACAAGAACGTTCTGCTGGCGACGAAGCGCACCTTCCGGAAGTACGGCCGGTCCGGCATCGAAGTGTCGGACTTTCTGCCGCACACGGCAAAGGTGGTGGACGACCTGGCCGTGCTGCGGGGCTGCTACGGAGACAGCGTCACCCATCCGGAGTCGGTTTACCTGATGAACACCGGCTCGATTATGATGGGCCGGCCGAGCCTGGGCGCCTGGCTCTCCTACGGGCTGGGAACGGAAAACCAGAACATGCCGGCGTTCGTTTGCATGCCCGACCCGGGCGGCTACGTGAAGGGCGGCGCTCCTGCATGGGGCAGCGGCTACCTGCCGGCGGCCTACCAGGGCACCGTGGCGCGGGGTGGGAAGTCCCCCATCCTGAACCTGCGGCCGCCGCGCGGCGTGACGGAGGACCAGCAACAGAACACGCTGGACCTGGTGCGGCGGCTCAACGGCGCGCACCTGCGCGAGCGCGGCGAAGACACGGCGCTCGCGGCGCGGATCGCGGCGTACGAGCTGGCGTTCCGGATGCAGGCGCACGCGCCGGACATCCTCGACCTGTCCCAGGAAACCGCCGCTACTCGCGAGCTGTACGGCGTCGATCGCCCGGAATGCGGCGAGTTCGCGCTGCGGTGCCTGATTGCGCGGCGGATGGTGGAGCGCGGCGTCCGGTTCGTACAGCTCTACTGCGGCGATACCAACGGTTGGGACGGCCACAGCGACATCGAGGGCAACCACCAGGTCCATTGCGCCCGCACCGACCGCCCCGCCGCAGCGCTCATTCAGGACCTCAAGCAGCGCGGCCTGCTGGACAGCACCCTCGTCGTGTGGGCCGGGGAGTTCGGCCGAACGCCGATGACCGAAGGCTCCACCGGACGGGACCACAATCCGCATGGCTTTAGCATGTGGATGGCCGGCGGCGGCGTGAAGGGCGGCGTGACTTACGGCGGCACCGACGCGATTGGCCTGCGCGCCCAGGAGGATCGGACGCACGTCCACGACATCCACGCTACCCTCCTCCACCTGCTCGGGCTGGACCACAAGAAGCTGACGTTCGTCCACAACGGGCGGGCGGAACGGCTGACGGACGTGGCCGGCAACGTGATCAGCAAGATCCTGGCGTGAGGAGGCGACCGTTCGGCCCCTATCGCGCGCTGCTGGCGGCCGCAGCTCTTGCAGGGCTCGGCGGATGCGCGCCGGCACGCCCTACGCCGGCGCCGGGGCCGGCGTAGGG
>Ga0216301_1000085_pt1 | contig 24469 bp, 18 predicted proteins | sample 4hB_Boncat_minus_FD_156203 | JGI IMG/M metagenome (GOLD analysis project Ga0216301, IMG submission 156203) | Terrestrial sediment cell enrichment communities for BONCAT metagenomics from Utah, United States - 4hB_Boncat_minus | ecosystem: Environmental > Terrestrial > Deep subsurface > Rock...
CAAGGAGTTCTGCGGGAGCGGCCAGTCTGGGTGTCGCAGGATACCGTACTGCTCGGGGGGCGTCCAGTGAGCCCCCGTGCCTGGTGGGGCGTGGCTGGCGTTCTGGTGGCGTCCTCTGTATTGTCTGCGGTGGTTGCCCGCGAGCAGGCTGTCTCGTCGAGTCAGAAGCAGGTACTCCGTGTTGTCGAGGGCCAGCTTCGGAGAGGCATGACCAAAGCCGAGTGCGTGGCCGTGCTGAGAAGGAACGGATTGGACCCAAGGCCGCTCCCTGGGCACGAACCCAAACTCTCCTACCTTCTATTGACGAGGGTCGATGGATTCATCCTTTTCATTCCGCAGTACGAGGTCTACCTCAGCTTCTACCATTCCCGTTACACGGATGCTGCGTGCACCGAGCACATCTTGTTGGACGAGCGCGCTTGCGGAGTTTGATTGCGGCTTTTGTGACACCCTCAGACACCCAGAACGTGCGTTGCCAGAAGCCATCCCACACATCCGATGTTTCATCTGCTTTTGCGATTGATCTTCATCGAGATGCCCCACATTGAACCTGCCGAAGGTTCCCCCGCAAAACACCGCAAGTTCGACATGTGGTTCGTGGGACGGCAGCGACTACCTGGTCGAGGTCACACCGCTGCCACCCCAAACCCGCTCCAGTGCAGGGCCTCTCCCGTGTCCAGTTTGTCCTCCTCCAGCGCCTCCCAGAACCGCGGCACGTCGTTCAGATAGATGTCGTCCAGCACCACTACAGCCCCTAGCGCGAGCAGCGGCCGGCACAACTCCCACTCCCGCTCCAGCTGCGCCGCCGTGTGTTCTGTGTCCAGGAACAGCAGGTCCACCTCCTTTAGCCCCAGCCGCTCGTAGGTGGCGGGGTCGCGCGAGTCGCCGCTCTCCACCCTTAGCCTCGGGTCCTCCCGCACCGGGTCCAGGTACTCCGGGTGGCGATTCCCCAGATCCAGCGTGGTGAGCGTGGAGCCCTCCGGCAGGGCCAGCAGCATGAACAGGGCCGAGCCGCCCTGGCAGGTGCCCAGCTCCAGCACCGTGCGGGGGCGCAGGACCCTCACCAGCGAGTGGAGGTAGCGGTAGTACGCCTGCCCGTTCGCCGCCACCGTCCTCTCGAACGCCTCGTCCAGAGAGTACGCCCGCAGCCGCGGCTCCCACGCCAGCGGGTTCTGCGCCATGTCCGCCATCGCCCGCGCGTGCAGCTCCGCCGACCGGCTCACCGGTAGGCTCCCGACCGGTCTCGTTTTTCCTGGCCCGGCGCGACGCCCTTGCCCCGGACGGGCGGTGCCGTTGGCTCTAAGTTGGATCGACCTGCCCGATCGCCCGCCCTTCCTAGTCGGTGTCGGCGCAGCCACCGCACCCCGAGTTTCCGGACCGCTGCGGCACGCTCCGGTTGTCCGCTCGTGGTGGTCTTCAGGTCGATCGCGTTGAAGTTAACGAATGACATGGGAGTTCCTGTGCTTCCTGCCGCTCCTATAGCGCATTGAACACGTCCCACAGCGCTTCGGCCACCAGGAGCCGCGAGGTGCGGCGGAGCAGCTTCTCGCGGTCGGACGCGCTGTCGACGAATCCCAATTCGACGAGGCAGGCGGGGCCGCGGAAGTCCAGCACCGCGAGGCGTCCCACGCGGGTCTCCGACTCGGGCTTCACGCCCCGGTTCCGGAGCTCCAGCGCCTCCACGATCTCAGGGTGGACCCGGTCGGCGAAATCGCGGTCGCGCTGGTCTCGGAAGAAGGTCGTCGTGCCCGTTCCTCCCCCCGCGTCCAAGTGAAGGGACACGAAGTGGGTACAGCCTGCCGCCTGGGCCATTTCATCGCGCCGTCCTACCGGAGTGACGTCGGACCGCTCGTCCCGGGTGAGGAACACGACGTCGTCGACGGAGCGCCCCGTCCCTTCGAGCTTCTGCGCGAACACGAACTTGATCGCTAGTGCGTACTGGAGCACCACGTCGGCCTCAGACAGCCCCCCCGCGACCGCTCCCGGATCGTAGACCCCGGCACGCTTGTTGCCAAGGCCATGGCCGGGGTCGAAGCACAACTTTATTGCCATGCAACAATGTACGGCATACCGTCCAGGCTAGAGGATCGAAGGGCGGGGTCTAGGTCGAATCCCAGTATCGGGGTCGAGCATTCAGACTCGATTCCCTAAGCCCGTCTCCATGAATTGATCCCGGCTCAGCTTCGCCGCCTTGTGGTGGTTGGGATTTTGGTGGAGCGGGCATGGGGCGAACCAATAACGTCCCAGACTACTTAGACCTGCAGGTCTGCCATTCGACATGTCGATCGGGCTAAAGGGCGAAGTGGACTGACCGGATGGACGTCCCTTCGCTCAGGACACATTCGGCAGCCCTTCTCCATTACTTCGGGACAGGGTCCGGTCTCTCAAATATCTCTCACTACCCAGAGAACGGGTGAGACAGCAGGAGACACCCACAGGCTCAAATCCTTGCGGTTCGCCTCGAAATTTTTGCTTCCCAAGCAAGCTGTCGCGAGTTCGAACCTCGTCGCTCGCTCCAGATTTTAAGTAAAGACGGTCCTGGTCGCTGAAGCGGCCAGGACCGTTTTTGCGTACCGGGGCCCGCTGGTCGCCCGCAACCGCCGCTTCCGGGCGTTGCTGCACGAAAGTCCTTGGAGCTGGAGAAGCGGCAAGGCGGCTCTCCTCAACACGCCCCGGGGACACAGTAAGCAATTCTGGGTCACTCCATCGCGCGACGCCCGCAGAGGGGACTCGGCGTCAACGGGTCCACAGACGAGAATACAAGCATGGCAAACCTCATGAAGAACCTTGTCGAGCCGCTCCATCTGGACGCCCTCATTCGCAACTTATCCCACGCACTTGTCATGGACTACCAGGATTCTTGGGACGAGACCACCACGGGCTAGCAATTTCACCTCGGCCAGTTTGCCAGAAGTGCCAAAGGCCGGCTTCGAAAACTAAGGGAGCCGTTCCTACCCGTAACGGGAAACAAGCCTTGGCTGCCGTAGCCCTTGCGACTTTGCAGAAGAACAATAGACTTGAAGCTCTCCTGCGCGAGCCCCGCACCCTTCAGACCAAAGAGCCAGCCGGGATAGCCTGAAACCGCGCCAGATCCTGGCACTTGATAGGTTTCCCGAAGCAGCCGACCAAAGTCCCGGTTCACAGCCGCTTCCCTTTCGACCTCCCCAGGTCACGGCTACACTGCTTGCACCGCAGATCGGGCGACCGGCGGCTGCGCAGACGCGATGGGACTCCCTTCCAGACAATTCACCCGATCTTGGTGGGCTCTCCCCTGCGTCGTCGGGCCTAGCCTTTTGGCCACCCCTGCGGCCGCTCAGGAACTCGCCTTCGCCGTACCCGATGGGCCCCGCCACACGATCGTCATGGTCGATGCGAGCCGCACCATGGCCGGCACCGTCAAGGGAGATCCAGAGGCCAAGCGGCGGGCGCTCCGCCGAGCGGAGCGGTATCTGGCCAGCCTACTTTACGACGGGAAGAACCCCCTCTACCGCCCGGGGCGCGACTACCTCAGCCTCGTCGACTACGGGTTCGACTCCCTGCCGGATGCCAACCGGGCGTTCCGGCGCCTGAAGGGGGCCGAGTTGCGCGACGACTACGTCCGCGTCCGCCTCGCCGCCCGGTCCGACGTCGACCGCCGCGAGTTTCTCCAAAAGGTACGCCCCCCGGTCCGGCGCAACCTGAACATCCTTGGCTGGGCCTTCCCCATGTGCTTAGAGGCAGTCGCGGTGCCCGACGCAAAAGTCCAGACCACGACCGTGCTGATGCTCAACGACGCCCTCACGAACGATGGAAGCGTCGTGCTGGAGCGGTTCAACCTCGGTAACCACCTCGGCCCCCAAGGCAAGGCGAACCTAAAGACGGCCGAGGATAAGGTGTGGGGCGCGGTCCAGGTAGGCGACGCCGTGGGGGCGGCGCGTCCGCTATGGCAACGGACTTTTCCCGCCCGGACGGAGCAGATCGTCGTCACCGCCCTTCGCGCCCTGCCCACCACTACTCTGACCGAGGTCGAGCGCTTCCGTGGCGTCGATCCCCTCAAGCAGGCGGAGCTGCGATGGGTAGGCGGCGGCTTGGAACTGGTGACGGAGATCCCTCGCTCGCTGGTCGGCCGAGAAGCCACCGCGAACGTCGCCGTAGGCAAGGGATTCCTGTCGTCCGGGCGAACCCGTCTCACCGAGAGAACGCGGTTCCTCCTCCGGGGAAACCCGCGTCCGGCGGGCCACCAATCGGGCCGACTGAAGCTCTCGGTGGCCGCCTCCGCCAAGAACCCGGTCCTGGGACGCCAGGGGTTCACCATCGATTTTGTCCGAGCCACCCTGGTTCCTCCCCACCCCAGCTACACCGGAGTCGCGAGGTTCCTGACCTTCCTCCTCTGGACCCTCCCGATGCTCCTCGCCGCCCTGGGCTTCTGGCTGCTCTACGAGCGTCTCGTCGCGCGGCGGGTAAAGATCGGGTTCGCCGAGTTCCCATCCCCGTTCCCACTGCCGAACCCCAGCGCCAACACCGAGCAGGCGTACCGGACGCGGGTTTCCGCACCGCCGGGAGGGCGGATCGCGACGGTGCACCTTCCGCCGCGGTGGGTTCGCCGACTCACGAACCCGAACGCCGTCGTCCGCTGGGACGACCGCCTGCAGGTCGCCGGTATCGAGGGCCCTTCGGCACCCCTCCAAGACCTCCCTCGTCAGTTCGATCTCCTCTGGGCCCAGCATCCCGGAGCCGCCGGGGAGTTCCGGGTCGAGATCGAGCGCCCCGATTTCGGCGGATCGCAACGCGCGGCCGCCATCGTTTCCTACCCATCCTGGCAACCCCACCCCATGAGCCAAACCGAAGCCATCGCGCACCCTCACCGGGACATCGTCGTCTCCCTGGACCTCGGTTCCGAGTCCACCGCCGCCTTCGTCCAGCTCCCGGGCGAGCGAGAGCCGCGCGCCCTACGCCTGCAGCACTACCTTCCCGCCCTGTCCAACGACGCGGACGTGCTGCAGGCGAGCCGGAGCAAGCCTTCCCACCGTCTGCGCACCCGGTTCTTCGCCAACGAGAACCTGTCCTCGCCGGTCCCCTTCCGGCGGCGGGAGTGGCCGACCCACTACGAGATCCTGCCGGAAAACCATCCCCGCCTCCCTCTCGTCGACTTCGGAGCGTTCAACCGGGACACCACGACCGGTGAGAAAATCGCCTACTCCCAGAACAGCGGCGAATGCTTTTTCCGCTTCATCGCCAGCCGCACGTCGCCCTACGAGCACCGGCTGCTCCTGCCGAACGCGAAGCTCGTGTTCCAGACCGGGGCCGACTTCAGCCGCCGCCACACCTTCGAGTTCGCGGGCGAGCGGCACGACGAGATGGTCCACCCGGTAGAGCTCATCTACAACCAGGTCTGCCTCGTCCTCGAGAACTTTGTGCGTCAGGAGCCCAGCGTGCTGGCCAAGGCCCCGGAGCCGGGGTGGCACCGGTTCGCGGTGGTCCTCACCGTCCCCAACAACTACAGCCCCTTCCACCGCGATGTGCTCAAAAAGCTCGTCTCCCAGCGGCTGACCGGAGCGGAAGTCCAGATCATCACCGAGTCGGACGCGATCGTTTACTACTACATCGCGGAGAACAAGCCCAACCTGGGCATGGAAAAGAGCACCGCGTTCATCGGCGCTAAGGAGCTCTACCTGACGCTCGACGTGGGAAAGGGCACGACCGACCTTTCGCTCGTCGTCCTGGACTACGAAAGCGACGGCCGGGTCATCCGCCAGCGCGTCACCAACGCCGCGAGCAACGGTCGGGCCAGCGGCGGCGCCAAGATGACCTTCTACGTGGCCCGGTTCTTCGAGTCCCTGATGGACCTGGAGTTCCAACGGTTCCTCACCGAGTTTCCCGAGGCCACCGCCCACGAGCGGATGCCGTACCGCCTTACCGTCCTCAGCGACAAGCCGCTGACCCAGGACACCAACCTGACACGGTGCCTCCTCGCGTTCGAACGCCATTGCGAAGCGTTCAAGCACGGCCTGACCATGAAGGATGCAGCCCTGCAGGCGGGCACCACTGGCCCTTCGGAGGACGCATCGGCGGTCGCCGTCTACTTGGCCGGAGAGTTGGGCAACTACCTGCGGAACGAAGAGCAACTGCGGGTGAGCCACGTCCAGCAAACAGCGCTGGAGGAGCGGTTGGTCGCCGCCCTGACCGCCCCCCGCGAGATCGCGGGAAGCGATGCCGCCTGGGCGCGCCTAACCAAGCAGGTCGAATCCTACGTGACGGTGAACGTCGACACGGTCCTTGCGGAGCTTATCAACGCCTACCTGAAGCCGAACAGTAGCCGAACCCTCGACGCGCTTACCGGGCTCAAGGCGCTCGCCAAAGGGTCCGGCCGCTGCCGAACCCACATCATCGTCTCGGGCCAGGGCTCGCGCTTCGCTCCTTTGCGTACCCGCCTCGACGAACTCGCGACGAACGCGGGGCTGCCCGTGGTGGACGAGGCCACCTTCCGCGACTGGACCAAGGGCAAGGTTCCCGAGTTCGCGAAGAGTCCCTTCTGGCACTTCGGCAGCGCCAAGCAGAACCGTCCCCAGTACCGCAACGTGATGGTGCGATTGGACGATGCCAACCTGAAGGACGGCTGCTCCCTGGGCGCTTTGCACTGGTATCTGGAGCACCCCGAGAGCACCAACCCGAACGCCGTCGGAGGTCAGTTGGTGGTTCGCGCCCAAAACGGAGCCAACCCGCGGCCGGTGCCGATGGACGCTCTCAACGACGGGAAACGAATCGAGTTGACGGAGGACTTCCTGAACCAGGAGACCGCTTGGGAGGTGTACTACCTTCCCTGCCGAGGCCTCGACATGCGCAACGCGGACGAGGTGGGCCTGAACCCGGTCCTTCGCCTGCGCCGGACTTCGAAGATCGCCTTCTGGAACGAGAACGGAAGCGTCGTCATCGAGGTCGACGGCGTGCGCCAGAGCCTGGAGAGCGCGATCTACGACGCGGAGAACAACGAGCGGCTTCGCGCGATGGTGTGGCCGAACGTTCTGTTGGATGGCGAGCCCGAGGATCGCTAGCGATATGCTGAGCCCGAGCGCTATGAAACGTTTCCTGCCCGCCCTTCTCGGTTTGACGCTGCTCGTGCCCGCCGCCCGCGCGGGGTGGTCCGCCCAGGACCGGTACGCGTACCTGAGCCCGAACCAGACCTACCTGCTGATCCTCGGTGGCAAAGAGCGCTTTGTGCTCCAGAAAGAGAAGGACGGGGGCTGGAAGCCCGCACCCGAGACCGCCATCGCCGCGTTCGACCGGTGGCGGAAAGCGAGAAAACTGCCCGCGAAGCTCGACGAACTGGTTCGTACGATGCCCGAGAAGGCCGCCGTACCGTTCGCCGGTACGGTAACCCTGACTGCCGAGGAGCCACCCACTCTGTACCTGAAATCGGAGGACCGCCCGGCCGCGTTCACCCGAGGAGCGGACGACGCCTACACCCTCGATGCCGCTGGCGATCGCGACCTCGACGCCTTTGCCAAGGGCCTTGGTGCCGGGGATTCGGCAGGTCTGGCCGCCGCGCTTGCCAGAGAGGACGCCAAGCTCAAGGGGCTCACCGACGCTGACTGGACGCCGTTGGTGGAGACGCTGCGCCTCCGAAACTCCGTGTTCCTCCCCCTCCCCAAAGGGGTCCTCGCTTTCAAGCTCGCTGCGGGAACGCCGGGGACGACGACTCCGGCCACCACCTCTCAAAGCGCGCCCACGCCGGGAACGGCCACCCCTCCCCAAACGGGGGGACTTCCCCTTTGGGCTCTCATCGGAATCATCGTCCTTGGGGTTTGCGGGGCGGCTGGCCTCGCTTGGTGGTTCTACTTCCGCCACCGAACGGGAGACCAGGGCCATGGAGGCCAGGGTGTTCGGGAGGGCGGATCGGACCGCCGCGTCGTGCCCCAATCGTCAACGCCCGCAACTGGTCGATCCGCGACTCCGGCTACCGGAGTGGGTTCGCCGGTTCTCGCGAATTACGGCCTCCTCCTGCAGCGCCTAGACCAGTACGGACAGGCCCAACCCGGTTTTCGCCACTACGGCACCAATGAACGGCGAGACAAGGCTCTGGAACACTTCTTGCAGATCGTCGACGCCTACCCGCAACTGGCGGCGGAGCTCGAACAGCTTCGCGGTACCGACGCTGCCCAAGCCCGTCGAGAAGCCGATAAGGCGCAAGAGGCGGCCCGAAAGCTAAGCGCCGAGAACGACGGGCTCAAGGCCCAAGCCTCCGACATGCGGGCCGCTGTCACCAAGGTGGAGGGGGAGCGGGACGCCGCCCGGAGATCCACCACCAGCGCCCTGCAGTCGGCGGTTCGAAACCTGGCCGCGGTCAAGACCGCGCTGCTGGAAGCGGAACGGCCACTGGACGGCGGGGCAAAGGCGAGTTGGCCGGCCCAGCCCGTCAACGAGCCCATCGAGCGTTGGTCACCCGCGCATCTCGAAGCTTACGCCCAGAGCCTCCGCGACACCCTTAGCCGCGACGTCGGCGGGCTGGCCGTGCGGGCTCTGGAAGCCGAAGCTCGGCAGCGGGACACCAGCCGCCTCGAAGAGCAGGACGCCCGGCTCGCCCAAGCGGTCACCCGCGCCTGTCATGCCTTGGTCATGGATCGGGGGGCCGACGCCTACTCACTCGCCTATGCCCAACTCGCCCACTTCTCGCTGGCGGGCCTGGCCCGGGCCCACGCTTCGGGCGATACGGCGGCGGCGGCGGGCTACCTGGCGAACCTCGAAGCCCAGCGCACGGCGAGCGAGCGATCCCTGTCGGGGCTCGCATCCGCGATGGACTTGGCCGCGTGGCGCGACGCGCTCGAAGTCTTTGGTCCTAGCCAACCTCCAGAAACGGTGCCCGTGCCGCACCCTCAAGTGGACTCGTTAGCCAAAGCTCTCCGCCTCGTGCGGGACGGAACCCCGCCACTCCGCGACTTCGGGCGCCTCTACGTCCTGGGAGATCGGGGCATCCATCGGATCGAACCACCGCTGTAAGGACCCAATACGTTGTTCCTCTGCCTTCTCTTCGTCTTCCTGCTCACCGCGGCGTACCTCCTCTTCTTCAAGCTTCCGAACTTCGACGCCGCCCGCGAAGGGGAACCAGGGTTCGCAGCCACGACGGGTTTCGTCCTGCTCTGCACGGTAGCCGCCGTGTTGCTCGTGGCCCTCTCCGTCCTGACGCCGGGGAGCGCGGCCACCAACGCGCGACGGTTCCAGTACACCGGGGTATCGGTGGCCGTGCCAGCCGCCGCTGGAGTCGCGGCGAAGGTCTACCTCACGGGCGAGGCCATGGAGGACGGGGAGATTCGGCAAGGGTTTCGCTGGTATCCCTTGCCCCCCGAGACGCAGATCGCGCTGTGGCCTACGGAGGTGCGTGGAGACGACGTTCTGGGATACGGAGCGGAGGTTACTGGGGAGCCAGGCCTCGTTCGCCTGAACGGACGATGCGTGAACCGACCTCTCTTCGGCTGGATTGCCGAGGGAGACCGGGGAGGCTTCTCGGTTTGGCGACGAACCGCCGTGGGGACGGGTGGAAGGGTCGAGTTCTGGCTCCGGACCGAGGGCAACCGGGTTCGCGTGGAGAGTCCTTACGACAAGGACACCGAGTGGACTGTGGTGGAGCGCTGGACGCCCCTCCGGGAATTGCTCCGGCGGACGAAGGCTGCCGGGCTGAACCGCCGTCTGGCTGGACTCGTCACCCCGCAAGGCTTGGCGGTCCAAGACCGCCTGCTGGTCGTGCGCGAGTGGTCGTGGGGAGCTCGCGGGGATGGAGACCGCAACGCGGTGGGCCTTGTCGAGTTGGAGCCCATCGATCCGGATCGCCTCATGGCGCGCTACGGAAAACTGGAGCCCGCCAAAGGCTCGCCCTCGCGAAACGAAAGTGACTCGCCGACCGCCATTGTGCAGGCACTCCCGCTCCGTGGGTCTCGCTTCTCCCAAGCCAACGAGCAGCCGGTAACGCCCCGAGGGGTGGGTTTTCGCCTAGTCGTCGAAGCGCCTGGGGCGGGAAGGCACGCCCTTCAGGTTCCGGCAAGGGTGGTGCGGGACACCAGCGCCCGCCTCGACTTCCGGTTCGATCCCGCGCGTTCCTTTCCCCTGCCCAAGCCGGACGTCGTGAAGGCGGCCAAAGGAAAGCTGCACGTGGGCTCCACCGAGTTCGGGCCGGTCGGCAGCGGTTACGTTCTGGACAGCGGAAACCTTGCCGAGCCAAGCTTTGCCGTTGGCACTTTCGGTGCCGACGGCCGACCGCTAACGATCGGTGAGCAGAAGATCGTGCCAAACGTCGAGAAGCGTCTGGGCGACTCCTCGGTGGCTCCCCTGTACCAGTTCCGCGATCCCCTTGCGGATCGTGGCCTAGCATCCCTCTGGCCCTTGGTCGGACCGATCCTCGGGGCGGCCCTCCTGCTCTTCGCTCTTCGCCGTGCGGCCCATGGCGAGCAACGGTACCTACGCGCACCGGAAAGCCTCGACGGATTCTTCGCCGCGTTCGTGGTGTGGGGGGTGGCCGTCGCGCTGGTCGCGACTCGGTACGTGATCTCCCTGCGGACGTCGCTGCTCCCCCCGGACAACCTGGACTCCGTCGACGTGCTGAGCTTCCTCGGCACCGGCAGTCGTGCCACGGCCGCTCTTGCCGGCCTGCCCATCGCCATTGCCGTCGCCATCCTACTCGGCCTCCGGCTGGCTCCCCAACGCTCGGCTCGGTGGGACTCCACCGGCGACCAGCGTGGCTCCATTAGCCTCGTGAAGGTAGCTCCCGATCCGTACGGCTACCTCGGCCACGTCGCCTACGTCATCGCCATTGGAATGCTCGTGGGAACCCTTCTCAACCTATGGGAATGGGCTCTGTGGGCTGAGGCCTTTATCCTCCTGGGCGTCCTCCTTCGCGGCTTGGGCACCGATGAATCCACGAAAGACCTGGCCGGCACTATCCAGGGACGTTTGCGGCAATCATCCTCAAATCTGCGGGAACGGTTGGCGGAACGCGCCAAAGGAGGTCCGAACCCGGGCGATGGCGAGGCCGCCACCCCCCGAAAGCCGAAGGCGGCATGGCTTGTCACGGCCCTAAGTTCGCTGGTACGGGTGCTTGGCGCACCCCGGTTCCGGCTGTCTTGGGCGCTAAGTCTCCTCCTGCTGGCCGACCCCGGGTCCTTCCTTTTCGTCCTGCCCCTGCTCATCGCGATCGCCATCGGCGCTCGCATCAAGCGGTCTGACGTTCGCACCGGTTGGGCCAGCCGGGCCGTGGTCGCGGGTCTCCTTCTCGTGGTGCTCGGGCTTCCCTTCGCGTCCCGCCTCGGCGGCTGGGTTCTGGGTAGCCCCGTGGTCGGGGGCATGGTGAGCCATCCGGTGTTCAGCCGCCTGGTCGACGACAGTCGCCTCGCCTTCGCGTACCGCACCGCCGCGATCGACGCCCCCTACACCGAGAGCCTGCTCCTGGACCCTGACTACGATAAAGGCACCCTGAACGCGGGCAGCGTGATGCGGACGCTCCAGCAACGATGGCGAATGCTTGGCTACGTCAAAGAGCCCCGTGGCCCTTTCGCGGCTCCGATGGGCGAGCAAGGCATGAACTACGGCGCGATGCTCAGCGACGCCGCCTTCAGCGTTTTCCTGATCGGTGAGCACGGACGAGCCGCGGGAGTCCTGTACGTGGGCCTGCTCCTGCTGCTGGCGGCCGCCGTTTTTATGGCCGCCTGGCGCGCGGCCACTACCCCCGGCCATGGCCAGCACATGCGGGGCTTGTACGCGATCGGTGGCGTGATCGGCTTCTCCGCCCTCTACATGGCCCTCGGCAATCTGTGGGCCGTCCCTTTCACGGGCCAGAACATGCCCATGCTGGGCCTCAACTCCTGGCAGGAGCTCCTGCTCACCAGTTCCACCCTGCTGGCCGCCGGTCTGCTTTGCGCTCTACCCACCGTCGCCGCCCCCACCGCGGTGCCCGTCGTGGCCCGCTCGGCCCAGCCGCCCGATGGCGGCGAACGCGAGGTCGTGCGCCTGACCGCGAAAGACGCCCGTCCGGTCGGCACCCGCGACGTTGGCAAGCTGGACACCGCCCTCTGGTGGGCCTTCCCTGTCATCCTGGTGGCCGCGTTCGTGTTCTTCGGCGCCCGCCTCGCTTCGACCTCAGGACCCGCCGACGCCTCCTTCGATCTCGCCACGACGACTAAGGACTACCTGAAGCGGCGACTGGAGTCTGCCCAGATCGAGGCCCGGGGCGCCCGTGCCTCGGGCCAGGACACGTCGGCGGAGACGGGGCTGGCAACCACGCCGACCGCCCGCGGAAGCTCCCGCTACGTGCGGGGACTCTTCGCCGAGTACGGAAAACCAGACGGCAAGACCCCCTTCGTGCCCCGCCGGGGCGTACTCTCCGAGCCCGAGTTCGACCCGCGCCACTTCCTCCTTTTCAGCCCCTTCCGCCGCGACGAGGGGGTCCGCTGGCACGGCTCCCTTCTGGCAAAAGGGGACGGCGCGAAGCACCTGATCTTCGTCGGGGGGAGCCGCCAACCGTGGGAGTTGGACCCCAACTCCCCCCCGGACACCTACCGCCCCTTCGACAAAAGCGCCTCGCGCCGCCGTATTCGCGCGCAGTCGATCAACATCGAAGCCGACGGGTCGTACGGCGGGCCCCGCATCGACGCTTCCGGAAAGGCGGTCTTCCGATGGGGCGAGCGACTAAAGCAGGGCCGGGTTTACGTCAACGGCAAGCGGCTGGACGCCTCCGAACAAGAGTTCCCCCTCGTGCCGGGCCAGATCGTGTCCTTCGCCTACCCCAGCCGCGAAGGCCTCACCCGGCAGCTCACGCTCCACTACACGGGCAAGATCGAGCCCGTGCTCGCGATCACCCACTGGCGTAACGGACGCTACCGCCGGGTGTTCCCCCAAGGGGCCGACGTCCCGCTGGCGCGTAGTGTGGGTGAGGTCGCCGACGAGACGGTGGCGGCAGAAAAGCTCAAGCCCGCCGAGAACATTTCCTTGTCTCTGGACCTACGGCTGCAACGACGGCTTATGGAAGCTCTCCGGGCTTGGAACCCAAGGACGCGATCCACCTCCCGCGGCATTCGCAGCCCCGACGGGACCGTCTTCACCAGCGTCGCCGTCCTCGAAACGTCGACGGGCCGCCTCCTCGCCCTGCCCTCCCTCCCGCAGCGGGAGCCATCTGAAAGCCTCACCGAGGTGAAGCGCGACTTTCCCAGCGAATGGGACGCCACGATCGCCGCTTCCTCCAGTTGGGCGCTGGTGAACCGGACCATCGGGTCCGCGATAAAGCCGCTCAGCCTCGCCGCCATCGCCACCCAACTGCAGGGCAGTGGCCGCGACATCACCAAGCTGATCGTTCACGAGGACGCCGCCGACTCCACCGAGTACGACCGCGACACCGAGGCGATGCGTTACGCGTACCGGCAACTCGGAGACCTCAAGCTCCTCCGAGGTCGAAGGATCGGCAGCGACCTGCCCGCCGTCCGGGGAGTCGGAATGCACGAGTACCTCACCCGCTCCCGCACCTGGCCCGCCGTCGTCTCCGGCACCATCGGGCTCGTTCCGTCAGCCGATCAGCCCGCCAAGCGGAACGCGGCCCTCACCCGCCTCTTCGCCGGCCCGCCGAACGGCTTCGTCTCCTTTGGCGACCGGAGCGTCGGATTCCGACCCGCAACCGCCCTCCGAGACCTCTGGGTACGCAACCAGTCGGGGGTTGCCGATCCGAACATGCTCGCCGAAACGGCCCTCTTCCGCGGGATCGAAGACTGCTACGGCCCCAACGTCGCCCCCTTCTACCTCTCGGAGAACCGCCGCTGGGGCGACGACCTGGAATCGAACTTCCTATTCCCCCTCGACCTCCACGTGGCCGGCAGTGTCCCCCTACGGGCCCGCGTCCTTCCCGAGCCGCACTGGGCCGACGCCACCCTGACCCGCGTCATGGACGGCCAGCTCATGCAGTACATGTTCGGCGGAGGCGAGAACCGGTGGAATGCCGTAACGATGGCGGCGAACATGGCCCGCATCACGAGCGGCGTCCGCGTTCAGCCCACCTTACGCGCCGATAAGAAGCCCGAAACCGCCGCCATGCCCGCCCCCATCTCAAGTACCGCTTGGAGGCAGGCAAACCTCCTCTCGCCCCTTCTTTCGATCACCACCCTCGACAACGCCACCGCCGTCCGGCAGGCGGTCGAGAGGCACGGCTATCGGATCGCGATGAAAACGGGCACCATCGACGACAGCCAAGGCATGGACAGCGAGATGCTGATGTTCACCATCGGCCCGTACACCTCGGAAAAGGGGTTCGACGCCGCGCGTAGCGTTAGCGGATTCCTCTCCGTGCGCAGCAGCAAACCGTCGGAAGGTCGGGACTACGTCAAGGGAGCCCTGGCCGAACGGGTGGTAAAGATCATCGCCGACCATCTTGCGGAGAACGGTGCGAAGCGCTAGCCACCCGCACGCGGTACCCTAGACGAATGGCAACCCCGGCTCAGGGCGAAGAAGTCGCCGTTCTCCAAACCAACCATGGCCGCATCGTCCTTCGGTTCTTCGAGGACAAGGCGCCCCAACACGTGAAGAGCTTCAAGGACCTCGCGCGCAGCGGGTTCTACGATGGCACCAAGTTCCACCGGGTCATCCCCAACTTCATGATCCAAGGCGGAGACCCCAACAGCAAGTCCGACGACCGCAGCCGCCACGGCACCGGCGGACCCGGCTATCAGCTCAAGGCCGAGTTCAACGACGTGAAGCACGTCCGCGGCATCCTGAGCGCCGCCCGGTCCGGCAACCCCGACTCGGCGGGAAGCCAGTTCTTCCTCATGCACGCCGCCGCGCCGCACCTCGATCGCCAGTACACGGCGTACGGAGAGATTGTGGAAGGACTGGACGTGCTGGACAAGATCGTCGCCCTCCCTCGCGATCAGCGGGACAATCCGCTTCCCGCGAACCCCGCCATCATCGAGAAGGTCACCATCACGACCTATCCCGTCCAAGACCCGGCATAAGGCAGGCACCCATGAAGAACTACAAGTTTGGAACGATCCTCGCGACCGTCCTGGCCTCCACGGCAATGGTCGCCGCCCTCGGCTGCGACCCCGCCAAGGACGAAGCCGCCGGCACCGCCACGACCACCGGCAGCACGACCGAAGCCGCCACCACAACGGGCAGCGCCACGGCAACGGACACCAGCGCCACGGGTGGCAATGGGACCACCGAGGCGGGCACCCCTGACTCGGTGGTAAGCAGCGATCCGTCCGCCGCGAGTACAGCGTCTGCAGAGCAGAAGTCGCCATCGGCGCAAGGCGCCGGCGGCCTCTCCAAGACCGCCTCCCCCGGCGTCAAGGCCCCCAAGGCTGGCGACCCCGTGGCCATCATCACCACCAACCACGGCCGCATCGTGGTCCGGTTCTTCCAGGACAAGGCCCCCGGCCACGTCAAGAACTTCGTCACGCTGGCGAACAAGAAGTTCTACGACGGCACCAAGTTCCACCGGGTCATCCCTAACTTCATGATCCAGGGCGGCGACCCCAACACCAAGCCCGGCGGCGAAAAGAACGGCCCTCCCGGAACCGGCGGCCCCGGCTACTCCATCGCGGCCGAGTTCAACGACATCAAGCACACCGCAGGCATCCTCAGCATGGCCCGGTCGCAAGACCCCAACTCAGCGGGAAGCCAGTTCTTCATCATGCACTCGGAGTACCCGTCGCTGGACAACCAGTACTCGGTGTTCGGCCAAGTGCTGGAAGGGATGGACGTCGTCGAGAAGATCGTCAACCTCCCCAAGGACGACAACGACATGCCCACCCAACCGGCGGTCATGCAAACCGTCCGCATCGTCAAGTGGCCCGTCAAGCTCAAATAGAGGCCCGCTCGTTACGCATGCGTCCTCTGCCGGATGGTCCGGCAGAGGACGCTTTCGTTTAACCTACAGCCGAGTCAGGTGGAGCTTCCGGAACTCCACTTCCGAGCCTTCGGCCTGCAGCGCGATCTGCCCCCGCCGGGCGGTTGCCTTCCGCCCCTCGTTCACCAACTCCCCGTTGACGAACACCTTGACCGCATCGCCCCGGCACTCGATGGTCATCCGGTTCCACTCCCCAAGCGGCATTTCCGAGTTGTCCGTCAGGTTGGCGATGCGGCGAGCCTTGTCGCCATCCACGCCCCAACGATCCCGGGGCCCCCGGCGAGCCTCCATATTCGGCACCTCGATGTCCTCCCCGATACACCAAAAGTCGCCCGCGTGCCCGCTCATCATCTGCACCTCGATCGACTGCGGGAACATCCCGTACAATCGCCGCGGCTTCGATGCGTGCACCAGCACGCCGCAGTTGCCCGGCTTCGCCGGGAAGCGGTACTCGACCACCAACCGGTAGTCCTGGTACGACTTGTCCGTGATCAGGTGGCCGCCGGGCGTGCCAAGGCTGACCAGATACCCGTCCCTAACGATGAACGGCTTCGTCCCCTGCGGGTTGTTGTCGAGGCTCGGAACGTCCATGTGCCACCCCGTAAGGTCCTTTCCGTTGAAAAGGGAAACGGGCTTGGCAGCGGCCCCGGAAGGAGAGACGCTGAAGGCCGAAACCCCGACGGCGACGGCGGCGAGGGCAAGGGAGATGCGCTTCACGATAGCCGAGTTTAACCCTTCAAGGCGGTTTTTGGTGGTCCGGCTCAAAGCCGAACCGCCCGCGCCGTCGGTTGATAGGTGCGAATTCTTTAGGGGCTCGGGGCCGACTCTTGGCGCTCCATCGCAATCCTAGTACGTTCACTAGAGGTCCCCAATCCGCTTGCTCCATTGACCGCACAGAAACCGTCCGGGCCTAATCATCTGCGGTCACCAGTCCATATTGTTTGTGCAGTGGACGGTCTGGAAAACGATTCGTGGAGAGTCCTCCTCGTAGAGGACGACGAGGATACGGAAACCTTGGTGCTGCGGGCACTACGGCTCGCCGGTGCCGAGGACGTCTTTGTCGCCCGCAACGGCCAAGAGGCCCTCTCCGCGATCGAGTCCACGGGCAAAAAGCCTTCCCTGATCCTCCTCGACGCGAAGCTGCCCGGCTTGGACGGCTTCGAAGTGCTGGAGCGGATCCGCTCCGGCGGGTCGGCCAAGGACGCCCCCGTGGTCCTCTTCAGCTCCGAAGACGCCCCCGCCGCCCAGCTCCGCGCCCGCTCCCTCGGAGCCGACGAGTACGCCGTCAAGCCGGTCCAGTACACGGAGCTGATGGACGTAGTTGCCGCCATCGTAAGCCGCTGGCTCCCCCGCCCAACCGCCGCCGCGGTTTAAGCGACGCTTGCCCATAGTCTATCCACGCCTCTGTCGTCATCTGAGCAGACCGACCGGATACAGTTGTCCGTTCGGCAGAGGGACCACCCCTTTGTCATCCTGAGCTTGCGAAGGATCCGAGGTCGGGGCGGTAGTAGGTCCCCTACGACCCGCTGCCCCTCGGATCCTTCGTCGCAGGCTCCTCAGGAAGACAAAGGAACGACCCTCTAAGGGCAACAAATGAGCCGTGTCGGCCCTATCCGGACGCGAAGGGATGTCGGTTCTGAAGGAGCATTTGGAGCTTGGCGCTGTACCAAGCGAAGTGGCGTCGGTTTGCTGAACCGCTAAGCCGAAACCGCCGCCGGCGTCGCCAGGTGCAGCACCGTGCACGGAAACTCTTCCAGCACACTCTTGATCGCGCTCCGAATGTCCGGCCGAAGCGTCGGATGGTGCTCCGGATCCTCGATCGCGATGCTGGCGACCGCGTCCGCGCCCCCCGTGCCGATACTCGGGATCTGCGCAAACCAATCGCGCGCCCGGTCGTCCGTCAGGTTCAGCTTCATGCCGTTGATCCTTAGGAAGGCGGCGCAGCCGATAAACGCGGTGACCTCGTTGCCCGCCTCGAACGGACGCATCTTGAGGAACCCGGAAAGGAACCGCCCCGCCTGCGGAAGCAGGCTCTTGCTCTCACCGTAGGCGTATTGGTAGTACGTCGCCTCTTCCAACCGCGCATGGTTGAAGTGGTGCACCTTCTTGGTCGCCTGCAGATTGATCCACAGGATGTCTTGGACGGTCAGATAGTGCAGCGAGCCCATTTCTCCAGTTTTCCCTTAACCACGAGCAGTCCGTTCGGCACAAAGCGGCCGGGCGCTCGTCCCAATCGGTGAAAAGTGCAGCGAGTGTACTTGCTCAAGACGCGTTTCCGCCAATTGCAACGAAGCCCGCGCACGAACACAGGCTTTTTGCCGGTCGTCGGTTAGGACGTGGAGACTGGGGTTCCGGTTCAGGAAGCCGCCGAGGAAGCGGGGCTTATTTACGTGACGGACTCGATGCCCGGCATCACCCGCAAGCGAGTTGGCGAAGACTTCGCCTATTACGGCCCCGATGGCAAGAAGATCAAGGACAAGCCGACCCTCGAGCGAATCCGGTCCCTCGCCATTCCCCCCGCCTACGAAGACGTGTGGGTTTGCCCGCTGGCCGACGGCCACCTCCAGGCCACCGGTAAAGACGCCCGGGGACGCAAGCAGTACCGCTACCATCCCCGCTTCCGCGAGGTGCGCGACCAGTCGAAGTACAGCCGCATGGTCGACTTCGGCAAGGCGCTGCCGAAGATCCACGAGCGGATCGACCGGGACCTCTCGCTAAAGGGGTTCCCGCGAGAAAAGGTGCTGGCCACCATCGTTTACCTCCTGGAGAAGAGCCTGATCCGGGTGGGCAACGAGGAGTACGCGAAAGAGAACAAGTCGTACGGGCTGACCACCATGAAGAACCGCCACGTGAAGGTCGAGGGGCAGGACATCAAGTTCAGCTTCATGGGCAAAAGCCACGTCAAGCACAAGATCACCCTCCACGACCGCAAGCTGGCCCGCGTGGTGGCCAAGCTCCAGGAGCTTCCGGGACAAGAGCTGTTCCAGTACCTGGACCACGACGGCAACCGGCACGTGGTCACGAGCGCCGACGTGAACGCCTACCTGAAGGAGGTTGCCGAAGCGCCGTTCACCGCGAAAGACTTCCGCACCTGGGCCGGCACCGTGTTAGCCCTTACCGAGCTTGCGGGCACCGAACCGGCGACGACGAAAAAGGAAGAGCGGTCGGCGGTGAACGGCGTCCTCAAGGTGGTGGCCAAGCAGTTGGGCAACACCCCCGCCGTGTGCCGCAAATGCTACGTCCACCCCGCCGTGCTTAGCGCGTACACTCGGGGCACCTTACGCGAGTACCTCGCGAACAAAGAAGGCGAGCCCGCGGTTCAGGAAGTCGTCGAGTGCGCGGAAGACGCGGTGCTCAAGCTTCTGGAAAACCACGAAACCGAACTTCGCCAAGCACTTTCTCAAGCGGCTTGAACGAACGGCGCTCACGGGGGCACCTACTGCTGAGGTGACCCTGTGGACTATCGAATGGCATTTGCCGGCCCCGCCCTTGCGGCCGTGATCGTGGGCTGCGGTCAGGCCCGGGCTTCGGCTTCCGAGGCCGCAACCGTCGTCCGTGAGCCGGAGCTCACGATCTACAAGCAAGACTTCGCGATGGTGACCGAGGCGAGGCAGGTGGAGCTTGGAAGCGGTCTGACCCGCCTGAACGTCGACAACGTCAGCCGAAGCCTGGACCCTCAGTCGGTCACTTTTGATTGGCGCGAGCCCGGCCCGAAGCCGGATGTGGTGGCCAACACATACGACCTCGGCGCCGCTTCGGGCGGAGCCTTGTTGAAACGGTACGTGGGCCGCGAGGTGGAGATGTACTGGCCCTCCGAGAACGGCGCTCCACGCGAAAGCGTGAAAGGCGTCTTAGAACTAGCTGACGACGGCATGGTGCTGCGAAGCGGCGACCGCTACTACATTAATCCCACCGGAACCATCGTCGCCCCCGCCGAGACGTCCGTCGTCGCTCGCCCCCGCCTGAACGTGCAAGTGAATAGCCCCACCGCCACCCGGGGCAAGCTAGCCGTCTCTTACCTAACCCGGGGAATGTCGTGGAGCGCCGACTACGTGGCCACTCTCGACCCGGCGGGAAGGTCGATGCGCCTGGAGTGCTGGGCGACCATCGCGAACCAGACCGGCGTGGACTACCCGTCCGCCCGCCTGAGTCTCGTAGCCGGCAGCCCCAACCGCGCGGTCGTCGCTGAGGCCAAGCGCATGCGATACGAGGAATCGGCGGCCGCATCGCCCCCCGTGGAGGCCCAAGCGGGCCGCTTCAACGCCGCTCCCGTAGGGGACCTCTACTCGTACAAGGTGCCCAGCCCGGCCACCATCGGCCAAGAGCAACTGAACCGGGTCCGCATGATGGTCGGCGAGGCGGTGCCCGTGAAGAAGGACTACAGCGTTCGACTCTCCGACTATGCCTTCGGCGGTCGCCAGAACGCGCAGGTGTCCGTCTCTTTCACCAACTCCCCCGCTTCCGGCCTCGGACAACCGCTTCCCGCTGGCGCAGTGCGTCTTTATGAAGGAACGTCCGCTTACGTAGGAGCCGCCACCCTCGCCGACGTACCGAAAGACGAGCGGGTGTCCCTAACCCTGTCCGATGCCTTCGACGTTTACGTAAAGAGCAAGCGGCTCTCCCAACGGCGCTTGGACAAGCAAACCTACCGCACCGCCTACGAAGTCGAGCTACACAACGAGAAGCAAACCCCAGTCGATGTGCGCGTGGTCCACGGGATCGGCGGTCGGTGGAAGTTGCCGAGCGAGTCGACACGTAGTGTCAAGCTGGATGCCGAGACGGCGCAGTGGACGGTCCCTGTACCCGCGGGAGGAAAAGTCATCCTGCGCTACTCCATTGACCGGAGCGGCTAGATTGTCAAACTTTCAACGGCGGGTTGCTGGACCTCACCCAAAGGCGCAAAGTCGGGATAAGTGAACCTCCCCGCTCTAGGCATGAATGTGTCCGAAGAGGGGCGGATAGGGCACTGGCGTCGAATCAACCTTTGTCGAGCCGGGCCACGACCCATTTGCCGAGCGGCATCAGACTCACCACATGGGGCACAGAGAACACGGACAGCAGGTGCAGGGGCTTTCACAAAGGGGGAGCCTCGGCCGTTTGCAAGGCAGAGCGGCAATCTCCTATCGGACGAGGAGGCACACCTCTGAGGCCATGTCATCCTGAGCGTAGCGAAGGACCTCCTCCCGCAGGAGACGCTAGTAGTCGCCTCTTTTTGCAGACTCCTCATTCGCCGCTTTGGCGGGAGGTCGGCGGCAACGCTTTCCTGCCCTCCGTACGCGTTTCTCAGACCCCGCCGGTTGTTTAAGAACCGGACTCTGAACCACAACGGCACAAGGAGCACAAGGAGCACAACGGTATCACGACGCTGTGGCTTGGTTGTGCCCGTCGGGTCACTTTTGTTCGAGGGACCGTAGCGGGGCTGACAGACTTGGAGCAACCTTTGTCGACAAGGAGCTTCTCCCTTTCGAAGCTGAAAGCAGTCCCGACGGGTGCGGGCTGGGCGCACCTCCGCCTGCCCCTCCCACGACTACCTCGACGACGCCCAGGCCAGCGTCACCGCCACTGTCTCGCCCAACGACGGCAGCCCCCGGTAGCGCCTGGACGACCTGCCCTAAGGCGGGCGGCACGTCTAGACCGCCGCTCCCTTGCCGCGTCTGACCTGACTGGGGGCGCTGGGCTACCTGGGCACGGGAAGGCCGCACGCGGAGCAGTACGTGCGGGCCCGGCACTACGGACAGCGGGAGGCGAGGTGGACGAGCGTCGATCCCCTGTGGCCCGAGGAGAAAGCCTACGGGTGCGTCCGGGGAACCCCACCCGCAGGGAAGACCCCAGCGAGAACAGGCCCCTGCTTTTCCTAGGAGCGATCGGAGCAAGCTGTTACGCGTATCAGCTCATGCGGGGCCCGGGAGGAAAGATTGGATAAGCGCGGAAGAAGGGTACTGATCTTGGCGACCTTAACCGTCGCCTGCCTTCTGGTAGAAGAGGCTTTGATGGAGTGGACGTGGGTCATTTGCACTTCGGCTGGCACAAGCGAACTTGAGGGTCACATTAGGCGATTCTCCGAAGAGCATGGTGGACGCATCCCCCGCCGAGCCGAGCTCTACGACTGGGCAGCAAAGTCTGGCGTAACGCCGTCTTCGCGGTGCATCATGGGAGAGTACTTGTGGGAACTGCCGAACGGGCCCCATCCTAACGTGCTTGTCCACTGCCGAAGATCCCACGGCTTCATCCAGCGCCGTGTGAACGCGGTTTTTCGCAATCTGGATGAGGGACTATTGACGGACGGAAACCGCTGATTACCGTAAAGGGTCTCTCATTGGAGCAGGGGCCGTAGGACCGTTCTCCTTGCGCACTGGCCACACCCTCCTATCAGCCCGCCCCCACAGTGCTGGTGCCGTCTTCTGGTCGCTCCGCACCAACGTGTTCGGGTTCGAGGGGGCCAGAGACCGTGCCTAGTCCGTACACGAATTATCAGTCCGCCCCGATGAAGAAGAGCTGCTTCGGATGGACTATAGCTGCTTCTCTACTCGTAGGTTTACCAGGCTACCAGTGCTACAAGTGGGCAACGTGGAGCGACGTCATTATCAGTATCAGCAAAGGGTGCGCGGTGTCCCGACCCGTCGTGGATGGATCGATACAGCCCTTGAGCACCTACGAGTTCGTCAAGTTCTACCTCTCTCCGGGCCGCCACACGATCGAGTGCAGCGTAAACAAAAAGTGGTTCAAGCAGGAGTTCGAGGTCCCACAGGGGGCAGGCGAGCCGGTCCTGTTCGAGATTGACTGCAATCCGCCGACTATGCACCCCTGGTTAGCCGCCTCTGGGAAGTATTGGCACCACGAGCCCCAGCCGAACGCCCCGAAGAGCAGATGAGTGCCGCCCGTTGGAGTGTTTGGTCAGGGATGCCTGCCAACGATAGTCGGCAACGAGGAAGAGAGCGCAATCGAGGGATCAACGGCGTTCGGGGAGCTAGGAAACAGTGGGAAGGAAGACGATTCGCAATTTCGTCAGGTTTGAGAGTGAACCGCGACATCTACCCGGAGATGCCACGCCGCTGGGAGTAATGAGCTATGAGGCGGTGAACGGGCGGGCTCGCGCGGAGCGCACCTCCGGCTTCTCCTCCCGCGACTACCGGGACGACGCACAAGGCAGCGCCACCGCCTCGCCCGCCGAGGGCCCGACGGCCCGGCCCTACGCCACCTCCCGCACGGGAACAACAACAGTTGCCGAAGTAGACCAAGTGGCGGTGGGGTTGCCAAGGCGGCTGGGACGAAACTTAATGCGGCAGTTGTCAGGGGGGCGTCAGCTCGGATGGCGAGTAGTGAGCACGGCCATTGTTGCGTCCTCTTGTGTCATGACCACGGCGTCTCCATGCCCGGCTCAAGGCCCGACGGGAAGGCAACGGATAGTCGTCCAAGACAAGGGCTTCACCTTGGTCCAAGAAGGCGGTGACCTAGTGGTCGTGCGAGGCCGCCGGCGATTGATCTTGGATCGGGGGCTGGACTCCGAACCGGCGTCGTCCTACTCGACGCCCCTTCCGTTGGCCTTGAAGGCTGGGCGCCACTGGATTTTGCGGTATTTGACGGACATGTGGAAGGTCCGCTGTATAGACGAAACCGGCCGGAACGTGTGGAGCGTCACCCGGGAAGGGTTCTGGGGGCCGCCGCCCCCCGTCCGGACCTCCTCCCGTTGGGCGTTGGTCGGTCCAAGCGATTACCCTCGGTTCAAAGGCCCCGAGTGGCCCGCGACGCGAGAGGACCGCAAGGTGGACTACCGGCTCTACCGCCGCAGTTTGCCCACCGTCCTGGTGTCGATGAGGGACGGAAAGAAGGTATGGGAACGGCCCACTGTAGACGTCGGTGCTCCTCTGCACGTGGAGGGGGACCGGCTCTGGGTCTTACGCGAGACGAATACCCGTGCCGTCTGGCTGGGGGGCAAGACGCGCAACATCAAGTTAGAGTTGCGAAGGCTGCCCGACCTTGCGCTTCGTCGGGCTTGGCGAGTCCCGCAGATGGGTTTGCCGTCCCGGTTGGCCGCTTCTGTGAGCACTTCGCAATTCCACTGGCTCGATCCGATCGCAAAGCGCGAGAACGGGAAGGTCAAGCTCTGGTTCAACGATCCCGGCGAGCCTTGGACAGCCCAGGTTACTCTTGCCCCAGACTTGCCGACCATTTCCCTGAACGGTAAAAAGATAGGGGCGACGAGAATTAGGTAGAGTGCCCGGAATTCCGGGCTGGTCCGACCGTCGAAAGGGCCTCGCGCGTGCGGCTTGGGCAACGCGGCGACGACAGAGGAGGGAGACGGAGACCGAGGGGCGAGTGAATCTGCCGGTTGGGGCAGGGCCTGCATCCGGAAATTGATGGTCGCGAAAGCAGGTATCGGCCCTAAGTTGACGCCTGACCCATTAGCGGCCTGGTCGCCGGACCTGACAAGTCGCAGAGGGGTTGATCGGCGGGTGCGGCATGGGACCACGTCCACTACGCCCAGACGCAAGAAGGGCCCCGCACCACCTTTCGATGATTCGGGGCCCTGTCTTGTCCTTGAGAGTCCCACAGAGGCGTTCGATAAGCTTCGACCTGGATGTGTCCCTTTCTCCAGTGGAGAAAAGGAGTGCAGATCCT
>Ga0216301_1000086_pt1 | contig 24464 bp, 16 predicted proteins | sample 4hB_Boncat_minus_FD_156203 | JGI IMG/M metagenome (GOLD analysis project Ga0216301, IMG submission 156203) | Terrestrial sediment cell enrichment communities for BONCAT metagenomics from Utah, United States - 4hB_Boncat_minus | ecosystem: Environmental > Terrestrial > Deep subsurface > Rock...
CCCGTGTACAGTGGGACCAAAGCCCGCTACACCGACCTCCGGGGAAGGCTGCGCACTCTCCATCCCAGCGAAAAAGGGGCGGCACCCTTGACACTCTAAGACAGCGTCTACAGCCGCTTCGCGGCTAACCGGGAGGCAGTTTAGGGACAGACCCTGCGAGTCTACGGGGCGAAGTCGAACGACAGCTCGAGGTCGAAACCACTAGAGCGGTACGCCCCGCTCGTGAGGCTCGCGTCCAGGTTGTTCAGCCGGCGCACCTTGTAGTTCCCTACCAAGGCCAGGTTTCGGAAGATCTGGTACTGGTAGCTCGCCGCCAGGTAGCTTTCCGCCTGCCCGTAGTAACCCGCCGTGCGCCCTTGGGTGAAGGAGAACGAGGCACGCTGGCGCGGGGAAATCCGGTAGCCCAACGAGCCGTCGAACAAGAGGCTGTTCTGCCGGTACTGGCTGGTGCCCCCGGACACGAGGCCGGTCACGCCAAGGTTGTACGCCCAGCGGCCGCGCGGTGACCCGCTCAGCGCCGCATGGAAGGACGTCGCGTTCGACGGTGTCGCCACGGTGCCTAAGAAGGTCGTGGCGCTTCGGTCGAGGGAAGCGGAGAAGAGGTTGAAGTTGCCGAGGTCCCACTCCATGCCCAAGCCGTACGCCTGGGTCTTCGTGTTGGACACCAGATCGCCCTCGCTGTGGCTGTCGTAGTAGCGCGCGTTGAGGCTGACCCGGTCCGACGCCCGGTACGCGGTGTTGATCTGGAACAGGCGAAGGTTCGAAGTGCTAGCTCCCGTAAACGAGTTGCCGACCGATCCACCGCTGAACCCGTTGCCCCCGTAGCCGTACCCGGCACCGGACGAGAACCCGCCGAGCGAGGCGACTTGGCCGGAGTCGCTCTGGGTGAAACCGGTGGTCACGCTCCACGCATCCGACGGCCGGTAGCTGGCGTTGACGGAGATGTCGGAGCCGTTGCCCCGCTTCCCTAAGGCGTCGATGGTGCTGAAGCCCAATCGGCTGCCAAGGCTAAGGCCACCACCCAGATTGAAGTTCAGCCCCGTGCGGAACGTTTGTAGCTTCACGTCTCCTACAACCGGGTTCGCGGTTCCGTTCGAAATCGGGCCACGGCCGTTCTGGAGGTCGAAGCCCCAGTTCGCGTCGATCTTGCCAAAGTTGCGGGATCCCGTAAAGGAAGTGGTGTCCAGCCGTGAGTCGCTCCGCAGGCGATTGGCAGCCCGGCTGTGTTCGAGTGACCACCGCGTGCCGCCGGGGTCGTTGTACTTGGCAAAGCCCCGCGTGCTGGTGATCCGGGAGTAATCGAAGCTCAGGCTTCCGTCGTTGGCCGTGCGCCGAGAGGAAACCGCGCTGTTGCTGCTGGAAAGGCCGTACTGGAAGCGGCCGGAATCGTACTCCAGCCCCAGGTCGGAGGCGACCTCGTTCCGGTTGAACCCGCGCGTCTCCACGCTCACAAAGGTGTTCGGAATGTCGCGCCACGAGCCCCGGAGTCGCAGGTTCCCCAGCCGGTACTCCCCGTCGAGGCCGCGCGCCATCCCGCCTAACGGATTGTCGGTACCTATCAGGTCTCCCCGGGCCATGTTGTACTGCAGGTAGCCGTTGGCCCCCTTGTTCCCGATGGGGAGGCGATAGTCGAGGCCCCAGACCCGGCGGTCGCCGTTGAGGGTCTGCACCGTCTTCGGCCGGTAGGTGACGGTGACCGTCTGGGAGTTGTCGACGTAGCGGTGGATGTAGAACTTGTTCGGGAGCAGGGGGTCGAAGTGGTAGTCGCCGGTCAGGGGCTCTGCCGTCCCCGGAACCTGGATCACGCCGTTGACCCGGACGATCACCGATCCAGCAAGTGGCTCGTAGTCCAGTGGATAGCCCTCGGACGGGATGCCGAAGCCCTGGAACTCCTCCTTAAGGGAACTGCCGCGACCGGTGTTCCCTGCCCTCTGCTCCATAGCGGTGAACCCGACCTTGCCGAACGGCCCGAAGTTGTAGGCCAGACCCGCGCCCTGAACCGTGCCGCGCGACTCGTTGAAGCTGGTCGCCTCGTAGCTGGCCACGATGGTGCTGGTGGGCGGGATGATCCGGTTGACGAACGTGATCGCCCCGAGGTCGGAGTCCACCACGTAGTCCTCCATCAGCTTCATCGGCTGGCCGTCGACACGCACCTCGATGGTATCGCTCAGGATTCGGCCGCTCTGGAGATAGTAGGGGCCCGTGGAGTTGTTCCCTTCGAGGTTGACCGTACGGGCCGAACCACGAGACTGGCTTCGGACGGCGCGGAACTGGAGGCGTCCGTCGTCGAACCCAGCCATGACGCCGTTAAGCTGCTTCGTGAATCCGGCGAACCGGTTGGTGTTCACGAGCGAGCCCCGGATGTCGCCCATGCTCACCTTGATGGGACCCCGGTCGTAGTTGAGGGTCACCTTCTGAGCGTCGGGGTCTTGGAGCCGGGTGTCGGTGAACTGCATCTGGAAGTCCAGGACTCCCAGCACCTTGCGGCCGGACACGCTCATGTTGCCGACGTCCGTGAACTGCTTGCCGCCGTTCCCGTAATAGGTCAGGCTGTTGAACGCCTCGCGGTCGCCGGTCACCGAGTGCGAGTGGTAGCCCAAGCTCCGCTGACCCGTGACGTCGATCCGCTTGAGGACGTTGGAGTCTAACCAGCCGATCGCACTCTTGGGCGTCGCCGCCTTCGTGCGTCCGGGAGCCACCTTGAGGCGGACGGGCGCGACCTTGGATTCGGCGCCGAGCTTCTGGAACACCTCCGCCGGGATCCGCACTTGGGGGATCTGGGCTTGGGCGGCGGACACGCCCGCGAGGGCGCAACCGATGAGGGACCTACGAACGACGACCATGGGTTCAGATGGATAGAGGCATCGACCGAAGCAGATGGTTCGGCACGAGCCCAGGCTCACATTTTAGCAGACCGGCCGAGCACATCCTGGACAATCTCCACGTTCTGCATCGCAAGGTTGAACATTTCCTCTCGCTTCCGTTGCAGGAGCTTTGCGTTCCGGTCCCGATCTTTGTAGAACGCCGTAAACGCCTCGAACATTCGCTGCGGCGTAAGACCGTCCAGGGAAAGGGCAGAACCCAGGCCCAATCCCTTGGCGAAAGCGGCCACCTTCGGGTCGTAGCTGATGAGCAGAGGGGGCACGCCCACCGTCGCGGCGAGGATGCCGCCGTGCAGCCGCATCGCCACCATACAGTCCATCCGCGACACCCGCTTCTGAAGGTCCGTCGGGGTCGCGATCTTTTTGAGATCGGGAATCTTGCCGCCTTGCTTGTTAGAGATCTCCTGGATCAGCGGTGCGTCCTCGTTCCGGTCCATAGAGATGAGCACCGGCATCGTTCCCGACTGGTAGACGAGGCGGCAAAAGTCGCCGAACAGCGCGGCGACGTCGCGGCCCTTTCCCAGGGGCCGGGGCGCGATGCCGATGGTGCGCATGTTGCCCACCTTGTACCCCTCGTCCTCCTCGCCCGGGGGAGCGGTGGGCGTCGGCAAGAGAAAGGCGAGGTCGGCGGTCACCTTCACGTTCTTCTTGACCCCGAGCCCTTGCAGAGTAGTCAACGAGCCGGGGTCCCGGACGGCGATAGCGTCCGCCGCGTTGAACGCACCGCTGGCCAGGCGCTTGCCCAGGTAAGAGTTGATCGGACCGACGCCCTGCCCGACCATGATCACCTTCTTGCCCGATTTCTTCGCGAGCTTGACCAGGTTCGCGTAGTAGAACACGCTCCGGACGCTCGTGGTGTCCTGGAAGATGCTGCCGCCTGGGAACACCAAGGCGTCCGACTGCTCGATCGCTTTCTCGATCGCCTTGAAGTCGCGGCGCTGGACCGCGGGCAGGGCGTAGTGCCGGTAGGTCTCCTCAGGGGATCCGCTGAGGACCGTACAGTGGAACCCACTGTCCGCCAGTCCATGGACGAAGCCGAGCATGATGGCGTCGTCGCCAAGGTTGCCGCTTCCGATGTATCCGGCGAGCAAGAGTCGTTGCGCCAAGTTAATTCTCCGGCTTTGGCAACAGCCGCGAGACGGCGATCCAAAGTACCGATCCGACTATACACCCCAGGAAGATTCCGATCAGGACTCGGACCACGCTGAGCGCTGCTGGAATGTGGAGGTGGCAGAGCGTGTTCACGATGTCCGTCTGCCCCACCGCGCCGATCGCCAAGACCAGCGCGATCCACCCCAGGAGGGCCCGGGAGCGGGGTCCCGAAGCCGCATCGCCCTGTGGAACGTACCGGTACAGCATTGCGATCCCCACGATCAGGGCCGGATGCCCAACCAGGAACTCCTTCGTCCGAGGCCGGACGAAGAGAGAGTTATCGAGGAAGTTTCGGAACAGCACCTCGATCCCGCTCGCCCCGACTCCGCTGTCGTTACCGGTGCGCGCGATCATCAGGCCGAAGCCCGCGATCAGGAAGAGGCCCAGCAACACGGTGCCCCAGGTGATCGAGCCCTTGAGCGTCGACCGCCAGTCGGTGAGGCGCATCGTGTACGCCGCGCCGATGAGGAGGACGGGCAGGAACAGCGAGATTTTGATGCCGCGGAACTCGTCGCCCCCCACGTAGTACGGCAGCCCGTTGAGCATGCCCGCCACGTAGAGACCACCGATCAGGCTGAAGACGCTCACCATCAGGAAAGCGATCAGCGCGCGGACGAGCGTGGGCAGGCTGGTGGACGGGCGGAGCGCGTCGATGGCCAGGAAGCCGATCACCGGCAGCGCCATCGAGACCACCAACGCCATCACCTGCTGACCGCTCTTCACCCAACACGCAAGCCCTAGCAGGCCAAGCAGGACAGCGGCCACCGTGAGCAGCTTGCGGTCGCGGACGAGACTGGCGACCGCGCCAAAGGAGACCGCCGCTCCGAGCAAGCCGAGCACCAGGAAGAGAGGACGCGGGATCTTCGGGTCCTCGAACCCGTGTGGAGTTCCGATCTGCGCGCCTTCGTTCCGAATCCCGTCGCTGATCGCTCGGATGAACGTTCCGAAGTTCGACAGCGGCTGATCGGCGCCAAGGCTTACCGGGCGGACCATCAAGATGCGCATGTTCCGTTCGCGGGCTGCCTTGACGTACCGCTCGACCGCCGCCGGAAGCGAGAGCTTGTCGAGTTCCGCGACCTGGGCCGAGTGGAGCCGCACGATGTTCTCGGGCTGCTCCTCGACCACGTTCGCGTCGCCGCCGATCTTGGCGAACTCGGGTGTCGCGTAGAGCAGGCCGAGCCCCTTCAGCGACTCGGTGGTCGCCTTCAGCGCGTCCCGCCGTCCAAGTACCTGGTCGCCTTGGGGCAGGAACACCGACGCTCCCATCTCCTTGGCCCACCCCAGCGTTTGCCGGACCGCCTGCGAACTGGCCCCGCTCGGGTTAGAAGCCCGCGCGACGATCATAAGCCCGTTCCTCTGCGCGGTGCCTGCTTGGGTGGGGTTCAGGCCGATGGAGGTGGACCGGATGAGTTGGGCCGAGACCGGGGGTAGGGAGAGCACCTTGCCGCGAGGGGCGAGGGTCCCGGATAGCGCGCCGAACCGGATTTGCAGGCCGCGCTGCACCCGCGGAAAAACGCTCAGGTCGTTGAAGGTCAGCGAGGACAGCTTGATGGTCGGCTGCGCCTCTCCCGCCGGGACCGACGTGCTGCTCAGTGTCAGGCGGCCTTGGTTGATCAACTCGCCGATAAACTCTTCGGAAAGCACGACCGCCCCGAGGCCTTGGGACTTGAGCTCTGCGATCGCCCGGTCGAGCGGCAGGCCCTGCCCCGCCGCCAAGGCTTCGATCGTCTCGTACTCCACCGCGAGCGCGGTGGCCTTGTTCTTCGACTCGACCTGGTGCCGCTTGTACACCGAGTAGCTCGCCACCAAGGCCGTGAGCAACACGACCGGCACGAGCCAGGAAGGAATTCGGAAGTTGGTCAAAGATCACTCCAGCCGGGGGCAGGGCGATGGACGCCGGTTCCTAGCAAGGTCCCCGGGCCCAACGCCTTCCGGCTACGTAAACTCATACTCGGCTTCGCGTCCGCGAAGGATCGTCCGGCGCCCGCCCATCGCCAACACGGTGAGCATTCCCGCAAGGAAGCCCCCCGCGTGCGCCCAGTTCGCAACCCCCTCCTGCCGGACCAAGATCTGGAACAGGAACCAAAGCCCGAGCAACACCCAAGCCGCTACCTCGAAGGTAAAGAACGCGAGGAAGATCTCCAACCGATTGGCGGGGAAAAGCAGGAAGTACGCGCCCATGATCCCCCCGATTGCGCCGGACGCGCCGAGGGTCGGCACCATGGAGCCGGGCAGGACCCAGATCTGGGCCGCCGCCGCGACGAAACCCCACCCCAGGTAGTACAGCGCGTACCGCACGCCCCCCATCGCGTCCTCGATGCCGCTGCCGAACACGACCAGGAAGACCAGGTTTCCCAGCAGGTGCATCAGGCTTCCGTGGAGGAACATCGAGGTGAGCAGGGTCACAATCGCGAACCGGTCGCCCGTCCCGAGAATCGCCTGAACGACCTCGCGGGAGCGGAAAGAGAGGTCGGCAAAGGCGACGCTCGGGCCGAACAGGCCGCCGCCGCGATCCCAAAGGTAGATCACGCAGTTAAGGAAAACCAGCGTCCACGTCACGACGGGGACGCTCTCCTTGACCTGGTTGTCGCGGAGGGGGATCACGTGCCGTCTAGCTTACTGTAGCCACGGGGCCCGCCGCGCTTCGATTCTTCGGGGGTAACTCCTCAAGGGTGCTACCTTGTTGACTTGTCGGTTTATCATCCACTCGTGCTGGCTGCCCTTCTGCTCACGATCTCCGCTCCCGTGACCCTCGACGTCCAGTGGGACCGAACTCTCGCCCGAACGAACCGCTTCTCGTTCGGCTTGAACACCTTCGTCTCGTTCAATCCGGAGACGGCGACCGATCTGCGGTACGCCGAGCTTCTGCGAGAGATGCGGCCCGGTCTGCTCCGCCTGCACCACGCCGCCATGGCCGGCGACTCGCGCAAGGACGCGAACGGGTGGATCGACTACGCGAGCCGGCGTTGGGACGAGCCGAAGATCCTCCGGGCCATGAACCGGCCCTGGCCGAAGGACTGCGAGCTCCTGATGAACATCCCCAACTGGCCCACTTGGATGGATGCCAATAGGGACGGCTTCTTGGATGCCGATCAAGAAGCCCCCTACGCCCGCCTGTGCGCCGACCTCGTGCGCATCGTCAACCGTGGCCCGCGCCGGGTTCGGTACTGGGAGCCGACTAACGAGCGGGACATGCCTTACTTCGTCGACTTCCGCACCGATGGCGGCCGGGGACCCCTGAAGGATCCGGCAAAGCCCGCGCGGACGGCCGACCTCGCCCGGATCTACAACCTTTGCGTTTTGGAGATGAAGCGGGTGGACCCCCGCATCCTCGTCGGCGGCCCTGCGGTCGCCCGGCCGGACCTTCTGGAGTTCGTGCGCGAATTCGCCAAGCTCACCCGCCACAACCTGGACTTCTTCTCCTACCACGCCTACGCAAGCGGGTCGCGCGAGGACACGGACGCGCACATCTACGACCGCGCCCTCGCGTTCGGCCCCATCGCCAAGGGAGTACGGGATACGGTCCGACAGGCGACGGGTCGAAAGATCCCGCTTTTCCTCGACGAGTACAACGTCTCGTGGACTTGGGAGACCCACGACCCCCGGATGACGGACAACAAGGGAGCCGTGTTCGACACGTTGGCCGCCTTCTCTTCGGTGACGAGCGGTGCCGACGCCACGACGGCCTGGAACGACCGCGACGGGGTCTACGGAAAGATCGCGCCCGACAACCGGATGCGGGCTCCGGGAGCGAATCTGTCCCTACTGAACCGGTACGCCGTAGGACGTCTCGTTAAGGCCACCTCCAGCAAACCTAACCAGATCCTCGGCTTCGGCTGCATCGGTAAGGCGGGCCGGACGGTGTGGATCGTCAACCGGTCGCCGGAAGAGCGCTCGGTGAAGCTCGTCGGCGTCCGGCCCCAGAGGCTCACCCTCCACCGGAACTCGGCGGAGGGATGGGAGCAGCACCTGAGGGACATCGGAAAGGACGGGACCCTCCCGGTTCCCGCCCACTCCGTCACGACGCTTGTCCTGCGCCGCTAGCGGGCCTAGCGTTCGCCCGGAAGAACGATGCCCCGCATGATCACTCGCTGGGCGGACAGGAACACGAGGAGGGTAGGAAGGGCCGCCAGAGTGAGGGCGGCCATCATCACTGCCTTCGGCGCCGTGTTCTGGAGTTGGTAGATCCACACCATCATCGTCCAGATCCGCTGGTCCTGGGCGACGAGGAACGCGTAGAGGAACGCACCGTAGGCCCCCATGAAGGCGACCAACGCAAGGTAGCCGAGGACCGGGCGGCTCAGCGGCAGCGCGATGCGGGCCATCATCGTTGTCTCCTTCGCGCCGTCGAGCTGGCCCGCCTCGAAAAGCTCCTGGGGCAAGGAGTCGAAGAAACCCTTGAGCAGGAAGATCATGTAGCCGCTGGCCGCCGTGGGCAGGACCAGGGCGGCAAAGGTGTTCAGCAGCCCCAGATCCTTTAGCAAGAGGAAGCTGGGGATCATCGCTACCTCGGCGGGAAACGCCATGGTGGCGAGCAGGAAGATGAGAATCTTGCCGGACTGCTTCACCGGATAGCGCGACAGCGCGTAGGCCGCGAGCGGGTTCACGATGAGCTGCGTCCCGATGGCGAGCAGGCAGAACAGGGCCGTGTTCCAAACCGCCCGGCCGTTCAGCAGGATGTAGTCCAGTACGTACCCGTAGTTCCGGGTGGCGAACTCTTTCCGGATGGCGGGAGCCGCTTGCGCGACGAAGCCCTTCTCAAAAGCCGCGATGGGCATTACCGTCGCCGCGCCGCCGTTGGCCGCGGCCCAGAGGTCTTCTGACCCCTGCGTCGCGTAGCGCGCCGGGAGCGACTTCGCCCGGAACTCCTCGACCAGCGGTCCCGAGGCCGGCATCGCCAGCTCCTCGAACTTCTTCGCTTGGCCCGCCACCTCGGACGGCACGTTGCCGAACTGGTTCTGGTGCTTGCCCCGCATCCACTCCTGGAACAGCCGCTGGGTGCGGACCGGAACCCGAAACTCGGCAGGCAAGGTGGCCTTGAACGCCAGCCACTCCTGGTACTTGCGAGTCGTGGGCGGGTTCCAAGCCTTCCGCTCCAGCATTTCCGCGGGAGGGACGACGGTCTGGAAGGCGACGCTCTCCTCGATGTAGGCGCGGTTCAGGGCGTCGATGTCGTTGGCGTACCGCTTGCGCAGCCACTGTTGGTAGCGCGCCTGCAGCCGGCTCGTCGCTTGGTTGGGGGCGGTCTTAAATCCGGCGGTCCAGTGGGTCAGCGGCAGCTGCATCAGGAACTGCTGGTAGCGCTGCACCACCTCCGGCGAGGCATCGGCCCCGAGCCGCGTCGAAGCGATCATGCCCGCGTCCCCCGCGTACTTGTCGTCCAGGTACTTCGTGAGGAGCTCGTCGTCCTTGGTGAGGTAGGCGGGAACGATCTTGTTGTCGTTCTGATCCGTCGGCCCTTTCAGCCCCGTGCTCACCATCAGCACGAACGGGTACAGCGTCGTCAGGGCTCCGAGTGCCAGGACGATGTACAAGAAGAACATCGCGATCCGCGCCCGGGGCCGCTTGCGTCCAACTCGACCGACAAGACTCAACGAAAAGCCCCCGATTGCGGATTTTGGATTTTGGATTTTGGATTGCAGACGGACAAGACGCCGTTCCTACGAGCATGCCAGCTCCGCCAATCCAAAATCCGCAATCCCAAATCCAAAATCACTTATTAAGCATGTCCTTCAGCCGCCGGCGCTGGGCGAGCGCGCGGAGCTTCTTGATGGCTTGGACTTCGATCTGGCGGACGCGCTCGCGGGAAAGCTTGAGCTCTTTGGCGATGTCCTCTTGGAGGGGCGACTCGCCGCCTTCCAAGCGGAACCGGAGGCGCATGACGCGCTGCTCGCGCTCGTTCAGCTCGTCGAGGATCCGCTGGAGCTCGCGGACCATCTCCTGGTCCAGCATCATCGCCTCGGGATCCTGGTTGGTGGTGTCCTTCAGGAGGCCGCCGAGGGTCATCCCGCCGCTGTCACCGACCGTCATGTCGAGCGAAAGGAGCTCCTGGGAAGACTGGAGGAGGGTCAGCAGCTTCTTCGCGCTGATGCCCATCGCGAGAGCGAGCTGCTCTGGGCTAGGATCGGTTCCCAGTTCCCGCGAGAGACGGGCCCGCTCCTTTTCCACCTTGCGTAGCGACTGGGAAACGTGGGCGGGTAGTCGGATGGCCTTCGACTTGTTATCGATGGCCCGCCCGATGGCCTGGCGGATCCAGTGGGTGGCGTAGGTGCTGAACCGGAAGCCCTTGTCCGGATCGAATCGCTCGGCGGCCTGCATCAGGCCAATGGCCCCCTCTTGGATCAGGTCCTCCAGCGGGATCGCCCGGTTGCGGTAAGTCTTCGCGATGTTGATCACGAGCCGCATGTTCGACTCGATCAGGCGCTGCTTCGCCGCCGTATCGCCCTGCTGGACCGCGCGAGTCAGCGTCACCTCTTCCTCGGGCGTGAGAAGAGGCGCTTGGGTGAGCCGGCTCAGATAGCTCGGTACGCCGTCCTCGTGATCCGACATGTGCGGGTGGGCGCTCATCGATGGGCCTGACTGGTCGCGACAAAGGATAAACGGATCGGTGGTATCAAGCGTTGCACCCTTGCGACCCTTGAGAAGCTCTCGTCCTTCGCCTTCTGCCCCGGGGCATACGCAGAGACGAGTGCCGTGGTTCCATTACTACGTCTCCCAAAGAGAAGAGTTCGAGTTTCGAGGAAATGATTCTACCGAACCGAAGGAGTAGGCCCGCCATGCCTGGTTTACTCACACTTTGCGCAAGGATCCATTGCGTTTACGAATGTTGAGGGGTTGGAAGACCGTCCCGACCTTGTACGAAGCCTCTTCGTTCACCCAATCCGACTCTATAATCCAGAGAGACTTTTCATGAACGAGCAGACCTTCGTCGACCGCCGCGAGACGGACTGGCAGCGCCTCACCAAGCTGTGCGACCGCGCCGACGTGAGCCCCTCGCACCTGCAGGCCGAAGAGATCCGGGAGATCGTCCGGCTCTACCGCCGCGTCTCGACCGACCTCTCCGTCGCCAGGACGAAGTCCAACAACGTCCAGCTCATCGAGTTCCTGAACGACCTCACCGCTCGGGCCTACGGCATTCTCTACCGCGAGCCCCGCAAGCCGTTCCTGAAGTCGCTGCTGAACGCCATCGCCCTCAGCGCGCAAACGGTGCGACGGTGCCGGTGGTTCATCCTTACCAGCGCCATCCTCTTCTTCGGCTCGGGAATCCTCGCGTACGTCATGCTTTCGGTGATGCCCCAGATGCGGGACTTCTTCGTCCAGCCCGGTTTCGAGAGCTCCTTTGAGGGTTGGAAAAGTGGGAAGTTCACCGATCGGACGGGCTCCGAGAGCGTGATGATGACCGGCTTCTACGCCTCGAACAACCCCCGGGCGGCGATTCTCACGGGTGCGGTCGGGGCCGGTTCGTTTGGAATTGGCTCGGTGTACCTGGTCGTGACCAATGGAGCCCTCATCGGCACCCTGGCGCATGAAGTCGCGCCAAGGGGACACCTGGACTTCCTCTTCTCATCGATTTCCCCCCACGGCGTTCCCGAACTCACGGGTCTGATCATCTCCGGTGCCTGCGGACTGCTGCTCGGCTACGCCCTGATCAATCCTGGACGCCGCAAGCGCGGCGACGCCCTCCGCGCGGTGGGCCGCGACGCGATGGTGCTCCTGGTCACGTCCGTCGTCCTCATGTTCATTGCGGCCCCCATCGAGGGGTTCTTCAGCTTCAACCCGTACGTTCCCGGCTACGCGAAGCTGATCTTCGCGGGAGTCAGCTTCGTCGCCTGGATGTTTTTCTGGAGCAGCTTCGGCAAGGATCCCGCTGAACGGGAGCCGGAAGGCCAGTGGCACATGCCGGCAGCGCCGATGTCTTCTTGACACGTGAGTCTGTGATTGGTCACGTGTCACCCATCACGTCTCACGCGTCAGCGAAGAGGCGTTAGCCGAACATAACGAGCGTCAGCGTCAGCAGCACGGAGTTGTGAACCGCGTGCATCACAATGGAAGGCACGAGGGAGCGGCTGTGGTGGCTGAGGACGCAACTGGTGACGGCGACGCTGCCCAACCCGAGCCAGAGCGGAATCCCTTGAGGGTGGATGGCCGCGAACATAAAGCTCGACGTCAACGCTCCGGCGGCTACTGACCGAGTTACGCGGCTGAGCGCGGGAAACAGCAGGCCCCGGAACATGATCTCTTCCCAAAATGGGGCAAGGACCGCCGCCTGGAGGAAGATCGCCAGGATCATCAACGGAGTCGGGCTCTGCTGAAGAATCTCCGTCGCAGGGTGGGAGGGCTCGGGAAAGTACCGCTGCAGGAGCTGTCCGATCCCCACGGCTATCGCCATGATCGGCAGGTTGGCGGCAAAGCCGGCGAAGCCGAGCAGAATGTTCCGCCCGAGATTGTCCCGTCGGAGCCCGACGTCGTAGAGCGACACCCGCTGTCCCGCCACCGGGGTTCGGAACAGCAGGAAGGTCAGGGCGAACATGACCATAACCGTCAGGATCCCGGACATCCCCTTGGGCAGGGAGAGACTCTGGATCACCGGCCCCAGAATTTGGGTGAGCAGGAGGAACATGCCCAACAGTTGAAGCCCACGAAGCGCGAAGCGGTCCGCCCGCGGGAGCGACATCGGCTGCGCTGGGTGCCCTAGCGGCTGCCAATTGCCCGCGTGGCGCATCGCGACGTAGGCGACCCAGAGGAATACGCCGAGGAGCAGCAAGCCGACCGCGCCGAGCGCCATGAGGCCGACGGCCGCCATCCTCCAGACAGGCATCATCTTCGCCCGTGCCTCTTTGTCCCCCGCCTTCTCAAGAGCGTGGACCCGCGCCACCGCTCCCAAAGGATCCTTGGCGGGCAATTTGTCGGCTAAGCGTTGCGCTTCCTTCCGAGGCAGCTTCTTCGCCCCGTAGATCTCGGCGAACACGCGGTGGGTGGGATTACCCTTTCGGAGAACCGCCAGCACGGGCTCCGACACCGGCTTACCTAACTCAGTTCGGGCGGCAGCGTCGATCGCCGCCGCCGTTGGGTTCGTCGCCCGCGCCTTGGCAACCTTCTCGAGAACCGGATCGAGCCCCTCGCCACTCTTGTCAGAGCCTCCTAATCCACCAAACTGCTGGGTCAGCGCCTTGGCCGCCATCGTTTGGCGAAGCACGAGCTTCTGCTGGTTAAAGCTCTCGCCCTTGGCCCCCGGACGGTTATAGGAGTTGGCCACCGCCATGGTGAGCAACAGGGCGAAGACCAGGAGCAGCGCCCCCCAGGCAAGGGGCAGGCGCCGCTCCGACTGCCGATTGCCGGCCCCCTGAGCAGGGTCCAGGACCGGGGGCGCTACTGGGCTCCCAGACTCCGGTCGTTGAACGAAATCGTGTAGGTGCTCTGGTTGGTGATCAGCGCCATGGTCATCCATATGGTTTCCGCCGCGTACTCCGCCACAAGAATGCCGAGCGCGACGCTACGTAGTTTGTCGTAGCCCCGCAGCCCGTAGTAGCGCTGCACGAAGTTCTTGACGAACAACGCGATCAAAAGGCCGAACCAGTAGTAGTCCACGCCAAAGTTCATGGACAGCACGTACCCTGCCGGGTGCAAGGGGAATCCGGGGAACTTGAACCGAACCATGTCCAAGACCATGACCACGGCAAAACCGAAGATGGTCATGACGATACCGACCACGTCCGGACCGCGCCGGTCGCGGAGGATGTTCTCCAGGTAGCCGACCGCGTCGGTCCACCCGATGCCCCCCGTGCGGTAGGCCCGCACTTGCAAGAAGAAGTAGGCGAGGAAGAACCCGACCACGGTGGCCGCGGTGATCGTCAGGAACATCCGCTTCTGGTTCAGCCGCTCCAGCTGCCCCATCTTCATCGCCTCCAGCTGGTAGGGCATCGGGTGGTTCCGGTAGATGCGGTTCATCACCAGGAACACCTGCGCGACCCAGGTGGCTTGAGGATTAGTCAGCCACTTGTTGCCGAGGAAGCGGTGCATGATCGAGTTGGTCCCGAAGAACGCGAACTCGTGAGTGGGTGGGCCGAGCTGGGCGCGGATGCGCGTCAGCACGATGCTGAACATCAGGAACAGGCCCACGTACGGGATCATGTACAGAGGCGGCAGCCCGCCAACGATCCCATAGCCCACCATGACGGCGTAGCTCACGACCAAACCCACAAAGGCCCAGCGGTGCTTGACGCCCCCGTCCTCCGCCCGGCGGCCACTCCTGATGTCGCGCCAGACTTCCCTCAGGTAGTCGCGCGAAACCCAAAGCGCGCCAAGGAACATGGCGATGACGGCGCCCCAGGTCTGCTCGTCGAAGTACGGCGGACCTGGGGCGATGGCGGTGCCCGAGAACGTGCTTTGCGGAATGCCCTGGCTGGCGAGCGCAACGTGGGTGACCTTGCGCAGCAGGAAGAACACCACGAAGCTCAGCAGGAGGTCGCTGGGCATGAACAGCCCAATCGCCGCCATGAACGGGTAGATCGAGATTCGGAAGTCGCCGATGTTGCTCAGCGGCGGCTCTTTGAAGGCGCGGTCGATGTAGAAAAGGTCTTTTACGGGGATCGCGGGCAGGTTCGGGTACAGGTAGTTCAGCCCGTTCATCATGTCGATGGCGAACATCACCCCGAAGGCGATCCACATGTGCCGGCTGCGCCACATGCCGCCGCCACCGCCTCCTTCGGCCATCGCCACGGGCAACTGGATGAGCGGGAAGGTCAGACGCTCCCGTTCGTTCCAGGCACCGCGCATCAGGGAGTTGATGCAGATCATCGCGAAGCAAAGCGAGATGATCAGGCCGCCCCATCCCAGCCACACCGGGAAGTAGGTGTCGATTCGGCCGATCGTGTGGGCTACGCCCTTGCCGCCGCCCTCGATGTCCTTGACCTGCGCCAGGTCCTTGACCGCCAGCCAGTCGGGGATGTACTTGACTAGGTAGTCCTTGTACGTGGGGTTGCTGCGGGCGTGGAAGGGGTAGTTGTAGCTGGCCGCGTGGCCGAATCCGCTCCATTCACCCGCAATGGCCCCCGCGACGCTCACGATCGAGAAGATCACGATCAGGTCGGTCTGCGAAAACGCGATGCGCGGAACGAACCGACGCAAGGGCGCGTTGAGGATGACCATCAACAGCAGCGCCGAGATCGGCGGGACCATCAGGGAAAAGATCCCTGACACTCCCTGATTGGTCACTGCGTAGCAGACCGGGATGCAGAGCAGGAACCCGACGAGAACTGCGAACCATCGGAAGCGCTGTTGCGGCGCCGGCCCTTGTTCGGTTTCCGGAGTGAGCGTCGTTGCCATCGGACGCTGTAGTGTAGCGCGGGACACCCCAGGAACACTGAAGATCGCGCCGTCCAGAACGCCAGAGTCGACAATTCCATCACCGGGACCTTCGATATGCAGTTCTGAGCCGCGCTTTCCTGTGCCAGGATGCGAGTCAGATGGCACTCGAGGGGAAGAACGTGAATCTTGCCTCAGCCATCGTCCGCCTCCTCGGATTCCGCCCCCTAGCCGTCGACGAGATCGTGGGGCTGGGGTCGGTCAACCACGTTTTCGTCGTCGACACCTCGCATGGTCGACTCGTCGTCCGGTTCGGCCGCGACCCTTTATCCGCTGAAGGCTTTGCAAAAGAGGCGTACTGCCTGCGCCTCGCCGCCGCGCACGGAATCCCCAGTCCCGAGGTCGTCGCCGAAGGAGAAGCGGATGCCGTGGGCTATCTCGTTCAGACCTACGTAGACGGAGCCAACGGAGAAGGGCAACGATCCCTCGACCTGTGGCGCCAGCTCGGTGCTTACGCGAAGCGGATCCATTCGGTGCCTTTGGATGACTCCGCACCTCGTGAGCTTTTTCCAAGATTCGGCCGAGACCCTGAAGAAAACTGGCGACGGCACGTCGCGTACAACCTGGCCGAGCTTTCGCCGCAGGATCCGCTCGTCAAGCTCGGCGTGTACGGGATCGAGCAACAGACCGCAATCGGAGAAAAGTTCAACTCACTCAGGTCGCACCCTTTCCAATTCGGGCTCCTCCACGGGGACTTGTCACCTCGGAACACGATCCTGCCCCCGTCCGGTCCGCCCGTGCTCCTTGACTGGGGCAGTGCGACGGTCGGCATCGCGCCGCACACCGAGCTCCAGGGACTGATCGCAGAGCACGAAGAGAGGGGGGATCCCGCGTTGAGCGAATTGGGGGCGTTCGCGGACGGGCTTGAGGTCGATCTGGACGCGATGCTTCCCGTGCTCCACGACTTGGTGCTCCTCCACCATCTCGACTTGATACGGTGGGCGATCGATCGGAGGCCGGATCGCCTGGATCAGGTCGCCGCTCAGGCACGGAACACGGTGCAGCGATGCCTGCGGAGGTCCTATAGAGACCGAGATTTGTGAGACCCTTGCAAGTTCCCCCTACCGGGTAGGGTAAGCCTTCCGCGCGAGCGAAAGGAATGGGAACGTCCCTGAACGCGCATAAATCGCATTTGCTGTGTCTGGGACGCCGTAGTCCTGTCTACCCCAGCCCAAAGCGGCGTAGGACGGAGAGAACCGCTGCCACGGGCCGCGCTTGTTGAAAATCGAATGACTGCTACTGAATATCGAAAGCCCCTGTGGCAGAAGGGGATTACCGCCTTCATCATGCTGGCGCCCTGCGTGCTCGCCCTCGTCGCGGCATGGCAGTTCAGCGCATCGCCCCATCGGGGAGAGCTCTGGTACCAGCTCACTGTCCTCGCGTTTCTCCTCGTCGGCATCAAGGTGCGGATGTACGGAATCTCGCTGGGCTTCCACCGCGGGCTGACCCACAAGAGCTACGAGACCCACGACTGGCTCCGAGGACTGTTCCTCGTCATGGGCTGCATGTCCATCCAGGGCGAGCCCGTACGCTGGGCGTCGGACCACGTGGACCATCACCGGCACGCGGACAAGGAAGGCGATCCCCACAGCCCTGAGCACGGCTTCTGGCACGCGCACTGGGGATGGCTGATGGAGCTGAAGTTCGAGCGGGACATCAACCCGATCTTCAAGAACGACGCCTTGGCCATGAAGGTCAGCCGGTTCACCTGGTTCTGGGCGGCGGTAGGCCTGGTCATCCCGGCGGCGCTGGGCCAACTAGCGGGCATCGGCTGGTGGGACGGCCTCCTGTGGGGCGGCGGCGTTGCGATCTTCTTCGCCAACCAAGGCACCTACTGGGTGAACTCGGGAGCGCACACCTTTGGCCGTCGCGACTTCGAGACCGACGACCGGAGCACCAACTTCTGGGTGAAGGGTCCTCTGGGCTACCCCATCTCCCTGTTCCTCGCCTGGATGACCTGTGGCGAGACGAACCACAACAACCACCACGCGATCGGCCACGCCGCCAACCACGGCATGTTCAAGGGGCAACTCGACCCCTCGGCCCGGATGCTTCGGCTGCTTGAAAAGGCTCGCCTCGTTTGGAACGTGCGCTGGGCCAAGCCAGAAGACGTGGAGCGTCGCCAGCGGGAGCTGACGATGACGCCCGAAGAGCGGAAAGAAGAGGCCCTACGCCTCCACCGAGAAAAACGCGAGCAAGTCCACTCGATGCGTTAGCCCAAGACTCCCCTCCTCGTTTTCCCGCGCCCGAAAAGCCCACAAGCAGTCCTGATACAGCGCGAGGAAAATGAGGAGGGGCCGGGGGTGGAGAAACCCAACCCCGGCACGTGCGCTAAACTCCTCCCATGCGCCTAACGCACCTCGTCTCCTGCGCCGGTTGAGCCTCGAAGCTGGGGCCCACCCAGTTGGCGGAGGTTCTCCGCCTGATCCCATCCTCGGCTAACCCAAACCTGCTCGTAGGGTTCGAAACATCGGACGACGCAGGGGTGTTGAGGCTGTCTGAGGATCAGGCTCTCGTGCAGACGGTCGATTTCTTCACTCCGGTCGTAGACGATCCGTACGCTTACGGCCAGATCGCTGCGGCGAACGCCCTGAGCGACGTGTACGCGATGGGAGGCAGGCCGATATCCGTCCTCAACATCGCCTGCTTTTCTCCCGATGCGGCTCCCGCCGAGGTGTGGGCTTCGATCCTGAAGGGAATGGCGGACAAGACGAACGAGGCGGGAGCCGTGATCATGGGCGGACACAGCGTCGAGGACGACGAGCCCAAGTTCGGGATGGCGGTAACGGGCTTGGTGGACCCGAATCGCATGTTCGCTAACACCGAGGCACGGCCAGGTGATCAGATCTACCTAACAAAACCGCTGGGCACGGGCATCGTGACTACCGCCGCGAAGTTCGACGGCTGCTCGCCCGAGGAGCTTCAGGCGGCGGTGGTCACGATGGCGACCCTGAATCGTCAAGGTGCCGAGGCCGGGCAGGCGGCGGGCGTTCGGTGTGCCACCGACATCACGGGCTTCGGTCTCGCCGGCCATTTGTTCAACGTGGCCCGTGGCAGTGGTGTCCGAATCCGGATTGAAGCGTCGGCCCTGCCCGTCCTCCCAGGAGTCGAGCGCATGGTACGAGTTGGTCATACCACCGGTGGTTCGGCGAAGAATCGGGCCTTCCTCGGTGATCGGTTCACCGTGGCGTCAGGAGTCCCGCAGTGGCTCCAAGACCTTTCGGTGGACCCCCAGACGAGCGGAGGCTTAGCGCTCTTCTCTCGAGAGCAAATCGAGGGGGCGACGCTGATCGGAACCGTTGAGGACGGCGCGCCAGAAATAGTGTTGGTCTAGCCTTGTAGGGTGCGGTCGCCTGCGACCGCTTTACCCAGCGAGCATGCGAGCGTGAAGTTTGGGTGCGTTTGGAGTGTGGGGGATGTTTGGGAGGTGGGGATTGTCCCCGGAACAGCCTTACAACCCACAATCGACACACCACAGCCCACACTTGCTCCGCGCTCGCATGCTCGCTAGAGAAGGCGGTCCCAGGGCGCCGCACTCTACAGGGGGTCGCGGACTAGGCGGTTGAGCGTGGCCTCCATGATCGGACCCGTCTGGGCACTCACGGTGAACACGAGGGCTTCTCGGTACACGCGTTGTGCGGGATGGTCGATGGAGTTGGCGGCACCGCTCGAAGACGCGATGGCGGCGTGAGCGCATCGGACGGCAAGGTCGATCTGCCAGGCGCGGAGACGCAGCCGCTCTTCCGTCGTTTCCTCAGTAACGTCTCGACGCGACTCTTCCGTGAGACGGCGGCACTCTTCTAACTCAGCGGTCAGGCGCTGGTGTGCCTCGTGCGCGAAGCACAGGCTCCGGCGCTCGGCGTTGCGAAGGAGAATGTCGAGGCCCGCGCGGGCACAGCCCATCGCGAAGCTGCCTTGCTGGGCGATGTTGATCTGGTCGCTGTTCTGAATCCACCCCTTCTCGCGGACGAGAGCGGTTCGGGTTTCGGAGAGGAAGTAGCCGTCGAGGTCGACCGACACCGTCATGGCCGCCTCCATGGCCGCCAGTCGCATTGGCTCCGAGACCTTGACGCCCTCTCTGTCGGAAAGCGGCACAAGACCGAACACGGCACGGCCGTCGGGAAGGGAGGCGCCGATCATGAACTCACCGAACATGCTCCAGCCGGTCACCCAAGGCACGTGGCCGTTGAGGACGTACCCGCCTTCCGTCGGCTCGGCACGCATGATCGGTGGGCCAGGGCGCCGGAGTTGGCTGAAGCCCACCCCGACCAGCTTTCTTCCGTTCCCCATCTGGGGCAGGTACTCGTCCTTGAGCGGCTGGTTCCCGCTCGACGCGATCATTCCGACCACGCCTTGGTGCTGGGTCTGCAGGAACGCGAGGGCACCGGAGTAGCGGGCGATCTCTTCCTGGAAGTCCCGCATCTCGTTCTCCGAGATCGCAGGTCCGCCGTACTCCGCCGGTCGCTTGAGCGCCATGAGGTCGTGCTCGCACAGACGCGAGAGCGCCCATCGCATGGCTTCGGGATCCCGATCGATTTCCTGGGCCCGCGGCGCGATCTCCTCGCGCAGGATCTGAACGGCCTTCTCGATCACGCTGCTGGGCATCATGTGAATCTACGAGTGTAGCGTCTGGCAACGTTCGGAGCCCCCTCACGCGTCTGAACTGACATGCCGTTCCTGCTATCCGCTCTCGTTCCGCTTATTGCCAGTCAGGCGGCTCTGCCCGACCTCACCCTCGACCAACTGCGCTACCGCGCCACCCAGGCAAGCACCGACATCGTCGTGCGCAATGCTCCGGTAGCTCCCATCGCGGCTCAAAGCTTTCAGAGCCAATTTGCCTTCGTCAACGTCGCCGATTACTACCTCCGCTTCTTGGACTTCCACACGTACATTGGCGGAAGTGGTCAGGACCGGGGTCGACGACTGGTCATCACGGGGCAAAACTACGAGCGCTACGGAAACAGCTTCCAGCGGGAGGACAACGCCCAGTTCGTGCTCCAGAACGCCAGCCGGGGCGGGCATAAGCTGTTAACCTTGCAGAGAACCACCGCTACCCAGACGGTGTTCGTGACGCTGTCTCAGCCCGTAGGCGAGCGCAGCACTTCCGTGATCGTGCAGATCCTGGGGCGCAAATAGGGAGCGAGATGCAGTCCTTCCAGTCTCCTTTGGCGCGAAGGCCTTGTTCGGGGGCAGGGCAAATTGTGTCCCCCTGCAATGCTGTACCTAGGCGTCTGTCTTAGCCACCCTCACGGCTTTCGTTGCTTCCTGAAGAAACTCCGCGACGGTAGTACGGGCAGGTTCTATGGAGAGGTTCATGTCGTGCAGTAGCGATGCCAGCGGACCATGACTCTCGCGAATGAGGCCAAGAAGGATGTGCTCGGTGCCGACGTAGTTGTGCTCGAACCTGCGAGCCTCTTCGTCAGCGGAATCGAGCGCGCGTTTGGCTTCGGGCGAGAGAGCAACACCCGCATCGCAGCCGAGTTCTTGGAGGGCGGGGAGAGTCTGCACTCGAGAGCGGACTTCGAGCGGCGTTAGGCCTCGACGGCGGAGAACATGGCAGGCGTTGTTCTTCGGATCCCTCAACAGGGCCAACAGCAGGTGCTCGGGGGACACGAAGCCGTCTGCGCACTGTTGAGCTTCTTCTTGAGCGAAGATAACCGCCTTCCTAGCACTCTGGGTGAACCGCTGCCACACCTCAAAGTATAGATGTGCATGGCTCCACACGCACTCGAGGCCCCGTCCACTGTTGGTGGACGGGGCCTCTTTGGTGTGCTTTCTTATGTTGTTAACCGGGCGGCGCGCTTATCTCGCGGGACCCTTCGGACCGACTACTTCCGCCGCTGAGGGGCTTAACTGCCGTGTTCGGGATGGGAACGGGTGTGACCCCCTCGCCATGGCCACCCGGAAACTGTACCAGCGCCTAAAGGGGCGCTTTGAGAGCCGCACATTGGTCTCGTTATTGATAGAGAAGAAGCGCACAACCGAGCGCTCGGCGAGGGGTGCCTTCTCAAGCCCTCGGCCAGTTAGTACCGCTCACCTTAACGCATTGCTGCGCTCACAGCCGCGGCCTATCGATCCGGTAGTCTTCCGGGGGCCTTACTCTTTTAGATGGGAAACCTAATCTTGGGGTGTGCTTGGCGCTTAGATGCTTTCAGCGCTTATCACTGCCCGACGTGGCTACCCGGCGTATGCGCCTGGCGGCACAACCGGTACACCAGAGGTCGGTTCGCTCCGGTCCTCTCGTACTAAGAGCGACTCCCCTCAAGTTTCCTGCGTGCGTAGTGGATAGGGACCGAACTGGCTCACGCCGTTCTGAACCCAGCTCGCGTGCCGCTTTAATCCGTGAACTCCGGAACCCTTGGGACCGTGTACAGCCCCAGGATGCGACGAGCCGACATCGAGGTGCCAAACCATGCCGTCGCTGTGAGCGCTCGGGCAAGATCAGCCTGTTATCCCCGGGGTAGCTTATATCCGATGAACCCTGGCGTGCCCACGCACCACCAGAGGGTCACTTAGCTCGACTTTCGTCCCTGCTCGACCTGTGTGTCTCGCAGTCAACCGCACTGTATACCTATACGCTCGACGGCTGGTTTCCAACCAGCCTGAGTGCAGCTTTAGGCGCCTCCGTTACCTTTTGGGAGGCGACCGCCCCAGTCAAACTACCCGCCAGCCGTTGTCTCCGGGCCCGATAAGGGCCGGGGTTAGCGAACCAGATGCAGAAGGGTGGTGTTCCATTGGTGCCGAAGCTCCCACCTACGCTCTACATCTACATCCAATTCGCAACGACAGGGTGTAGTAAAGCTCCACGGGGTCTTTCCGTCCTACTACGCATAACCCGCATCTTCACGGGTGCTACAATTTCACCGAGCTTCTCGTTGAGACAGTTCCCAAGTCGTTACGCCTTTCATGCGGGTCGGTATTTAGCCGACAAGGAATTTCGCTACCTTAGGACCGTTAGAGTTACGGCCGCCATTCACCAGGGCTTCAGTTCGGTGCCTCGGGTTGCCCCTAACACCTCCCATTAACCTACTGGCATTGGGCAGGCGTCAGCCCCTATACCTCGGCTTTCGCCTTAGCAGAGACCTGTGTTTTTGGTAAACAGTCGCCTGGGATGCTTCGCTGCGGCCTCTTTCGAGGCGCCCCTTCTCCCGAAGTTACGGGGCCCGTTTGCCTAGTTCCTTAACGAGAGTTCTCTCGAACGCCTTAGTCTCCTCGACTCACCTACCTGTGTCGGTTTGCAGTACGGTCGAACGTAAGATTAACGCTGCGGGGATTTTCTCGGCCCCCCTCAGTCCCAGTTCGTTCACCCTTGAAGGGATCCCTTCCCCGGCTTCGGCCTTTGCGCCACCCTCTCAGGTGGCCCAGCCTAAGCCTAGCCCGCAACTACCAACAGTGCGGGATGGAACCTCGAGAAGCGTCCTCCCATGGCTCTTACGCCCGGGTCCAGAATGTCTACTGGATGTCCATCGGCTACGCCTTCTGGCCTCGCCTTAGGGACCGCCTAACCTCCGTCTGACGAACATAGCCGGAGAAACCTTAGGTTTTCGGCGCAGGGGATTCTCACCCCTGTGATCGCTACTCATGCCTGCATTCTCACTCGTGTCCGCTCCACCCGTGCTTCCGCTCGAGCTTCACCGCTGAACACGACGCTCCCCTACCGATCGCGAATAATCGCGATCCCGAAGCTTCGGGAGTGGACTTTAGCCCCCTTACATTTTCCGCGCAGGACCACATTCGGCCAGTAAGCTATTACGCACTTTTTAAAGGGTGGCTGCTTCCAAGCCAACCTCCTGGCTGTTTACGCGATCCCACATCGTTCCACACTTAGTCCACGTTTAGGGCCCTTAGCTGTCGATCTGGATTGTTCTCCTTTTGACGACGGATCTTATCACTCGCCGTCTCACTGCCCTGCTGATTCGCCGGTATTCGGAGTTTGGTTGGGTTCGGTAACCCGGTAAGGCCCCTAGCCCATTCAGTGCTCTACCCCCGACGAACACCGCAGAACGCTGCACCCAAATGCATTTCGGGGAGAACCAGCTATCTCTGCGTTCGATTGGCATTTCACCGGACTAACCACAGCTCATCCCGAGACTTTTCAACGTCAATGAGTTCGGGCCTCCATGGTGTGTTACCACCACTTCACCCTGGCCATGGCTAGATCACGCAGTTTCGGGTCTGCCCGCGCTGACTTGACGCCCTGTTCGGACTCGGTTTCCCTCCGCCTCCGCCTCTGAAAGGCTTAAGCTCGCCAACACGGACAACTCGCAGGCTCATTCTGCAAAAGGTACGCCACCACGCCCTACCGGATCGCTCCGGCAATCGCGCTATGACTGTTTGCGGGTCGTACGATTTCAGGTTCTGTTTCACTCCCCTAACCGGGGTTCTTTTCACCTTTCCCTCACGGTACTGGATGCACTATCGGTGACAAGCCGTATTTAGCCTTGCCGAGTGGTCTCGGCGGGTTCGCACGGGGTTCCACGTGCCCCGTGCTACTCAGGTACCACCTAAGGCCGACTGGGCTTTCGAAGTACGGGGCTCTCACCCTCTACGGCCGGACGTTCCAGTCCTGTTCCTCTAACCTGCTCGGTCCCTTTTTCCACCTGCCTCGAGAGCAACCTCTTCAGGCTCCTCACGAGGGGGTAGGTGGTGGTGGCCCTACAACCCCAGCTGGTAAACCAACTGGTTTGGGCTCCTCCGCGTTCGCTCGCCGCTACTTGCGGAATCTCTTCGATTTCTTTTCCTCCGGTTACTTAGATGTTTCAGTTCACCGGGTTGCCTCCTCAACGCCTATGTGTTCAGCGCTGGGTCACTGGACGTTACTCCAGTGGGGTTTCCCCATTCGGACACCCCAGGATCAAAGCCTCTGTGCGGCTCCCCTGGGCGTTTCGCCGCTTTCGCGTCCTTCTTCGGCAGCCTGTCCCTAGGCATTCGTCGTACACCCTCTATAGCTTGACGACAGGCAAAACCCATCGCCGAGCGCTCGATTCTACGCTTCTTCTAATATCAATAACTCGACCACTATGCGGCTTTCAAAGGGCTTCTAGAGCGCCGGCCGGTATCGCCGGA
>Ga0216301_1000087_pt1 | contig 24247 bp, 19 predicted proteins | sample 4hB_Boncat_minus_FD_156203 | JGI IMG/M metagenome (GOLD analysis project Ga0216301, IMG submission 156203) | Terrestrial sediment cell enrichment communities for BONCAT metagenomics from Utah, United States - 4hB_Boncat_minus | ecosystem: Environmental > Terrestrial > Deep subsurface > Rock...
CAGGCGAGAACGCGAGCGAGGCTGCTCCGGACCGGATCCGTCGAACAACGAGGCCTGTTCCATGGAAGGAAAAGACGGATCACCGACCCACGACGCAGCAAAATGACAAAGACGTGACGCAAACCCTTAAGAACGCGGCTACATCCAGGACGAAGCTTGTCGGTCTGCTGAGGAGCCTGCGACGAAGGATCCGAAGGACAGAAGGCGGTGGCGTGAACTACCATCGCCCCGTTCTCGGATCCTTCGCAAGCTCAGGATGACAAAGGAAAGGGTTCCTTTTGACAAGCTTGCAGCGTGGAACACACTGGTTGCCTCACGGGCCAGAATTACCGTCGTGCAGACGGGTGGGTGCTGGAACTTTCGAATGCGGTAGGGGCCGACTCTAGAGCCAAGAGTTCAAAGCAAAACGTCCCCGCATGGCAGGCTGCCATGCGGGGACGTTTTGCTTTACTACCCTGTGCTTACTAATCGATCGTGCAGGGGAAGCCGTTGGCGGTAGCCCGGGCGGCGCTGTCTTCCTTCTCGAAAGCGCTTACGGACCAGACCTTAGCGGTCGTGCAGCGGGCGCGAGCTCCGTCGGCCGATGCAGAGGTGGGGCGGGCGCCGCTGGTGCGGTTGGGCCACGGATACATGGATTCGCGCTTCATGGACTTGGCGTGGCCGTCTGTGAAGACGTAGTTAGCCATGCCGTCAAAGCGAACTGGGCGCTCTCGGTGGAACTTTCCGTCGGAGAAGGTGCCCGCACCGGTGGCGGCGGGAGCGTAGCGGTCAACCCATCCATGGAACAGGTGGGGCTGCGTCAGCATTCCGGTATAGCCCGAGTCGCCCGCAAAGGGGGTGCCAGCAGGGTTCACGATGTCGCCACCGTTCCGCCAGATGTACTGCCGGGCGTCGGTGGGGGCGCAGGCGTAGGTGAAGCACTGCGCCATGCCGATGCTGCGCACGTTGGTGCTGCTGTACTCGGAACCGGGGCTCTTCCAGACGCCACCGTAGCTCTTCTTCGGCGGGTTGTCGCTCTTGACGTACGGCAGGAGCTTCGCATCCCAGTAGAGATTGAGGTCCTCTTCGCCCGAACCTCCCATCCTTGCCTTAACCGCAGCCGCGTTTCCAGCGTACGGCGCGCCGACTTCGGTGTAGAGTGCCCAGTAGTCCGACCACGTGGGGTAGCCGTCGTCGTAGTCGTTGCTGTACATCATCAGCGCGGTGCCGATCTGCTTCATCTGGGCGAGGCCCGCCGTCTTCTTCGCAGCGGCCTTGGCCTGGGCGAAGACGGGGAAGAGGATGGCGGCGAGGATCGCGATGATGGCGATCACGACGAGGAGCTCGATGAGGGTGAAACCTCCCGAGCGTCGATTAGTGCGAGCGATATTCATAGGATCTATTTCTCGTCGGGCGAGGGAATAACTTGTTCCGGAGTCATCTTCGGTTGTTCGCCTGCCTTGGGCTCGCTGCTTTCAGAAGCACCGCTCCCGCAACCGGCGAGGACGATCAGCATGACAAAAACCAACGTGGCGATGAATGATTTCTTTGGTAGAGCTCTTTGTGCAGGCATCATGTGTCTGGATCGACTCGGAGGGGGGCATAGACGGGCCAAGCTGACCTCGTGGGAAGACCCGGCGTGATCGGCACCAAAGGTGGAAACACACTCGTACCGATCGATTCCAGCGGCACCTGGATCGAGAATAAGAGCCTCGAGCCGGGCCGCTGCCTTTCCTGGGATGAAACTTCGATGAGGATTCCTGAGGCTTAGAGCCCAAGTAAATGAGTTAAGAGACGGCTCCTCGTAAACATTCTACATCTGCATTGGGGTTCGACACAAGTAAAGTTCGAATTAGACAAGGATTGCGGAGCTGATTCTCAAGACCTGAACGTGAACTGCGGGGCGCGTTTACTCACGTTCTCTCGTATGCATTACATGCCAAGGTCCAGATGTGGGATGCTGGAGGTGGCTAAAACCGATTGCAAATTCACCTAGTCCCAGTTGCTGCTTGGCGGCAACTGGGACTGATGGGCCTCTGCGCTACCCATCACGGGCGTAGCAGAGGTTGCCCGCTTAGTTCTCGGGCCAGTCGCGCGACCAACCCTTATTGTTAGTCGCCGCACCGCGCCATTGGCCATTGGCGGACTTGTAGTCGGTGTGCCAGAGGCTGCGGTTGTTCACGGCCTTGCTGTGACCGTCGGCGTAAGCCACGTTGCTCTGCTCGCCCACGAACAACTTCTCGCGGATGCCTTTGTCGCTACGAGTGGCAGCGATGGTGGTAGACGAAAGCTTGTCTCCATTGCTGCTCTTGTGCGATCCGAAAACCCCGATAAACTCACCAGCGGTGGTTCCGAAGGCGATCGCGTACTGGGGCGGCCGTACCAACTGGTCACCATCGACCAAGAGCAGAGTTTCCGCACCGCTCTTCAGTTCAGTAAGATTCGCACCGCGATTGTAATTGGTGCTGGCGAATTCAGCCCACTTAGCAGTCGTTCGATCTGTGCAGCCGGCCACTACCGGGTTGTTCGCTCTAAAGCATCCCGCGGAATAGCCTCCGAGACCCCAGACGTTGTAGCCGTAAGTGTTCTTGATGGGACCGAGGTCGCCCGGCATTTGCGGCTTGGTGACGGGGCAAGCCCAGATATCCTTGATCTCGCCGGTGTTCTCGTTCACGCCGCTCTTGATGTACGGGTTCACCATCCCGACGAACGTGTGCTTTAAGGCCAAACTGCCGGCACCATCCGTGTTGTCCGCGTTCTTCGTGAACACGGGCAGCGTGTCCTCGAAGTCGTTCGCGTACATGATGAAACCTAAGCCGATCTGCTTGGTGTTGCTGAGGCAGGCAATGTTCTTCGCGGCGGCCTTGGCTTGGGCGAAGACGGGGAAGAGGATGGCGGCGAGGATGGCGATGATCGCGATCACCACGAGGAGCTCGATGAGGGTGAAGGCTCTGGAGGTGCGGTATGAGAATTTCATGGATCGTTGTCCTGAGGAGGCTTGCTTGGCCTAAAGAAGGGCTTGCGGTCGGAGCGGCTCCGTTAGCGCAAGGGCAAGTGAGACGCCGCCGCATCTCAAAATGAGGTGCAGCGGGTTCGCGGGGTGTTAGGCCGATCCGTGAGCGATTCTCTCAGGACGAGAGGAAAGGCCTCATGACTGCCTAGGGCGCGAACAGCGTTGGTCGCAGGCGACTCCATCCGTTGGGATGGCAGCTAAATTTAGTCATGGGCCAAGGGGGGAGCAGTAACGCTCGGGCCATAGCCTCAACAACAGTATACACGTTAAAGTGGCAAGCCGGCGAGATGGTTTGGCGAATACCACACGGCCCTAAGCCGCGTCGTTAGGATCGGCGTTCCGAACGCCTCTCTATGTTCGATATTTTTAGCCGGTCTGCGTCGACGCCAGTTGGTTCTCTGACGCAGGCAGCCTCCGGGCGGATAACATCTGGTCACCACAGGCTGGAAAAAGATGAGCGACACGCAGACCCAAATTAAGCAGAGTTTCGAGACCCTTGCCCTTCACGCGGGGCAGACGGTGGACCCGACGACGAAGTCGCGGGCGGTGCCGATCTACCAGACGACGAGCTACGTGTTCGAGAACACGAGCCATGCGGCGCGGCTGTTCGCGCTGCAAGAGTTCGGGAACATCTACACACGGATCATGAACCCCACGACCGACGTGTTCGAGCAGCGGGTGGCGCAGCTCGAAGGGGGAACCCATGCGGTGGCGGCGGCGTCGGGGCAGGCGGCAGAAACACTGGCCCTGACCACCATCTGCGAGGCGGGGGACGAGATCGTCTCCTCCAGCTCGCTTTACGGCGGAACGTACAACCTGTTCCACTACACGTTGCCGAAGTGGGGAATTAACGTCAAGTTCGTCGATCCTTCCGACCCGGAGAACTTCCGCCGGGCGATCACCGACCGGACGAAGGCGATCTTCGCCGAGTCGCTGGGGAACCCCCGGCTCGACACGTTCCCGTTCGACGAGGTCAGCGGCTACGCTAAGCAGGCGGGCGTGCCGTTGGTGATCGACAACACGGCGGCGACTCCCTACCTGCTCAAGCCGTTCGAGCTGGGCGCGAACATCGTGGTCCACTCGGCCACCAAGTTTATGGGCGGCCACGGCACGGCGATCGGCGGCGTGCTGGTAGACGGCGGCAACTTCGACTGGGGCGCGAGCGGCCGGTTCAAGAACTTTACGGAGGCGGACCCTTCGTACCACGGGCTGAAGTTCTGGGACGTGTTCGGCAACTTCCCGGGCCTGGGCAACGTGGCTTTCGGTCTGAAGGCGCGAGTGCAGGGCCTCCGCGACACGGGGGCGGCGATCTCGCCTTTCAACTCGTTCCTGTTGCTGCAGGGCTTGGAGACGCTGCACCTGCGCATGGAGCGGCACTCGCAGAACGGGCAGCGGGTCGCCGAGTACCTGGCCAACCACCCGGAGGTCTCGTGGGTGAACTACCCGGGACTGCCGACCCACAAGGACCATGCGACCGCGCGCAAGTACTTCCACCGCGGCCAGTTCGGAGCCCTTATCGGCTTCGGCATCAAGGGCGGCTACGACGCGGCGCTGAAGTTTATCGACAACCTGCAGATCTTCTCCTTGCTGGCGAACATCGGCGACGCGAAGTCCTTGGTCATCCACCCGGCGAGCACGACGCACCAGCAGCTCGCGTCGGAAGAGCAGTTCGCGGCGGGCGTCACGCCGGACTTCGTCCGGCTGTCGGTCGGTCTGGAGAGCGTGGACGACCTCATCGCGGACCTCGAACAGGCGCTTCGCGGCTCCCGGGGCTAGTCGAAACGCGGAGGGAACGGGCGGCGGTCAATGGACCGCCGCCCGTTTTCCGTTACGGATGGTTGGTGTCGAAAGTCCAAGGCAAAAACACGAGGTTTAGAGACACTGCCTTTTTGCCGAAGCGTATAGTGGATAAGGGAGCCTTGGCGAGTCTGCGGGAGCCGTATATTGGCAAGGTATCTCCGCGTCTTCGACACCGGTACCTCGCTTTAGTCACTCTGCGCCTTCCGAATGAAAACCTCCACCCAGGCCTCAGTCCGCCCGCGCAATCAGTTGGCAGTCTGGGGCGGAATCGGCCTTGGGCTCAACGTCCTTCTCGCGTTGGCCTTGGGTTGGCTGCCCAGTGGGTCCAGCCTAAGCCGATGGGCGAGCGACTTCGGAAACCTGTTCATCCCCTTGGCGCTGCTGCCCCTGTGCTTCCAATTCCGGGGTTTGACTCCCGCGCAACGGCGGGTGCCGGCGATGCTTGGGTACAGCACCCTTGTTTACGCAATCGGGATGGTTGTTTACCTGTGGGAGGTTCGGGTGCTTCACCGGCAGGGGGATGCATCCCGCGCGGACCTGGTATGGCTGACGACTTACCCGTTCCTGATGCTGGCCGTGCTCGGCTGGCCCGGACGCCGCACCCGGCGGCACAGCCGCGCCAAGTCCGTTGCCGACGGGGTGTTGGCGGCGAGCGCACTGTGGAGCTTCCCGTGGGTCTTCCTGATCGGCCCATCGCTAATGGAACGGAAGGCAGGCCCGATGGCCACGGTGCTGGCCGTCATGTACCCACTGGCAAACGTGGTGATCCTCGTCTGCCTCTGCCAAATCGTGGCGAAAGGTATCCGGCGGGAGTTCGCGGTGCCGACGCGCTTATTGATCGCCAGTTGCGCGATGGTCGTAGCCGGCGATCTAGTGTACGGCGTCCTCACCCTCCAGCAGGACTATCAGGTGGGCACCTTCCTCGACACCTCGTGGCCGGTGAGTTGCACCCTCGCTAGCTTGGCCGCGTACGGGCTGATACTGCAGCATCGAAGGGCGGCGACCAAAGAGTTAGAGACCACTCCCGAATTCGAGTCTGACGAAGGGCTGACTAGTCAGCGGCTGCCGCGCCCCGAGGTGTACCTCCTCGTTCCGGCGCAAGGACTGCTGCTGGCGTACGTGATGATCGCGGACCTTCCGCACTTCATTGAGCAGGGGGCCTTCCTTAGCGCCGTGGTCGTGCTCATGGCGCTCCTCGCCCAGCAGTTCCTGACCCAACGGGAAAACGCGGGCTTGGTGGATCGACTCCGGACGGCCTACGAAGACTTGCGGGAAAAGCGGGGCGAGGCCGTAGAACAGAAGAGGCTGGTCCAAGAAAGGCACGACGAGCTCCTGGCGATGACGGACCGGCTGGAATCCAAGAATCGCGAGCTCCAGGTTGCGAACAAGAAGCTGGAAGCGCTGGTCACGGTCGACGGCATGACCGGTCTCGCCAACCACCGCTCGTTCCACGAGAGACTGCGGACGGAGGTCGAGGCGGCCCAGAAGTACGACCATCCCCTTTCGTTGCTGATCGGCGACTTGGACCGCTTCAAAGAGTTTAACGAGACCCACGGTCACCCGAGTGGCGACGAGGCGATCCGACAAGTTGCCAAAATCCTGTTCGACGAGATCGGGGCAAAGGACCTGGCGGCGCGGTACGCCGGAGAAGAATTTGCGGTTCTCCTGCCTTATGTCGGGGCAAACGAGGCACGCTTGCTGGCCCAGCGGATAGGCGACCAGGTGCGGTTGAGGGCAGCTTCGGTGGGGCAGCTAACAATCAGCATCGGCGTTTGCGAGATTGGTCCGGGGATTGTAAACGGCGAGGGGCTCATCGAGGAGGCGTCGCGAGCGCTTCAGGCGGCGAAGGTACAGGGCCGCGACTGCGTGCGAGTGGCGACGGAAGTCAGGCCCCGGCTACTTACGCTCGAGGCCGATACCCTCCAGCCGCGAATTTACGATCCATCGACGCCGCTGGGGTTGGCCGCCGTCGTGTCGGCGGCGGTGCGCAACCATCCGCAGGCCCTTGCTCTGGAACCCGATACGCAGGTCATCCTCGGGCTTCTATCAGCCCTGCAACTCAAGGGGGGCGAATCGCTTGAGCACGCAGAGCGGCTGATGTGGGCGTCGCTCCGACTCGCCAAGAGTGCGGTGGACCTTGGGATGTGTCAGCTCGGGCCGTCGGATCTCAAAGGTCTTGCGTACGGGGCACTCTTACACGACATCGGCAAGTTCGCGGTTCCCGAATCGACCCTTCGCCACCGGGGAGCATTGGATCCCGAAATGCGCCGCCAGTTCCAGTCGCACCCAGAACAGGGAGCCATCCTCCTTAAGCGCTTTACCGGGCTGCTCCCTGCGTTGCCGGTGGTGCAGTCGCACCATGAGCGGTGGGATGGGGCAGGATATCCGGACGGAAAGCGAGAGGAAGAGATTCCGCTGATCGCACGGATTTTTTCGGTCGTCGATGCTTTCGACGCCATGACTTCCGGTAGGCCCTACCGGCAAGCCATTAGCCATAAGGAGGCGGAGAAGGAGCTGGCGCGGTGCTCGGGCACCCAGTTCGACCCTCTTCTCATTCAGGCGTTCCTCTGCGTACCCAACCGAGAGTGGGCGCTTCCGGCGGAGCACCCGGCGCTCCGCACGCCGGATGTCGTTCGCTAGGCTAGTCGGCCAAGTCCGCGCCCAGAGTCGCTTCTCGGCTGTCCGCCGAGTGCTCACGGGCTCCAAGCACGTAGTCGATGAACCGGCCCACCGCGAAGCCGACGAGACTGAGGGCGCACAGGGAGATCAGCGCCGCGTTCGAGAGGTTGTCGGCCGTCGCCAGCACGATTCCGGAAATGGCGGCGGTCATGAAAGTGAGCGTGCCGACGAGGGCGTTGCGCTCGATGTTCATGGCGCGCACGAACAGCGTCAGCATGCCGAAGAGGGCGACCATGGAGACGAAGATGACCGTCAGGATGTATCCGCCGGAGCTAGGTAGGTTGCCCATGTCACCTGGTTAGGCAAGGGAGGCGGAGGGTTAGTTCCGTTTGGTCCTACGGCTGGGGTAGGCGGACGTCCACGACAACGATTCGGTGATCGCTGTGGACCGTCTTCTGAACGATCATCGCCTGGGGGTGGATGTCTTTCGAGACGTAGACGCGGTCGATCCGGGCGAGGGGATAGTCGTTGACGGCGGTGTGGCACCAGCCTCGTCCAGCGGGATAAAAGCTGTCCGTCAGGTGGCCCGTACTGGCGTCGATCGATGGGTCCCCGCTTTGGGCGTTGAAGTCACCGCCCATTACGAGGGGGTGGCGGGGAAGCGCTTTGGTGTAGTCGACGATGCCTTGCATCTCACGTCGGCGGGCCCGTCGGTTGTCGCGCACCTCGGTCCAGGCAGATGGAGAGAGGAGGTCTACGCGGAAGGCGGGCGGCATGAGCCGCAGGCTGACGACGTTGATCGGGGGGTGCCCGGGGAGCTCGACCCGAGCGGCAACGAAGTCGGAGGTCCCTCGCGGAAGCGGATAGGGAAAGACGCGACCACGGGCCAGGATCGATCCGTCGGGCCCGACGTGGACGGTGCCTTGGGCTCCGTAGAGATCCTGCGCCAGGCGCTGAAGCTCTGTCCGACCAGGAGATTCTTGAAGAAGAACGATGTCCGGCGAGAACGCTCCGGTCTCGCGAGCGGCTTCGATCATGCCGCCGGCGCAATTGAGGCTGGCGATGCGGATCGTTTGGGCGGAGCGAGAAGGAAGGCCGCTGAGGCGGAGCAGACTCCTCCATTCTTCGCTGAAGCTAAGGCCGTAGAAGATCCATGCGATGAGGAGGATCGGTCGAAGCGGGTGAGCCGCTCGCTTTGTTCGGAGCAGCGACAAGAGGCCCGCGGGTAACCAGGTCCAGGCGGGGAAGATGGTGAGGGCGGCTGCGGAATCGGGCTTGATCGAGTAGGCGATGCTCAGGGCGATCAGGAGCACGGCCGACGCGACGAGCGCCGTCGACCTTCTTTGACTCCTCGCGGTGATTGCTTTTTCGTCCACCGACAGATCGACGGGCGGAACAAGCCGATGCGTTCTCCCCTCATGTAATCAAGAAGTGAAATGCCGGAGGCGTGGAAGTATGCTTCTATAGGCTCAAAAATAACCTGTAGTTGGTGTGAGGATCTTAGGCAGGTTTGTTTGATTACATAGATAGTTAAGCCGGTTAGGTGATACGTGGGAATAGGTGGCGCGCCTGGCGGGAATCGAACCCACTGCCTCAGCCGTCGCAGGGCTGCGCTCTTTCCGGTGAGCTACAGGCGCACATACTATTCGGTTGTGGTGCCCTTGGAGGGACTTGAACCCCCGGCCCCGGCGTTCGAAGCGCCGTGCTCTTTCCACTGAGCTACAAGGGCATGTTGATTGTCGATAGATTGGCTGGGGCACTAGGATTCGAACCTAGACGAGCCTCCTCGGTCTCCGCGTTCAAAGCGCGGGATGTTGCCGTTACACCATGCCCCAGTGTCGTTGCCAGGGCGGTAGGCTCGGGATTCCAGCGTGAGGCGGCCTGGCTAGGTGAGACCTGAACGGTCGCACCGCCAAGGCGGGCTGGTCTTTCAAGAGGTACAGGGTGTGTACGTGGCCAGCCCGACTTATGCGGTACGCCGGCGACGTTGTTGGACGCCCGATGCGGGAAGGCATCGGAAGAAGACCACGTATGAGGTTGTGGTTTCGGTCTTCATTGTTGTTTCGTCCATTTGTGGTGCCTCGGGCACCACTCCAATATTGTAGTTGATCGTTGATACCAGTGCGCAAGGTTTCGCGCTAGATTTTTCGGAACTTTTCTAGTTGAGCTAGTTTAGTCAGTTAGTTATGGTTAAGGAACGTGAAAAGCGGCATGTATGGCCGACACGCTTTACAATCCGCGCAAAGACATCAACGGTTAATGCAACGGGAAGGGCAGGAGACAGCCGTCAGTTCACAACGGGTAGTTGGCTCCATCTGGTGGCCGACCCAACTCGAAGAAGTGGGAATAGAGATGGTTGGTGACGGTCCGATCGACCAAACAGCAACGCGAGAACGATGAAATCCCGTGGTCGCAGCGCCTTTAGGTCCTGGGATGCACACATGGACACAGCCCTATAGCTCGACCCGCTGGCGCGGGCGAATGTTCGGCACCGGCAGCAAGGTCTGATCCTTCCTCATCGGAACGTTCGACCGGCCCATCATCTGGACGATCCGCTTCTCGGCGTCGGAAACGTACTCCTCGAACTGCTGCTCCATGTCCCGGCGCATCTCCTCCATCTCGTCCAAGAGGCGGAGGATCAGCTCGACGCCCGCGAGGTTCACGCCCATCTCCTGGGTCAGGCGCTGGATCCGGCGGACGCGGCGGATGTCGGACTCGCTGTAGAGCCGATTCTTTGCACCCACGCGAGACGGCACGACGAGACCTAGGCGCTCGTACTGGCGCAAGGTTTGGGGGTGGACACCGCAGAGCTGGGCGGCGACGCCGATCATGTACACGGGCTGGTTTTCGGTTCTCACGCCTGCACCTTCTCTAGCTCAGCCAGTTGGCGGATGAGTTCCCGTTCCCGGTCGGTCAGCCGCTTGGGCACGGTCACCTTGATCTTGGCCATCAGGTCGCTTCGCGAGCCGTTCATCCGCGAGATGCCCTGCCCGCCGAGACGGAAAGTTTGGCCGCTTTGGGTCCCCTCCGGGATCTTCATCGTTACCGTCGAACGCAGGGTGGGGACACGAATCTCACCACCGAGGATGGCGGTGGTGTAGGGAACCGACACCTCCACCTCCAGGTTCTCCCCAATCGGTTTGAACCGCTCGTTGCTTACCCACTTGATCACCACGTACAGATCGCCAGCCTTGCCGTTGGCACCGGCTGCGCCCTTGCCGGGGACCCGAAGTTTCTTGCCGTCTGCGATACCGGCCGGAATCGTCACTTCGACCTTCTTAGTCGTGGGGACGGTGGAGACGCCATCGCGGATGCGCAGGGCGTCCATTGTTTGGTAGGTCAGGGTGCGGCGGGTGCCGGAGTCGATTTCTTCGAGGGACACCTCGACCACCTTCTCGACGTCTCGAGGCTGCGCCGTCTCAAGATCTTCGAAGTTGGTGCCCCTTCCACCACCTCGAACGCCGCTGAAAAGGTGCTCGAAGATCGACTCGAAGCCTCCCCCGTCGGTGTTGACGCGGAAGCCCCCAAAGTCGCCCATGTCGCCTCCGCCGCCACCGAAGTTCACGCCGCCGAAATTCTGGGCGTGCTCCCAGTTGGAGCCGTACTGGTCGTACAGCTTCCGCTTCTCGGCATCGCCCAGCACTTCGTAGGCTTCGGAGATTTCCTTGAACTTCGCCTCGGCGGTTTTGTCGTTCGGGTTGACGTCCGGGTGGTACTTGCGCGCCATCTTCCGGTACGCCGACTTGATCTCCTTCTCGTCCGCGTTTTTCTTCAGCCCCAGTACGTCGTAGTAACTCTTCGCCATGCCCCTATTCCGCTCAACTCCATGAGTGTACAACGCTCAAGTCGGGCGGAAAGTTTCGGGGAGGGAAGTGGGTCTTTAGGTCTTTGGGTCGTTAGGTCTCTAGGGGGACAGTTCGTCCTCAAGACACAACGACCCAAAGACCCTCCCCTAGTGCTCCGACTCGTGGGCGGCTCGTCGGGCGGCGTAGGCTTCGACGAGTTGCTGCTGCTCGTTGAACGGCACCTCGTCGTAGTGGGAGACGGATTGGCTGAAGCGTCCCCGGCCCTTCGTTATTGACCGGAGGTCGAGGGCGTAGCGGGTCATCGTGGCCATGGGGACGGTTGCCCTTACTCGGGTCTTGCCCGGGGCGACCGGGTCCATCCCGGCCAAACGTCCACGACGGCCGTTGAGGTCGCCCACAACGTCGCCTACGCACTCGTCGGGTACGTCCACCTGGACCTCAAGGACGGGCTCGAGCACCACGGGCTGTGCCTTTTCGGCGGCGGCGCGGAGCGCGAGGGCACCGGCCATCTTGAAGGCGGCCTCGTTCGAGTCCACATCGTGGTAGCTGCCGTCGTAGACGGTCACCTTGATGTCGGAGGCTGGGTAACCGGCGACCAGCCCGTGCTCCATCGCTTCCCGAACTCCTTTTTCGATCGCGGGGATAAAGTTCTTCGGGATGGCACCGCCGACAACGCGGTTTTCGAACACGAAGCCTTTGCCCCGGTCGAGGGCTTCCAACTCGATCCAGCAGTCGGCGAATTGACCCTTACCGCCCGTCTGCCGCTTGTGACGGCCCTGCGCCTTGGCGCAGCTTCTGACAGTCTCGCGATAGGGGACGCGGGCGTCCTCGGTCTTGACCGTTACCCCGAACTTCGACTTCAGCTTCTCGATCACAGTGTCGAGGTGGATGTCGCCCATCCCTTCCAGGATCTCCTGGTGGGTCGCCGGGTCGCGATGGTGGCGGAAGGTCGGATCTTCGTCGGCGAGGCGCTCGAGGGCGGGGGCCAGCTTGTCCTCGTCGGCTTTCGTGGCGGGCACGATGGCCACCCGGTAGATCGGCTCGGGGAACTCGATCGGGGGGAGCGATATCCGGTCCTTCGGGGTCGAGAGAGTGTCGCCGGTGTGGGTGTCGGCGAGCTTCGCCACCGCGCAGATGTCGCCCGCGACGACGCAGGAGACGGGTTCTTGGCTCTTGCCGTGGGGCCAGAAAAGGTTGTGCAGCCGCTCGTCTTTCTCCCGCTTGGTGTTGAGCGCGTGCATGTCTCCCGCCAGGGAGCCGCTGAAGACCCTCACGTAGTTGATCTTGCCGACGAAGGGGTCGGCGGTGGTTTTGAAGACGAAGGCGGCAAGCGGGCCAGCCGCATTCGGCGTGAGTACTTCGCCCTCGGCCGCCGGGACGGCGGCGGTCCCCGTCAGGAGCTTGGGGACCTCGGTGGGGGAGGGAAGCTCGCCGCAGATGCGGTCGAGCATCGTGGCGACGCCGATGCCGCTCATTGCGGAACCCAACAGGACGGGCACGACGCGGCCCGTCTCGACTCCCACCAACAGCCCGTGCTCGATCTCCTCTTCGGTGAGCTCCTCTCCCTCGAGGTACTTCATCGCGAGATCGTCGTCTCCCTCGGCGGCGGCGTCCATCATCTTGTCGCGACGCTCGGCGGCCTCCGAGGCGTAACCCGCGGGAACGTCTTCGATTTCGACGCCGCGGTCCTTGCCCTTGTAAACCTTCATGTTGAGCAGGTCCAGCACGCCGCTGAACGCGGCCTGGTGGCCGATGGGGATTTGGGTGTTCACCACCTTGCGGCCATAGCGCTGGTGCAGGGTGTCCATCAGACCCTCGAAGTCGGCGTTGTCCCGCTCTAGCTTGTTCACGAAGATGCACTTCGCGAGGCCGAACTGCTCGGCGACTTCCCATGCGAGTTCGAAGCCGACATCTAGGTCGCGCTTGGCTTCGGTGACGATGATCACCGACTCGACGACCCTCGCCACGGCGTACAGGTCGCCCACGAAGTCAGGGTAGCCGGGCACGTCGATCAAGTTGACCTTGCAGCCGTGCCATTCCAGCGGTACCACGCTGGCTCCCAACGAAATCTTTCGCCGGACCTCGAGTGGGTCGAAGTCAGACTGCGTGTTACCGGCGTCCACGCTGCCAACTCGGTCGGTCGCTCCGGCGGTGTAGAGCATGTGCTCGACAAGCATCGTCTTGCCTGAACCGCCGTGCCCTACAATGGCCACGTTTCGTATCTTATCCGCGGTGTATTGCTTCACCTGGTGTCCCTCCTTTGGGTACTCGGCGTCGTCGCAACCCTGCGCAGCCCCGTCAGAGTTACGAGGGCTGCGGCGGCGTCTGAAGACTAGGATACGACAGTTTTGCGGCGATAGCCGGAGGTTAAACTCCGGGGGTGAAATCGCACACGGAGCACCTTTGGTTCGAGACGGAAGAGCGCGAGGAGTTCGTCTGCATCACGCCTCACTTGGAGCAGATCCAGCGCCGAACGGGCATCGCCGAGGGGTTCATGCTGGTCAGCACGATGCATACAAAAAACCACTTTTGGTGCTGTGAAAGGTGAGACCTGCCATCCCCGACCCAGCAGGCCAAAGGCTCTTCGATACGATTCTAAGGCACCACCCCGAGTTGGCTTCAGCGGAACTCGATGCGCCAGAGTCGGTGCCTTGGGCTGACCATGCGATTTCTCGTTTGCGAATCCCGTCTGCAAACGCCGCAGTAGATTCTGATTTGACCGTTGACCTAGGTGGCGAGTTTAGCCTTTGCTGGCTCGGGCTAGAGTTCTGGGACATCTTAGGTGACGATGAACTCGTGGCAAACCGAGTTGATCTCGCCGTAGATGCTTTGGATGGCCTACTTTCCGAACGGCTTGTCGCTGTGGTTGTGACTCAAGGGGATGTGTTCATAACGAACGGCCTTGCCCCGTCTACAGAACCCCTTAAGTGGGCACAAGAGTACGTAAATCGGCCGAGCGTTAGAGTCAGTTACCGTTCATGGAGGGGCACGTTTGATGGCGTGCAGTCACTTTCCCAATGAAACCGTACACCTCATATCTATGCTTTCAAACCAAGGAAAGAGAGACGTTCATTTCCTTTACGGACATGGGCGAGGAGATCGTTACGCAAAGTGGCGTGGCCGAAGGAATGGCTCGAGTCAGCACGATGCATATCACCAGTGCGGTGTACGTCAACGATCTGGAGTACGGGCTGATCGAGGACATCAAGGATTGGCTCCGCGACATCGCTCCGACCAAGGACTACCGGCACCACCGCAGGGGAGAGGACAGCGGCGAGGCGCACCTGAAGAACCTGGTCCTCCACCACCAGGTGATCCTGCCCATCACGGCGGGGCGGTTGGACCTGGGGACTTGGCAGCAGGTGTTCTACGCGGAGTTCGATGGGCAGCGGCGGAAGCGGGTACTGGTTAAGGCAATCGGGGAGTGAGCGAGCAAAATCGCAGTCCGTCACTTGTGTCGACTCGAGTTGCGAGCCTATCTCTTATAGTTACGGTATGGCTGATGTCCGCCTCCTTGAGCAGATATCCGGAGAAGGGGGCTGCCGAGCCCTCACCGAGGCCTTTTACCGGCGGGTCGAGGAGGAGACTTCTCTCCGGGCGATGTACCCGCGTAATTTGAGATGCCCGATCAAGTCCCTCACTGCTTTTCTGTTTCGGACCCTAGGAGGAGAGACGGCTTGGCCCGTCCGGCCGGTGCTCGCCGCCCACAAGCGATTCCGCATCGATCAGCAAGCGCGGGACGCATGGGTCCATTGCATGGAAGGGGCGCTCGACGAAACTGTGGCGGACGAAGGCGCGAGGGATCAGCTTCGCCGGTACTTTAACGAGACGGCGACCCAACTGATCAATCAAGGTCCGTCGATTGAGAGCCGTTACGGGCAGCCGCTGGGGGAAGCAGGGGGATCGCCGGACGAATTGGAATGTTCGTGGTCGCTGATCAAGGCGACGGAGGCAGCGGAGCGGTCGATTCAAGCCGGTGACCGGGAAGGGCTGCTCAAGGTGCTTCCCCGATGCCAGGAGTTGGAATCCCTAATGCTCTTGGCCGCGGAGCACGGACGCCAAGACTTGATGCGTGAACTGAAAGAAGGCGGGGCGGACGCAACGAAAACCTGTGTTGGTGGTGAACTCCTAGTGGATCAGCCGGATGCGGCGCGGCTCCTGCTCAATTGGGGGGCACGGTTCGTTCATGCGACCCATCAGCCCTCGCTCATTGCAGCTTGCCGGGGCGACCGGCGCGAGCGGGTGGAGCAGGTACGAGCCCTTCTCGCTCATGGAGCCGATGTGAACGTTCGCAGCACCCGAGGTAGAACCGCGCTCCACTATGCAGCCCGCGCGGGTTTTGTCGAGACCGCCAGAACCCTGATCGCGGCGGGTGCCGAGATTGAAGCGGTGGACGAAGATGGGCGGACACCACTTTGGCACGCTCGCCGGTGTGAGCAAGCGGAAATAATCCGCTTGCTCACCTCGTTGGTCACCGGTTTAGCAGACATGGCCAAGCCAACGGCTATCTAGCGCTGGCGGATCGGCTACTTTAGCCAACTACCAGTGAGGCACCGCCGTCAATGTAGACGACCTCGCCGTTGATGTGGTCGGCGAAGTCGCTGGCGAGGAATAGGGCGAGGCGGCCGACTTGATGGATGTTGCCCGGCTCGTCGCCCGTGAGGGGGTTGGTTCCCTCAGGAAACTCGGCGGGGATCTTGATCTTGTCGGTGTCGCGCTGCTCGGTGTTTTCACCGATGTTCGTGCTGATGGCGCCCGGACAGATCGCATTGACGCGGATCTTGTCCTGGCCTAACTCGACCGCTAGCATTTTGACCATCGCTACTTGCCCGGCTTTTGAGGTGGAGTAGGCGGTGGCTCCGGTGTTGCTGAAGGTGCGGGTTCCGTTTACAGAGGAAGTCACGAGGACCGCGCCGCCCTGGCGCTTGAGGTAGGGCACTGCGTACTTGATCGTAAGGAACGTACCTCGAAGGTTGATTCCGAGAGTGCGGTCGAACTCCTCATCCTCGATCTCTTCGATGGGAGCCCAGACGCCATTGATCCCGGCGTTGGCGAACACGATGTCGATCCGACCCAGCTGCTGGGCTAGTTGGTCGCAGGCGGCCTTGACCTGCTCGCTGTTGGAGACGTCGGCGGTAAGGGCGACGTGACCTCCTCCGGGTAGCTCGGCCATCGCCTTCTGCACGTCCTCTTCTTTCAGATCGACGAGACCGATCTTAGCGCCGGCGCGGGCGAACTCAATCGCCGCGCCCTTGCCAATGCCGCTGCCCGCGCCCGTAATCAGGGCTACCTTGCCTTCTAAACTCAGTGGGTTGCTCATTTGTGTCCTCGAGCGGCGTGCTTGCGCGGCGCTCTCAAACATGCCGGGACTCTGAGACGGTTCCGGAGGTTCCTTTTGGCGAACGGGGGCTTGAGGTCTTGGGATCGTCTGGCCGTTAAGACCTACGGAAGAAGGGCCACCGGAGCCCGGCGCTTTCAGACAAAGCCTGGGCAATCCCTTAGTGCGGGGTCACGGTCAGAAGGTGCCAGCCAACGGAGCCGTCACGGTTGCGGATCGGGCAGAAGGATGCCCAGGTCAGGATGGCGGAATCGTCACCGCGACGCAGGGTCAGCGGGACGAGCCGAGGCTGGCCGGCGTGCAGAATTTCCGCGACTTCCGCCTCGTCTTCCGGATGTAGAAAGTCGGCCGGGCTACGGACTAACAAGTCGTCGATTCTCGTCCCGACCAAATTTGCCATTTTCTCGTTGGCAAAGAGGCTCCGAGACCCGCAGTCAAGCAACCACACGCCCACGCTCTCTGAAAGGGCCACCGCCGACAGACTCTCCTCAAGCGCAGGGGCAGCGGCAAAGCATTCCTTAAGGTCCACCCCCACCACCCAACTGTGCCACCCCGGCACGGGGTTCGTCTTGGAAGTTGAGGCCCAAGCAGAGGCTCTTAGGCCGCCGTCAGCGTGGTTGACGCGGGCGAGCCAGTCGCGGAAGTTGCCCTGCCGCCGTTGCCATTCGGCAAACATTCGCTCCCGCTCGTCGGGGACGGGGAACATCCTTTCGAAGAGGTCCTTGTGGTTCGTTACCTCTGAGTGGTCGTCGCCGAGAACTTGCTTCGCCTCCTCGTTCAGCATGAGGATCTGGTAGTTCTCGTCGAAGGCGAAGAACATAACCGGCATCACGTCGAGGAATCTGCGCAGTCTCTCCTCGCTGGCGGCGAGCTCGTCGTAAGCGGAGCGAAGGGCAATCGCGAGGGCCTGGGTTCGACTCGCTGCCTGCAGCTTGGTGCGCATCCGGTCCCAATAGGTCCGGACCGTCTTCGTGCCGATGTTCAGCCGTTGGGCGATCTCCTTGTCAGTGAGACCATCGGCGGCTAGGAACAGGACTTCCTTTTCCCGCTCGGACAGCACTGGAGGCTTTGTGGCTTGAGGCATGGCAATGGATGGAACCGAAGGCACCGTTGCCCACGCTGACCTAATCTACATCGGGAGAAGGCCGTCGGTTCAAGACCGCGCAAATATGACCGTATTGTCAAGGCTTTAGACCCGGCGGCCTTTGGTCAAAACGACGCCCACGGCTTCGGCGATGATCGGAGCGGGGGGAAGACGCTTCGCCACCTGAACCGTTACCGAATGGACCAAAGGGTAACGATCGAGCAGGCGATCCGCCACCACACCCGCCAGTTTCTCAACGGTTCTGTACTGGGTCGCCTGCGCGATTTCTTGGGCAAAGGTGGCCGCCGTTGCGTAATCGACGGTGTCTTCGACCTCGTCCGTGACGTCGGCAGTGGCTTCAACGGAGAGGGTCAGATCCATGGAATAGCGGTGTCCGATGGTCCGTTCTTCCGCCGGGACACCGTGGTAGGCGTAGAACTCCAGGCCCTTCACAAAGACGGTCAGCACTCCTGAATTACACCTCTACGCCGTGCTATACTTGACACAACAAATCAGGAGCGACCGAAACCGGGTGGCTTTAGGCCGCCTTTTTTTGTATCGGGACCTTCTGAAGACTGACGGTAGGGAGAGAAAAGCGATGGACATTTTGCAGCAGCTCAACCAAATCGCCCAGGAGCGGGACCTGCCACTCGAGGATCTGCAGCGCGAGCTGGAAGACTCGCTCGCCGTCGCCTACAAGCGCTTCGTCGGGGCTACGGGCGAGGTCAGCGTAAAGCTGGATCCGCGTAAAGGCTGGACGGCCAGCGTCGAGAAAGAAGTCGTAGGCATCGTGTCGGAGCCCTCGTACCAGATCAGCCTAATGGACGCTCGGAAGAAGGATCCGGAAGTCGAAATTGGCGATTTCGTGCCGATGGAGGTCGATCCGAACCGGTTCGGCCGCATTGCGGCGCAGACGGCGAAGCAGGTCTTGAGCCAGAAGCTGCGCGAAGCGGAAACCCGCCGCATTCACACCGTCTTCAACGAGAAGATGGGCGACGTGGTGACCGGCGTCGTGAGCCGCCGGGAGGGCCAGAGCGTGTACGTGCAGGTCAACAAGGTGGAAGCGGAGCTGCCCCGGCGCGAGCAGGTGCCGACGGAGCCTTACCGCCCCAACGACCGCCTGCGGGTTTACGTTTACAAGGTCGACGATTCTCAGCGACGGCTGCGCGTCATCGTGAGCCGCACCCACCCGAACCTGCTGCGCAAGCTGTTCGAGCTCGAGGTGCCGGAGATCGCCCAGGGCGTCGTCGTCATCAAGAGCGTGGCCCGCGAGCCGGGACAGCGGAGCAAGATCGCCGTGTACAGCACGGACGAGCGCGTCGACCCGATCGGGGCGTGCATTGGTCCGCGCGGTGCCCGGGTTCAGGCGATCGTCGACGAGCTTTACGACGAGAAGATCGACGTCGTGCCCTTCAAGGAGGATCCCAAGCAGTTCATCATCGACGCCCTCTCGCCCGCCAAAGTGAACTCCTTGAAGCTGAACGAGGCGGAGAAGAGCGCGTACGCCGTGGTTCCCGACAACCAACTCTCGTTGGCGATTGGAAAAGGCGGCCAGAACGTCCGACTTGCCGCCCGGCTTACCGAGTGGAAGATCGACATCCGTAGCGAGAGCCAAGCCGCGGGCGAAAAGAAGTGAGGAGGTCTTTGGGCTATTAGGTCTTCAGGTCGTTGGGCCGGACCAAAAGCCCTAACGACCTGAAGACCTAATGACCCAAAGACCCCCATGCCCCATCGCACCTGCATCGCCTGTCGGCGTAAGGAAGAACAGGCCTCTTTTTTTCGCGTCTCTCGGAACCCCGAGGGGCGCGTCGGGCTTTGGATGGGTACGGGGCGCAGCGCCTATATCTGCCGTAACGAAAGCTGCGTCCAGGCCGCGCTTGCCAAAGGCCGACTGGAAAGAGCTCTTAAGGGGCCGGTGAACCCGGAGGATCGCGAGGCCCTTCGACAAGACTTAATATGCAAACTCAGGTAAAGAAGAACACAGGAATGACGAACATCGCGGACCTGGCAAAGGAATTCGAGCTTCGCCCCGGCGTGGTCTACGGCGTGCTGAACGATCTTGGTATCGAGCACGACGGGGCGACGATCGATGCAGACGGCGACACGCTTGATCTCGTCCGCGAGGGCCTCACCGATTTGGTCGGCTCGAGCGAGATCGTGCTCAAGCCGAACCCCACTCCGCGGGACATGGCGTTCGCGCTGGGCGTTCCCCAAGCCGAGATCCAGAAGAACCTCGTGGCGAAATTTCGGGTCATGGCGACCCTTACCACGCCTCTGAAGGAGGACGTGGTCGAGAAGCTGGCCGGCCTGTACAACTCGACCGTCCGCTACGCCAGCGCCCCCAAGCCCAAAGCGGCAACTCCCGCGACGAACGGAAAGGCTAAGGGCGGCGCCAAGCCCCGACCGCCGGTGGTCACGATCATGGGCCACGTCGACCACGGCAAGACCTCTCTACTGGACTACATCCGGAAGGCGAACGTCGCGGCCAAGGAGCACGGTGGTATCACGCAGCACATCGGTGCGTACCAGGTCGAGTTGCCGGAAGGGAAGATCACCTTCCTCGACACCCCGGGTCACGCGGCGTTCACGAACATGCGGGCTCGTGGAGCCCAGGTCACGGACATCGCGATCCTGGTGGTCGCGGCGGACGACGGCATCATGCCCCAGACCCGCGAGGCGATCCAGCACATTTTGGCGGCGAAGGTACCCATGATCGTCGCGGTCAACAAGATCGACAAGCCCGACGCCAATCCAGACCGCGTCCTTCAGCAGCTTCCGGAGTTCAACGTGATTCCAGAAGCCTATGGCGGCCAAGTCATCACCGCGCCCGTTTCCGCTCTCACCGGCGAAGGCGTGCCTGGGCTTCTGGAGTTGGTCCTCCTGCAGGCCGAGGTCATGGAACTGAAGGCCGATCCGAAGGCGCAACTCCAAGCGGTCGTCATTGAGGCGAAGCTGGAAAAGGGTCGGGGACCAGTAGCCACGGCGCTCGTCCAGGAAGGCACGCTAAAGATTGGCGACGCGCTGGTCGTTGGCACCACCTACGGCCGCGTCAAGGCGATGACCGACTACCGCGGCCAGAAGATCACGGAAGCGGGTCCCAGCACGCCTGTCGAGATTCTCGGCCTTAGCGAGGTCCCGGCCGCCGGTGACCGCGTTGAGTCTGCGGTGGACGAGCGGGCAGCACGCGAAGTAGCGGGCGGCCGCGTCGATGCTGACCGGGCAAAGAACCTGGTCGTCAAGAGTCGTGGCATCACGCTCTCCCAGTTCCGCCAGCTTCAGCAGGAGGAGGGCCTTAAGGACCTCAATCTGATCATCAAAGCCGACGTTCAAGGTTCGGTCGAGGCGGTTAAGGGAATGCTGGAGAAGGTTCGAAACGAAGAGGTCGAGACAAAGATCGTCCTCAGCGGCGTTGGTGGTATCACCAAGGCCGACGTCGACCTCGCGGCGGCTTCCGGTTCGATCGTGGTCGGCTTCAATGTGAAGCCGGACGGCGAAGCGAAGAAGGAAGCGGAGAAGCGCAAGGTCGAGATCCGCAGCTACACGATCATCTACGAACTGATTGAGGACATCGAGGCGGCGGCGAAGGGGATGCTCGAGCCGAAGTTCGAGGAGCAGCATCTGGGCACGGTCGAGATCCGAATCCGGTTCCAGTTCTCCAAGAAGGGCATCATCGCCGGTTCGTACGTTACCGAGGGCCGCGTCACTCGAAGCGCCCAGTGCCGCGTCCGCCGGGGCCGCGACCTGGTCTACGATGGCAAGATCTCCACGCTCAAGCACCTCAAGGACGACGTCCGTGAGGTCACCCTGGGAATGGAGTGCGGTATCACCTTCGAAAACTGGGTCGACTTCAAGGAAGGCGACATCATCGAAGCGTACGAGATGGTTCAGATCAACGCCTAACCGAGTCAGCCAGGATCAAAATCCTGGCGATAGATGAATCGAATAGGCAAACTGAAAAGTCCTTCCTTTTGGTATAGAGGAAGGACTTTTCCATGTCAGCCACGCCGCCACCAACCTATTCGAACTATCCCCGGTCCGGGTACGGGCCTGCCCCCGAAAATCGGCCACCTGGCGTCTATTTCGACAGCTTCAGTGTTGCGTACCGGTTCCTGACGTCGAACGCATCGCTGTACGCGTTAGCCACTTTAGCGCTGTTCGGCATCATGTTTCTTGTGTCGATCCCGTTCTCGCTACTCGGGAACTATCTCGCTTATGGCAGCCTGATCAACGAGCCAGGTTCGAACCAGCCCTTTGAAGTAAAGGGGCTTCTGATCCAGCAGTTAACTGGCATGATCCCGAACACGGTCTTGTACATGCTCATGGCAGGAGTCATGGGGATGGCGGTCAAGCAAGCGAGGGGGATCCAGCCAGGCATGGGCGACATCTTTGCGGGCTTCTCGAAGTTTGGGAAGCTGTTCGCAGCGGTATTGCTCGCACAGGCCGCCTATCTCATCCTGATGATCCCAGCTGCCGGAGCCATGGTGTACGCAGCGGCTCAAGGAGAGGGCTGGAGCCGCGTCTTTCCTGTCGTCTTGGGCGCGGGACTGATCTTGTTCGTGATCAGTTTATTTATCTTTGGTCCGCTGACGCTTTATCCAGTGGTTGTGCTGATCACGGAGCTATCTCCCACCGAAGCGCTAAAAGAGACTTTTCGACGTGTAGGCCGTCAGGCTCCACTGCTCAGCCTTCTGTTTCTATTGGCTGCGTTGGTCGCCGGCATGGGGGCCCTCGCCTGTTGCGTGGGTCTGCTCTTTACGTTCCCTCTGTACTTGATCATCGCCGGGCTCCACGCGCACTACTTCTTCCCAGCCGAGTTAGCAGCCGCTGGTGTAATGAACCAAGTCTCCGAACGACCGCCCCAGTAGGGGCGTCAGCGACGGTGGTGGCTCACGTCACCACCGTCGCAAGTTCAGGAACTTGGTGCCGCGGCCCGGAGGGCGTCTAAAGCCTTACGGATGCTCCAACCGTTGCTCTCAAGGAGGTCCCAAGCTTCGTCCCGGGTAATGGGAGCAAGGTCGCAGACGATGCGGGCACATCGGTCTTTGAGCTTCGCGTTCTTCGCCTTGACGTCGATCATCAGGTTCTCAACGACCTTCCCACTTAGGACCATGGCGGCGGTGCTGATCCGGTTGAGCACTAGCTTCTGCGAGGTTCCTGCCTTCAGCCGAGTCGAGCCGGTGAGAATCTCGGGTCCCGTGTCGAGAAAGATCGCGAGGTCGGCAGACTCCAGAAGGGGAGCGTTCCGATTGTTGGCGATGCCGCAGGTCCAAACGCCCTTTTGTCGGGCATGGCGGACAGCAGATACCACGAAGGGAGTTGATCCGCTGGCGGCGATGCCGATCAGGACGTCGTTTCTATCTAGCTTGAGGTCGTTGAGGGCGGTAATGCTTGCGTGGACGTTGTCCTCCGCGTCCTCAATGGCGGTTCCACCAGCAGCCGTGCCGCCGGCGATGAGGGCCACAAACCGGTTGCCGTCTACGCCGAAGGTCGGTGGCATCTCGGCGGCGTCGGCAGTCGCGACGCGGCCACTGGTGCCCGCTCCCACGTAGATGATCCGGCCCCCACGTTGAAAGGCGGCCGCCGCCTGCTCGGCGGCTTCGGCTATGGCGCCCTCGGCAGCGGCCAAAGCGCGCATCACCGCTTGCTCCTCCTCGTTCATCAGCCGCACGATCTCGCGGGCCGACATCCTATCGAGGCCGTATGAGCGAGGGTTTCGTGACTCTGTACCCACGTCTACGCGACCTCCAAGGTGTGGTCATCGATCGAATAGAGGAGAGTGGAAGTACCAGGGGCCTTTAGGAGCGCCGCGGCTGACCCGTGGGAACGGGGGAACGACATGAGGTCAGGATACCAGGGGCACTCCCCTCCGACCCCTCCAAGGGCTGGCAAATAAGCTGAGGGGCCTATCTGCGGTAGTCGTCGCTGCAAAAGACTACTCGCCTGAGGGCGCAAGGGCTAGAGCCATACTGGAAGGTATGGATGAGCAACCGCGCATTTGCCGGCTGTTCGTCGTCGAAGACGACGACAACGACTACCGCCTGATGCTGCAGGCGTTGCGTGAACTCTCCTTTCCGGTGGCGACCACGCGGGCGGCTGACGGGGAAGAGGCGATCCAGATCGCCCGCCTCTCGGATCCTCTAGAAGACCATTTCGACTTAGTGCTCTTGGACTCCCAGTTGCCCAAGCATCCCGGGCTAGAGGTCCTTCGCGTTCTGCGCCAGGTGGATCCGGTGGCGCGGGTGCCGATCGTCTTCTTTACGGGGACCTATCAGCGCGAGCCAGCGGATCGGGCCAATGCTTTGGGAGCGACTTCGTGTTTGGCCAAGCCGGTCGAGAACGACGCCTTCCTGGGCACGGTGCGCGACATCGTTGCGTATTGGTACGAGGTCGGGAGGTCGGAGAGGAACGCGGCGATGGATGAGCCGGTTGGGTTGCTGGAAGGGTAGCGGACTGATTTGCCAGCCTCCGAGGTACTGACCTGAGGGGCTACTTGTTGGGTTTTGTGGGTTGGGTTTCTCCACCCCCTGCCTCCTCCTCATTTTCCTCGCGCGGGATCAGGACTCTTTCTCGGGTCTCGGGCGCGGGAAAACGAGGAGGGGGTTCTTTTG